>ULNG01000820.1_pt1 | contig 12712 bp, 4 predicted proteins | sample 1951861 | NCBI WGS metagenome assembly ULNG01 (sample SAMEA4835571, study PRJEB28245) | human gut metagenome | biome: gut microbiome; material: fecal sample | place: Denmark | collected 2008 | reverse complement strand
CATCCGACGTATGGCATCAGGACCTTGTGCTACAAAAAGGAGAGCGGTATCTGATTGAAGCTGCTTCGGGCACAGGTAAATCCTCTCTATGCAGCTATATCTACGGATATCGCCGCGACTATCAGGGTATCATTAACTTCGATGAACGAAATATCCGTTCGCTCTCCATCCATGAATGGGTGGAATTACGAAAACATTCATTGAGCATGCTGTTTCAGGAGCTACGTATCTTCCCTGAACTGACCGCACTGGAGAATGTACAGTTGAAGAACCGGCTTACTAACTATAAGAAGAAAAAAGAAATCCTTGCTCTTTTTGAAACGCTCGGTATCACTGACAAAGTAAATGAAAAGGCTAGAAAGTTATCTTTCGGGCAGCAACAACGCGTAGCTTTTATTCGTGCTCTCTGCCAACCGTTCGATTTCATTTTTCTGGATGAACCTATCAGCCACCTGGATGATGATAACGGTACACTCATGGGACGGATACTGACCGAAGAGGCCGAACTGCAAGGTGCGGGAGTGGTTGTTACTTCCATTGGAAAACATATAGAGTTAGAATATAATAAAGTGATGAAACTATAAAATTAATGATTAGGGTTTAGTGATAAGTGATTAGCACCATGCGGAATGATAGCGTAGCCCACTAATCACTTATCACTAAACCCTAATCACTAATCACCTATTACTAATAAAAGAACATAGAACTTCAATGAACAAACTTGTTTGGAAACTTCTCCGCCAACACATCAGTATCGGACAATTGACCGGCTTTTTCCTCGCCAATATCTTTGGGATGCTGATTGTATTGTTGAGCGTGCAATTTTATAAAGACGTCCTTCCCGTCTTCACGCAGGGAGACAGTTTCATGAAGAAGGATTATATCATCGCTACCAAAAAGATCAGCACCCTCGGCAGCATTACCGGACAAAGCAATACTTTCTCCAAGGACGAAATTAAGGAACTGGAAGCACAACCTTTCACACGCAGTGTAGGTGCTTTTACACCTACACTTTTCAAAGTATCAGCAGGACTGGGAATGGAGCAAGCCGGTATCCGCATCTCTACGGATATGTTTTTTGAATCTGTTCCCGATGAGTTTGTAGATGTCAGCCTGGACAAATGGCACTTTGACGAAGGTACACAAACCATACCTATTATCATTCCCCGCAACTATCTGAACCTTTATAACTTTGGTTTTGCACAGAGTCGCAACCTGCCGAAGCTGTCGGAAGGAGTAATGGGACTGATACAAATGGACATTGTGATGCGTGGCAACGGACGTGTAGAACAATACAAAGGGAATATTGTCGGTTTCTCCAACCGCCTGAACACTATCCTTGTTCCACAATCGTTTATGGAATGGGCCAATCAGGCTTTCGCATCCGAAAGAGAAGCACAGCCTTCCCGCCTGATCGTAGAAGTAAAGAACCCTACGGACACAGCCATCACCGACTATTTTCAACAGAAGAACTATGAGACCGAAGGGGACAATCTGGATGCCGGAAAGACCACCTATTTCCTCCGCCTTATCACAGGTATTGTTTCCGGCGTGGGACTGTTCATCAGCATCCTCTCTTTCTATATCCTGATGTTAAGCGTATTCCTGCTGCTTCAAAAGAATACGGCAAAGTTGGAGAACCTGTTATTAATAGGTTACAGTCCTTCTAAAGTCGCATTACCTTATCATGTATTGACCGTAGGATTGAATTTGCTGGTACTGATCCTTGCCATAGGCGGTGTGGCCTGGTTAAGATCTTACTATACAGGCGTCCTGCAAACTCTCATTCCACAATTGGAAACCGGGTCTCTCCTACCCTGCATTCTTGCCGGAAGTATCTTATTTATAGCAGTATCTGCCTTGAATATACTTCTGATACGAAGGAAAGTACTCTCTATCTGGAAAGGAAGTAAAGAAAAGTAAAGAGTATGATAAAACGAAAAGCAAAAAGAATAATAGTAGCATGTCTCATGCTGCTATTTCTTTTATCAGCAGGAATTTTCATCTTCCGGGGAAGCTTACTGCGTCACATCGCAGATCAACGTATTACCCTACTGGAGCAGCGTTATGGGCTGGATATCAGCTACAGCGAACTCCATATGAAGGGCCTGAACACAATCGCTATCGACGGACTGAGCGTAGTTCCGCAGGAAAGAGATACACTGTTTGCCCTGCAATCCCTCAATGTTCGTATCGGCCTTTGGAAACTGATGTGGGGAGATATCAAGATTAAAGAAGTCCGGCTTGACGGCCTCTCACTCAATTTCATTAAAAAGGACTCCATAGCTAATTACGATTTTCTTTTCCGCACTTCTGCCGAGCCAACCGCTCCCAGTGAACAAAGTACCAGCACCGATTATACCCGTCGCATCAATACAACATTAAACCTCCTTTTCGGATTATTACCCGGCAATGGAGAACTCACCCACCTTACTATCACTGAGCGGAAAGATCATAACTTTGTCAGTTTCCGCATTCCCCGTTTCGTTATTGAAGACTACCATTTCCTGTCAGAAATAACAGTTCAGGAAGACAGTTTAAATCAACAATGGAATACTGAAGGAGAATTTAATCCTTCGGAAAGACGGTTGTATGCCACTTTACATGCCCCACAACTGACTGTCCCCTATATCAACCGCCGATTTGGTGCAGAAGTACAATTCGACAGCCTGACATGTAACTTCTCACAGGAAAGAGTAAGTGGAGGAATCACTCGCCTGGTCGGCCAGTCGGAAGTACGGGGATTGCAAGTATATCATAAACGATTGTCTCCCGAAACCATCAATCTGGATCGCGGTCAACTGGACTTCCACGTTAATGTCAGTCCACAGGCTGTAGAACTGGATAGTGCCAGCCTCGTACGCTTCAATGCATTGACCTTTCATCCTTATTTAAGGGCAGAGCGCGTTGGAGAAAAGACCAATCAAAAAGAGTGGCATTTTACAGCTTCCGTTCGTAAACCCTGGTTCACTTCGGAAGAACTGTTCGGTTCGCTGCCCAAAGGACTTTTCGAGAATCTGGAAGGCCTCAGCACTACCGGACAATTAGCTTATCATTTTCTACTGGATGTAGATTTCTCACAACTGGATAGCCTGAAGTTTGAATCGGAACTGAAGGAGAAAGATTTCCGTGTTCTTCATTATGGAAAGACGGATTTGGGTAAGATGTCCGGTGAGTTTATCTATACAGCTTACGAAAACGGACAACCGGTATATACGTTCCCTGTCGGTCCGTCATGGGAACATTTTACACCACTGGACAGCATTTCCCCCTTGCTGCAAATGTCTGTTATGCAAAGTGAAGACGGAGCATTCTTCTATCACCGGGGATTCCTGCCGGACGCTATGCGCGAAGCTTTGATTCATGACCTGGAAGTCCGTAAGTTTGCCCGTGGAGGTAGCACGATCTCCATGCAATTAGTAAAGAATGTCTTCCTGAACCGCAATAAGAATATAGCCCGCAAACTGGAAGAAGCGCTTATCGTCTGGCTCATCGAAACCGAACACCTCACTCCAAAGGCCCGCATGTACGAAGTTTACCTGAATATAGCCGAATGGGGTCCTATGGTTTACGGCATCCATGAAGCAGCCGATTTCTACTTCGCCAAGCGTCCTTCACAATTGAGTATAGAGGAATCTATCTTTCTTGCTTCCATCGTTCCTAAACCGAAACACTTCAAAAACTCATTTACTACAGGCGGCAAACTGCAAGAGAGGCAGGAAGGTTACTTCCGCCTGATTGCAGAAAGACTGGCCAAGAAAGAAGTGATTACCGATGCACAAGCGGCACAGGTAAACATTAATAATGTGGTACTAAAAGGAGTGGCTAAATCAAGTTTTGTAAGTGAAGGTTGGCAATAAAGCATATTAAGAGTGATAAGGTGGTAAGGTGATAGGGCGATAAAGTGGCTGCGCTATATATCACAGAGCGTTATCCCGCTATCACTTTATCACCCTATCACCTTATCACATTTTATTCATAACCCGTCCATACTAAATAAATTCCTAAAACTTATCCCTGATGCGCCAACATATACTCCTTAGGTGACATGCCATGCACTTCCTTGAAAGAACTGGAGAAATGCGACAAATTCGTGTAGCCCGTAGCATACGCTACTTCGGATACTGTCAGTTTCTTCTCTTTCAACAAGGCAGCAGCCTGCTGTAAGCGGATATTCTTAATAAAGTCGCGTGCCGAAAGATTTGTCAGTTCTTTCAGCTTTCGGTGCACATGGACACGACTTAAGCCAACATTCGCTGCCAACATTTCCACATTGAGATCCGGATTGGACAGATTCTCGTTGATAACCTTCATTATCTTACTCATCAATATCTCATCTGCCGATTTCATACTCAACTTCTGTACCTTATCCTCCTGCTGCTGCGCACCGCTGAACTTGCTCTTCAGCAGTCTACGGTTAGCAATCAGATTGGCAATCGTACTCTTCAGAAGTTCTGTATTGAAAGGCTTCACCATATAAGCATCCGCACCGGTTGCCATACCTTCCATAGTATCCTCGGGCTTGGATTTAGCCGTTAACAAGATTACAGGCACATGATTGACATTCGTATTCTGCTTAATCTTCCGACATAATGATAATCCATCCATTTCCGGCATCATGATATCGCTGATCACCAGGTCAGGAGTATCTGCAAGAATCGTATCATAAGCCTCCCTACCATTCTTCCGGGTCATAATCCGATAATCCCCTTCCAATTCTTCTTTCAGGTAAGAGAGGATTTCTTCCTCATCCTCCACTATCAATATGCGCATGCGATTTTTCGACTTACCCGCCTTCTTGCTTTCTTCGTCCTCTTCTTCTTCAAAGGCTCCCTCCAAATCCGTCTTCTCCGGTTTAACCAACACGGTATGAGGAGTAATGATTGCTTCCACATCTTCCAATTCATCCGTACGCAGATGGGCAGAGCCCAACGGTATACGGATAATAAAACGGCTACCCGGAGCATCTTCCCGATTCTCTGCCAGGATGATGCCATGATGCAGTTCCACCAATGAACGGGACAAATGCAAACCGATACCCGTACCGAAGTTCGATTTAGTCACATCATTATCTATCTGATAGAACCGTTCGAAGATACGCTCTATCTTCTCCCGGTCGAGTCCGATGCCGTTATCCGTCACAGTTATTTCAAAGTACTCCTTCAGCGGATCGCGCCGGGTGGAATCACGTCCTGTAGAAAGTGTAACCGTAATCTCTCCCTGCTCCGGTGTGTACTTAAAGGCATTGGAGAAGATATTCATCAGTATCTTATCGAAGTTATTCATATCCACCCATACCTTCAACTGCGGCATGACGTGTTCGAAACTGAAACGTATCTTCTTCTTCCGCGCCATATAGTCAAAAGTGAGCATCACATCGTCAATGAAACCCACCATATCCGTCTCCCGGAATTTCATGAACATCTGTCCTTTATCCAGCTTACGAATATCCATCAATTGGTTTATCAGACGAAGAATACGTTGCGCATTCCGGTAAATCATCAGATAAGTCTTCTGTACTTCTCCTCCCTTCTTTTCAGCCAGCAATTTCTCCAGAGGATTAATAATCAGCGTCATCGGAGTACGTATTTCATGCGAGATATTGATGAAGAACTGTAGCTTCGCTTCATTCAATTGTTCAGCATGTTCGCGCTTCATGATTTCACGGCGATGGCGCATACGCGACAGGATATAATTCACAATACCCAATACAAGCAAGCCGAACAGGAACGCATAAATACAATACGCCCACCACATCTCATACCAGGGCGGAGTAATCAGTATCTTCACAGTACGTATCTCCGAAAGATTGCCATGGCTCAACGCCCGCACATGGAAAGTATATTTGCCGGGCAGAAGATTATTATACGTCACCCGGTTCACCCCCGGCTCAGTGCTAAGCCACTGGTTACTCAGTTCTTCAATCTTATACTGATAGGATATCTGTTCCGGATTGTTGTATTGCAACGTAGAGAACACAATGCTGAACGTATTATCATAATGAGCCAACTGGAACATATTCGCATCCGGCACAGATGTATAAATAACGGTATGTCTTCCCGAACGTGTATTCTTCCGTACAGGCTGGTTAAAGATAGAGAAATCCGTAATCCAGACCTTGGTATCTTTCAGCACGCTCCCTATGGATGAAGGCTGAAAATAAGTGATACCATTGATTCCACCGAAATAGACTTTCCCAGCCTCGTCCTTATAGAATGCACCGTGCGTAAACTCGTTGCCCTGCAAACCGTCGCCCGCATAATAATTGATATAACGGCCGGTTTTAGCATCATACTTGCAGATACCCATATAGGTACTGATCCACATATTGTGCTCCTCGTCCTCACAAATTCCACAGATTACATTATTCGGCAAACCATCCGCCACCGTAAAGCAAGTAAGTTCCTCAGTCTTCTTGTTGAAGCAATATAAACCATCCGTTGTACCTGCCCAGATATTTCCGGCATGGTCTTCTTGCACTACATAGCCCACCCGATCTTCAACCAGGGTGTTCACCTTCCGGTAATTAATAAAACTCTCATTAGCCGGATTGAAACAACTGATGCCTTTATAATGCCCCAGCCAGATCATTCCCTCACTGTCACAAAAGATGTAGTTCACCCAGTCATTGGCCAATTCATTCCTCGTCAGGTCGCCCGTTTCATCTTTAGACGACTCGTAGTGTTTCAACTCTTTCGTCACCAGATTATACTGATAGAAACCCGAACCGAAAGTAGCGATATAAAGATTCTTATGCCGGTCTTCCGTAATTGAGAATATCTTCTCGTTGTCAACGGGCAGCGGGTACTCACACTCACCGGTTCTCCTGTTCAGCTTTGCCAGTCCCCGGGTATACGAACCGAGCCAGAAGTCTCCGTTCGTATCTTCGTACATACACATAATGGTATTAGCCATGGAGCGCGGATTATTACCGGGCTGATAATGGCGCAGTCTCCTTCCTTCCGCATCCAGTTCAAATACTCCTTCATTATCGGCCCCTACCCACAAGTGGTGATTACTGTCCTGATAGATAGACATCACACACCCTTGTCCGATAGGATTGTAATAAATGGACTTATTGCCATAATACTCAAACGGATTCTCCTGCTTCGGTATCAAGACTATGCCTTTCTGAAACAACCCGACCCACAAGTTCTTATCCCGGTCTTCCAAGATGGCATGTATCTTTCCCTCCGAAAAGTCCAGCGGAGCAGAGTTGATACTATAATTCTCTATTTTTCCGGTCATCCGGTTGTAAGTCTTCAATCCCTGACCGTCGGTACCTATCAACAAACGGTCGTCCACCAATGTCAGGCAATAAATGGATAGCTCCTCACTACCTGTATAAGGCACAGGAACAAAGCGGTTTTGTTCACGATCGTAGCGGGACAAGCCATGCTTTTGAGTTCCGATAAACAGATTTCCATACTTATCTTCACCAATAGCCGATACATAGTTATCATTAATCGCCGGATATCTGAAAATGCGTACTTCCTGTGTAGCGGGCAGATAACAAATCAGTCCATGCCCTTCTGTGCCAATCCAGATGTTATAATCAGAGTCCTCATATAAGTTAGACTGGAAATTATAATTCACCTGTTTCATGATAGCATCAATGGATACTGCCTGCTGCTTCTCTTCGTCCAGGCGGAAAATTCCCTGACCGGTAGTTACTGCCCAGATTTCGCCATTATGCAGTTTCTGCATCTGCGTAACATGTGGAAAGACCTGCTTACCTGCACGTATCATGGGGATTTCCCGAAAAGTATCCGTCTCCGAATCATACTTCATCAGTCCGTCAATACAACCTACCAACAGATTTTGCCGGCTGTCTTCATAAAGTGTACGTACGTAATTATTTTTAATGGAAGTAGAATCACCGGACATGTGTTTATAGTTAGAAAAGCGAAGCCCGTCGAACCGGTTCAGCCCGTACTCGGTGGCTATCCAGATGAATCCACGCTTATCCTGAAAGATCTGGTTGATAAGACTGCTGGATAATTCATTGTTAGTGGAATAAAACTTACCGGTCTGCGCTGCTAAAGGCAGAACAACCAAGCAAAACAATAAGACTATAAGGGGGGCTTTGTTAGGAGCTGTTTTCATTGCATTCTATACTTAAAGGTAAGCAAAGATAAGAAAACTTTCGAAATGGACAGGGAAGCCAGTGAAAGGAATATAGGATTTATCACTTAATTATTTATCTTTCGGGCATCAATTAAGCCCGAACGTAACACCAGCAAATGATTTTGTAACACAGGGAAAAGTCATGTTACATTTAAATGTAACACAGGCTACAATAAAATGCCTGCTTCTTCATATTATAGAATACCTTTGTCACAAACGAAAAGGAATGTTTAATCACTTAATCTAATTGAATACAAATATGGAAACTTAAAAATGAAATGCACGTCTTCACATCTTTTATAAAGAAAGAGAATATTATTGTTATCCAACTAAATTAATTTCATTATGAAATGCACAAATTATTGTTTTAAGCCATTGGGGCTTCTATTCTTATTATGCCTGATACCTCTATGGGCATTTTCACAGAACATCACTGTGAAAGGTGTGGTGAAGGACGCCACAGGAGAATCGGTTATCGGTGCGAGCGTAGTGCAGAAAGGCACCAGTAACGGTATTATTACCGACATTGACGGTAACTTCACGCTGAATGTTCCATCCAACAGTACCATCGTAATTTCATTTGTGGGCTACAAGACTCAAGAAGTTCCTGTGGCTGGGAAGACACAAATCAATGTTACGATGAAGGAAGATACTGAGATGCTGGATGAGGTAGTAGTGGTAGGTTACGGACAGATGAAGCGCTCGGACCTGACAGGTTCAGTGGTATCGGTTAATGACCAGGCTATTAAGAAGTCGGTTCCGACTTCTATCGACCAGGTATTGCAAGGCCGTGCTGCCGGTGTGCAGATTCAAGCAAACTCCGGTACACCGGGTGCGTCTACCTCTATCCGCATTCGTGGTGTCAACTCCTTGAATGCCACTAACCAGCCTATCTTCGTCATTGACGGCGTAGTAGTGGATTCTGCCACAGATGATGAAAACAGTAACCCGCTATCAAGCATCAACCCGTCGGACATTGTATCTATGGACGTGTTGAAAGATGCTTCGGCAACCGCTATCTATGGTTCGCGTGCATCTAATGGTGTTATCATGATTACTACCAAACGAGGGCAGGCAGGTACAGCTACAGTTACTTATGACGGTTATGTAGGATGGCAAGAGATGCCCACGCAACTCAACATGCTGAACCTGAGTGAGTATGCAACTCATCACAATAGTCGTGCAGCATTGGGACTTGTCGATCAAAGTAGCAGCTTCGTTCGCCCCGACTTACTTGGAGAAGGAACCAACTGGCAGGATGAATTATTCCGCAAAGCATTAATGACGAGCCACAACCTTTCCGTAAGTGGTGGTAATGATAAGACAACTTATGCTTTCAGTGGCGGTTTCCTTGACCAGAACGGTATTGCACTGGGTTCCAGCTTCCGCCGTCTTTCATTGCGTGCCAATGTCGACAGCCAGATTAAATCATGGTTACGTGGTGGCATCAACTTCTCATTTGCCGAGTCTAAACAGAGTGTAGGAACTGATAACAATACCATCATAAGCGCATTGCTCCAACAACCCACCGTTGCCGTTACTTCTACCGACGGAAGCTTTGATGGTCCGGAAGACGTATGGATGCCCGAAAATCCGGTAGGTTTGGCTTCTATCCGCACCAACAACAACCGTAAAATGAACTTCCGTTTTAACACGTATCTGGAAGCTACCTTATTAAAAGGACTTACTTTGAAAACGGAACTCTCAACCGACTATAATTTCAATAATTACTATTATTATCAGCCCGATTATCAGTTCGGTATCAAGACCAGCGACACCCGTACTTCCAAGTGGACCAAAACCAACACCAAGTACTGGTCATGGCGCAATATCCTGACTTACAATACGCAGATAGCTCAAAAGCATAACATCAACATCATGGTCGGCCAAGAAATGTCTCATTATAATTACGAAACTCAGGTAGGAACAGCCACAGGCTTCCTGACGAATACGACTCCCGACCTGAGTGCAGGTGATGTGACTTCATCCACCACTACCGGTTCACGCTTCGTCAATTCACTGGCATCCGCTTTCGGACGTGTATTCTATTCGTACGACGAACGTTACCTTTTAACGGCTACTATCCGCCGTGACGGTTCTTCTAAATTTGCCAAAGGCAACAAGTGGGGCTGGTTCCCGTCTGTGGCTCTGGCATGGCGTGCTTCCCAGGAATCATTCCTGCATAATAATGAGGTTATCAACAACCTGAAACTGCGTGCGGGTTGGGGTGCCACCGGTAACCAGAACGTCAGCGATTATGCTTATATGGCACTACTTTCTTATAAGACCACGCCTTGGGGCACAGGAGTACTGACAGGAAATACCGCCAATCCGGATCTGACTTGGGAAACTACCTATTCTTATAATGTCGGTGTCGACCTTGGCTTATTTCAAAACCGCATCGAGTTTATAGCCGATGTTTACTACAAGAAGACTAAAAACCTTCTTCTCCAGCTTCCATTACCAGCTTATCTGGGATCAAGCGGTCAGGGTGCAGCATCCAATCCGTGGGGTAACGTAGGTTCACTGGAAAATAAGGGTATCGAATTAACCCTGAATACCACCAACATTACGAACAAAGATTTCCAGTGGACTTCGAATCTTGTCTTCTCACTGAACCGCAATAAGGTCGTAGAACTTGATACTGACAATTCTTCCATTGAGAAGACTTATCAACCCAGTTCCACCAACTTCATCGTAACGAAGACCACCGTAGGACAACCTATTGGACAATTCTGGGGTTACAAAGTAATCGGTCGTTTCAACGAACCTACCGATTTCTATTACAAGGATGATCAGGGCAACGTGAAGCAAGTAGCGATACCCGAAGGTAATTCCATAGCCAAGAACAGTACGTGGATTGGCGATTACATCTTCGAAGACAGAAATGGTGACGGCGTTATCAATAACGAAGACTGTACTTTCATCGGTAATCCCGAACCTAAGTTCACTTACGGTATCGGTAACACATTCTCTTACAAAGGATTCGACCTGACGGTATTCTTCTCCGGTTCTTATGGGAACAAGGCTCTGAACCTGACCCGTTACCGCATTGAAGATCCCCGTTCCAATGCCAATATCCTGAAATCATCCTTGAACTATGCTGTTGTCGATTTAATCGACCCAAATGGTCCGTCCGATGATTACCGTAACCTGCATGTAGTGGGAGGCTCTGCCATACTACCGGCCCTGCAAGCATCCGATGCCAACAATAACTACTCACGTATAAGTGACCTGTTGATAGAAGATGCCTCTTACATCCGTCTGCAGAATATCTCTATCGGCTATACTTTCCCAAAGAAGTGGATAAACAAAGCGCACCTCAACAATGTAAGAATCTATGCCAATATACAGAACGTGTATACCTGGAGTAAATACAAAGGCATGGACCCTGAAGTAGGTGCGATGTATGGTGACGCATTGATGACCGGCGTAGATTACGGACGCTATCCTTCACCCCGTATCTACACATTCGGATTAAATGTATCCTTCTAATCTTTTAAAATGAACTATACAATGAAAAATAAAATATTAATCATAGCAGCAATGGCAGGTGCACTGGTTCTCGGTTCTTGTGATGATTTCCTAGAACAAACCAATACCACAAATGCCAACCAAGAGACTTTCTTCGACAGCGATAAAGCAGTTGAAGCAGCTACTGCCCCACTTTACAACTATGTGTGGAACAGTTTCAATGATAAATTCTATTATGGAATGGGAGACGGACGTGCCAATAATCTTACAGCCCGTTGGTCAGCTTATATCTATCCTTATACCAACTTCACTGAAACAGCCCTGAGTGAAGGTCTTGAAGAAGCATGGGGATCGTTATATTCGGTAGTGGCACAATCCAACTATGCCATTAATAATATCAAGGATTATTCCGGTCCTAAAGTAACCGAAGCAGCCAAGAGACAGGCCTACGGTGAGGCCCGTTTTATGCGTGGAGTTGCCTATTGGTATATTGGTTCTCTGTGGGGCAAGGGAATTATCTATGAGAATACGGCTGAAAAGGTAAACAACTCCGTTGCTCCTGCGCACCGTGGTGTAGACGTGATCGAATTTGCAATCCGTGACCTTGAATATGCAGCAGCCAACCTTTCGACTACCGCAAGTGATAAAGGACGTGTTACCAAACATAGCGCTTACGGTATGTTATCACGCCTCTATCTCTCTATGGCAGGCCTGACTACCGACGGGCAGTATAATGGGAGCAACATTGCCACCGATTTTAACCGCGGCACCCGCAATACTTATTATCTGGATCTTGCCCGTCAGGCTGCATTAAAGGCTATCGAAGGCCCCTACTCCCTGTTGGACAGTTATGGAAGTCTTTTTGCTTACCAGACAGCCAACAACAACAGCGAGTCTCTGTTCCAGTTGCAATGGCTCACCGGTAGTACCGATGCCATAGGCTGGGGATGTAACAATGCCATGCAGGCATTCTTCGCCTGGTCTACAATGGTGGGTGAAACCAACTGGGGTAATGCCACTTACGCATCTTACGACCTTGTGCGCGAGTATGATCCGCAAGACCGTATCCGCCGCCATAACACGATCTGTACCGTAGGTGAATACTATTCAG
>ULNG01047534.1_pt1 | contig 12786 bp, 10 predicted proteins | sample 1951861 | NCBI WGS metagenome assembly ULNG01 (sample SAMEA4835571, study PRJEB28245) | human gut metagenome | biome: gut microbiome; material: fecal sample | place: Denmark | collected 2008 | reverse complement strand
GGCGCGTCGGTGGTTATCTTAGTCACGCCGTGGTCGCCGCCGAGGAAAGCGAGATACTTGTTCGATGACTTCACTTCCGTGTTTATGACCTTGACTTTGTAGCTGCTCTTGAGCGTCGGGTCGGAGTCGGAGGCAATCGCTTCTGTATTGGTCTGCGGAATGAAATATTCAACATAGTCCGGGTCTTTTTCAACCGCCGTACTCTGCGTAGCTTTATAAAGTGTGCCGAGGAACGGGGAGAGCTTTCCGGTCCGGAGCGAATTTATTTCAACGGGCGTGAATCCTGCGGTATTTGCAAACGCACGGTATGCGTAATATGCGCCGCGTGCCGTCCAGTGATGATCCGTTCTGAAATACAGATATTCGTTCGTGTGGGCGGCTATTTCCGGGTAGGCGTCAACGGGGGTTATTCCCTTGAGCTCGCCGTAGATATAGTTGATGCCCTGATACTGCGAATGCGATTTGCCGGAGTTGTATTTCTTCGGAGCGTAGAACTCTATCGAAGTCGGAGCCATGAGACTGTACACTTTGGTGTTTGGCATCTCGGCCTTGAGCTTGTTGAGGGTGGTGGCATAGACATCCATCTTCTTGTAGACGTTTGTATACTGCTCCATAAGACGGTTGTCAAGAAGGATTATATACTGGTTGGAATATACGGTTTCCTTTCCGGTCTCGTCAATTTCGGCGGCATTTATCGGCTGAGTGGTCTCGGTGCTCTTTGCGGTTTCGGAGGGTGTCGTGGTCTGCTCGCCTGTTGTTTCAGCATTGCTTTCGTCCTCATGTGAGAGCGCCTCGCCGTCGCCGATTCCTCCGTTGTTCTTTATGACCGTCGCGCCGTCGCCGATCTTCAGGAACGAATAGAATGATTTTATCTTGTTGCTTATTTTGACGAGCCCGTTTCTGCCGGGAAACTGGTCATTGTAGTATTCTTCAAACTTTGAAGCGAAGTCGCCGGAGAAATATGAGCTGGCGGAAAAAGATGGCTTCTGCGCGAGATTCCTGTTCTCCATTTCAGAGACCTTTTCGTCCTTGTCGAAGAAGCTGTAAAATCCGACAACGGTGAAAACCGCTAAAACAACGCTGAATGAGACGGCGGTAAGAATTTTTTGGATTTTTTTCATTTTATCTCAGCGCCTCCTCAGAATCTGAAATACAGGAACGGGTTATATGTCGAGCCCGCCAGCGATGCCACGCAGAGCACGAGCATGACGACATTGAAAACGGTGTTGAATATCGGCTCTGTAACCGGTGCGCGCTGCTTGAGCTTAGCAATGCCCGCTTTGACGAGCTTTGCAATGGGCGCGCAGGCTATGGCAGCGATAATAATAAACGGAATGTTGTTGATTATCATCGCGTTCATGACCGGGTCGGTGAACGCGTTGCCCGATGCGCCGAACGCCACGGAGAACGCCGATTTCATCGCCGAGAAATCCTCGAAGTAGAATATCATCCAGCCGACGAGCACGACAAACATCGAATACACCCAGCGGATGATTTTCGGGATTTTATCAATGAACTTTTTGAACACAAACTTTTCAAGGCACAGGAACACGAAATAGTAGAGCCCCCATATGACGAAGTTCCAGCTCGCTCCGTGCCAGAGTCCCGTGAGACCCCAGACGATGAAAAGATTGAGTATCTGACGCGGCAGGCTGACTCTGTTTCCGCCGAGGGGGATATAGACATAATCTCTGAAGAAAGAGCTCAGGGTGATATGCCATCTGCGCCAGAAATCGGTTATCGAAGTTGAGATATATGGATACTTGAAGTTTTCGGGATAATCAAAGCCGAACATGCGACCGAGTCCGATAGCCATGTCTGAGTATCCGGAGAAATCGAAGTAAATCTGGAAAGCATAGAACAGAACTCCGACCCACACGTTCATCACGGCTGCATTGTCAACATTGGCGAGCAATGACTCGGCGAGAGAACCGGCATAGTTTGCTATGAGCACCTTTTTGCCGAGACCCGCCATGAATCTCGTCATACCTTTTGCAAAGCCGTCTATCGTAACTGTCCTGTGGTCTATCTGCGTATCGATGTCGGAATATCTGACGATCGGTCCCGCTATGAGCTGCGGGAAGAGCGAGACGAACATCAGGAAGTTTATGAAGGACTTCTGCGCCTTGACATCGCCTTTGTAAACATCGAGCGAATAGGACATCGTCTGGAATGTATAGAACGAAATGCCTATCGGCAAAGAAAATGCGGGAACATGGAGCGAGAGGCGGAAGATTCCGTTGAGCGTGGAAATGAAAAATCCGCTGTATTTGAATGCCGCAAGCAGACCTAAATTGATAACAACCGAAAGTGCGATAAACAGTTTGGTTATCTTTTTGCCGCGGTATTTTTCTATTCCGAGCGAGACAGTATAATCAAGTATTGAGCTGAAAATCAGCAGGCATACCCAGACCGGCTCCCCCCATGAATAGAATATAAGTGATGCAATGACAAGAACAATATTTTTTACCTTGTCGTTCTTCACGATAAAATAGAAGAACAGAGTCACGGGAAAGAATATGAACAGAAACACGAGACTCGAAAAGACCACTTTATTTCCCCCTTTTTGCGTGTATGATAAACCTAATTATATTACATCTAATTATACACTCTTTAATTGGTAATTCAATTACAAAAGAGTTACAAAAAGCTTATTGCCATTGAAAGCTTTTGACGAAAAAAAGAGACACGGAACAAACCGTGTCTCTTGAAGCCGATTATGCAGTTAGAAATTTAAAACATATTGATGATAACCGGGATAAGAGCTTTTATAATTTTGATAACGATCTTGGCAATGACAGGAGCGACAACGCTCGTTATCTTCACAACATATCTTGCAACTTCAATCGCAATCTGGATTATAACATACCACTTGCCGAGATAGCGCTGTAGCATGTTTGTGTCCATGCCCTTGTAGTTGGGATCGACAGGGGGGTAGGATGTGTCGGTTTTGACTATCTTGCACTCGTCTATCTGCTTCTTGCTGTCAACGCCGTATGTCTTGAGTGTGAACGAATTCTTTGTGAACTCAATTGTCGAATAGCTCGGCTCTTCGGAGACATATTTAAAATCAAGCCACTCGTAATCGTAATCCTCGATACGGTTCTTGCCGGAAGCGGAGCTCGCGGTAAAGTATACGGTGCCGACGGGATCGACAACTGCGCCGTCTGCATTGTATTTCTGATCCTTGACGGGCTTTGTGTCCTTCATGAAGAAGGAGCGGCCGTAAAGATGCTCGTGACCGGTCAGGCAGACGTCTATCTCAAATCTGTCGATAAGCGCGCTGTATATAGCCGCAAGCAGCTTGTTGTCGCCATCTGCGGCGTGGTGTCCTGTTCCGTAGATATCGTGATGCATAACGGCTACGCGCCATGTGGCATCGGGATTCTTGGCGATAGCGTCAAGGGTGAACTGATACTGGTCATAAACATTGAAAATCTGGGTGTTATAGACGATGAAAAGCACATCGCCGTAACGGAACCAGTAATTCTCGTCAACGTTTGCGGGTGTCGTGCCGCGGTATTCGTTGGGGTTGTTGACATAGAGAGGATATGTTTCGCCTTTGCGGTCGTGATTGCCGACCGTCGTAGCCATGGCATATGATCTGAGAGCCGCAGGGGAGAGCGTACCCGCCCACTCGTTTGCTCTGTCTCCGTGCTGGGTCTGGTCGCCCGCGGAGAGTATAAAGCTGATGTCGCTGTTCTTGTCGAGTGCGGTGCCGAGAGTTTTCTGCCACACATAGGCTTCCTCGCGTCCGTCTTCAACGTCGCTGCTGACCTGGATATCGCTGATATAGAGGAGCTTAAATTTCTCGGTGGAGAGAGTTCTGTACATAACGGGACTGCTGAACTTTCCGTTGCTGCCGTAGACATAGTAGTAAACGGTGTTCGGCTCAAGTCCGGTTGCTGTCACTTTGTAGATGCTCTGACCGGTATAGCTGTCGGTCGAGGCCTTGCCTACGAACTCTTTAAACGAGGTCATGTCGGCGCTTTTGCCGATGCGGACAACGCCGCTCTTTGCCGTGTCGTCGGAGTGCCAGCAGAAGTTGAGCTGAGTCGCGTCCGCGCCCGGGGTGAGTGCGATAAGCGTGTTGTCGTTTCGTACAGTTTCCCAGTAGCTGTTCCATTCGGGCTGAGTGAGCACATTGCTTCCGTCTGCCGAGGTGCCGATAGCAAGGCACGAGGCGAGCATGAGCAGTGCGAGCAGAATGGAAAGCGTCCGTTTTGCTGCTTTCATTGGAATTCTCCTTTTCATATTTTTTGAGCGGGAGTATTATAGCACATTTTGCTCTATTTTGGTAGTTTTTTTTAATATATTATCTATTTTTTTATAAAAACTATGGAAATATTTATAAAGTGATGATATAATCTATCGCGGATTTTTAATAATGAAGAGGAATACAGATGAAAGTTATTGTTTTGAACTCGGCGGCACAGGTTGGCGAGGAAGTTGGAAAAATTTTCTGCGATGAGGTCAATGCAAAGCATAATGCGGTTCTCGGACTTGCAACCGGAGCGTCCCCGATACCTACATATGAGTATATGACCGAGCAGTATCGTAGCGGCAAGGTGAGCTTCAAAGATGTCAGGACTTTCAACCTCGACGAATACTGCGATCTGCCGAAGAATCACCCCAACAGCTTCTATTCGTTTATGGAAGAGAACCTTTTCTCGAAGGTCGATATAAAGCCCGAAAATGTCAATTTCCTTGACGGAAATGTTGAACCCGTTGCCGAGAGCGCACGTTATGCGCAGGCTATAAAGAATGCCGGCGGAATAGATATCCAGCTTCTCGGAATCGGCAGAAACGGCCACATCGGCTTCAATGAGCCGGCTGATGAGTTCACTGACGAGGCATTCAAAGTAAAGCTTACCGATAGCACGATAGCTGCAAATTCGCAGTATTTTACTGATATTGCCATGCCGCACTATGCCATAACAATGGGCATCGGCTCGATAATGAGAGCGAAAAAAATAGTGCTCATCGCGACAGGCGAAAGCAAGGCAGAGGCGATAAAGGCGACTGTTGAGGGCGAAGTTACTCCGCATTGCCCGGCGTCGATACTTCAGCAGCATGACGATGTGACGATATTCCTTGACGAAGCGGCGGCAAGCCTGCTGAAAAAATAAAAATTGAGATAAACAGACCTCCGATGCGTCAAAGTGCGTCGGAGGTCATTTTTTTAATACAGAGCTATTTTGTTGATTTCGGGTGTGTCTCGGGATGAGACCATCAGTATGCGTACAGCGTCGGTTTCGAGCCCGTGAAGCTTCATTATTTTTTTAGTGCCTATTGTTGTGCCCTCAAAGCTGTTGAACCAGATTTTGTCCTCATTTCTGTGCTGGACAATGAAGTTTTCAACGCGCTGACCCTCGGCAATATTTTCGCTCAGCTCAAGGAAATTGAGCTTCATTCTCTCGCCGAGTTCAATGGTTATAACACGCTGTGTTTCGCTACCGTTGTACGGTTCAATAGTGATCTCTTTGCCCTCGGCAAGATTTGTCCTGAAGCTGTTTTTTATAAGTTCGCCGAGCTCGTTCAGCCGCTTGACATCGTTATCATTAAGTCTGAGCTGATTTGCGTCCGGCTTTACATGAGCCGCCTACTCGAAAAAGTCCTTCATATCTCTTTCTCCTTTTGTCGGTTACCTGGACGCTTTAAGTTTATCGGCTCAGGCCGCGATTGTCAATATGGGTTTTGTTTACTTTTTAAAAGCCTTATTTCTTGCCGGATTTTTTGAATATCAGCAGCGAGATTGATATCACGGTCGCAATTATAACCGTTATGCCGACTGCGGTGACACCCTGCTTCACTCTCGCGGCGTTTCTCGTGTTTTCGCCGCTCGGCAGAGTATAAGTCTCTATTTCATCAACATCATCAGCTAAATATTCTTCATCGGTATCTTGAGATTTAGAGGATCGGTTGATTTTGGAAGAACTTGATTTATTTGTCTTTGATTTTGATTTTGTGCTCGACTTAGATGATGAGCTTTTGCTCTTTTTCTTCGTTGTACTTTCCTTTTTCGTCGTTGATTTGGTCGAACTTGATTTCTTTGTGGTTTTTGTGGTGTCTCTGTCATCGGAATCCGAATTTACGGACTGGTTGTTCTGCTCCGCGGCAGTCTCAGGCGGGGCAATATATGTGTCTATTTCAAACATCTTTGACGGAATGCCTTTGTCATCGGTGACTCTGACATAAATTTCCGGGTCACCGCCGAATGAATATTTCCTGTCTATAAGCGTCTCGCAGGTTATCCCGCCTCCGGCAAACGATGCGGAGGATTTGACGCTGAACAGCTGTTCGTCGTATTCTGCCTTGCCCGTAATGCTGATTTTTATCGGGTCTTTGCAGTCAACATATATTTCATAGACAACCGAACTCTCTTTTGTCAGATCGGCATATGAGATATCGCCGTTTATCGCAACATAAAGCGAGCCTTTTTCGGTTTTGGTGTAATATGTAGCGAGCGCGCAGATGCCGTTGCCGCCGTTCTCATTTTCGCACTGTATCTGCACATTGGTGCCGCGCACTTCATCGGGCGAGACGGAACCGTCTATCGACACCGCAAACGCCTGTATTGCAAGAACAAATGTAAAAATTATTGCTGCTGCCGCTGTGCAAAAACGCCTTATAAATCCCATTATCTTTTTCACGCTTAGATCACCGCTTATGCTTTAAAGTACTAATACCGAAAATATCACTTTTTTCATTTATGTGCAATAGCAAAAGTCGAATTTTGTAAAATCAGCACAAAACAATTTGTAAATATTGCACAATGAAAACAATATGTTTGCGCAAGCAGACATAAAAAATCGGCCGCATCGCAACCCGAACGGGTTAAGATACAGCCGAGATAATTTCAATTTTTTCAGATTTTCATCTTTTTCATTGCGACCGAAAGAGCCTTGCACAGTGCAGTTCCGAGAACGGCGCAGACACCGGCTTCAATGAGTCCGTTGACTCCGACGAATGCAGCGGCAAAAGCCATAACATTTGTCGAACCGAACTGCTCCTTGAGCTGAATGATTATCGGTGCGTTGTTGAACAGCAGAAGCAGTGTGCCGGTGAACAGAATCGTGTTGAGCAGGGGACCTGCGATGCTTGCAACAAGATACTGCACAAAGCTTGTCTTATCTTTCGACGATATCGCTTTGAAAATAACTGCCGTCAGCCAGCCCATGAGAACTCTGGGCACGATGCAGACGATCGCAGTGCGCAGGGGACTGACACTGAAAAGCGCAACGCCGAAAGTGCTCATTCCGAAGCACTGGATGAAGCTCGTTATTCCGAATACCGCGCCGAGAAACAGTCCGCCGACAGGACCGAGCAGAACGGCTCCGATAATGACCGGAATCGTTATGAATGTTATCTCGATTACACCTGCTTTGAGATAACCGAGCGGCGTAAACGCCATGACGATTATCAAAGCGGTGAGCAGTGCGGTGAGCACGAGACGCACGAGTTTTTGCCGCGATGCGGCAGCTGATGTTTTTGACATGATTTTTTCCTCCTTGCTGTTGCTCCGTCAGGATGCAGCGCAATTTTTTGAGTCTATATCAAAAGCATTGCTTTTAATATGCAATTTTATTATTTTCTGTTCTTTTCGTATATTATACGAAGTCCCTTGAGTATGAGCTCGGGGTCATATGTCATCTTGTGGTTGCAGCTCTTGATTATCTCGCCCGAAAGTCCGCCAGTTGCAACAAACGATTTAACTTTGCGTCCGAGCTCCTGCTCCATTCTGTCGCAGAGCCCGTCGAGCATGGCGGCGGTGCCGAAAACAACACCGGACTGCATGCAGTCGATTGAATTTGTGCCGATGGCTTTCTTTGGGGTCGAAAGGCTTATCGCGGGAAGCTGAGATGTTTTGGCGGACAGTGCTTCAAGCGAAATCCCGACTCCGGGGGCGATAGCGCAGCCGCAGAAAGAGCCGCTCTCGTCGATAACATTGATTTTTGTTGCAGTTCCGAGATCAATAACAAAGCACGGCAATTCATAGAGATTCGCCGCCGCAACAGAAGCGGCAACAAGATCCGCGCCCGCCTGCGACGGGTCGTCGGCAAGAATGTTTATTCCTGTCTTGACTCCGGGACCAAGAACAATGGGCTCGCTGCCTGTTATGCGCTTTGCGGCGTGCGATATAGCACCCGTCAGCTCCGGCACAACGGAGCTTATCGCGCATCCGGTAAACTCGTCAAAACCGTAGCCGTAGAGATCGAAAATGCTCTTGAGTTCAATGGCATACTGATCTTCAGTGCGCGAACGGTCGGTGGCGAGTCTCGAAACGAATTTCAGCTCTTCGCCACTGTATGCGCCGATTGTTAAATTGGTGTTGCCGATGTCGATAGTCAGAAGCAATCCGATCACCTCGTGAAAAGCGTTGTTTTAACCGATTTGATTATACACTATAACGCGGGAAAAAGCAAACTTATAATAAATTTCACTGTTTATTTTCGCGGCGCATTATGGTATAATTGTCCGCAGAAAGGAATGAGACCCGTTATGCTGTGTAATTTGTGCCCGCGACACTGCGGAGTTGACCGCGATGTTTCGCAGGGATATTGCATGAGCCCGAATATAATAAAGCTCGCGCGGGCGGCGCTGCATTTTTGGGAGGAGCCGTGCATCAGCGGCACAAAAGGCTCAGGCACAGTGTTCTTCTGCGGGTGCAATCTCAGGTGCGTGTATTGCCAGAACAGCGAGATAAGCGGCGGGGGAGCGGGCATCCCTATGAGCGACGAAGATGTTATGCGCACTTTTGACAGGCTCATTGAAAGGGGCGCGCATAATCTCAATCTCGTTACCCCTACTCATTATGCGGATTCCGTGGTGCGGATACTCGAAAAATATCATTCGCCTGTGCCTATTGTGTATAACTGCGGCGGATATGAATCCGTGGAAACGCTCAAAAGGCTTGAGGGTCTTGTTGATATATATCTGCCCGATTTCAAATATGCCGACTCGGCTCTTGCGGCTGAATATTCACATGCGTCGGACTATTTCGAGCGTGCGTCCGAGGCAATTAAAGAGATGAACAGGCAGGTCGGAGTGCTCAAACTCGACTCCGACGGCATAGCCGAACGCGGTCTTATTATACGCCACCTTGTGCTCCCGGGAGCCGTTTCAAACACGAAGAAAGTGCTTCGCTGGATAAAGGAAAATCTGCCGGAGGGAACGGTAGTCAGCCTGATGAGCCAGTATACGCCGTGCGCAAAAGCTGCGGAGCATCCGCCTCTTGACAGGCGCATTTCCAAGTACGAATATGAAATAGCGCTCGATGCAATGATTGACCTCGGCTTTGACAACGGTTATGTGCAGAGCCGCTGTTCGGCGCAGAAAGATTTTATTCCTGATTTTCAGTCCCACGAGGGACTCTTATAAATATTGTTGACCGAAAGGGAGTTTTGATATGACAGGTTTTATCGGAGCGGGCAATATGGCAAATGCCATTATAAAAGGCATGGTGTCGTCCGGTGCGGCAGAGGGAAAAGATATAGCAGTCTATGATATCCACCCAGAAAAGCGCGAAAAGGCGGCTGCGGATTACGGAGTAAATGCGGTGTCAAGCCTTGAAGAACTTGTGAGTGGGTGCAGCGAGATAGTTGTTGCAATCAAGCCTTACGGTTTTGAAAAGCTGCTCGGCGGACTTGATGCTCAACTCAAATATCACGACCCGCTTATAATTTCCATAGCTGCCGGCAAGACCATTGAGACTATTTCTTCGTATCTCAGCTATGAACCCGCACTTGTGCGCGTCATGCCGAATATAAACGCCACGATAGGCGCATCCATGAGCGCATACTGTGCGAACGGACGAGTCAGCGCGGAACAGAAAGCATTTGTTGCAAAGCTTTGTTCATCCATCGGCGAAGCGGTCGAGCTCGACGAAAAATTCTTCTCGGCCTTCGGCGTTATCGGCGGCGCAGCTCCTGCGTTTGCCTATATGTTCATCGACGAGCTTGCGCGCGGCGGAGTAAAAATAGGTATGAACAAACAGGTCGCGCTGAAAGTTGCGGCTCAGACCGTGCTCGGCAGCGCGAAGATGATAGCGGAGAGCGGGGAGCACCCCTATGCGCTTGTGGATAAAGTCTGCTCGCCCGGCGGAACAACTGTCGAGGGCGTTGCGGCGCTCAACGAAAACGGCTTCGCAAATGCCGTTATGCAGGCTGTTACGGCAACATACGAAAAGGATCTGAAACTCTCCGGCAAATAAAATGCGGAGAGGATGAATATATCAATAATTGTACGGAGGTATAAACAATGGCATTACCGGTAGCACTTCAGCTTTACAGCGTCAGAGACGAGCTTGAAGCAGATTTTGAGGGCACGATAGCGAAAGTCAGAAAATTCGGCTATGACGGAGTCGAATTTGCGGGACTTTACGGCAGGAGCGCGGAGCAGGTCAGAAAGATACTTGCCGACGCGGGACTTACTCCCGTTTCGGCTCATGTTCCGCTCGACGAGCTGCTCGGAGACACGCAGGCGGTAGTTGCAACCTATAAGGAAATAGGCTGCAAATATATCGTCGTGCCCTATCTTCCGGAGGACAGACGACCCGGAACAGAGGGCTTTGACCGCACGATAGAGGACATAAAGAAAATTGCCGATGTCTGCAATGCGCAGGGGGTTCGGCTGCTCTATCACAACCACGATTTCGAGTTCAAAAAGCTTGACGGCAAATATGCGCTCGACATTCTCTATTCGGAGATTTCCGCTGACAGACTCGAGACAGAGATTGACACCTGCTGGGTCGGAGTCGCAGGAGAGGATCCCGCCGCATATGTTCTTAAATACAGCGGCAGAGCGCCCGTTGTTCATCTCAAGGATTATCATATGCAGGGCAAGGAGAAGCCTAAAAAGCTCTATGAGCTTATCGGCATAGAGGATGACGGCGAGAGCGCGTCGGAAGAAGCTTTCGGCTTCAGACCCGTCGGCTACGGCGTTCAGAATATGCCCGCTATACTTGACGCGTCCGTAAAGGCAGGCGCTGAGTGGGTGGTCGTCGAGCAGGACAGACCCGCACCCGGAGACACGCCGATTAATTCAGCAAAGCTCAGCCGCGAGTATCTCAAAACGCTCGGCTGGTAAATAAAATAAAAAAAGAAGGAAGGTACGGAATATGAGCATAAATAAGTGCTGGTATAAGGAAATGGCCGTATATCAGATTTGGCCGCGAAGCTTCTGCGATGGAAACGGCGACGGCATCGGCGATATCAAGGGTATTATGTCAAAGCTCGATTACATAAAGAGCCTCGGTGTTGACGCTATCTGGTTCTCTCCGCTCTACAAGTCTCCTCAGGAGGATATGGGTTATGATATAGCCGACTACAAGGATATCGCTGAGGAGTATGGCACGCTTGACGAGTTCAAAGAGCTGCTCGAAGCTATTCATGCAAGAGGCATGAAGGTTATAATGGATCTCGTTATAAACCATACCTCAAATCAGCATAAGTGGTTCCTTGAGAGCATGAAGAGCAAGGATAACCCTTATCACGACTATTATTTCTGGCGCGACGGCAAAAAGGGCGGCAAGAAGCCACCGAACAACTGGCTTTCGACTTTCTCAGGTCCCGCATGGAAATATAACGAAGATCTCAATCAGTATTATCTCCATCTCTTTGCCGAGGGTCAGCCCGATCTCAATATGGATAACCCCAAGGTTCGCGAAGAGATAAAAGATATCATGCGCTTCTGGCTCGACATGGGCGTTGACGGCTTCAGAGAGGATGTTATCACGTTTATATCCAAAGCCGAGGGTCTGCCGAACGGATTTCCGCTGCCTGTTGCTACGGGTATTGAGCATTACAAGAGCGGGCCGCATCTTCAGGAATATCTCGGTGAGTTCAGAAAGGTGCTCGATGAATATGACTGCATGACAGTCGGCGAAGCACCAATGATGACTCCCAAGACCGCGATGAAATTCATCGAGGAAAACAAGGATCAGAAGCTCAATATGATGTTCCACTTCCAGCATATGGAGGCGGACTGCCTGTTCTACAGCTGGATAAGAGCGCCGTTCAGCCTCAGAAAGCTCAAGAATGTTTATAACAACTGGCAGACAAAGCTCTACGGTAAGGCGTGGAATACACTCTATATCGAGAACCACGATCAGCCGCGTATCATAAACAGATACGGCAGCCTCAAATACAGAGTCGAGAGCGGCAAGATGCTCGCGACGATGTATATCTGCCAGAGCGGCACGCCGTTTATCTATCAGGGTCAGGAGATCGGTATGGTCAATATCGGTCTGCCGGAGATTGAGATGTATGAGGATGTTTCGACCCAGAACGCCTATCACACCATGCGCCATCTCGGCTTCACGCACAACATGGTCATGAAAGTCGCAAAGTATGCGTCGCGTGACAATGCGAGAACGCCCGTCCAGTGGAGCGCAGAGAAAAATGCCGGCTTCACCACCGCCGATAAGCCTTGGTTCTATATCAACGATAACTACAAAGAGATAAATGTTGAGGCGGCAGAGAAGGACGAGAACTCTATTCTCAATTATTACAGAAAGCTTCTCAAACTCCGTAAGGAAAATCCCATTATCATCTACGGCGATTTCAAGATGTACAACAAGCTCAGCAGAAAGCTTTTCGTCTACGAGCGCAGCTATGAGGGACAGAGAATGCTTGTTATCAACTCGTTCTCCGAGAAGCCCGTGAAGTTCAAAGCTCCCGCAGATTTCGATATCACGAAGTCGGAGCTGCTTATCTCAAACTATGACTGCAAAGATAAGTCGAATGCTTTCACGCTTCGCCCCTATGAGTCGAGAGCCTATCTCAT
>ULNG01027122.1_pt1 | contig 13185 bp, 8 predicted proteins | sample 1951861 | NCBI WGS metagenome assembly ULNG01 (sample SAMEA4835571, study PRJEB28245) | human gut metagenome | biome: gut microbiome; material: fecal sample | place: Denmark | collected 2008 | reverse complement strand
TAGGCTAGGCTAATTTTTAACGAACTATTGTATATAAATGACTTCATCCTTTATTATAGATAAGCAAAATTAAATATTTTTAATTCATAAACAAACGATAGAACAACAAAATAACAAATACAAGAAGAAAAAAAACAATAAGTCCATGCAAAGGTATCAAGTTATATATACATGAATATCAGTGATATAAAAACATCATCATGTTTTCCGGAAAACACGTACATGTTTTTCCGAAAAGTCGTACGTGTTTTTCATAAATCACGTACGTGTTTTTCCCGGAAATCTTATAAGGAAAATAAGAACACATAAAAAATAGACAATAAGCCGGATCAGCAATAATTCATTGTACAACTTACAAATGCAACCAATCATTAATATCCAACTAGCTTATTGCTTATCTCAATTATTTTACAAACCTTTGCGAACATAATATTAAACTAAAATCTTTACTATGGAATTACAAACGATACAAAACAAGATTCACGAGATCAGAGGGCAAAAAGTCATGCTGGATTTTGATCTGGCGGAAATGTATGGAATAGAGACAAGGGTACTTAAACAGGCAGTCAGGCGTAATCCTAAACGATTCGAGGGAAATGATTTTATGTTTGAATTGACCAAGGAGGAACTTTCAAGATCACAATTTGTGACCTTGAATAAAGGTAGAGGTAATAACTTTAAATATATGCCATTCGCTTTCACGGAACTAGGAGTCGCAATGCTAAGTAGTGTGCTGAACTCAGACATTGCGATCGAAATCAACAGAAACATTATGAGAGCCTTTGTCGCTATCCGGAATTATACCTTACAAGCTACCACTAGTTCCATCGAAATTAAAGAACTACAAGAACGTATCAAATCTCTTGAAATGGCTAATGAGGAAACCCTTTGCGCTATCAATGATCTCAGTGAAGACACCCAAAAGTCTTTGGATAATATTTACATAGCTCTTTCCGAACTGGCTACAAAGAAAAAGAACAATGCTAAAAGGCCTAAAATTGGTTATATCAAATAAAGTAAACTAATAAGTTCTTATACTATGGAATTACAAGCGATACAAAACAAGATTTATGAGATCAGAGGGCAAAAAGTCATGCTGGATTTTGATCTGGCGGAAATGTATGGAACGGAAACTGCCCAATTGAAACGTGCGGTCAGACGAAACATAGAACGCTTTCCTGATGATTTTATGTTCACATTAACAATTCAAGAATTTAACAACTTGAAAAACAATATGGTATGCCAAATTGGCATCTCAAAGAAAGGAGGTAACCAATATGCTCCATTCGCTTTCACGGAGCAAGGTATAGCAATGCTTTCTTCTGTACTCAGATCCGATACAGCCATTAAAATCAATATCTCTATCATGCGTGCTTTCGTCGGCATACGACAAATAATAAGTTCTTCCTCCCCTTTGCTTGAACTCCAACAAGAAGTAAAGGAACTCAAAGCGTATATCGAAGAAGCATTTGCCGATTACAACGACATCAACGAAGATACCCGTACGCAACTTGAGCTAATCAATCTGTCACTCGCTGAGTTACAAGCGAAAAGAACCGAGAATCAATCTCGCCCCCGGATTGGTTACGTGAAATAAACAGTTCATGTAAATAACTCATATAAAATAAATAAATTCACTAACTTTGTGGCCTTAAATAGAAAACGATACAAAAACGATAAACGATCATGGAGTACAATTTCAGAGAGATTGAGAAGAAGTGGCACGACTACTGGATTGCCGAAAAGGTTTATAAAGTCGAAAAGGACACGAATAAGCCTAAATACTATGTATTGGACATGTTCCCCTATCCTTCCGGTGCGGGATTGCACGTTGGCCACCCGCTCGGTTATATAGCTTCTGATATTTATTCGCGTTTCAAACGTTTGCAAGGTTTTAACGTATTGCACCCGATGGGTTACGACGCTTACGGATTGCCCGCAGAGCAATACGCCATCCAGACCGGACAACATCCGGAGATCACGACAAAGAATAATATAGCCCGTTATCGGGAGCAATTGGAAAAGATCGGTTTCTGCTACGATTGGAGCCGTGAGATCCGTACCTGTGATCCCGAATATTACAAATGGACGCAATGGGCCTTCATCCGGATGTTCAACAGCTACTACTGCAACGACGAGAAGCAAGCCCGCCCGATCAGCGAGTTGATACAAGCCTTCGAGACAAGTGGTACGGAAGGTCTGAACGTAGCTTGCGGAGAGGAACTTAGTTTCACCGCCGAGGAATGGAAAGCCAAGAGCGATAAAGAAAAACAAGAGATATTACTCAACTACCGGATCGCTTATCGTGGCGAGACCATGGTAAACTGGTGTGCCGCCTTGGGTACCGTATTAGCGAATGATGAGGTCGTGAACGGTGTTTCCGAGCGTGGAGGCTATCCGGTAGAACAAAAGATCATGCGCCAATGGTGCTTACGTGTATCCGCTTACGCGCAACGCCTGTTGGACGGATTGGATACGATCGACTGGACGGATTCCTTGAAAGAGACCCAAAAGAACTGGATCGGACGCAGCGAAGGTGCCGAGGTTCGCTTCAAGGTAAAAGACAGCGACAGGGAATTCACGATCTTTACGACCCGTGCCGATACGATGTTTGGTGTTACCTTCATGGTATTAGCTCCGGAAAGCGAATTGGTTCAACAATTAACTACGGCAGACCAAAAAGCGGAAGTAGACGCTTACCTAGATCGCACCAAGAAACGTACCGAGCGCGAGCGCATCGCCGACCGTCAGGTAACCGGTGTATTCAGTGGTTCCTACGCTATTAACCCGTTTACGGGCGAGGCGGTTCCCATCTGGATCAGCGACTATGTATTGGCCGGCTACGGTACGGGAGCGATCAGGGCGGTTCCGGCGCACGATAGCCGCGACTACGCTTTCGCGAAGCATTTCGGACTGGAAATCCGTCCGTTGGTGGAAGGTTGCGACGTAAGCGAGGAAAGTTTCGATGCCAAGGAAGGTATCGTATGCAATTCTCCGAGAGCCGGCGTTACTCCTTATTGCGATCTTTCCTTGAACGGACTGACGATCAAGGAAGCGATAGCCGCTACCAAGAAATACGTAAAAGATCACGATTTGGGACGTGTGAAGATAAACTACCGCTTGCGCGACGCTATTTTCAGCCACCAGCGTTATTGGGGCGAACCGTTCCCGGTATATTACGACGCCGATGGCATGCCTCAGATGTTGCCGGAAGAATGTCTGCCCTTGTTGCTGCCGGAAGTAGATAAATTCTTGCCTACCGAGACGGGCGAGCCTCCATTAGGACACGCCGTTAAATGGGCTTGGGACACGGTAAACCAAAAAGTCACCGAGGTATCGAAGATCGATAACCAGACGATCTTCCCGCTGGAGCTTTGTACGATGCCGGGCTTCGCCGGTTCTTCCGCTTATTATTTGCGCTATATGGACCCGCGTAATGATAAAGCCTTGGTAGCTAAAGACGTGGATGAATATTGGAGAAACGTGGATTTATATATCGGTGGTACGGAACACGCTACCGGCCACTTGATTTACAGCCGTTTCTGGAATAAGTTCTTGTTCGACTTGGGTATCGTTTGCGAGGAAGAGCCGTTCAAGAAATTGATCAACCAAGGTATGATCCAAGGACGCTCGAACTTCGTGTACCGCATCAACGGAACCAATAAATTCGTTTCCTTGAACTTGAAAGACCAATACGAGGTCACCCCTATCCATGTAGACGTAAATATCGTATCTAACGATCTGTTGGATATAGAGGCTTTCAAGAACTGGCGTCCGGAATACAACGACGCGGAGTTCGTATTGGAAGATGGTAAATATATCTGCGGATGGGCAGTCGAGAAGATGTCCAAATCCATGTTCAACGTAGTGAACCCGGATATGATCGTTGAGAAATATGGTGCCGATACCCTACGTTTGTACGAGATGTTCCTAGGCCCGCTGGAGCAATCCAAGCCTTGGGATACGAACGGTATCGACGGCGTACACCGTTTCTTAAAGAAGCTTTGGGGCTTGTTCTTCGGCAATACGGATACCCTACAAGTTACCGATGCCGAGCCTACGGCCGACGAATTGAAATCCTTGCATAAGCTGATCAAGAAAGTAACGTTCGACATCGAGCATTTCTCATACAACACGTCCATTAGCGCCTTCATGATTTGCGTGAACGAGTTAACGAGCTTAAAATGCAGCAAGCGCGCCATCTTGGAGCCGCTGATCACCTTATTGGCTCCGTTCGCTCCCCACATCACGGAAGAGCTATGGCATCAATTAGGACATGATACGACCATCTGCGATGCCCAGTGGCCGGAACATAACGAAGAGTATCTGGTAGAAAAATCAGTTACCTACGTCATCTCATTCAATGGTAAAGCCCGTTTCAACCTCGAACTTCCGGCAGATATCTCCCGTGAAGACGCTGAGAAGGCGGCCTTGAGCCATGAGAACTCAGCGAAGTGGATGGAAGGCAAGACCGTTAAGAAGGTAATTGTCGTTCCCGGCAAAATCGTTAATATCGTAGTGGGATGAACTTAAAACTCACAAAAATCTATTTTTCCGTACAGGATTATCTAATGATCCTGTTCGGAACTTTATTATACGGATTCGGATTCAACGCCTTTATCCTTTCCAACGAGATCGTGACAGGTGGGGTAAGTGGTATCTGTGCGTTGATCTTCTTTGCCTCCAATGGATTGATCCCGGTATCCGTATCTTATTTTGTCATCAACGTAGCCTTGTTGGTGGTAGCCTTAAAGATCCTTGGTCTAAAATTCTTGATAAAAACTATTTTCGGAGTTTTCTCACTCTCGGCTTCTCTCTCTCTCTTCGAGTGGCTGCTGAAAGGACAACCTATACTGCACGACCAGCCGTTTATGGCTATCATAATCGGAGCGTTCATGTGTGGTGCCGGACTAGGATTGGTATTCTCGGCGAACGGTAGTACCGGAGGTACGGATATTATCGGTGCGGTAATCAATAAATATAAGAATATATCGATCGGACGTATCCTTCTGTTTTGCGATTTCTTCATCATCAGTTCCTCTTTCTTCCTGTTCCATAACGTGGACAAGATCGTTTTCGGTTTCGTGGAGATGGTCATAAGCAATTACGTTCTCGACATGGTATTGAACGGTAACCGCCAATCCGTACAATTCCTCATCTTCTCCCAGAAGTACGACGAGATAGCAGATCGTATCATCCATGAGTTAGGCCGTGGCTGCACGATACTAGACGGTGAGGGCGGTTATTCCCGCAAACCCGTCAAAGTAGTCGTACTACTCGCCAAGAAATCCGAATCCGTCTCCATCTTCCGGATCGTGAAGCGGATAGACCACCAAGCGTTCATCTCCCAAAGTATCGTCCGAGGGGTATATGGTGAGGGGTTCGATCAGATAAAGACTTAAAAAAGAATATACAAACAATTTAAAGCATTTCCATACGTTATATATCTACCGTATAGAAATGCTTTCTTATTTAATAGATTACGAAATATGAAACTTGTATTCGCGACAAATAATCAACACAAACTGGACGAGGTCCGCAAGATAACCGCCGGATACGCGGAAATCATAAGTTTATCCGATATCGATTGCCATGACGATATCCCCGAGACGGCAGATACCTTAGAGGGAAATGCTTTGCTAAAAGCCCGCTATATTAAAGAGAAATTCGGATATGATTGTTTCGCTGACGACACGGGATTAGAAGTCGAGGTATTGAATAATGCTCCGGGAGTCTATTCGGCTCGTTACGCAGGAACAGAGCACGACTCGGAAGCTAATATGAACAAGCTGTTGTCCGAAATGAATCATAAAGAAAACAGAAAAGCACGTTTCCGCACGGTCATAGCTCTAGTCCTTGACGGAAAAGAATATACCTTCGACGGTATCGTGAATGGCTCTATCACTACCGAAAAACGCGGAGATAGCGGATTTGGATACGATCCTATATTCATGCCTGATACCTATACACAAACTTTCGCCGAGATGGGTAACGATACAAAAAACCAGATCAGCCATCGTGCGAAAGCCGTCATGAAGTTAACATCATTTTTATCTGATTACAATTGTTAATATGAGACATATACTTACTATCATTCTATTTTCATTCTTTTCATTCACTGTATTAGCCGCGAATTTTAATACAACCGGATGGAAAACGTATCTTTCTTACAATAACACAAACAGCGTAGAGGAATCGAACGACCAAGTATTTGTGGTAGCGGAAGGATCTCTTTATACGTATGGAAAAGAAGATAATAGTATTAAGCAATATTATAAAGGAAACGGATTAAATGATAATACGATTTCTTTGATCCGCTATAATAAACAAACAAAATCACTCCTTATTATCTATGATAATTCAAATATAGATATACTTGAGGGAGGAGTGACGACAAATCTACCTTATCTGTCGACCAGTACGTCCATAAGAGACAAACAAATCAATTCAGTATTGGTACATGATGAATATGCCTATTTATCGACAGCATTTGGTATCGTCGTGGTCAATATGGCCAAAAAGGAAATAAAAGATACCTACAAGCTTTCCTTAAATATAACATCGTGTGCCATACAGAATGGCAATATATATGCCTCTACAACCAATAAGGCAGAAGTATCTTCGGGGATTATATACGCCTCATTAAAAGAGAACCTACTGGATAAGGCAAACTGGAAGCCCTATGGATTATCAAACCTTTCCGATAGTCATACGATCTCAGCTATCGCTTCATTCAAGAATACTTTGTTCTACTTGGTCAGTCAGCAAGGTATCTTCTATGAAAACAATGGAGAGCTTTCCCGAATAATAAATAGCTCAACCCTAAAATACATGAAAGTAATAGGCGAAAAATTAGCATGTATAGATAACTCAAGGGTTTTCATCGTATCCGATACGCAAAAGTTTGACCAAATAAACTTAAGTATCAATGATATCAGTACCTATCAAACAGACAAATATTGGATAGCGGAAGGAAGCAAAGGGCTACGTTCTATCCAACGGAAAGGATCAAATAGTTTTGAGGCTCTTAATGAACCTATCATTTTAGACGGACCTTACAGCAATAGCGCATTCGATATTGTTTGTAAAAATGATAAAGTATATATGATCATAGGAGGTAAAGACCTCCTAAATGGTAAGCGCTTCGACAAAGGAGGTTATATTCTTACATACGATTATGATAAATGGTCTTTTATCGATCCTAAAGAAGCCCAAAAGAAACTCAATTTACCAAGAAATCCACGAGACTATACAAGTATAGCCGTAACGACCGATGATTCTAATGATGAGATCGTATACGCCTCTTCCATGGGTGATGGCGTTATCCAATATAAGAATGGAACTCCCGTCCAGTCATACAATGAAAAGAATGCCTTTAAAGAAACCGCAGGAGGCTATGGGTCCGGTTATTGTTATATAGATGGACTGGCCTTTGATAAAAATGGAAATTTGTGGATGACAAGCTCAGAGGTTAACCATGCGGTACTTGTTCTTGACAAAGCAGGAGCATGGCATCGTTTGGATATCGAGCAACTTAGAGGAGTTTATACAATAAACGATATACTTATAACCTCCACTAACGACAAATGGATTTATGTGCCTCGTAACACCCCTAAACTTGTAATGATACCGAATAGCGAGTCTTTAGACGAAGTTTCCTCGTATGAGTTTACTACACTTATTGATACCGACGGAAAAGAATTGACTCCTAGTAATTATACATGCGTAGCCGAGGATAAGGATGGATATATCTGGGTTGGTACGAATCGGGGAGCCGTATACTTCACTAAACCTAGGATCTCTTCCGCTGAGGATAAAGCCGCTACACGTTGTACAAGGGTAAAATATACCAATGAGGAAACTGGCAATCTCGCTTATTTCTTAGATAACGTTGTCGTCACGACCCTAAAAGTAGACGCAGGTAATCGAAAATGGATTGGAACCAAAGGAAATGGCGTCTATGTTCTAGATAATGATAATGAGACAATCGTTTATCAATTTAATACGACCAATAGCCCGCTCCTTTCCGATAACATATACGATATAGAGATAAACGATAAGACCGGTGAAGTTTTTATCGGTACCGATAAAGGACTAAATTCCTATCAAGGAGAAGCTTCGGAAGGTAAATCTGATTACTCGGAGATCTACGCATATCCTAATCCGGTACGTCCCGAACATATGGATAAAGTAACGATTGTAGGATTAATGGATAATTCGAATGTAAAAATCACGGATTTAAACGGAAATATTATTTATCAAACTAAATCCTTGGGGGGGCAAGCTATCTGGAATTGCCGGAACGCAAACGGATCACGTGTAGCGACAGGCGTATATCTTGTACTAGCTTCCACGGAGGAAGCCTCAGAGAGCGTCGTAACAAAAATCATTGTAGTCAAATAGAACAATGAATCAATCAGAGAAAGTTTTACTCAACTCCAGATTAATAAATCAAGTAAAAGAAGCGAATAATTTTGATTTTATTCGCTTCTTTCTTGCGTATTCTGTCATGTTCAACCATTTCAGCACACTGACAGAGACAGATCCTTTTTGGTTTGTTAGCGGAGGATTTCGAGTGAAAGGTTTCTTTATTATTAGTGGATTTCTTGTTATGTTTAGCTTCTTACGTACGCCTAATACCCGGATTTTTTTCCGTAAACGTATTCAACGTATTATGCCCGCCTACAGCTTGACTATTTTATTATGTGCCTTAATCGGATTATTCCTTACTTCCTTATCCTGCAGGGAATACCTCACCTCTTCTAGCTTATACACCTATCTTATCTGTAATTTACTTACATTTAACTTTTTATCGCCGGATTTACCCGGCGTATTCGATACCAATCCTTTACAAGCGATGAATGGGTCTTTATGGACTATCAAGGTTGAATTCATGCTATATATCACCATACCCATTATCTATTGGTTACTGAAAAGATATAACAAATTAGTATGCCTACTTCTTATTTATATCTTATCTTTCATCTACTCGACAACGTGTAATTATTTAGATGATATGACACACAACCCTATTTATGAATTCATGAAAAGACAATTCCCCGGACAAATGATGTACTTTTGTTCTGGTATTATCATACTTGCCTATTTCCCTATTTTTCGAAAATATATGAGATATTTGTTCCCTGTCAGCCTATTTCTTTTATTGGGTAGAGAGTATCTGTTGCTGAGTATTTTCGAGCCTATCGCTCTAGCCTCTATCATTATCACGGTAGCTTACGGATTCAAGTGGTTACATGTATTCAACCGGATGGGAAATTTCTCGTATGGTATCTTCTTGATTCATTTCCCGATCATCCAGATATTCATTCATTACGGACTTGATCAATATAGCTTTATATTGACATTGGCTCTTACCACTATCCTTAGCACCGGATTAGGTATGTTATCCTGGAAATACATAGAGAAACCTTGTTTATATCATCCTAAAAAGAAAAACCAGATGAACGCAATGCTCGGATGATCGGATCTGTTATCTTCTCCGCTCCTTTCGCAGCGATTAATGCCAAGAACCAAATTCCACCATCCGTAAAAGAGGGAAACAACTACGACTGCAGAATTTATTTGCAATCGTAGTTGTTTCCCGAAGACAAACCAATATAGTAAAGATACAATATCAATGCTTTATACCCTCAAACATCTCCGAGCGATCTTCTTTCGCTTGGGTGGATTTAGCCTTGAAACTATTAAATGTCCAACTCAACGTCAACGTGATTTGTGGATATTTGGGTTTGATACGTGTCAGGGAGCGTAAATCTGCCGTTTGGATATCGCTGATATATTTGGCGGAACGGAAAATATCCCGGAAAGCTAAGGTGGCGGTTAGTTTTCGGTTACATAGTTGCTGGCGGACGGCTACGTTCGCGTACCAATAAGCGTCCGTACGGCCCTGCGTCGTTACGGAAGGGCCTACAAAACTACCATCCAATTGGATACGTGTGTATTTCCCCAGATTAAACAGGTTATTCCATAGGATATCATAATTGGTGCTAGAGGTCGTATTTCCACCGGCGGCCTGTTCGTTCTTCACCTTATAGTGATAAACGTTTCCGTTGACCGTGGTATTCCACCAGCGTACCGGATGCAGACTGACGCTTAGCTCGATACCCGTCGAGTAATCATGCCCTACGTTCGCCATCGAATCCAAGGTTACACCGGCTGAATAGGGAACACGCAACCGCTCGATCTTATCCTTCCGATACCGATGAAAGGCGGTGGCGGATACCGTGTTTTCCCCGAAACTCTTCCGGTAGTTCAATTCAAAGGAGTTGATGTACTCCGGACGTATATCCGGATTACCGATCTCGGCCGTATAAAAGTCGCGATACGTGATATAAGGCTCCATATAGAAAAGCTGCGGACGTGTGGTACGACGGGAATAGGAAGCCAACAAACGATGCTCATTCGGGAACGTATAGCCCAAATGCACCGATGGGAAAAACTCAAAACGATTCTTCGTACGATCCGCTCCCTCCACGGAACTTCGCAAGACCGTATGCGTATGCTCTCCCCGAACGCCGGCTTGCGCCTCTAAATTCTTCCACGTATGGGAAAGAATCGTATAGATAGAATTCACCCCTTCTTGAAAATAAAACGTGTTGTAGATATCATCACGCCAAAAGAACGTTTGTCCCTTGGGGTCCCACCATTCCATATTGTAATCGCCGTCTTCCAGATAAGAATAATATTGGTAACCCGCCTCTAGCTTACCTCCTTTTCCGAAAGGCAAGGCGTAATCCAGATTGATACGCATCGTTTCCCGGTGCTCGGCCTCATAAGCACGGTGCCCCTGTTGGCGTTGCCCTTCCAAGGACATCAAGTCGTTAAAGAAATATTCCAAGGCATGACCGCCATATTTGTAATAGGCACTACCGGAAAGCTCGTGTCCCTTATCGTTGAACTTATGCTGTACCGCCAGACTTCCCAAACCTATATTCTCATCATTATCATAATCATCTATGCTTCGATAATCTTCCGTCACCGGAGAGCCGCCCGCTACCGAACGGGTTTCCTTATAGTTCATTTCTCCCTTACGCTTATTTCCGCCATAGCCGCCCTCCAGATCCAACGCGATGGTTGTCTTGGGAAGATTCAGGCTCCAACCGCCTTTCATCGTATAATGATAGCTGTTTCCCGTACGAGGCCCGACGGAATGCGAGGTAGTGGTCTGATCGCCTACCACCGTCATCTTCTCTTGGTCGAAATCACTCTTGCGCAACCGGTCTGTCCACTGTCCGCCGATGTACCAACGGGAACGCTGATGTTGCTGTGCCAACAAGAAATCGACATGGCGGGAAAGCCACGTACTTCCCGAGAGATTCACCATCCCACTCAATCCCCGCTGGGAATGCTTCTTCGTGATAATATTAATGATACCTACGTCGCCTTCCGTATCATGCTTGGCGGAAGGTGTCGTGATAATCTCTATATTCTCTATATGCCCGGCCGGGACTTGCTCCAAAGCCTGTGTACCCGAGAAGACACTCGGCTTACCATCTATGTAAACCAAAAAGCCGCTGCTTCCACGAAAAGTAACATCGCCTTCCGCGTCTACCCGTATGGAAGGCGTATTCTCTAATATATCCACCGCGGAACCGCCTCCTCCCATCATATTGGAAGAGGCCTCGACCACTTTCTTATCCAACTTATAAACCAATTGGCGTTTCTCGGCCACTACCTCCACTTCGGCGATACCTACCTCCAAGGGACTCATCATCAACTTACCTAAATCCACCGGAGACGAGGCATCCAAGATGATATCATTCTTTGTAAACACATCATATCCCATCAGACGGACCATGACCACATAATTACCCGGAGCCACCTTAGTAAACGAGAAACGTCCTTGATCGTCCGGAAAAGTCTGTTGCAAAGGTTTTTCACTTCCCATCGCAAACAGAAAGATATCCGCATAATTAATCACTTGATTCGTAGAGGCATCTATTAACTGCCCCTTAATACGGGCATTCGGAGAAGAAGCCCACGAGAGCGCACAAATCACCCATAATAAGGCCAACATTAGTCCTATCTTTTTCATGATATTGAGAATTACAATTAGATTTCTACGCAAAAGTAACTAAATTCAGAATGTTACGGTAATTAATAGCGATCATTCTTGATATATTCTTTCCCGGGATCGTCCGAGTTCGAGTAGCGAAGCAAATGGTTTCTTCCTAGGGAAACAAAAGTTTCTATATGGGAAAACAGAAGTTTCTTCAGTACAAAACTTTAGTTTTCTTCTATGAAAACAAATGTTTTCTATGTGTAAAACTTTTGTTTTATACCATAAAAAACCACAAATACTTATATATTAATATTTTATCTATATAAAGAAAGGAAGAAAAACGGACTGATTATATACGTAGAGTGTAGAAAATTCCTTTGACGGCATGGCAAAGACACTTACTAAAAGCGGGAAATGATGGTAGATAAAGACTTACTATTGTAGATGTTTTCCTATCTACAACAATAGGATAAATATTTTAAATTCAAATGATTATAAGGATAGTTGTAGATATTGTACATAATTTTGATTATTTACATATAATAGACCGGGCTTAGCTTTTATATCATTTAAGTCCGGCCTATCGGTTGAGACCTATCCCGCATTTGTTTGGATCAGAGTCCCAGCTTCTCAGAGATCTCCAACATCTTCTTGATCGGTTTGATCGCCTTCTTCTGTACCTCCTCGTCCACGAATATCTCCGGCATCTCGAACTTCAAGCAATTATATAGCTTCTCCATCGTGTTCAAGCGCATGAAATTACATTCGTTGCAAGCGCAAGTACTGTCGTTCGGAGGAGCCGGGATGAATTCCTTATCCGGACTCTGCTTGCGCATCTCGTGAATAACGCCACTTTCCGTCGCTACAATGAATTGTTTCGCGTCGGACTTAATGGTATGCTTCAGCAAAGCCGCGGTCGATCCTACGAAGTCTGAGACCTGTATAACCGGCTGCTTGCATTCCGGATGGGTGATTACTTCCGCATTCGGGTACTGTTTCTTCAAAGATAAGATCTTCTCCAATGAGAATTGCTCATGCACGTGGCAAGCGCCATCCCAAAGCAACATATTACGTCCCGTGATGCTATTGATATAATTACCTAAGTTACGATCCGGGCCGAAAATCATCGGTGTACCTTCCGGGAAGCTCTCCACGATCTGGCG
>ULNG01040915.1_pt1 | contig 13498 bp, 10 predicted proteins | sample 1951861 | NCBI WGS metagenome assembly ULNG01 (sample SAMEA4835571, study PRJEB28245) | human gut metagenome | biome: gut microbiome; material: fecal sample | place: Denmark | collected 2008 | reverse complement strand
TTCGTTGGTCATACCCGCCTCTTTCATGGCCCGCATCGTATTGACGGTTTCGAGCCATTTTTCAGCGGTTTCTGAAGATATCTCGTACTGAGCGTCGAGCATCAGCAGCGTGTAGTAGAGATTGGCGACGGAGGCGATGACCTGCGTGCGGACAGCCTGTTGGTACTCCTGGCTTTGTGCGAGAAGAGCTTTCGCCCGGCGCTTGCTGTTGGTGAGTTTGCCGAAAATATCGACCTCCCAGCTGGCCGTTGCGGGAACGGTGTAGGTCCACGTGGCGTTCCAAGGGTTGGTCAGGCTGCTCACGCCTCCGTTCGGAGCGAAGTTGAACGAGGGCAGGTATGCCAGGCGTGCCGACTTCAGCGTCGCTTCCGCCTCTTTTACGCGCCAGTAAGCCGACTGGAGGTCGGTGTTGTTGTCCAGTCCCTGCTGAATGAGCTGTTGCAGGTAGGGATCGGTGAACATCTCCTGCCAGGAAATGTTACCCAGGGTCATCGTATCGACCGTTTCGACTCCCTGGCCGTAAAGCCCGTCGGTTTTGATCTCTTCCGGGCGCGTGTAGGGCTTGTAAATGCCGCAGCCAGCCATGGCGGCTGCGGCAAGTATGATGATTAGCTTTTTCATGGTTTACTTCTTCTCTTCGTTTTCTTTTTTGCTGTCTTCGATCTCGGCTTCGATCATCCAGTCGGGAGTGTTCGTGAATTGGATCGGTTTGACCTTCTCCTGCAGGTGCTGGAAGACGATGAACAGGGACGGCACAAGGAACAACAGAGCCAACGTACCGACGATCATACCGCCGACGACGCCCGAACCGAGGGTCGAGTTACCGTTGGCGCCCACACCCGTTGCGATTACCAGCGGGATCATACCGAACACGCAGGTCAGCACGGTCATCAGGATAGGACGCAGACGGGCTTTGGCGGCCGAGAAGGCGGCCTGCGAGAGGCTCATGCCCGACTTGCGGCGGTCTGCCGCGTACTCCGTAATCAGAATCGCGGTTTTCGACAACAGACCGATAATCATGATAAGACCCGTCTGGAGGTAAATGTTGTTCTCCTGTCCGATGAGCTTGACCAGAATGAACGAACCCAGCAGACCGCACGGTACGGCCAGAATGACGGCGAAAGGAATCAGGAAGCTCTCGTAAAGAGCACTCAGAATCAGGTAGATCAGGATGATGCAAATACCGAAGATGATCGCCGTGTTGCTACCTGTCTGACTCTCCTCGCGCGTAAGTCCGCCGAAGTCGTAGCCATAACCCTTGGGCAGCACCTGTTCCGCTACCTCCTCGATGGCCTTGATCGCATCGCCGGTCGAGTATCCGTCGGCGACGGTACCGCTGATGGCGATACTGTTATACATGTTGAAGCGGCTCAATACCTCCGATCCATATACCTTGGTGAGCTTGACGAACTGACTGATCGGTGCCATTTCGCCGTTCTGCATCCGCACGTACACGTTGTTGAGCGATTCGGGATCGAGTCGGTATTTCGGATCGGCCTGGATCATCACGCGATATACTTTCGAGAAGCGGTTGATGTTCGACACGTACTGTCCGCCGTAGTAGCCCGAAAGGGTCGAAAGAATCTCTGTCGGAGAGATACCCGCGCGCTTGGCCTTCGCCGCATCGATGTCCACCATATACTGCGGGAAGTTGATGTTGAAGGTCGAATAGGCCATCTGGATTTCCGGCCGTTGGTTGAGCGCATAGATGTATTGCAAATAGATGTTGTAGAAGTCCGTTATGTCGCCGCCCGTCTGGTCTTGCAGATACATTTCGAAACCGGTCGAAGTACCGTAACCGGTGATCATCGGGGGAGCGACGGCGAAGATCTGCGCGTCCTTGATGTCGGCGGTCCGGGCATAGATTTGGCCGATTACGGCATTCACGGCGTCGGCCTTGTCGGGACGCTCCGACCAGTCTTTCAGTCTGACGATGCACATACCGTACGAGTTTCCCTGTCCGGCGATCATACCGTAACCGGCTACCTGCTGGAAGTCGCGGATCTGGGGAATGCTTTTCAGACGCTCGCCTACTTCGCCCATTATCTTGTTGGTTTCGGCGAGCGAGCTACCCGGAGCCGTCGTTACGTTGATCATGATCGTACCCTGGTCCTCGTCGGGTACCAGACCGGTTTTGGTGTTGTTCATCAGCAGCACCAGCCCGATCATTGCCAGACCCAGCGTTGCCCAGGTGAGCCATTTGTGCTTGATGAATACCATGACACCGCGCTGGTATTTCTTGAGCACGGCGCTGAAGGCCGTATTATAAGCCTTGCGGAACCGGGCCGCGAAGTTGTTCTTCACATTGCCGTCTTCATCTACATAGGGTTTGAGCAACAGGGCGCAGAGCGCCGGGGAAAGAGTCAGTGCGTTGAGTGCGGAGATACCGACGGCGACGGCCATCGTGATACCGAATTGCGTATAGAACGTACCTGAGGTTCCGCCCATCATCGACACCGGGATAAACACGGCCATGAAGACCAGCGTCGAGGTGATGATGGCCGAAGTGATGCCGCCCATGGCATCGACCGTAGCCAGGTACGATGACTTGTAGCCGCTGTCGAAGCGTGCCTGGACGGCTTCGACGACGATGATCGCGTCGTCCACCACCGTACCGATGGCGAGCACCAGCGCGAAGAGGGTCAGCAGGTTGATCGAGAAGCCCGCGAACGAAAGGAAAGCGAACGTACCCACCAGCGACACGAGGATCGAAATGGTCGGGATCAGCGTCGAGCGTATATCCTGCAGGAAGACGTAAACCACTAAAATGACGAGGATGATGGCCTCGATCAGGGTTTTGATCACTTCGTGGATCGAGGCGTACAGGTAGTCATTCACGCTCATCAAGTGGGTTATCTCTACGCCTTTAGGGAGTTCGGTTGCAATTTCATCGAGCATCGCGTCGATTTCCTCGACGGTTTGTGTGGCGTTCGTGCCTGCGGTCTGGAAGACGAGCGCCGAAACGCCGGGATGACCATTGACCATACCGTGATAAGCATAGGAGTCCTGTCCCAATTCAATGTCTGCCACATCTTTCAGACGCAGTACCTGACCGTCAGAAGTAGCTCGGATTACGATCTCCCCGAACTCTTCAGGTGTCATTTTACGGCCACGGTATTTCATGGTATATTGGAACGTGTTATCTGAGTTCTCGCCGAACATACCGGCTGCCGATTCGATGTTTTGTTCCGCCAGAACGCCTGTAATGTCCGAAGGAATCAACTTGTACTGGGCCATGACGTCCGGCTTCATCCAGATACGCATTGCATAATCGCCACCGAGAGCAAAGAATTCTCCGACGCCCTGGATACGCTGGATGCGCGGTTTGATGTTGATATTGAGGTAATTCGACAAGAAATTTTCATCGTATGAATCGTCTGGACTGCTTAGCGTGAAAACTTTCAGCATCGAAGACTGACGCTTCATGGTCGTAACACCGATTTTTGTAACTTCGGCAGGGAGCGATCCGGTTGCCGTCGCTACTTTATTCTGTACGTTGACGGCCGCCATATCCGCGTTGGTGCCCTGTTTGAAATAAACCGTGATCGATCCGCTACCGGCATTCGATGCTTCGGATTTGATGTACATCATATTTTCCACGCCGTTGATAGCCTCCTCAAGCGGAATGATGACGCTCTTCTGGATGGTTTCGGCGCTGGCGCCCGGATAGCTGGCACGCACCATCACCGTCGGGGGCGCGATGTCGGGGTACTGCTCGACGGGGAGCGTCGCAACACCGATAATACCGCCCAGGACGATTACGATGGAAATGACCGCCGCCAATACCGGGCGGTCTATGAAATGTTTTAGTGTCATATTTTACTGCTCTTTTGTAGGTTGTTCTGCAGGAGCGGTCGCGGTCGTTGCGGCTCCTTTGGGTTTGATCGGGGTTCCTTCGCGCATCAGACCGACGCCTTCGGTCACGATGACTTCGCCCGGGGTGAGTCCGGCGGTGACGATGAAATTCTTGCCGTCGCTCTGGGGCGATACGGTGATATTCTGCGAGGTGGCTACGCCGTTCTCGACCTTATAAACGAATTTCTTGTCCTGCAATTCGAAGGTAGCGACTTGCGGAACGGTGACTACGTTTTTGTAGATGTGCGGCAACAGGACATTACCCGAGCTACCGCTGTGAAGCAAGCGTCCGGGATTGGGGAATACGGCGCGAAGCTGTACGCTGCCCGTCGAAGTGTCGATCACGCCGCTGATCGATTCGATGCGTCCCTCCTGGGAGTAAAGCGATCCGTCGTTGAGCACAAGCTGCACGTTCGGCAACGCCGCCAGCGCTTTGTCCATTGAGCCGTATTCGCGGGTCAGGTCGAGCAGTTGATTCTCCGTCAGGGAGAAATAAACGTACATATCGGAGTTGTCCGATACGGTGGTCAGCGGTTGGGGAATCGATGCGCTCACCAGGGCACCCACACGATACGGCAGGACACCGACTACGCCGTTGGACGGACTTTTCACTTCGGTATAGGAGAGGTTGTTGGCCGCATTGACGAGCTGTGCCTCGGCCTGTGCCAACTGGGATTTTGCCGTCAGCAGGTTGTTCTGGGAAGTTTGCAGGTCGAACTGCGAAACGACGTTCTTGGCGAACAGCTCTTTTTTGCTGTCGTAGGTCAATTGAGCGGTGGCTACGCTGGCCTCGGCAGCTGCGACGTTGGCTTTTGCGGTTTGCAGGGCTGCCTTGTAGGGCACCTGGTCGATAATGAACAACAACTGTCCCTGGCGAACTACTTCACCCTCTTTAACGCACACTTTGGAAATGGTACCCGATACCTGCGGGTAAATGGCGATGTCCTGGCGCCCACGGATGGTTGCCGAGTGGGTGCTCGGAATCGTTACGTCCGATGTCGAAATTGTCATGACGGAATATTCCGCCTCGCCTCTTGCCGTCGGAGCCTGGCCGCACGATACGGCGAAAGCCATGCAGCTTCCGAACAAGACTGCCTGAATTAACTTCTGCTTCATAGTTTTTTGGTTGATTATTACTTTGAAAAAAATATTTTCCCGTTAAAAAACTTTTTGTCCTGCAAAAGTACCGTAAAAATCGGGGTGCAGGTCTTTTTCTTGCGAACAATTTTGTCACTTTTCGGTACATTTATAATATATTTGTACGATAATAATCTCAGGGGCTTTCCGTTTGTTCAAAAAAGAAGAAATCATTATGACTGCTGTAAACCCCATAACTGTTTCCGAAGAGGAACCTTTTGTTATCGGAAAATCCGATCTCGCTTATTTCTTCAATAATCCCTGCCGTTGCGACTGCGCACTGGTTCTGCTTTGTACGAGCGGTCATGCCCAGGTGACCGTCGATCTTCGCCGGGGACCTTTGCAGCTCAATACGATCGTACTCTTACTGCCCGGTAGCGTATTGATGCTCGACGATGCGTCGGACGACTTCTCGGTGAGGTTCGGCGCCTTCTCTCCCGACCTGTTCGGGGAGGCCGGATTTCGGCTGGGGCCCTCGTTTTTCAGCTTTTTGAAGGAAAATCCCATTTCTCAAGTAAACGAAAGAATGGCTGCCGGATTGTCTACCTGGTTCGAAATAATGGATTACACCTATCAGGATCGGGGTAATATGTTCCGAAAGACGATCGTGAGAAATCGGTTGCAGAATATTATGCTGGAGCTTTACGATAAGATCCAGCGTAAGGTCAGCAGCCAGTGTCCCACGACTTCCAACCGGCAGATGGAGCTGTTTCATCGCTTTGTTTCCCTAGTTCATGACTGTTGTATCGAAGAGCGTGAGGTTTCTTTCTATGCGGACAAGCTCTGTATCTCGACCCGTTATCTTTCCGCCATCGTGCGCCGGACGACGCATCAATCGGCCAAGGAGTTGATCGATAAGATCGTAATAATGGAAATAAAAGTATTGCTTCAGAACACTACCCTGCCCATTCAGGAGATCGCTTATAAAATGCATTTCCCGGATCAATCTTATTTGGGGCGTTATTTCAAGAAACATACGGGTATTTCGCCGTCGGTATTCCGTCAGGAAAGCAGAATATCTTATGACTGATGTGAATTACAGAGAATACAAATCGTAAAACTGTGATTTTATGAAATATCTTATATTGTTAAATCTGTGTTTACTTTCATACGTCGGATGTGCAAATAAACATAATAGGCAGAATGATACGACCAATAAAATACAGTCGTTATCGGATAGTTGTAAACTATTGGGTAAAGATCCTCTTTCGAACTACTGTTCCGCGATCGATACAAACGTAATTCATGAGCAGGAGTATGTAATCGACACCGTTGCTGGTGATTTTTATATATATTGTCGTACTGAAGATAATCAGAATATCGTATCTACTACGCACTATAAGTATGCAGATAGGTCGTCTGTCTTAACTGTTTCGAGAAATAATGGAAAATTAGTCTCTCGATTGGAAATCGATAAATACGATTTCGATTCGCTTATTCCGGCGACAGAAATTGATCGTTATCAATTATATAATGTCCATATTCGAGATTATGATGACCGCCGGGTCGTGTTGTCTTTTGGTATTTACCAACCGGATACGGATATTGGTTACCCCGTATTACTTACGATAGATTCTCTGGGAAAACTCTCTGCGGAGATCGAGCATGAAATATGGGAAGATGATTTTTAATTTCGTTTATTGAGGCGATAATCTTTATTCGACGGGATTTATAGTAGAGTACTCGATTACCGGTACCTTTTTGTAAGGTAGCCGGTTTTTTTATAGGAGTTTGATTGGGATTCGTACCGGACCTGGTTTGATTCTATTGAGGTGATTCCTGCGATATTCAGTTGTTTTTTGTTCAGAATTTCGGAGGAAAGAACGGATTCCGCTGTTGGTTTTAGGATTTTGCAGCACCCTTCCGTTTCTGTTTGAAGAAATAGAGTCGAACGAACGACCTGTTTCTCGCTACTTGTATTTTTCTGTATTAGTGCCGCCGTTGCGACTATGAAAAATCGACTTTAACAGGCTTTTTATTAGCGATTTTATAGATTGAATAGATTATAATTCGAGTTCATTTCAATTTCTTTACAAAATCGGTATTTTTGTTTGTGGTATTAAAATGACTTGTCGTTATGAAATTATTGATCGTGGAAGACGAATCCTCATTGCGTGAGTTGCTGGCACGTGCACTTCGCAAAGAGCAATATGTCGTGGAAACGGCCAGTACATACGCCGAGGCTTCGGACAAATTGGTAGCCTATTCGTATGATTGTATCTTATTGGACATTATGTTGCCGGACGGCAACGGATTGCAACTTCTCGAGCGTCTTCGAAGAGCGGATAAACGCGAAAACGTAATCATTATCTCGGCTCGGGATTCTTTGGAAGACAAGGTCCTCGGGCTGAAAGAAGGTGCGGACGACTACCTGCCTAAACCGTTCCATTTGGCGGAACTCTCGGCGCGTATCCAGAGTGTCATTCGCCGTAGTCGCGGTGGCGGGAAAGGCGGCATTGCGCTGGGTAATGTAACGCTCGACCCGGAAAGTTGTCGAGTGGAAATAGACGGCAAGGAGGTCGCTTTATTGAAAAAGGAGTTCGATATTCTTTCGTATTTCATGCAGCGTCCGCGTCATGTGGTCGATAAAGCAGTTTTGGCCGAAGCCGTATGGGGGGATCATGTCGATCAATCCGACAATTTCCATTTCGTTTATTCGCAGGTCAAAAATCTGCGCCGCAAACTCGAAGAGGCCGGAGCCTCGATCGAAATCAAAGCTGTGTACGGTTTCGGTTACAAACTGATTGATTAAGCAATGCATTTATGAAATTGATCTATAACATATCGCTTCGTTTGTCGCTGGTCTTGTTCCCGTTGATCGCTTTATGGGCGGTCGTGTTTTATTTTACCATGATGGACGAGATAAACGATGAAGCGGACGATGCTCTCGAGGATTATTCGGAATTGATCGTAATGAGGGTGCTTGCCGGGGAGCCTTTGCCCCGTTCGAACGAAGGTTCCAATAACAGTTACACGATCATTCCCGTTGAATCCGGATACGTCGCCACCCGTCCTTCGATCGACTACTACGATACCGAGGTGTATATTCCGGAAAAGGATGAAACCGAGCCGGCCCGGGTGTTGGCGACTATTTTTCAGGATAAGGACGGTAATTTTTACGAACTGAAGGTGGCTATGCCTACTTTCGAAAAAGACGATCTGCTGGAAACAGTCATGTGGTGGGTCGTGTGGCTCTATCTTTTCCTTTTGGTGACAGTTTCCGGAACGACCTTGTGGGTGTTCCATAAAAGCATGCTTCCGCTTTATGAGTTGTTGCATTGGTTGGATAGCTATGCTCCCGGGCGCGAAGTCGCGCCTGTGCCGAACAATACCTCTATTACCGAATTCCGTCGATTGAATGTTGCGGCACAGCAGGCCGTGGATCGCTCTGAGGAGTTGTTCGAGCGTCAAAAACAGTTTATAGGCAATGCCTCGCACGAGTTGCAAACTCCGTTGGCCGTACTTGGCGGACGTATGGAGTATCTGCTCGATTGTGCGGACCTGGACGAGGAAACGACGGGCGAAATCATTCAGATGCGGCGTACGCTCGACCATATCGTCCGGCTGAATAAAACGCTGTTGCTGCTTACCAAGATAGATAACGGTCAGTTTCCGGAGAGCACCGACATCGATCTCGTTCCCCTGGTCGAGGAGCGGAAGGCGCTTTATGACGATATATACGGAGAGCACAAAATCCGTTGTCGTCTGCATTTGCCCGGGACCTTCTCGGTCCGGATGGATGAATCGCTTTGTTCGATATTGGTTTCTAACTTGATCAAGAACGCCTACCTTCACAGTGCCGACGGAGCCGCCGTAGATATTCGTATCGAGGGAAATGTATTGACGGTTATTAACGACGGAGTATCGCCGCTTGATGAGAAACATATTTTCGAACGCTTTTATCAGGGGTCGCAAAAAGAAGGCTCGACAGGGCTCGGTTTGGCACTGGTCAAAGCCATAACGGATTATTATCGCCTCGGACTAATTTATTACTTCGAAAATGGCCGCCACCATTTTGGCGTAAGCTGGCGATAATTGGGACGACGATCAGCTGTATTCGAATATGACGACTGTTTTTTGCTGATTTCGGCGATAATCCTCTGTTACCGGTTCTGACTCTGTCCGAAATCCCTTTCTCGGAGGAAAGTCGAAGCATATCGGCCGGTTTCGGATCGGGGTATCGAAATATATAATCGGGTTCGGAAAAAATATTTTGTTAAAATATCGAAATTCCAAATTCGCTCCAAAATCGGTTCTCAATTTTGTACCATACAAACCGATCGGGAGATCTCCCGATAAAAGATATTGAGAAAATGAAGAACACGAGAAAAATGATGGCGTTTTTGATCGGCATCACGCTGCTGACAATCTCGCCGGCTTATGCCGATCACGACCGTGCGGTCACAACCGAACAGATGCCGCGACAGGCGCAAGAGTTCATTGCCCGGTATTTTCCCGGTGAAAAAATCGCCTACGCAAAAAAAGAAAGCGATTTTTTCGAAGTCATTTACGAAGTGATGTTTACGAACGGCAGCAAGGTCGAGTTCCGTCGAAACGGAGCGTGGAAAGAGGTGGATTGCCGTTATTCGTCGTTACCCGCAGGAATCGTTTCGATGCCGATCGAAACCAAAGTACAGGAGCTGTATCCGGGTGCTGCGGTCATCAAAATCGAACGCGACAAGCAGGAGGTCGAGGTCAAGTTGAATAACGGAATGGAGCTGACTTTTGATCGAAGTCATAATTTGATAGGTATCGACGATTGATACCCCGTCCGTTTCCGATAAAGATTTTTCAGGCTGTGATTTCGCAGTACAAATTATTGATAAACATTTAAGTAAACGAAACAATGAATACGAAGAAAAAAACATTATCTGTTTTAACAATGGCTGCGACGGCTCTCCTGTTCGCTGCGTGCGACAAGGATGAAGTCGGAGGACCGGGCGACTCACATATTTCGCAGGAGGTATTGGCGGCTTTTAACGCTCGTTATCCGGGTGCCCAAGATGTACGATGGTCCCTTCGAGGCGACTATGCTGTGGCGAACTTTTTCTTCGAGGCTGCCCGGACGGAATCCAGGGCCAACAATGCGGCATGGTTCGAAAATGCAAACGGACAATGGGCTATGACCGAAACGAATATCGACTTCGCGGCACTTCCGCAGGCTGTCCGGGAAGGTTTCGATGCCAGCAAATATACCGAAGCCGAAGGATGGACCCGTACTGGTAAGGTGGATAAGCTCGAACGCAAGGAGGTCGTCGGGGCCGGTGGCAGCGAGGGTGTGACCGTTGTCTATGTTATCGGCGTCACCCGCACGGCAGACGGCATAACGACCGGGATGGACCTGTATTTTTCGACCGAAGGCGTATTGGTGAACGAAGTAACCAATGCTGCGGATGATGGTTATGAAGACTATATTCCAGAGAAACCTGCGGCGGGTATCGAACAGCAGATTCAAGGTTACCTCGATGATAACGGCGGAGGCTCGGTGATAGACGTGGACCGGGAATACGGAGGTACGGAAGTCGAGCTTGTTTGCGGCGGTTACAAGCATGAACTCTATTTCGATGCGCAGGGGAACCGCATCTATGCAAAGATCGAATACGGACGTCGGGATATTGGTTCGGCCGTGCCGGAAGCGATTTACAATGCGGTAGCGGCCGACCAGCAGCTGTCGAGCCCCAACGATATCGACGACATCGAAAAATGGTCACTCGATAAGGCTACGGCAGACGGAATCAGCGTTTTCTGGTGTGTCGAAGTGGAGACACGGCATAAAGAGGTCGATATTTACGTAAACGACTCCCCTGTTCGGATCATTCCCCGTCCTGTAATAGATATGGGAAACACGGGAGGTAATGGACTGCCGGTAGAGGATGAGATCGAGCGCTTCCTGAACGATCGTTATCCGGGAGCTAAGGTCGTGGAACGCGACTATGATGACGGATGTCTTGAACTGACGATTCTTCACGAAAATCTCAGGAAAGAGGTGCTTTTCGACGGTCGCAACAACTGGCTCCGCACCGAGTGGGAGCTCCACCGGTTGCCGCAAAATATTTTGGATGCGGTGCAGCAGGCTGGCTATACCCTCGACGACGACGAATTTGAATGCATCGAAACTTCCGGCGGGATGTGGTATGAGTTCGAAGCACGAAAAGACCGTCGAGAGTATGATTTGCGTGTGGATACGAACGGAAATATCGAGGCCTACGAAGATTGATGGATCGGCTAGACAACTTTTGAATTTTTGTATGGCTAATATTCACTTGATTAAAATCAATGTATTATGAAAAAGATGATTTTAGCAGTGGCATTGTTGCTTACAGGCATCGTGTCGGCCCAGGCCGACGGACGCGAGAAACCGATTACGATCGACAACCTTCCTAAAGCCGCGCAGGAGTTTCTCGCTACGTATTTCAAGGATCTGACCGTAGCTTATGCGGTTGAGGAGAGCAAATACTTCGGTTCGGAATATGAGGTGACTTATACCGACCGCACGGAAGTGTAATTCCGTGCCGACGGTCAGTGGTCGGCGGTCGATCGTAAATATTCGGCCGTTCCTGCGGCGATCGTTCCCCAGCAGATCGCGGATTTCGTAGCGAAGATGAACTACCCCGGTCAGTTTATCCGCAAGATCGACCGTGATGCCTATTCGTGGGAAATCGAACTGTCGAACGGATTGGAAGTCGAATTCGATTTGAATTTCAACGTCATAGACTATGATGACTAAAATTCCCGAAGTTTTGAAATCCGGCTCGGGAAAAAGGTGGGTATGGATCACGGGTGTCGTTGCTATATTCGCTCTACTCTTTGCAATCGCATGGAATATAGAGTGTGAAAGAGCCGTAGCGCCACAGGAACTGCCCGGTGAGGCCCGCTCTTTTATCGCACAGCATTATCCGGAAGAGAATCCCGTTTTGGTAATCAAGACGCTCGACGAACTTGCAGTTACGTATAAAGTCGTTTTCGCCGACGGTACCCAAGTGAAATTTCGCCGAAATGGAATGTGGCGAGAAATTAAAAGCCGTTCGCGGGCGGTTCCGTCGGCTGTTGTTCCGGCGCAGATTGCGGATTACGTCGCTCGGAACTTTCCGGGAACCTTCCTCGTCGGAATCGAGCATACTTGCCGGGAATGGGAAGTGAAGTTGAACAATACGATCGAATTGACCTTCGATGACAAGCGTTTCGCGTTGAAAGAGTACGACGATTGATCGATATATTGTTCCGCTTTCCCGGAAATGGGGAGTTATATTATTTGGAGGTAAAAACCAGCTTCCGGATCGGAGGCTGGTTTTGCTTTGTGGATGTTATTTCCGATTACTGAAAAGTGTCGGGTATTTCGCTTTTCGAAAAGCGGTTGCGGAATGTGTATCGTTTACTATTGCGGTTGCGAGTTGTTACGCAGTGTGGTTCAGACGGATTTTTGTTTCCCGTTCCGAAGAATCCAAGGGGGCGACGGTTTATCGCTGCAAATGGTCGTGAAATCGGGTTGCAGCCATCGATGTATCGGAGGTGTTCGTCGAATAATTTTTAAGCTCAATATAGAAATCGGTTCTTGCGGGATGGAGGATGCTTGCGGAAAGGTTAAAACCAAGCCGCCCGGGAAGGCGGCTTGAGAAAAATGGAGAGTTAATTTAGTTGGAATTGGTTGTTTATCGTAAACTTCCGGAAATAAAATTAAGAAAAATTTTTCGAAAAATAAAATTGTTGCGAGAAAAAAATATCGATACACTCCCCGAAAAGAGGAGTGTATCGGCTTTAGGACGTATTCTGGTGTTTCAGAGTGTATGCAAGGAAGGAATCAACCTCCGATCTCGCTCAATTCCAGCCATCGCATGCTTTTGGTGTCGATCTGGTCCATGAGTGCCGTGATCCGCTCCGAAAGCGCCGTAAGCTCTTCGAACGGCAGGTCGCCGGACGAGAGTTTTTCTTCGATCGCGGCTTTCTCCTGTTCTAATTCCGGTATTTCGGCTTCGAGATGCTCCATCTCCCGTTTTTCCTGGAAGGTGAGCTTGCGTGCCGCTCCTGTTTTTGCCGGGGCCGTCCCGGACTTCCGGATCTCCCCGCCCCTGCTTCCGGATGCCGTGCTCTTGGCTTTTTCCTGGGCGACGGCAGCCTGTTTCGCCGCTTCGTAGTCGCGTTTCCAAGCGGTGTAGTCGGAGTAGGTGCCGGCGAATTCGCGGATCTCCCCGCCTCCGCAGAAGACGAGCAGATGGTCGGCGACCTTATCGACGAAGTAGCGGTCGTGCGAAACCACGATCACGCACCCCTTGAATGCTTGCAGGTACTCTTCCAGTACGCCGAGCGTCACGATGTCCAGGTCGTTCGTAGGCTCGTCGAGGATCAGGAAATTGGGACTCTGTATCAGGATCGTGCAGAGGTATAACCGCTTGCGCTCGCCGCCGCTGAGCCTTGCGACATAACTGTACTGCACCTCGGGCGGGAAGAGGAAATATTGCAGGAATTGCGATGCGCTCATCCGGCGTCCGTCGCCCAGGTGGATTTCGTG
>ULNG01031913.1_pt1 | contig 13501 bp, 10 predicted proteins | sample 1951861 | NCBI WGS metagenome assembly ULNG01 (sample SAMEA4835571, study PRJEB28245) | human gut metagenome | biome: gut microbiome; material: fecal sample | place: Denmark | collected 2008 | reverse complement strand
ATAATAACTTTCGCTTCTTGCGTTCTTATCGAATCAAGTCAAAAATGGCCGTTATCACTATAACTGCCAAGACTTTGGTGCAAAAGTAGTATATTTTTTTGGATGTACGGTATGATGAGGACAATAAAGTGTATATGCAAACAAAGCGTGATGGTATTTGACCGTCACGCTTTGTATAGTCTGCCATTAAAAGTTGTTGTTAGAGAGAATTGTTAGAGGATTTATTTCATGGCTTCTATGGTATATCCTTGTTGTTTCAGAAGGTTCAACACTCCATTGTCTCCGGGCAGGTGTCCGGCACCGACTACGAAAAGGGTGGGGGCTTCCGTCATGATGGCAGGCATCTTTTCAACCCATGCCTTGTTGCGGTTATCCAGCATGGCTTCCATCTCACCGGGCAGCGGGTCGCATGAATTGCCGTCGCGCTCTTCCATCAGTTGCAACATGGCGTCCAGGTCTTGCTTTTCATAAGCGGTAATCAGGCGTTTGCTTTGGTCGATACCTTTCTCAATGTCGCTGATGGCGCAGTAGAGGAGGCTTGCCTGGCGTTGCAGCGTCTGGCTGTTGAACAGAATGTCTATTTGTGACTGGGCTGTTTCCAGACCGCCAATTTTCTTGCCTTGCTGTGCGGCCTGCTGCTGGAAGTAAGTGTCAAGCTGTTCTTGCGGGTTGAAGCCCGGAGTGTGTTTCATGTAGAGCAGGACGACAAGCTGCTGGTTGATGGCAGCCGGTTTCAGTTGTGCCAGCATGGCAATGTCCACCATCATGTTTTCCTTGATGGCTTTGCCTACTTCTTCGTATTGTTCGGGAGTAAAGAGGCTTTGCAGCGTGGTGTCTTTGGGCATCATCATCTGCTGTTGCATGCTTTGCATGAAGGCGGGAGTCGCCATTTCGCTCATCACAACTTCCCCGTAGACTTGGGCGGTTTCGCTCATGGCCTGCGGCATGGCGGCAATGCTGTCCTTTATACTGAGTGGAGAGAGGTGATAAGTACCGAAAATATAGGATGGTTTCTCTAATCCTTTACCGGATACTTTCCATAAAAGTTGTGCATTGGCGCTCAGCGCAATGCTGATGAATAAGAGGATGCCTAAAAGTTTCTTCATTGTTTTCTTCTTTTAATAGTTTCTGGACTATCAGTCGGGACAGAGTAAAGAAAATCACAAGAAGGGAAAAATTAGTATTATTTTATTCTTCCTCCGCAGAGCCAGTGTTGGGTGTAATATTTTTCCCGGAGGTTGCTGACTATGACTCCCTGGCTGGTGCTGGCATGTATAAACTTGCCGTCCTTGAGGTAGATGCCTACGTGTGCCACTTTTTTGCGGGAAGCACGGCTGGTGAAGAACACCAAATCTCCCTCACGCAAGTTGCGGCGGGAGATTTTACTGCTCTCTTTCAGTTGCCCGTCTGTGCTTCTCGACAGACGGGTGTGGTAAACTTTCTTATACAGTTGCGATACCAGTCCGGAGCAGTCCGTTCCACGTTTGCTGTCGCCACCTGCGCGATAGGGGGTGCCTATCCATTCGGAGGCATGGATGTATAGCTTGTGGTTGTCCTGCAGTTCAATATCCACTCCCAAACGGACGGATGCCTGCGCCAGGGCTTTGTAGTCCAGGCGTGGCGCGGAAGTATGGCAAGAACTTAGGCCTATCAATATGATAGTAAGAGCTACTATATAAGAAAGATATTTTTTCATGCTTCCGAATTTTTTTCTTCTACCGTTTTATCTTCTTTTTCCGTTATTTCTTCTACGGCTGCTTCTACTACCGTTTCTTCTACCACGGCTTCTTCCTCCACACCGACGTTGAAGTAAGCTTCCAATTCCTGCTCGGCAGAGTTGTTCTCATTTCGTATATCGCGGATAATAACGCCGTTTTCTAACAATGCAATACGTGGACAAACGTCCACTGTGTGATTCAGGTTATGGCTGGAAATGATGACGGTGGCTCCGTGCTCTTCATTGTATCTTTTCAGCAAGTGTTTGATTACAGACTGTGAACTGGGGTCAAGGAAGTTGAACGGTTCATCCAGAATCAACAGTTGCGGGTGATGTAGCATAGCGGAGATGATGCCGATTTTCTGCTTGTTTCCGGCAGAATAGTTGCGGATGAATTTTTTTTGCCCCATCACTTCGCCGTTCATGAAGCGTTCGAAGGGAAGCAGGCGTTCGTCTACCTCCTCTTTCTTCAGACCGTACATCTTACCGATGAAGTAGAAGTATTCTTCGGGGGTGAGGTAGTCTATCAGGAAACCGTCGTCTATAAAGGCTCCCGTGAAGTTCTTCCAGTCCTCGCTTTTGCTGACGTCAATGTCATTGATGGTTACATTGCCCCGGTCTGCCTGCAGTAAGTCAAGAATAAGCCGGAAGAGGGTGGTCTTGCCTGCACCGTTGTTGCCTACCAGTCCCAGCATATCGCCTTGCCCGATGGTGTAGTTCTCTATATCTACGGCTTTTTTTGTGCCGAAATTCTTTTGTAAATTGTTGATGCGTATCATGTTAGTGGTTGATGTTTAATGATTTCTATTTCTGTCTACTGTCCCTGAAGCCTTCCATATTCTTGTAGCGGCGTTTCATGAGTCGGTGATATACATTCATCAGCCAGAATTTGGAAGTGGCGATGAATGCCACGCCGATGCCGATAAGTATCCAGGGGGTGACCTCTTTGCCAAAGATGGCATTCAGTGCAAAAAGCAGCAGTAAAGGTATGCCGAAAGCACCTCCTGAAATCAGATTCTGCAGACCGGTGCCTATATTCTGCCGGCTGGTCATCTTTGAATTCAGGTCGGTAGTCTTGTTGTTGTAGACTGCCAGTTGGAACAGACAGCAGTATACGGCTCCCGGAATGAATATCAGCCATGCAATGCAACCGAGTACGGATACCTTCCCGGTAACCATACCGGGAATCATCAGAATCGTAGGAATGAGCAATGCAATGCTGTACAGTATGTATTTGGCACGCAGCAGCGAGTAGATAGATTCCTTGCGGCTCATCAGTCCGTCAATGTAATTGCCTTCGTAACCCATCAGTGTGCTGAGGAACATGATGCCGAAGATAATGTAATTATAAAGGACGAAGAAATCTCTCAGACCTCCGTCATACACATCGGAAAAGCTAATGATACTACTGAACATTATCACTACACCGGTGATGGAATAGAGCGAACGCTTACAAATCTTGTTGCGTAGCAATAACTTGAGTTCCAGTCTCATGTATTCGCCTATTTCGCCGTAGCGGTCGAGGAATTTGTATTCGGATACATGTTTTATCCGTGTATCTTCCACTTTGTTCAGTTCATTGTAGATGAGTTTCTGCATCAAGGTGCGGTTGATGAACCACATGAGGGAGATGGCAGCCAGTACACCGATGAATGACAGTATATTGCCGGTGATGAACCCTTCTCCCAGATTGACAAAACAGTCGAAAAGCGGACTGTTGTCCGGAATGAATAGCGCGGCGGCAATGCCACCATATACTACTACCGGTAGTGCCAGCCACCAGATGCGCTCACCCATCAGTGTGCGGCACAACAAGAACCAGTAGTTATTGAATACCATCAGCAGCCAGATGCCAATGCAATAGGTCAGCACACCACTGATTCCATAGAATTTGGTGACGGTGATGATGGAAAACGGAACAAACAGAAACAGCCAGAACAGATTGAAGCCATCCAGTCCGGAACGGATCAGCAGGAAGTCGATAAGACGGTTCCGCTTGATGGGAAGCAGCAGGTAGGGCTTCACTTCCTGGGTGGGTGTTTTTTGGAAAGGCAGGCGTATCAGGAAATCCAGCACAAGGACAAATATCAATCCGGAATTCATTACGTGATAGGCTTCTGTGGCACCGCCGTCAAAGGCGAATGCAAAGGTCGTACCGAAGAATATCAGGTAACCGGCCCAGAAGACAAACATGAAGTACATCCAGAATTTTCCGAATTTACTTTTTTCGTACATCGGATTTCGTTTTTCTGCCAGTTTTCCGTGCTTGCGCAAATCTAAGAAAAGACTCATAGTATTTGTATATATAGAGTTTGTATAAAAAAAGCTGCGCTGCCTTTCATCGAACAACGCAGCCTTCTGTGTGTATGGCTCTCTTATTCTTTGTCAGGAGTTTCAGGACTGATCATTGATACCTCAATCTCGTTCTTCTGCTTGAACAAGTCGTCGGTGAACTTCTGGATGTCCTTCACGGTGATGCTGTTGACAATCTGTTCGTAATCCTTTATCGGATTCATACCGGTGAACAGGTATTCGTCAATGCTTCCCAGCCAGTAGCTGTTCTCCTTCAAGTCTTCGGCATGTTTCTTCAGCATGAACTCCTTCACTTTATTCAAGTCTCCTTCCGACGGACCTGCTTTGGCGATGTTGTCGAGTTCTGCAAAGATAATCTGCATCAGCTTTTCTCTTTTTGCCGGAGCGGTTTCGAATACAATCTGCAAGAGAGCCTTTTCTTTCGGATATTTGCTTAATTGGCCGCCTACATATACACCGTAAGTGCCCCCTTCGTCTTCACGTACCTTGGCTGTATAAACCAAGTCGAGAATCTGGCTGGTCATACTCAGCAGGATGTCATTTTTCAGGTCGTACTTGCAGTCACCGTTGAGCAGGACAAAGTTCGACGCTTTGGCAGTTTCCTGCTTCCGTACGAATTCGTTCTTATAAACTCCCTGGCGCATGTCCACTTTATTGTCCTTGAATGTTTCCTTGCGGTTGATGGCAGGCAGTGAACCCAGGTACTCGGCGATGAGTGGTTTCATTTCCTCCACATTCACATTTCCTACAAAGATAAAGGTAAAATCGCTGGCATCTTTGTAGCGGTCTTGATACATGGACAGAATCTTGTCATAATCCATCTTGTCAATCATGTCCGCCTTTATTCTGGCTCTTCTGGGATGGTGCATGTAAATACCGGCCGAGACAGAGTCACTGAACGCTACCTGGGGATTCATTTCCATATTCTGCAAAGCAGCTTTGTTGCGGTTCTTGTAGGATGCGAAGGCATCGTCGTCACGGCGTGGAGCGGTGAACGTCAAGTAAGTGAGCTGCATCATTGTTTCGAAGTCTTTCGGTGAACAGCTGCCATTGACGGTTTCTGTCTTGTCACCGATACCATAGCTGACGGAAGCTTTCTTGCCGGCCAGAACTTTTTCCAGGTCTACGGCACTGAAATTACCCAGACCACCGACACTCACTGCATCCAGTCCGTTGATGTTGATGATTTCCGAGTCGGGGAACAGGGAACTACCGCCTAGGCTGACTCCCTTCATGCGGATTTCGTCTGCCTTGAAGTCTGTCTTCTTGATAATGACCTTGACTCCGTTGGAGAGTGTCAGCGTTGTAGTGCCGAATGTATCATCTGTCTGCTCGGATACAATCTTTCCGCCTTTCGGGGCTTCGGCCATCAAAGGTTCATCCGACACCTTGTCTACGTAGGCAGTCAGTTTTTCAGCTTTAATGTCTTTCAGAATCTTCTTGATTGCATCTTCTGTCGGCATTTTCAATCCTTCCTTATCCGGACCGAGAATTGCGACTACCTGGTTACTGTCTGTCACGAGGGCTTGCATCATCTGGTTCAGTGCGGCAACCGGAATGGCGGGAGCTATCTGATTGATGATGGCGTATTCGTTTTCGATGCCCGGAATCGGTTCGTTATCGAGGAAATGACGGACATATTCATCCACGTACTCTTCATTCTTGCGTTTGTCACGCTCGTTATAAGCAGATTCCAGTTGGCGCAGATATTCGGCACGGGCACGGTTGTATTCCGTTTCCGTAAAGCCGAATTGGCGGGCGCGTTCTGTTTCGCGCAGGAGAGTGGCTATTCCATTTTCTATGGCATCTTCCTTGCAGACAACGACACCGGTGAAGGCATCTTTGGTTTTGGCAACAAAGAAATCATCGTCATAAGTGGCGGCATATATATAAGGAGGATTGGCGGTCTGTACCAATTCGTTCAGACGCACATTCAGCATATTGTTGATGAGCGTGGTTGCATAATTCTGTACCAGATAGCCCATGTCGCCTTTCTGCTCGTCAGGAGTGGCTTCGTGCTTGTTGAAGATGAGGGCTTGTACATTGGACTGTTCCTTGTCCTGATAAACCAATACAATAGGCTCCTTGTTGTCGTTTACCGGATAGTACTCGCGTTTGGCAGCATTGGGCTGGGCGGGAATATCAGAAAACATTTTCTTGATTTGGGCTTCGATGGCGTCCACATCTATATCGCCAACTACCACAATACCCTGAAGGTCCGGACGGTACCACTTTTCATAGTAGTCTCTCAAAGTTTGCGGTTTGAAGTTCATAACGACCTCCATCGTTCCGATAGGGAAACAAGTGGCATACTTCGTTCCTTCGAACATGACTGGAAGCATCTTCTCCTGGAAGCGTTGTATGGCGCTCATACGGGTGCGCCATTCTTCGTTGATGACTCCGCGTTCTTTGTCTATTTCCTTCGGGTCCAGGGTCAAATCGTTACTCCAGTCGTGCAGAATCAGCAGGCAGGAGTCGATGGCTCCCGGAGTAGTGACCGGCACATTGGAAATGTTGTATACGGTTTCGTCTACGGAAGTATAGGCGTTCAAGTTCTCACCGAATTTCACCCCGATACGCTCCAGGTATTGCTTCAGTGCATCACCGGGGAAGTGGGTCGTTCCATTGAAACACATGTGTTCCAGGAAGTGGGCAAGGCCGCGCTGGTCGGCTTCTTCCTGAATGGAGCCTACCTTTTGGGCAATGTAAAAGTCGGCCCGGTTTGCAGGCTGGCTGTTCTTGCGGATATAATAGGTCAATCCGTTGTCCAACTTTCCGATACGGACATTTTTGTCGACCGGGATAGGCGGCATTTGCTGTGCAAATACCTGCTGAAAATTGCAGCAAAGAATTAACGCTACAATCCATAAACCACGTAATAGATGTTTCATATTATTATGAATTTAAATTGTTCTTGAACTATCTGTCGGACAGCCCTTGGATAAATCACAACTTCTGTTGTTTTTTTCGGATTCCATTCCGGATAAATGGAATTTATCTGACTGCTTCCCGGATGCGGACCAATTTGGTCAGCAGGTCTTCCAGCAGGTCGAGTTTCAGCATGTTGGCGCCGTCACTCTTGGCTACGGCGGGATTTTCGTGGGTTTCGATGAACAGTCCGTCTACACCTACGGCAACACCGGCTTTGGCTACGGTCTCGATAAGTTGCGGCATACCTCCCGTGACGCCACTGGTCTGGTTGGGCTGTTGCAAGGAGTGGGTTACATCCAGGATGACGGGGAAACCGAAGGTCTGCATTTCGGGGATGCTGCGATAGTCGATGACTAAATCCTGATAACCGAAAGTAGTTCCGCGTTCCGTCAGCATGACGTTCCTATTGCCTGCTTCCACTACTTTATCAGCCGCAAAGCGCATGGCAAGCGGAGAGAGGAACTGCCCTTTCTTGATGTTGATGGTTTTTCCGGTTTTGGCGGCGGCTACAAGCAGGTCTGTCTGCCGGCAGAGGAAGGCGGGAATTTGCAGAATATCCACATATTCGGCAGCCATGGTGGCTTCTTCGGCTGCATGAATGTCGGTCACGGTAGGTACTCCGAAGGTGGTGTGCACTTTTTGCAGTATCTTCAGCGCCTTTTCGTCACCGATACCCATAAAGGAATCCAGACGCGAACGGTTGGCTTTACGGTACGACCCTTTGAATACGTATGGGATTTGCAGTTTTTCTGTGATGGTCACGATACGTTCGGCAATGCGCATTGCCATTTCTTCTCCTTCAATGACACAAGGACCTGCCAGTAGGAAGAAGTTTCCGGTAGGATTATTCTTTAATTCAATCATAGGTTGTTACTGATTAAGTATTTTCAATTGGGTATAATCAATGTTATCGCTTCGTGCAGTACGCTGATGTCCAGTGGAAAATGACGGTCGAGAATACGTCCGTCCAAATCGACAGAGGCATTTTGCGCACGCAGCACTTTTACTTTTTGCGTACGGTAGGGCATCACTACCTTATGGTTCAGAATCCGTCCCTGGATAAGCATCCATAGCCCCGACCATAGTTGCAGCAATTCGGGACGGTAAATGACGGAAACATCCAGCCAACCATTATAGGGCACTGCGCTTGGCGCCTGGCCGTATCCCCACGCACTGCCTATGCAGACAGTCATGATGCGTCCGCGTATATGCTCGCCGTTTATCTTGAGATGCATGCGGTACAGCTTCCGTTCGAAGATAATAGATAGCAGTGCCATGAAGTAGGAGAGGAACTTCACTCCCCAGAAACGCTTGCACTGGTCGGTGATTTTCACGATACGGGCTCCCAGGCCTATGTTGATGGCATTGAGAAAGTAGCGTGTCAGATGCTTTTCACCGTCGTAATAATAGCAGGTACCCACGTCTATTTTCCGGCGGCGGTTGTTGATGATGCAATCCACCGCTTTCTTGTAGTCCGAACTCATTTCCCAATAGTCGGCAAAGTCATTTCCTATACCATTGGGGATGATGCCGATGGCTATATTCTCCTTGTCCGGTGCATTGGAAAGCATGATGCCGTTAATGACGTCATTCAGTGCGCCGTCACCGCCTACTACAACAATGGTGCGGTAGCCGTTGTTGGCAAGGATACCTGCCAGACGCTCTACCGAACCGAACCCTTCGGACTGCACATAGTCGTAAGGCACACCTTTGCTGTCCATGTATTCTTTGATTTCTTTCCACCGTTTCTGCACTTTCCGTGTTCCGGCTTTGGGGTTGTATATCACTCCCAACTTTTCGGGTTCTGCACTCATGATTCTATTTACAATTTGACTATTTACTATTTACGATTTAAATCACCCGGTCACTTTATCGTTTCATCATCCTTCCAACTTCTTCTTTACAAAAGCTATCTTTTCTTCCATCGGCCACCGGGCATTCATCCAATGGATGGTAAATCCACGCCGTTCCATACCGCGGAACCAGGTCATCTGGCGTTTGGCAAACTGGTGGATGGCTGTTTCCAGTTGCGTGAACATCTCTTCATAGGTCAACTTGCCGATGACATAAAGTGTCAGATACTTGTATTCCAGTCCGTAATAGATGAGGTCATCCGGTTGGATGCCTTGCTCTATCAGAAGGCGCACTTCGTCTATCATTCCTTCTTCCAGGCGCTGGTGCAGGCGGCGGGTGATTTTCTCCCGACGCAATTCCCGGTCGATGTCCACACCTATGATGAGACTGTTCAGCTGGGGGAAGGAACGTTCGTCTACCGGGGTATGGGCATAATACTCTTCGATTTCGATGGCTCGTATGGCACGTTTGGCTGTGTCCACGTCCGTGGTATTGTGCAGGCTTTTGTAACCTTTCAGTATGTCGGTCAGTTCTTCCAGCGATTTGTCCGCCAGACGGGTGCGCAACTCGGGATTCTCGGGTACGGGCAGCAGACGGTAGCCTTTCAGTACTGATTCGAGATACATTCCGGTTCCTCCACATACAACGGGCAGGCAACCTTTTTGTTTAATAGTCTCGTAAGCATTCAAGAAATCACGCTGATACTCGAAAACATTGTACTTATAGCCCGGGGCGGCTATGTCGATGAGGTGATGGGGAATCTGTTTCCCGTCGACGGTATAGTCAGCAAGGTCTTTGCCGGTGCCCAGGTCCATCCCCCGGTAGATTTGCCGTGAATCGGCACTGATGATTTCCGTATGGAGTTCGGCGGCCAAGGCGGCTGCAAATGGAGTCTTTCCTGAAGCGGTAGGCCCTAATATGGCGATTAAATCATAGTCTGGCATATATAAGTTCTTGTTAATCTCACTACAAAGATAGTGCAAACCGAATGCAGAATAAAATGAACTCGTTCATTTTTTATGCTGAGGTGCAGCTTATCTTCGTGTTAGTGCAAAGATAATGCAAACTGGGAGTATAATGGAAAGAACTTGCTCATTTTTTTACGTGATGCTATACCTTCTTTTCTACTTTGAAGCAGAAAAAGTGAAAAAGGACGTGAAAACGAGCATTAATCTTATTAAAATGTGTTATGAAACATGCTTTTTTTCTTGGAAAGTTTGTCAATGTCCCAAAAGTCCGTACATTTGCAATGTGTTTTTCATAGTATTAGATTTAAGGTTAACAAAGGTTGGAGTACAGCGGTACTCCTTTTTTTATGCCCTAAACTGAACTTTGGCACATTTTTTCTGTACTTTTGCACTATATCTTGAATGAACAAACATATTCACCTTTTATGAAGCTCTGTATATAGCTACGCTCAACGAATAGCCCTGCTTGATAAAGCTATTCAGCTATCTGGCAAACGATGACCCGTTTGCCACAGAGATTGTGTATCCTTTTATTCATGAATTTGCAGGATGGCATGCTGTACTTGTACAGTGTGTTGTTTTGTGCTATTTTATTGTTGAGCAATGCATTATACATATAAACAGATATGGCTTATCAATTTTCCGGTAATGATGAGCATTTTGATGGAGCAGCTGATAAATATAACCGATGCTGTTTTCTTAGGTCACGTTGGCGAGGTGGAATTGGGAGCATCTGCCATTGCGGGGATTTATTATTTGGCGGTCTACATGCTTGGGTTTGGGTTTAGTATCGGATTGCAGGTGATGATTGCCCGAAGGAATGGAGAATGTGATTATGGTAAGGCTGGGAAGATATTCTTTCAAGGTTTCTTCTTTTTATCGGGATTGGCCATTTTGCTTTGTCTGCTGATGCAGGCAAGTTTTCCTTTCATATTGGGAAGGTTGATTTCCTCACCGGAGATTTATCGGGCTGTAATTCAATATCTGGACTGGCGCAGTTTCGGTTTGCTGTTTTCGTTTCCGTTTTTGGCTATCCGTTCTTTTCTTGTGGGAATAACATGCACTCGGGCATTATCGTGGGCTGCAGCCGTTGCAGTAGTGATTAATATTCCTTTGAATTATATTCTGATAATTGTTGGAGGACTGGGAATATCGGGAGCTGCCATTGCTTCTTCTCTGGCAGAGATGGGTTCTTTGGCGATGCTTCTTTTCTATGTATGGCTGAAAATAGATAAAGGGAAATATGGATTGAAACCGGTATATGACGGAAAGCTGTTGGTAGATGTGCTGAGCTTGTCGGTATGGAGCATGCTTCATGCCTTTATCAGCGTGGCTCCGTGGCTCTTGTTTTTTGTGGCGGTGGAACATTTGGGTAAAACGGAATTAGCCATTTCCAATATTACGCGAAGTGTATCTGCTGTCTTTTTTGTAATAGTCAATTCTTTTGCGGTCACTACGGGTTCGCTGGTCAGTAATGCGATTGGGGCTGGAGAAAGGAGGGCTGTTTTCATTATCTGCCGTAAGATACTGAGGTTGGGCTATTCTGTTGGATTTCCATTGATAGGGGTAGCTGTATGCTGTAATCGCTTGATAATAGGAATCTATACAGATAACGAACTGTTGACGGAGCAGGCTTTCATCCCTTTTGTTGTGACGTTGCTGAATTATACCTTTGCCTTGCCAGGCTATGTATATCTCAACGCAGTTGGAGGGACCGGTAAAACCCGGATTACTTTTCTTTTCCAAGTGACTACCACTGTCGTGTATCTGGGGTATCTTTATTGGTTAAGCGCTTGCACTCATGTATCCTTGGCTATTTACTTAACGGCAGAATACCTTTTTGTGATTTTGCTGGCACTGCAATCGGTTTTCTATTTAAGAAGTAAACAATATTAGAAACATATCGAATTATGATGACTAAAATATATCCGCGTACGGGAGATAAGCAAACCGTATATCTTAATGCTGTTGTAAAGGATCCTCGAATAGAGGTTGGTGACTATACTATTTATAATGATTTTGTAGCTGACCCTTTGTTGTTCGAGAAAAACAATGTGCTGTATCATTACCCCATCCATCAGGAGAGGCTGGTTATTGGTAAATTCTGTTCCATTGCTTGCGGTACGAAATTTCTGTTCAACTGTGCCAATCATACGTTGAAATCTCTGTCTACTTATACATTTCCTTTATTTTACGAAGAGTGGGGATTGAAGAAATCGGACATAACGGATGCATGGGATGACAAAGGAAATATTATAATAGGTAATGATGTTTGGATTGGTTATGAAGCGGTGATAATGGCTGGTGTTCATATAGGAGATGGGGCGATTATTGGTGCACGTGCTGTTGTGACTAAAGATGTTCCCCCTTATACAATTGTAGGGGGAACTCCTGCCAAAGAAATTAGGAAACGTTTTGATGAGGATGTGGTGAAGAAATTATTGCGGCTGCAATGGTGGGATTGGTCGATTGATGAGATACGCTGTTACTTGCCGCATCTTGTACAAGGCTGTTGGGATAGATTTCCTTAATAATCCATCATCAGTGAGTTGCCGGTCTTGCCTCGTGAAATGTCAAGGTTAGGCGGTGCATAGCTCTGGTTACAGCTACATAAAGCATACTCTTGTCAATTTCCGAACGGTAATTTCTCTCATCCGTCTGTGGAATAATGACTTCGTCAAACTCAAGCCCTTTTGCCATGTGGGCAGAGGTGATGACGATACCTTGTACAAATGCGGAGCTTTGACTTGATAGGAAGCTGATATCATTGGCATATGATTTCAGCATGTCTGCCATCTCCCTGGCTTGCTGCTCCGTCTTGCATATGATGCCAAGAGACTTATATTCGGATTTCCGGTAAGTGGAGATTAGTCCCATAATGCCGGACAGTTCTTCTACGGCACTGCCGAACTGCAGGATTTGTGGCTTTTCTCCATGCCGGGCAACCGGTTCCAGCTCTGCGTTGGGATGAATCTTTTGCGCAAAATCCGTAATCTCGAAGGTGGAACGATAACTCTTACACAATTTCATGATTTCACTTGCAGTAAGTGACTTTTGGATAGTTTCTGCTGTGGATGAGCCATAAGGATTCACGGACTGTCCTGCATCGCCCAACACGGTTTTCCGGCATGGAAAGAGTTTCTGTATTACTTTGTACTGTATGGGCGAATAGTCCTGCATCTCATCTATCAACAGATGTTTGACTCTGAATGGCTGGTTCCCGTTTCCCTCCAATGCCAAGTGTAGGTATGCCAGCGGTGCCAAGTCTGAGTATTCGAGTGTATGTCCCTTTCGCATTTTGAACATTCCGGGATTATTTGTCCATTTAAAGAAATCTTTGTAGACTTGAATGTCGTTATTGCCTGCAAACATTAGTCTGATTTCTTTTTTCAAAAGGTTTCTGCCGGCGGTGGTTACCGTAAAGGCGTATTGTATTTTCAACATATCCAGCATATAATCAGCCATAGCATCAAATCGTCGGCGTATGGGATAACGGTTGAAACGTAGGTACTGTTCTTCGATAAACGGGGCAGGTATGGTGATGTATTTGGTCAGCTTCACGTCTGCTGCCTTGAAGTAGGTGTTCTCTATGTGGAGGATAAACTTGTCAAGCTCTGAAATGAAACCGAAAGAGGCTTTATAGGCTATTCTGTCGATGAGGCTTGAGGATGGCTTCTCTAACAGTTCATTCACTAACCCGAAGTATGTTTGGTACTTA
>ULNG01030899.1_pt1 | contig 13519 bp, 6 predicted proteins | sample 1951861 | NCBI WGS metagenome assembly ULNG01 (sample SAMEA4835571, study PRJEB28245) | human gut metagenome | biome: gut microbiome; material: fecal sample | place: Denmark | collected 2008 | reverse complement strand
CGCCGGTTCTTGATGCGCGCGTATCAGAGGACGGCGAATTGTCGGTGCTGGAGAAGGTGTATAGTTTGGAGACGGAGCGCATTATCTGGCAATATATGGAGAATGAACCGCGAATCCAGTACATAAAAATGGAAGAAAATCTTGGAATTTCCGGGAACAGTAACCGGGCATTGCAGGCGGCAAAAGGAGCGTATGTTGCATTGCTGGATCATGACGATGTCCTGACGGAGGATGCCCTGTACTGGGTGGTGGATGCTTTGCAGAGAGAACGCTATGATGTGGTTTATTCCGATGAAGACCGGATGGCAGAAAATGGAAGTCATTATCTGGAACCGCGATTCAAACCGGAATTCGATATCGACCTGCTGCGTGCATATAATTATATTTCCCATTTGTTTGTGGCACGGAGAGAGCTTATGCTGGCGGACGGAGGCTTTCATAGTCAGTATGATGGTGCGCAGGGCTACGATATGATCCTGCGTTGCTGTGAAGGCAACCGGGAGATCTGTCATATTCCGCGCGTGTTGTATCACAAACGGATTCATGATGGAACTTCTTCGGAGCGGGAGGCAAAGCATGCACAGGAGAATCTGGCGGGCAAAGAGGCATTGGAGGCACATGTGTCGCGGGAACATTTGCTGGCGCGTGTCATGATGACTGATCAGCGAAGCGTATATACGGTAAAATATGATACACCGGGCAATCCACTCGTGTCGATGATCATAACCGGGCATACGAATCGTTCGTTGATGGAACAGATGCTGGAGCCATTTTACGAGAAAACACGGTACAGTAATTTTGAGATTATCATTGTAGATGAAGACCGAACAGATGAGGAATTGCAGAAATATTACCAGCAGATGCAGAGCCGCAGACGAAATATTGCTGTGGTGGAGGCAGAGCCTGGGAAAAGCAGCACGGAATGCCGAAATCTTGGAACCTTGTATGCGAATGGCAGTTTCCTTTTATTTTTGGATGCGAATATGGAGATTGGCGATACGATAGCACTCGGTGAAATGCTAGGTATCGCTATGCGTGAAGACGTCGGAATTGTAGCCGGGACGGTCTATGATGACCGGGATCGGCTGTATTGCGCGGGCTTGGAATTCGCAGGGGCATATGAGTCTCCGGTTCAGAAATGGCAGGCGGAAACAGAACGTGCGATTGATCTGAAGGAAATAAAAAATTTATACCGCTATCCGTATCGCGGATTACCACAATTTGATGCATGGAAAGAATGGCGGAAGATCCGGCAGGATGAGACCGGTGCGATGCGGTACTATGGAATGAACCGCGAATATGTGATTGTGCCGGCACATTGTATGCTTGTGAAAAGATCAGTGTTTGTACAGTTGGGTGGATTCTCGGATAAATTCCGGACAGAGCTTTCCGCACTTGACTTCTGTCTGCGTGTACGCGAGCATGGATATCGGATTGTAAATGCTGCTCATGCAAAATGGCAGCTTCACGATCTGCCTGATTCTGTCAGACAGGTGCGCGAGGCTGCCATCGTAGATGCGCAGATGGAACGTACAGAGCGGGATTTGTTTGAAATCCTGTGGTCACAGGTATTATCCCTCCGTTAAATCCCCTTTGGTTAATGTCTTTAATTGTTTGTCGCTGACAGAGTCAAGCTCGACGATACGGCTTGCCTGTCTGGCGATGGAACGCTCCAGATAGTTTCGTACTTCTCTTGCATTTGCAAAGTTTTCATCGTGGGATTTTGCCCAGATATTCAGTAACTCTTTGACATATGCTTTTCCCTGTGCGTTTGGTTCGTATTCCTGTTTTTTGCACATGGATAAGAAGATATCATAAAGCTCGTCGCCGCTATAGTCCTCGAAATTGATGTATTTGTTAAATCTCGAACGGAGTCCCGGATTGGAGTCTACAAACTCCTGCATCAGTTCCGTATAACCGGCAACAATCACGATCAGATTATCGCGGTTATCCTCCATCATTTTAAGCAGGGTATCTACCGCTTCCTGCCCGAAGTCTTTTCCGTCTTTGCCTGCGGTAAGTGTGTAAGCTTCATCGATGAAGAGTACGCCGCCTAAGGCACTTTCCACAACTTCCTTTGTCTTGATGGCAGTCTGTCCGACATAGCCTTCGACTAAGTTGGAACGGTCAACCTCGACCAACTGACCACCCGGCAGGATACCGAGACATTTGTAGATTTTGGCGAGCAGACGGGCAACGGTTGTTTTACCAGTTCCCGGATTCCCGGAAAATACCATGTGCAATGACATTTCCGGCTGCTTCATGCCGCGCTCTTCCCGCAGCTTCTTCACCTTCAACAGGTTGATCAGTGATTTAATATCTTTCTTTACTTCAGAAAGTCCGGTCAGTTCGTTTAATTCATTTAGCAGATCATCTAATTTGATATCTTCCTCTGGAACTTCCTGCTTGTTGACAGTGCCTTTCATAGCAGCCATAGCCGCCTGCGAGGTCGATGCATTTTTGACAGGGGTGTTGGCAGCGGAGGCTGCCTTGTTCGGGGTGGAAGGTTTCGGGGGATTCTTCAGTGCCGGATTCTCGCCTGGCTCAAACAGTTTCAGTTTGCGCAGATATTCCTCGATCATGCCGGTATAGGCCGTCAGCGTGGAGACTTCTGCGTCGGTTGTCCGGTTGTTGCAGGAAATGTATGCCTGACCGAGTGCAACATACAGGTTGTACAGATTTCTTGACTTTGAAAAACCTTTCGTCGTGCAGGCAGAAAGCCCAGACTGGTCAGCTTCCACAAAATAAGTCAGGGAACGTGGAATCGTTGTGGCAAATTCGGGGGTTGCCGTGCGATCCTGCTTGAAGCGCATCAGAGATTCCAATGTGAAATATTGTCCGAGATATTCGTGTAAAAAGCGTGTCTCCGGGTACAGGCTGCCGTCGGAGCTGTCTGTCAGATACACCAGAAACTGCAGCAGATCAAAACGGATCATGTCATGCATGGAGATATCGGTTTTTGGACCAAAACCCTGTTGGCAGATGATCTCACCGTACATGTAGCAATCCGTGATTTCTTTCTTCAAATCGTTTAACATATTTTCTCCTTGCCCCTGTAAAGTTTTACAGGTGTTCGTTCAATTTACCTTGGGTAAATGATACCGCAAAAACACTTTCACGTAAAGCGAAATATATTGAACAAGGTAGGGAAATATGGTACGATAAGAACCAAGTGTAGTCTGAAGAAATATTAAGGAAAAGGAAGACAATCGGCAATTTGAAGTGGTCGGGTAGCGTATATCCGCAAATTATCATGGAGCAATCATGAATACAACATAGGATATGTTTGCAACCTTGAAAGAACTTAGTGTTCTATTAAGTCATCAGGGATGTTTGAACACGATGTTCAAACAAGTCGCCGTTGAGCCATGGACGGCGAATCGGCGACGATCCCGTACGTTAGAAAAAGAGTATATTAGAACACTTAGTACTTTCTGGTTGCAATACATTCTATGGGTATTCATGATTGTTCCATGTATGACTGCGGAGGAGATGTTTCTCCGCTTCAAATTTGCCGATGTAAAAGGAGCGTATTATGCGGTTTCGACCATGCATTGACATACATAATGGCGCAGTCAAGCAGATTGTCGGCGGCAGCCTGAAGGATGAGGCTGATTTTGCCAAGGATAACTTCGTTTCGGAGCTGAAGGCAGATTTCTATGCTGATCTGTATCGCCGAAGCGGTCTGGTCGGCGGACATATTATCCTGCTGAATCCGGCTGGCAGTACATACTATGAGGCAGATCTGGAACAGGCGAAGCTTGCACTTGCTGCATATCCACAGGGCCTGCAGATTGGTGGCGGCATCAACGCAGACAATGCAGAGCAGTTTCTGGATATGGGCGCGCGGCAGGTAATCGTGACATCCTATGTATTTAAGGATGGAAGAATCAATTACGAGAATCTGAAACGGCTGTCGAGTCTGATCGGTGCAGAGCATCTGGTGCTCGATTTGTCCTGTCGGAAAAAGGATGGCAGGTATTATATCGTGACCGACCGCTGGCAGAAATTTACAGAGGAAGTTGTTACACCAGAGACGCTGGACAAGCTGGCAGAATATTGTAGCGAATATCTGATTCATGCAGTGGATGTCGAGGGTAAAGCGGCAGGCATTGAGACGGAGCTTGCAACCATGCTTGGCACATGGGGCAAACAGCCGATGACTTATGCAGGCGGAGTTGGAAGCTTTGATGATTTAGAGAGCTTGAAGCAATGTGGACAGGATCGCATTGATGTGACGGTGGGAAGTGCACTGGATATATTTGGCGGTGCATTACCATACGATGAGGTTGTGAAATTTTGTTCGTAGTACCCATGTGGGACTACAATAAAACGATAAAAAGAGGGACAAAAACGATAGGAGGGTTTATGAGAAAATTCAGGAAGACAGCCGCAGTTGTTGCGGCGGCAGCACTTGCACTTTCGTTATGTGCATGTGGCGGAAAGACAGACAAGGCGACGACAGAACAGACAAGCGGTGGCAGTGCAACCGTGACAGATGCAACAGCGTCAACCATCGAGGATGATGGAGACTGGACAACGACGGAACAGGAAGTTGTGGAGGATGACCGTTTCACGACGGTGGAAGGCGCAGATGCGATCGGCGTGACATTTGATGATGGTACAGATGGTTTTACGAGTTACATAAATAATGGTAACTTTACAATGTCCGCAGAAAATGGCGAACTCGTTTGTGACATTACAAAGAGTGGACCGCTTGAGCATAGCTGCCAGATTTATTACGATGGATTTACGATGGCAAAGGGCTGTGTCTATACGATGAGTTTTGATGTCAGAAGTGATATTGAACGTGTGATCCAGTGGCGTGTACAGATCAATGGTGGAGACTACCATGCCTATGCGAGTGATTTCATCACAGTTGGACCAGAGACACAGACGATTACAAAGGAGTTTACGATGGAAGAAAATTCCGATCCGGCTCCAAGATTTGTTGTCAATATGGGAACTCAGGAAGGACAGACTGAGGTTACAGAGGCACACAAGATTTACTTCGATAATATTTCCCTGTTTGTAACAGACGGTTCCAATGCGGAGAAGATTGTCGGTGCACCACAGCCGATTCAGGTAAAGGTAAATCAGATTGGTTACAAGCCGGATGATACAAAGACAGTGATCGTGACATCCAAGGATGATGAGAAATTCAAGATTGTAGATGCAGAGACAGAAGAAACGATGTTTGTCGGCGCATACGGAGAGCTTTCGTATGATAAGTCTGCGGAGTCAAATGTAAGACATGGTGATTTCACGGCATTTAATACGCCGGGTACATATAAGATTATTTCCAGTCCGTCCGGTGCGTCATATGAATTTTCTATCGGGGATGATTTATATGATGATGTGTATAAGGATGTTGTGCTGATGCTATACAAGCAGCGCTGCGGAACAGAGGTGACAAAGGATATCGCTGGAGATTTCGCACATGAGGCATGTCATATGCAGGAAGCGACTGTTTACGGAGATACATCTGGAACAAAGATTGATGTATCTGGTGGATGGCATGATGCCGGTGATTACGGACGATATGTTGTGTCTGGTGCTAAGACGGTACAGGATCTCTTCCTTGCTTACGAGGATTATGGTCAGACTGCCGATGATCTGGGAATCCCGGAGAGCGGAAACAAGACACCGGATCTTCTCGATGAAGCAAAGTATGAGCTTGACTGGATGCTCAAGATACAGGATGCAGCAAGCGGTGGCGTCTACCATAAGGTAACCGCACTTGTATTCCCGGAGACGGTACTTGCGGTTGATGAGACGGATGATATGGTGCTTGCGCCGATTTCCTATGCAGCAACGGCTGATTTCGCGGCTGTTATGGCAAAGGCATCTGTACTCTATGCAGAATACGATGCGGATTTTGCAAAGAGCTGTCTGGATGCAGCAACGAACGCGTATGCATTTTTGGAGGCAAATCCGGATATGAAGGGATATGAGAATCCGGAAGACCTTGTAACAGGTGCATACGATGATACACATCTTGCAGACGAGACACTTTGGGCTTCTGCAGAGATGTATATTGCAACAAAGGATGCAAAATATTTAACTGCGACAAAGACAGCACTTGACAGCAACTATCTGACAGGTTTTGGCTGGGCAGATATCGGAAGCTATGCGCTGTATGATCTTGCAAAGACCGAGGGCGTGGATGCAGATGTGGCAAAGACAGCGAAGGAAAAGCTGCTTGCAGATGCGGATGAAACACTTTCGAAAGCAGAGTCAGAGGGCTTCTTTACAGGTATGGGTGTGACATATCCTTGGGGAAGTAATATGACGATCACCAACAAGGGTATGGAGCTTCTGGCTGCTGCAAACCTGACAGGGGATGCCAAGTATACAGAATATGCGCAGAAGATGCGTGATTATATCTTCGGTGTGAACCCAACCGGATACTGCTATGTGACCGGATATGGTTCCCTTACACCAAATGCAACACACCACAGACCATCACAGGTATTGAAAGAGACGATGCCGGGTATGCTGGTTGGCGGTGCCAATAACAATCTAAACGATCCATATGCAAATGCCGTTCTCTACGGAATTGCACCGGGACGTGCATATGTAGATAATGAGCAGTGCTATTCATGTAATGAGGTAACGATTTACTGGAATTCTCCACTGATCTATCTGCTTACAGGTTTAAATTAAAAGAAAAGGATTAGGGTAGTACATTGATTCGTTTTATAAAGAAGATTCTTGCCAATGAGAAAATGCGATATCTGATTGCGGGAGGCTGTACGACAGCTGTCAACCTGGTAACATTCTTCCTGCTGCGGGTTATTACACCAATTTCAAGAAATACATGCAATGCCATAGCGATCGCTATGGCTATTGCTTTTGCATACTTTGCAAATAAATTTTTTGTATTTCAGAGTAAGAAGAAGGGATTTTATGCAACTCTGGTAGAGTCGGTGCAGTTTGTAGGCGCCCGTCTGGTGTCCATGGTTGTGGAAATTCTTGGACTGGCGATTCTGTGTGATACATTTCGAATCCATGAACTGGCATCCAAGCTGCTTGTACAGGTCATTGTACTGGTATTGAACTATGTGTTCAGCAAGCTGATTGTGTTCAAGGAAAAGAAACCATTTCACGAGAATATGCAGGATAACTGGTGCTATTATCTGTCGTTTGCAATCGTTGCAGTCGTCATGCTGGTTGTCTGTATCGCAGAAAAGATTGCACCGTTTGGAGAGAATTCCCTGACGCTGGTAGACAGTGTGCATCAGTATCTGCCGTTTTTCTCAGAACTCAGAGACAAGCTTCTGCATGAGAGAAGTCTTCTTTATACATGGAATGTAGCACTTGGCTCGAATTTCGTATCGCTTGCGGCGTATTATCTGATGAGCCCGTTTAATCTGCTGTTGTTACTATTTGGCAAGGAACAGATTGCGGCGGTTACCTGCTTCCTGATGTGCTTAAAGATTGCACTCACAGCCGTTGCAATGGTACATTTCCTAAGCTACAAGGATGGCGAGAAGAAACGCAATTTCCTGATCGTGGCGATCTCGGTTGCCTATGCGTTCAGTAATTATGTGATCGGTTACAACTGGAACACGATGTGGCTGGATTGTATTATGATCTTCCCGCTTATCATGCTGGGCTTCCAGCGGATGCTTGAGGAGAGAGATCCAAAGCTGTATGTGCTGTCCCTGTTCTATGCGCTCTATTGTAATTATTATATTGGATATATCATTTGCCTGTTTCTTGTGCTGTGGTTCTTTGTCTATGAGCATAAGACAGTGAAGCGATTCTTCATAAATGGATTCCGGTTTGCAGTGTATTCCCTGTTATCCGGTGGTATGGCAGCATTTATCCTGCTTCCTGCATATCATGGAATCATGGCGACGGCAGCGGGAGATATGGCAATCCCAAAAGGAACATGGTATGGGAATATCTTTGTGATGCTGCGGCAGCTGCTTGTATTTACAAAGCCGATTACGAATCAGATCTTTGATGGCGGTGTGAATCTGTACTGTGGCATGCTGGCGGTTCTGACGATGTTCCTGTATCTGTTTGTGAAGGAACATCCGTGGAAGAAGTTCCGCAAATATGTGCTGTTGGTGCTGCTTGTGATCAGCTTCAATCATGGGACGTTAAACTATATCTGGCATGGCATGCATGACCAGTATGGAATCCCGAATCGGTTTTCATTTGTGTTTATTTTTGTGTTGCTCGTTATGGCATATGATGCAGTGCAGTCGATTACAGAAATCGATATTTATTTTGTGATTTCGTCAACTTTACTGGCAGGTGCGTTTGCATTTGCCTGTAAACAGCAGGCAGGCGCGACAATTGGCAAATATACATTGCCGGCGAGTCTTGTGCTGCTGGTGATCTACGGCGTGACCTGTTGCCTGCGGACGTCGAAGAAGATCACGCATGCGACTTACATTTCGGTGATTGGAAGTGTCTGTCTGGTCGAGCTTGTGGCAAATGCAGCATATGGATTTTCGGAAAATGGGTATTGTCATTACAAGCAATATTACAAGACGAGTCCGGCAGTGACAGAAGCGAATGTGCGCGTGCGGGAGATGGCAGAGGAAGAACAGGCAGGCTTTTATCGTTCGGAACTGATGAATTACACGGTACTGGATGAGGCAAGCTGGCATAACATGCCGAGCGTCAGCACATTCAATTCAACGGTTATGGGACCGGTTGTCACCACGATGGGCAAGCTTGGATTTTATACAGGCGCAAATGAATTTTTGTATCGTGGCTATACGCCATTTACAAATGCAATCTTTAATATCCGGTATCTGCTGGAACGACCGGGAGATCTGAATAATTTTGATTATAATTATAAAGAAACGGTGGATAATGTATCCATCTATGAGAATCCATACCCGACCTCTATTGGATTTGCGGTGAGCAACAATGTCAAGGACTGGGATCAGAGCCGTTACTCTGCAATGATCGCGCAGAATACACTGGCATATGACATGACTGGCTATGGCGGATTCTTCCAGGACGAGTATCCGGCGATCAGTGTGACGAGTGATACGGCGAAAGTCAGCTATGAGAATAATCAGGTCAGCTTCACAGCAAATGCATCTGGACCGATGTGTTTTATGTTGAGCTTTACTGCGGATCATGCAGGCGATTATTACGTGAACTGCCGTGGTAATTATGTGACGAAGATCCGGTTTTATAAGAACGGACAGGAAATCGCTTATGACCGTTATCAGATCCAGATTTTCCATCTGGGACAGCTGGAAGCGGGCGATTACATTTCCATTGAATACGAATACAGCAATGTCAGTGGCTCCGAAGTGGCACCATTTTATGTGGCAACCTTCCATCAGGATGTGTTTGAAAATGTATATCGGGAATTGACGAACCATATGCTGGAGGTTGAAACGGTAAAGGATGGCTATGTATATGGCACGATCGAGATGCCGGCGGATAAGACACTGTTCACAAGCATTCCTTATGATGAAGGCTGGACGGTAAAGGTCGACGGAAAAAAGGTGGATTACTATAAGGTGGCAGGCGCATTTATCGGTGTGGATATCGGTGCCGGTTCGCATACGGTTGAATTTTCCTATATGCCGCAGGGGATGCTTTTGGGCATTGCGATTTCCGTGATCTGCATGGTGTTACTGTTGGTTTCCCTGCAGGTGGAGAAGAAATTGGAGGTGCGGAGAATCGAGAAGGCGAACGCACGCGAAGAGAATGAAAAACCAGGCGAAAAACTTGCAGAAGAGGTCGAGACAGATATTGAAAATCTCGAAAATGTATAGTAGAATGTTGATAAATAGGGGGTGTTATGCACATGGAAAAATTAGCAAAATTAGGGTGGCAGAAACTAATCATCATTGCAGCGGCGCTGGATATCGTGCTCGGAATTATATTTGGTGCGATCTTTAAGGCGGTTCCGGCGGGAATCATCGTTGGCGTGCTGGCTGCGGCTGTCACGGGAGTGATTGTATTTGCGCTTGGTGGCGGCGTTGTGGCAGGCCACACAAAGGGTGACAAATACAAGAAGCTGTTCATGAATCTTCCGATCGGATTTGCACAGGCAAAGATCATTACAGATTCACTTGGGAACAGCATTGGGTACTGCATTCAGGAAGCAAATGAGCGGTTCGGAAGTTACTTCAATCTGGATGCATCTGATTATCAGGACAAGATTCTTGGTGAGAGTAAGATCGAAGTGTTACAGGATATTAACGCATGGTTTACTGCGTATAATACCTCTGGAACCAAAGAGGGCGACTTCATGGACGTGGAGATCACGATGGAGAAGCTCGGCAAAGTATTTAATACCGTTATGTATAAGTCCGAAGCAGACTATATCAATATGGTCGTTATTGATATTACGGATCAGAAGGAGACAGAGAATAAGCTGTCCGCAGCGATTGAAGATGCAAATGCAGCTTACAAGACGCAGGCAGAGTTCCTCGCCAATATGAGTCATGAGATCCGTACACCAATTAACGGAATCCTTGGTATGTTACAGCTTACATTGATGGCAGATGATCTGCAGGCGGATTACCGCGATAACCTGCTCACTGCAAAGGGCTGTGCAGATAACCTGCTTCGCCTGATCAACGATATTCTGGATATCAGTAAGCTGGAAGCTGGTAAATATAACCTGAAGGAAGAAATCTTCGATGTGCGTGCAGCCATTGAGGAGACGGTAGCTGCACAGGTACCGACAGCGACAAACAAGGGACTTGCCCTTGACTGCACATTTGGTAACAATATTCCAAAGCTTGTAAAGGGCGATGGACAGAGAATCCAGCAGATTTTGAATTGTTTGCTTTCCAATGCATTAAAATTCACATCTGAGGGAAGTGTAAGAGTAAAGATTGCCGCAATTGATGCAGAAAAAGAGAATATCAACCTGCGTATCGCGGTTGCTGATACTGGTATCGGTATCTCGGAGAAGAACATGGATAAGCTGTTTATCCGGTTCTCACAGGTCGATGGTTCCGATACAAGAAAGTATGGCGGTTCCGGACTTGGTCTGGTTATCTCCAAGCAGATTGCAGAGCTGATGGGTGGTAACATCAGTGTGCAGAGTAAGGAAGGCATCGGTTCGACGTTCATTGCAGAGATTCCTCTGAAGGTTGTAAAGGCAGCCGAGGTGGAAGCAGCCAAGAACATGGAAGAAAAAGAAGATGCCGCAGTATTCTCGATCAATGCACACAGCAAGGCGCGTATCCTTGTTGCAGAGGATGAGCCGGTCAACCAGCAGGTTATCGGTAAGCTGCTCGGTATGGCAGGATTCTCTTATGATATTGCAGAGAATGGTGAGAAAGCAATTGAGCTGTTCAAGCAGAAGGAATACGATGCAGCGCTGTTCGATGTACAGATGCCGGTTATGGATGGTATCGCAGCAACACAGCAGATTCGTGAGATTGAGCAGAAGGAGCATAAGAAGCGCCTTCCGATCATTGCAGTTACAGCGAGAGCCATGTTTGGTGATAAGGAACGAATCTTAGAGAACAAGCTCGATGATTATATTGCGAAACCATATAATCTGAACACGGTAGTTGAGACACTCAACCGATATATTGATAAAAAAGAGGATTAACATTTAATTCACGAAAAATTAAACGATTTTTCATATATGTTGGTTGACTGGATATCTTTTTAGTGATACAATTTCGGTGGTTTTGGGTGGATAACTGCCCTGAATTAATAAAAAGCAAAGGAAGGAAATTTTAAGATGGCAAACATTGATTTAACTAAGTATGGAATTACCGGAACAACAGAAATCGTTCACAATCCTTCATATGAAGTTTTGTTTGAGGAAGAGACAAAGGCTTCAAACGAGGGTTATGAGGTTGGACAGAACACAGAATTAGATACAGTTAACGTTATGACAGGTGTATTTACAGGACGTTCTCCTAAAGATAAGTACATCGTTATGGATGAGAATTCTAAGGACACAGTATGGTGGACAACAGATGCTTACAAGAACGACAACCATCCTATGACAGAAGAGACATGGGCAGTTGTTAAGGATCTTGCTAAGAAGGAGCTTTGCAACAAGAAGCTTTATGTTGTAGATGCATTCTGTGGTGCAAACAAGGATACACGTATGGCAGTTCGTTTCATCGTTGAGGTTGCTTGGCAGGCTCACTTTGTAACAAACATGTTCATCAAGCCTTCAGAGGAAGAGCTGAAGGATTTCGAGCCGGATTTCGTTGTTTACAACGCATCTAAGGCTAAGGTTGAGAATTATGCAGAGCTTGGTCTTAACTCTGAGACATGTGTAGCATTCAACATCACATCTAAGGAGCAGGTTATCATCAATACATGGTACGGCGGAGAGATGAAGAAGGGTATGTTCTCTATGATGAACTACTACCTCCCACTTAAGGGTATCGCTTCAATGCACTGTTCTGCTAACTGCGATATGGAAGGTAAGCATACAGCTGTATTCTTCGGCCTTTCAGGTACAGGTAAGACAACACTTTCTACAGATCCTAAGAGACTTCTGATCGGTGATGATGAGCACGGTTGGGATGACAACGGTGTCTTCAACTTCGAGGGTGGATGTTATGCAAAGGTTATCGGACTTGATAAGGAGTCTGAGCCAGATATCTACAACGCAATCAGACGTGACGCTCTTCTTGAGAACGTGACAGTTGATGCAGCAGGTAAGATTGATTTCGACGATAAGAGCGTAACAGAGAATACTCGTGTTTCTTATCCAATTGATCATATTGAGAAGATTGCATCTAAGGTAAATGGCGTTTCCGCAGGTCCTGCTGCAGAGAACGTAATCTTCCTTTCAGCAGATGCATTTGGAGTACTTCCTCCAGTATCTATTCTGACACCAGAGCAGACAAAGTACTACTTCCTTTCAGGATTTACTGCGAAACTTGCTGGTACAGAGCGTGGTATCACAGAGCCTACACCTACATTCTCAGCTTGCTTCGGACAGGCATTCCTTGAGTTGCATCCTACAAAGTATGCAGAAGAGCTTGTTAAGAAGATGGAGAAGAGCGGAGCTAAGGCTTATCTCGTAAATACAGGATGGAACGGAACAGGCAAGCGTATCACAATCAAGGATACTCGTGGAATCATCGATGCAATCCTTTCAGGTGATATCAAGACAGCTCCTACAAAGAAGATTCCTATGTTCAACTTTGAGGTTCCAACAGAGCTTCCTGGTGTAGATCCAGCAATCCTTGATCCAAGAGACACATATGCTGATCCTACTGAGTGGGAGACAAAGGCTAAGGATCTTGCTGAGAGATTCCAGAAGAACTTCCAGAAGTACACAACAAACGATGCTGGTAAGGCATTGGTTGCTGCTGGTCCTAAGGCTGAGTAATTGAATCGCTTATAAATAAGGGTAACCCGCGTCTGATGACGCGGGTTATTTTTTACCCTGTTTTATGTAGGAGATGGTTCTTAATAATGGACATTCAATACAAGTATCTCTATATAGAATTTCTGACATTGCAAAATAAAGATGTACTCAAACATATATTTCATTCTCGATTCATTCCATATACAATGTATGAAAGCTAAGAAGCTCTAA
>ULNG01046387.1_pt1 | contig 13593 bp, 3 predicted proteins | sample 1951861 | NCBI WGS metagenome assembly ULNG01 (sample SAMEA4835571, study PRJEB28245) | human gut metagenome | biome: gut microbiome; material: fecal sample | place: Denmark | collected 2008 | reverse complement strand
AATCTTTCCCTAAATCTTGGGAGAATAATGCGAATTTCGATATGCTTAAACATTTGTGTACGTTTCAACTGGTTGAGGAAATTACAGCTCCTATATATTTAATGTGTCAAGCTACGGGATATAAACATACTAGTAATAAAGAATTACCTAGTCCTAATATTCCGTGGTTAAGGTATTTCTTTCCAGCTAGTATTACTATTAATAGTAAGACAGATGTTACAGCTAAAGTAAATGCAGGTCAACGTTATCCTTTTTATATTAAGTATTTCCTTAATAAAGGTGAGGTTGATGATTCTACTTATTATTATCAAGCAACGATTACTGTCAAAAAGTTATCTAATGTATTTAATAATTCAGGTAAATACAATGTTAACATAGAAGGTCTTAATCCTAATTACAGTGTTGTTGGTGGTAATGGTGAAACTAATAATGGTAATGATATTATAAATATTAAATTTCCAAATTATAATATTGAATAATTATGGCAGATGATATTAAAAGATATAATCCTAATACTGGAACTTGGGATATATCGTCTTCAGGTAAAGCTACTGGAATTGTGGTCGATGACCCTCGTCTTATTGACCCTGACCTTGCAGAAGAAGGTAAGACTACGGAAAGTCTTAATGATGTTCTTGTTCGCCACGATGAAGCATTGAAGAAACATGGTGGTTATATTGCTTGGCTTGCCGAACATGGTGGTGGTGGAAGTGGTAGTGGTAGTGGAGGAGCTACCGGAGATAAAATAACACTTACTAATGGTAATATAGTAAAAGAAGGTAATACTAATTATCTTTATTCTACTGTAACTACTAATATTAAACTGGAATATCTTATTACTTCTTCTAAGAATAATAAGCGATATTTTATTACTGTTACTCTTGACGGTAATAAAATTATCGAAGGTAAAGAAGCATGGACTAATACTCCTGGAATTCTTAATATTCCGCAGTTAGACAGATTCTCTTCTAATAGTAATCACTCTGTTGTAATTACAGCCAATGATACAGACGGATTCTCTGCTGAATCATATCTATTAAATATAGTAGAAGCAAGTATTAAACTTGCTAGTTCTGTATCAGGAAATACTGCAACTGTTGGTATTGATTACTTCTTTACTTATAGTATTACTAGTAAGATTATTGGTTCAGATGTTAATCTTGTAGTTACTAATGTAACTAATGGTGCTAGTAAAACTATTGAATTAGGTAAAACTACTTCTACTGCTCCTAGACAAGTTAATGTTAACTTATGGGATTTAGGAAGTATTATTGCTGGTAGTTCTTATACCATACAGGCACAAGCATTTACTTCAATGAATGAACAAATTGTTCAATCAGATAAGGTGACAAATCGTGTAGTAGTAGAAGACGGTGTAAACCTAGTAGTACTTGTAGAAGGTATTACTAGTAAGGCAGAAGTAGATTCAGGAGTTGAAAGAACTAAGTTCTCTCAAAGCGGTAATATATCATTTGCATTCACTCCGTATCTTGCAGGAATAAGTCTTATCTATTATGCTGTTAGAATAGAACATAATGGTATTGTTAAAGATATAGGTTACTTTGATGAAGGAAACTATAATAATAACCAATATGTGCAGCGTGGTAAACAACAAGACTTTAGTTATGCTATTCCAACTGAAGAAGAAGAAGTATTAGGTAATTGGAATATAACTCTTCGTTGTTGGTCTGAAAAAGGTGACCCTATTACTGATACTGTTTTAGCTTGTGAAGTTGTATCTAGTTCTCAAGCACTTATTGCTGACCAAAATCCTAATAATAGTAGATACGCTAGTTGGCATATTCGTCAAGAAAGTTTTCCACAAGTGTCTACTACTAAAGTTTGGACAAGTAATGAACCTTCGTTTACAGTTCCTGGTGCTATTGAACCTAGCGGTGCTACAACTGAACTAAATGTATATAATACTAATGGTGTTCTTTCAGGTTTCTTAAAAAAGAACGGACAATCAATGTTACGTATATCAGGAGAGGCTTATGGAGTAATTGACGTACAACCATTTAAAGATGATACTACTACTCTTAATAACTGGTCAAGACAAGGCTTTGGTATATCGTGTACATTCAAGTCAGATAGACATCCTTTCTCAAATAGAACAGTCTTCTTTATAGGGGATTACAATACAGATGAGCAATTCTCGGAAGGTATTAAAATAGGTCTTGAAGATATTACTTGGTCTTATACTGACGGTAATATTAAAGAGACTATGAGTTGTAAGATACAACAAGATGTTATTAATACTGTTGATTTTATAGTTAATAAGAATCCAGGAAAGATGGTTGTTGCTATCTTTATTAATGGTATTCTTAGTACAGCTCGTGAAATAAAGAATGACTTTACTTGGAGAACTAGTTCAAAGATATATCTAGGCTGTGATATTAGTAATGCTGGACAAATTCAGAATTTTGCTGATGTTAACTTCTATGATATTAAGTTATTCCGTGTTCCTGCAAATGATAAACAGATTGTTATCAATGCGATGAACTCAAAAGCTAGAGCAACTCTATTAGCTGACGGTAGTGTAGATTTTACAGAATACAACAGAATGAAGTTAAGAAACTTCTTTTCTACTTCTGATTCTGAACCAAACTCAACACTTTGGGATGATATTAATCAGACTTATGCTAATGTTAACTTTAATAGTCTTATTTCTGATACTACTAAAGTACTTCCAGTAGATATTATGTTGATTAATTGTGCTAATACTGGTTTTACTCGTGCTGTATTTGAGGAAATAGGTGGACAGAATAATAACTGGTATACTGGTTGTACTATGAGTTACTTTAGTCCAACTTCTGGTAAATCAAGTTCTGAATATACTACTGATGTCGCTGTTTCTAAACAAGGTACATCTACTATGAACAATCTTATTAAGAACTTAGAAATAAGATTTGATAAGATGCTAAAAGCTGATGACGGAAATAACCTTGATTATGAGTTATTCCAACCTAAAGAGACTTGGTTTCCCGAAAGACAGTTCACTCTTAAAGCTGACGTTGTGGATAGTGCTCATGCTAATAATGCTTCTATTGGTAAATGGATTAATGATAACTCGGATTTCTTATTCGAGAAAACTCCACCTATGGAAGAGTTAGAAGCTCACCGTCCAGTAGATACTCGTGATAGAACTGTTAAAGATAAAGTAACTATTAAACAGACACTTGAAGGTTTTCCTATCATTCTTCTTATTCAGTTTGATGGTGAGGAAACTCAAACTATGCTTGGTATATATAGTTTTAACTTAGGTCGTGGAGCTTATTATAATATGGGTTTCCGGTTTATGAAAGACTTTACTACTAAGATAAAGAACACGGCCGGAGAATATGTAGATAATAAGTTACCTGCTTTTGTTACTTCTTATCATACTTATGCTCAAGATGAAATGTTTGGAAACATAGACCAACGTAAGGTTTATTCTTATGAGTTCGGTGAAAATGCAAATATAATTGTAGACGGTGATAAGACATTACCGTTAGCTTTGTTTATGCAAGATGACTTATCTATTATAAAGCATGTAGGTGAGTTTAAATATAACGGTGGTAACTGGTTAGAACCAACTGCTCCTGTTACTGATGATAATATTTGGAGAGTACTACAAGAACTATTTAGTATCTTTGCTCAAATGACTACTTCGACAGTTAAGAAGTATATTTGGAATGAATCGGTAGGAGGATATGAAGAAACCGAAGGTGAATATCCTGCACAATCTAGTTGGTCTACTCTTGCTGCCGAACTTGATACTAAGTTCTCAATAAGAAATGCTTTTTCTTATTTATTAGTATGTGTAAAATACGGACTTGTCGATTCTCTTGGTAAGAATATGACTATTGTATGTTATGATATTAATGGAAGTAAGAAATGGTTTATTAGATTTTATGATATGGATACGGCTAATGGACTTGATAATGTTGCTCTTGAATCTGTTGCTAAAACTGCTTGGTTGGATAAATTTAGTAACAATGATAAGAATGATGTTAATTCATTAGTTATTACTAAGAATGCTGCTGACGGTGGATATGATACTTATAGTTCTCGTATGTGGGATGTATTAAGAGATACTGTATTTGCTAATACTGGTGTATATGATAATTCTCTTGAAGGACTTTGGGATTTATGGAGAAACAACGATAATATATGCAAAGATATTAATAATTATGTAGATAATTACTTTGCAGCTCAAACAGCAAATTGTGGTGAACTTCTATTTAATTATGACTATAATGTTAAGTATCTTACAGCTTACGTTGGTGAAGCTGGTGGTGAAGCGTCTTATGCTAATATAGAGTTCTTACATGGTACTCGTGTTGAATATGTTCGTGACTGGTTAAAGAAACGCGTTTGGTTCTTTGACGGAGTGTTTAAATACAGTAATGCTGCAAATATTCAACCTTATAATAATAAAGGAACGTTTTCGGCAGGCGGTGCAGAAGCAACTAATCCTAAGCTGGTTGTTACTTCCAATTGTCCGGCTATATTTGTAGTTAACATTGGTAATACTACTGATACTAGATATTTCTTAGAAGAAGGCAAACCTACTGAAATTAGATTATCTCCTATTAGTTCTTTCAATACACAAGTTACTATCAATAATACTCCTCAAATTAACGATATAGAAGGATTAGGTGGAATGAGATTCCAAAGATTCATGTCTAGTATGAAACTTCCTAGTTTCTCTAAACTAGATTTATCGTCTGTCGATACTCTTAGTGATTCTCCTATTCCATTTGAAACAGTATTCGTTAATGACGAAGATTTCTCTGATGTTAGACATATTGATTTAAGTAATACTAAGTTTTGGAGCGGTAATGCTGGACAAGGTACATTTACAGTTAATATAGAAAAGTATATTAAGTTGAAAGATTTGAATATATCTAATTCTATTGTAACTTCTATATCTTTACCTAATGCTTCTCTTTCTTCTTTGAATATTACTAATTCAACAGTTGAAGGTATTAGTCTTGTTAATCAACCGTTCTTGGAATCATTAGATTTCTCCGGTTGTAGGAGATTAAAAACAGTTACTATTGATTCTTGTGATAAGATTACTGAATTGAATCTTAGTAATCTAGGAGACTTACATACTATTAAGATTACTTCATGTCCTAACTTAAAATCTATTGTATGTACAAATAATGGTAACTTAACTACATTCAATGTATCTAATTGTAATAATGTCGAAACAATTAATATATCGTCATGTACAAACAGAGATCTTATTGTTTATATTGTAGGTGCTCCTAATATTAAGACACTTGATATGTCTGATACTAATACAGCTAACGATATTCAAGCCGCATCTGAACTTCCTAAACTTAGGACATTGAATATAACTAATAGTCAAGTTAAAGCTATACAATACGGTAATGCTGCAATTCCTACTTATAATGGTAATAAGATATTTGATGTTAGTCAATTAATCGACTTACAATTCAGTGTTCAAAACGCCAAAGGTGTACATTACTTTAAGTTTAATAATAATAAGGAACATCCTTTCAATGTAGGTTCTGCGTTCTTTGTTGGCTGTTCTAACTTAAAGAGAGTATTTGGACATATTAGTCTTAATGGTAATGGTGTATTCGATCAATGTTCTAAGTTCTATATTCACGAACCTAAAGAAAAGGTAGAAGGTATTACTCCTGATTATAATGGCGAATGGTTTGGTCCAGATACTAATACTGAACAAGGTTCTGTTGATTGGAGAAATAATACTAATTTATCTACTAACTTTAGTATTGGCACTACTAATGGTAACTTTATGTTTAGAGGTACTAATTGTAGTATATATGACGTTTATTATTTCTTATATAAATGTGATAACGTTACGACTCTTAGTAATTGTTTTGCTAGTGTTACAAATATTAAGTGGGATTTGTTAGATAGTCCTCGTAGAACTATGTTCAATCACTGTACTAAAGTTGTTGATATGAATTCTATATTTTGGAGATTACCTACTCAGAATTTTAAAATATTTACCAGTACTTATGAAAATGGTTCTACTGAACATAATGGTTTATTTAGTCCTCTTGTTAGTTTAAAATTTATAGACAATGCTTTTGATTTTGCTGGAACTAAATATACTGATTCTACTTTCTTAGCTAAGTTTAAAGGAAATGTAGATTCCAAGTTAACTAGATTAAACAATACTATTTCAAACATTAAATTTGTAAATAATATTAATAGTTCTCCTAATGATGAAACTATTGCAAATAATTTATTTGCCGCTAATTCAGGAAATTTACTTGTACGATTACCTGAACTAGAATATATAACTAATATGTTTAATGGGTCTAATATTTACTTTAATCAAACAACTGATGAAGATGTGGAAGACGGAGTAATGTATTGTCCCTTATTCTATAAAAACACTAAATTAAAATATATACAAGATTCATTTAAAGAACTTATTAAATCTAATGGTTCTTTATATAATATATTTGGTGGTACTGTTAAGAATAAGGTTAATCTTAGATTTCCTACTGCTTTATACGGTATCTATAATTCGTTCTCTATTGGAGATAATTCTACTATTACATTTCCTATTCATAATTCGATGTTTAGTAGATTGAAGAACTCATTGAAGTATATAACAGGACAGCAAGCTATTAATCAGTCTGTGTTAGGATGTTTTCAAGGTTTTACTAAAGAGTTTATTAAAGAAGAAGATGAAGTATTCCCATACGATGTATTTACTAATTGTAGTGCTATTGTTGAAATACCTGGATTTTTCTCTAAACTAATTCTTCCTGCAAATAGTGTAATTGAGCTTCCTCTTAATTCATTTAAGACTAATTATAATCTTACTAATATATCATATCTATATTATGATATGAAGAATTGTAAGTACTCGCTTACTGGTAAAGGCTTCTCTAATTGTAAACTAGTTAATGTTCATAGATGCTTCTCTGAAATAGAAACTAGCTTCGTTAAGAAAGGTTTTATTCCTTATGGACTATTCTATATGGAACAAACTTCTAATGTTAACTATAAAGGTTGGAATGAAGTAGATGCAGTTAGTCAGAATATTACAGAGAACTATGGTATAGATAGTGACGGTAATTGGATTGAAAGTGCTGAAATGCCAGTAGAGATTACTTATAGTAAACAACGAACTCTTCCTAGAAAGACAATAGTTAATATGTCTTATTGTTTAGAAAGATTTCAAAGTACAGAAGCACAAGGTTATACTATGAATTATGGTAATCTTACTCCTAGTAATTACGGAGATATAATAGTCCCTAATGAAAAGTATAATCCAGTTAAGTATATTCTTAATCCAAATTATGACCCTAGAGAATGGTTAGATGACGAACATACTATGCCTAACTACAATAGAGATATTCATAGAGTTATCTTGAATAAAGATTTCGATAAGTATGAACTTGCTTGGAATGAATATTGTGTTGATGGTCTTAGTGGATTAGAAGATATAGTTAGAGACAGTGCTCTTTATAGTGCAATTAGTACAGGAAGTATTAATTGTTCTCCTGTTATACCTAATAGATTTAAAGATAACGCTGGTTCTTTTGCTCCACCTTCTAATGCTAATGCTAATAAGAAAGTACTTAACTATATATGTTCTCCTGACTTATTCTATTATTGCACTAATGGCAATAATATGCAAGTAAATGGAGTGTTCTTTGGTAGTGGTAGAGTTAATGAAATAGCATATGATTATCTTGATCATGGACTAAGAGGACGTATTCCGCCACATTTATTCTATCCTATTAGTAATGTTACTGATTTGTCTTATACATTCTATCGTATGCCATTATTAAACCCATATAAATGGAATGTTAGTAATGGAGAAGACGGAGAGTTCTATTCGGCAGATACGTTCTCTAAGTTAACTAAGTTAATATCATTATCTAATATGTTCTACTTTTGTATTATTCCTGCACATATTAACTTACCTATTGATTCTTTTGTAAACTGTATACAGTTACAAGACATATCTTCGATGTTCTTAGCTGCACAGTTTAAATCAACATCTGAAATGGGACAACAAGTAGACGGAAACTTATTTAATAAGAATGTTAATCTTAGAAATATTAGTTATGCTTTTGCTAGTGGACAAAGCGTAGGAGATTGGTCAGATAGAAGTCCTAAAAAAATAAATTCTACATTATTCAATGTTGATAAACATAAAAGACTTACTAATGTGACTGGTCTATTCTATAATGCTGTTTCTACTGTTGGTAGTGTTCCGGAATTTTGGAATTGGCTTAATACTTTAAGTGCTTCTAATAGAGCTAATGTGTTTTATAAAATGAAGAAGTCTAATATTAGTAATTCTGCAAGTATTCCTACTAATTGGGCTAATGGAATGACAGATTAAAAAGTTAATAATAGTATTGTGTAATTAAACAAAATTTAGTTTCTTGTAGCATCCCCTCCCCCATAAAGGAGTTGTGATAACTTCACCACACCTCTTTATAGGGGAAGGTTGCAAAGAGTAATTAATAATCATTTAAAAGTAATTATCATGGATAATCGTATTTATAACAGAGCTAATTCAGCTAACAGTTTACAAATATCTATAATGGGTAAAGTTGAAGCTGTTGCAGAGTTTTCTATTCCTAATGGAATGGGTGGTAAAGAACCGTTCTTATTAAAGAACATTACAGAAGACCCAATAACAGTTGAAGTAGTTCTTGCAGGTATGAAAGAACCTATTACTACTGTTCTTTATTCCGGTTGGAATGTTGAGTTAGTTAAACAGGTTAATAACGCACAAGCTGATACATTACAATATGGGTACTAATACTAGTATAGGTATAGGTATCGGTATTCCTTTTAAGAATAATGCTCTTGGTGGAGATAGACCGTATCTTCCACCAGAGCTTAAAGCTAGACTTATTGGAGTTTGGGATAATTACGGTAAAAAGAATACTGATGCTGATAGGAATATTATTAAGAATAAGATTCATAATGCAGGTGGAGATTTAGAGATTCTAAATAGTGCTTATAGATTAAATAGTGGATTTGGTGGATATAGTAATGATTTCCAAGAATATACATATAGCGAGAATGTAGTAGTTAAAGATAATACTAATGCTATATTTAATAGTAGAGGAAAGTTATTAGTTCCGTATTCGTATCTAACTAAAGACATCCCTTCATTTAAAATAAAAGTCAGTGGATTAAGTAACACTTATCATTTTCGTTATTATTATAGAGACAGTAACGGTGATCAACATTCCGTAAATATGGCTAAAGATGGTAACTATGAGTTACCTATTTGTTATAATGTGCAGAGTAGTTCAGATGGTACTAGTTGCGGTTTTACTAACTATGGTAGTGATATAGTAAGTGTTGAAATATTACCTGAATACGAAGGTGCTTTCGTTACTGACGGAGTAAACGACATGATTATTAGTCAAAAGACTCTTCAAGAAATGGGAGTTACTAAAGACTTTACTATCGTTAGTATGATTCATCAAATAACTTTGAGAGGTGCTACGGCTGCTGCATTAACTAATTATATTAGACAACCCATAGGACATGAGTATGTAAGAAATCATGTTGCCAATATTGGTAAGACTGGAATATATGGATATGTAGTATATGATGTTAATCATTCTAGTGCTGACAATAGTCATACAATAAATACTATATTAGGAGATAAAAACGATTATTCTATACATATAACCGGTAATTTATCGCAAGGAAAATTTAGTGTACAAGGATATATAAATGGTGAAGATAATGTAGTTGAAACATCAAGAGTAGCTCATTATTGGACGTTTGCATTACTAGGTGGAGCTACCGAAGACGATATTAATCTTATTATTGGTTACTTTAACTTAGATAGAACGCTTAAAGCCGATATATATTGTAATATAGAAAGACAAGGTATTACTAATGATAATCATGCGGAGTTTAATGATAAACTTATTGATTACAGTGGTAATGGTCGAGACTTGCAGTTATTTAATATTGGCTGGAAAGGAGAGAGTGGTGTTGGAAGATATACGGAGGAATTTAAGAATGATTATTGGTTTATTCAATTTTTACAAACAGGAGTTATTAAAGACGGTAACTCTATTAAAGTTGTAGGAAAGTTATCTAATGCTTATCTTCTTTATCATATTCGAGAAGTAAGTACAAATGCTTTTAAAGTAAAAATAACAGGAATAAAAGATAAAATAAGATATTCTTATATATTATCAGGTAAAGAAAATAATGTTTATTTTTCAGTAGATGGAATATATGATATACCTGCAAGTGAATCTATTGAAGAAAATAAATCTAGTTGCGGATTTTATATTAATGATGCGTCTGTCGCTCTTGATTGGATAGGATTAACTATTGAAATCATTCCTTCTAATAAAGGTGCTCTTTGCCTTGACGGTATTAATGACTTTGGTAAAGTTATCAATATGCCTATTTATAAGGATTATACTATTATTATTGATTATATAAGAACTAAAATAAATATAAATACTGAAAGTGGCTCTGATGCTTGCGTATTATCTAAATCTAAATCACAAAGTGTTGGAGCTTTTATGTTTAATTTAATATCAGGTAATAGAGAAAATGTTTCTTATTCTTTTGGACATAGAAATATAGTTAACATAGATGATACAATAAGAGCAATATATTATCAGTCTAAATATATAAATAATGGTCAAAATATAGATATTGAATCTACATTTGTCGATAGTGATAAATTATGGCTTGGTACTTTTAGAGATAATGATAGTAGATTTCTTAATGGAGCTATCTATTTTCTTATGTCCTTTCCTTATTCTATGAATAAGTTCTTAATCGAACGTCAATTAAAGAAATATAAGGCAGGAACTCTATATAAAGACATGGTTGAATTTAGACCTGTTATTAAGAGTAATATAGATATTAAGAATATAGTCTATTTAGATAAAGATTCAAATGTAGTAAAAGTAGGAGATTATATTTCAATAGGAAGTAATATTAAAACTAGTATTACTGTTCTTGACGGTTATAAAATATCCAAAGTTTCTTCTACTGCCTTTAATAATATCACTATTGAAAAGTCTAATACAGATTTTATCTATGATGTAATCTTCTATGGTATTAAGAAGTCTCCTCAAAAGATAAATTTAGTTATTGAACAAGATAGTGATTATGTTCAATGGAATCCTAATATTAAAGCTAACGTATCTAAATATTCAGTTACTGCAAATATTAGGAAAACTGACGGTACAACATTGAAACTAGTAAATGGACAATTTTATTCTACTTCTATTACAGGTAATCTAGTATTGGATATTGTTCCTCCTTATAAAGATTCAGATGAAGTAACTAATGTTGTTATTGATGGAAAATCTTATACTCCTACTAAAGATTCAAGTGGTAATTATTATAGATTAGAAATACCTTTAGTATTTCCAAAAGAGATAAATATTACTATTCAAGAATATGTTAGATACGAAGACATTGTATAGCCATATCCTGTTTTATTAAGATTCAAAGATGAGAATAATAATGAAATATCTTGGGGAGACAAAAATTAAACTAGGTTCTAGTATTATTAGAATAGGTTCATTTAATGATTGTAATCTTCTTAAAGATATTTATACTGTTAGTAATGCTAAACTTAATGGAAATCCTTTACCTAGTACTCCACATGTTGTTGAACGACAAATGGTATTTACTTGTACAGCAACTTGGATTTTCGATGATAATGAGCCTAACTGTATATTGTCTCCTAGACTACTACGTATTCCTAACTCTAGTTATAAGATACTAAGACACATTCCTGATATATCCGGTCATGGTAATCATGGAGTTATTTATAATTCGGCTTATGCAAAAGGAAGTGGAATTAATGGATATGTTGAAAACTTCAACGATTGGAGAATAAGTAAATCTCCTGTAAAAATAGAAAAAACGGATTCTCAAGTACGTATATCTCATATAGGAACTTCTTATAAAACTCTTCCTATATTTGAATATACCAATCCTAAAGTTATTCAAGATTATACATTAACTGTCGAAATTACTGGAATTCCTAATGATTGTATTGGTAAATTTATCCATTTTAATACTTATACTCAAGAAGTAACTAATGGTATAAATACTATTAAATTTGAGAATAATGCTAAATGGTTTGGTTTTACTTTCTATCGTGAAGATGGTAGCATAATTGGTGATTGCGATATTACTATTAAACAAATCGGTGAATACGAAGGAGCATACTGTTTAGATGGGATAAACGACTTTGTTACTATTCCTACTTTGTCTAAGGGTGGTAAGCAAGTGTTGATGAAAGTGAATTGGAGTACTTTAAATGGATTTATATATGACCAAAGAGCTGCTTCCGGAGATAAAACATTTGGTATATACACACAAGGTGATGTAATCGCTTATTCTCAAAATAATAACGGTAATACTTATATTGACGGTATTATAAACAATAATATCATCGGTAGTAATTTATCAAAGATTACCTGTAATATTGTAGCAACTTGTGATGTTGATAATTCAATAACTCCGTCAATAGGTAAACGTAGTTATTCAAATAGTTATTTCGCTCAAATGTCTCTCTACGACTTCATGCTCTTCGATGAAATCTCAACAGACGATAAGATTAAAGAGTTGAACACTTATATTGGTATAACTCCTAAAGTTACGTTACCTAATTACTATTGGGATAATTATGGTAAAAAGAACACTGATGCAAAAAGAGGCTATATTGACGAACAAGTATCACTACAAAAGACTGGTACTAGTGTTAATCCTCTTGAGAACTTCAATATTGGTTATGAAGGTATGTCGGGTTATAATGGTTATCCAGTAGTGTTAGGTGCTAATAAGACTTGGGAAACTTCTAATGCAGTAGATTATATTTATGATATTAATAGTACTATTGTTCATATAACTAATGTTAAACATGCGGCTAATGGTTTATTATATAGTTATGTTAAGAGAGAAGGAGCGTTAGCTAATATAAAAGAGATACCTGCTTTTAGAGTTACTGTTAAAGGTCTTGAAGAAAATAGTAAACTTATTTACAAATATTTAGCTACGGAAAATGCAACAAAAGAATCAATAGTATATTTAGGCAATGGTATTCATAAATTACCTAAATCGTTTGTTCCAACAGACGCATTATTAGATTTAACTACTAATTCTTGGATAGGATTTGCAATAACTCCTATGATAGAAGGTGAACTAGTTTTTGATTGTGATATTACTATTGAAATTCTTCCTGAATACGAGAACGGTCTAGTTTATGACGGAGTATCTGACTTTACTGATAATAAGAATATTCCTATATTTACAGATTTTACTGCTATTATAAAAAGAGTTGATTTAGATGCTAAGAATGATAATTCTACTGTAATGTTTAAAGAAAATAAAATCTATGAAAGTAGTATTGGAAACGGTTTTATTTTAGATTATTGTTATAATAGTAAGAATTATGTTTATAGTTACGGTAAATTAAATCAGATAGAACGAGATGATTCTAAGATTATTTATTTAACTCCTAAAAGTTATAATGGTAATCCTATTATAAAAGGTGAAAATAGAGATAATCTAGGATTAGTACTTGGTAAATATTGGAAAGGAATAATCTATAAAACAATTCTATAT
>ULNG01037215.1_pt1 | contig 13621 bp, 6 predicted proteins | sample 1951861 | NCBI WGS metagenome assembly ULNG01 (sample SAMEA4835571, study PRJEB28245) | human gut metagenome | biome: gut microbiome; material: fecal sample | place: Denmark | collected 2008 | reverse complement strand
GAGTGTTACAGACGGCTGTGTCTGATGTAAAAAGTTTATCTGAAAGACTTAAATGCCTTACGCAGTTAGTTCCTTGCCTTGGCAAGTGCACTGTCTATAGCTGATAACAGCATAGTTGCTGTATATTTACTGCTTGCATTGTAGGTGATATTATCTGTTGAGCCGTTGTTGATAACGGCGGTCTTTATCTCATCAAATGAAGAATTAAGCATAGGATACATAGTCTGCACGGACTCTGAAAGATTAACCATTTCGATATTGTTGATATTGTCGGAGTCAACTGTAACCTGAATATCTATAGGAGTACCATTAAGAAGTATTGAGGAAGTGTATACACCTGGTGAATATGTAGGACAAGATGTATTCTTTTTTACTGTGTCAGTGCTGGTGCTTATATTAACACCTGTACTTTTGGCAGCATCTGAACTGCTTCCGCCAAATATAAATATTGCCGCTAATATAATAAGAGCAGCAATTACGCATACCATAATTATCAGTTTCTTAAGTGGAATTACCACAATCCTGGTTGAACCGCTCATATATCCCCCTCATATAACACACATTTATTTTGATAAAATATATGAGCATTCATATATAAATAGAACTTATATATGGTATACTTAAATGAGTTTCATTGAATAAAAATGTGCACGGAAATGAGGATTATTATGTCATTACAACTTATACTTGGAGGATCGGGTGCTGGCAAGTCAACATATTTATATAGTTCAATAATAGAGGAGTCGATTAACAATCCAGACACAGATTATATAATTATCGTGCCAGAGCAGTACACTATGGCAACACAGAAGCGTGTAGTTGAGCTTCACCCACGAAAGGGAATTCTTAATATAGATGTCATAAGCTTTGAAAGGCTTGCTTATAGAGTATTTGAGGAGGTCGGGGCTTCTGACTATCCGGTTCTTGATGATACAGGAAAGAATCTTATAGTAAGAAGAATATTAGAACAGCACAAGAAAGAACTTCGATTCTTTAGTGGTAATATATCCAATACCGGATTTGTGGCTGAGATGAAATCAGTCATATCAGAGATGTTACAGTATGATATAACTGTTGATAAGATAGATGAAATTAATAAAACTGTTGATAATAACAGTCTGCTTGGAATGAAATTAAGTGACATTAATGTTGTTTATAGTGGATTTAGGAATTTTATAAAAGATAATTACATTACATCAGAGGAGATACTTGATCTTCTGTGCAGGAAAGTGCAGGAGTCAGAAAAGCTTAAAGACAGTGTGATAGCACTTGATGGTTTTACTGGCTTTACGCCTGTACAGTACAGGCTTATTGGTCTGCTTCTTGATATATGCACGGATATTAAGGTGGCACTGACTATAGATACAAGTGAGAAGGTTAATGTCAATGAGGGCATTGAGAACCTTTTCTATATGACTAAGGATACAGTGGCACATTTGTATAAGATATGTGATGAACAGCATATTAATATAGAAAATGCTGTGATGATTGATGATGATAATATATCACGTTTTAAGTCGTCAAAGGAGCTTGCATTTCTTGAAAAGAATATATTCAGGGCTGGAAGCAGGCATTATAATGGTGAAGTAAATGATATAGCTTTGTATGCAGGGACAACGCCGAAGGACGAATTGCAGTATATAACAGGAAAGATACTTGAGCTTACACGTCTGTCAGGCTACAGATACAGTGATATAGCGGTTGTTACAGGTGATATTGGTGTGTATGGAAAGCTTGCCGCTAATATATTTTCCCAGAATGAAATACCATTTTTCTTAGACCAGAAACGTCATATAACAGATAACTGCTTAGTGGAAATGATTACCGCAGTACTTGATATTATCGAGAAGAATTATGTCTATGACAGTATGTTCAGATATCTAAGAACAGGATTTACCCAACTTACAAGAGATGAGATAGATATTCTTGATAATTATTGTCTTGCGGTTGGCATAAAGGGCAGGAAGCAGTGGAACAATGAATGGATAAGAAAGTTCAGGGCAGGAAGGGAAGATACAGACCTTGGACTTCTTAACAGATTAAGACGCGAAGTCATTACTCCAATAGATGTTCTTCACAAAGATATTAAGGAGGCAGATGGAAATGTAGCTGCCATTACCAGGGCTTTATATGAATTCATAGCCGGACTTGATTGTGAAAGAAAGCTGTCATCTATAGATGTGGATAGTGAAGAATATGGACAGATATATAAGAAGATAATAGAACTATTAGATAAGATAGTTGAATTATTAGGCAGTGAGAAGGTTACATTAAAAGAATACAATCATATTATAGCATCTGGATTGGAGGAGATTAAGATAGGACTTATACCTCCGGCTAACGACTGCGTTGTAATAGGTGATATTGAGAGAACAAGACTTGATAATATAAAGGTAATGTTCTTTGCGGGCGTTAATGATGGGTATGTTCCAAAAAAAAGCGACAACAGAAGCGTTCTTTCAGAAACAGACAGGGACAGGCTTAAGGGTATGGACGTATCATTATCAATGTCAGTCAGGGAAAAAGCGTTTATTCAGAGATTTTATTTATACCTTATTATGACAAAGACATCAGAAAAGCTTTATATAACTTATGCACGCAATGGCATGGATATGAAAGCGGTTCTTCCTTCTTACATAATAAGAATGATTAAGAAAATGTTTCCGCTTGTTAAAGAGTACGCAAGAGAGGATACATTTGCAGAACACGCATATATACGAATTCCAAAAGCAGACATTGTATGGAGCGAGGGCAATCTTAATAAAGTGCTTGCAGAGGGAATTGCACTTGAATTATATGGAAGGGAGCTTACAGGAAGCGTAACATCATTTGAACAGTTCGCTTCGTGCCAGTTCGCATATTTCTGCCAGTATGGACTTGGGCTTAAAGAGAGGGAAGAATATCAGTTTGCGGTTAATGACTTTGGTACAATTCTTCACGCTGTAATTGAAGATGTGTCAAAAAATATAAAGCAGAACAATAAATCCTTCGTGCTTTTAAGTGATGAGGAAAGAAGCCAGATGGTATCAGAGAGTATCAATGCAATAGCTGAGAATTATGGCAATACGATACTTAAGGACTCAAGCCGTAATGAGTATCTTATACAGAGAATGAAGAATTACGCTGACAGGACACTGTGGGCAATTGGAAAGCAGCTTGCTGACGGAATATTCAGGCCAGATGCATTTGAGAAGGGATTTCTTACACAGATAGAAGAACTTCCGCACGATGTACTATTTTATATGAAGGGCAAGATAGACCGTATAGATGTGTGCGAGGATGACGAAAATTTATATGTCAAAGTCGTGGATTACAAGACAGGACAGTCAGATTTTAATCTTTTAAAGACATATTATGGCTTGAAAATCCAGCTCCTTACATATATGAGGGAAGCAATGATATATGAAAAGAAGAAATATGGTGACAAGAATATAATTCCAGCAGGGCTTTTATATTATAATATTCAGGATCCGATAGTTGAGGCGAAGAAAGATGATGACGAGGTCGAGGCACTTATAAGAAAAGAATTAAGAATGAAAGGCGTTGTTAATTCTAATAAGAATATTATAAGTATGATGGATTCAACAGAGGGTTCATCTGTTAATATTCCTGTCAGTTATAATAAATCTGGTGAACTTGATATGCGATACAGCAGGGTTATGACAACTGATGAGTTCGATAAGCTTGGTGAATATGTTGATAAAGAAAATGTCAATAACGCAGGAAAGATACTTAATGGAAGCATTAATATCAATCCGTATATTAAGGGTAATGAGAACAGTTGTACTTATTGTCAGTATAACAGTGTGTGTGGATTTAGCACAGATATGCCGGGTACAAGTTATCGAAGACTTTCCAATTTAAGCAAAGAAGATATATGGAAATTAATAGATGAGAATAACAGCGGTGAAGCGTACAGCAGTAGTAAAGAGCATAACAGTACAGAAAAGTATAACGATAGTGAAGAATATAACAAAGAAACTGACAGTAATTCAGAGGTGTAATGATGGCAAAGAAATGGACTGATGAACAGCTTAAGGCAATAGATACTAAGAACAGGAATATACTTGTATCAGCCGCCGCAGGTTCAGGAAAGACAGCGGTTCTTGTTGAACGAATTATCAATATGATTACAGGTGAGAACAGCACGGATATAGACAGACTTGTTGTTGTTACATTTACCAAGGCCGCCGCGGCAGAGATGAAAGCAAGAATAAGAAACAGGCTTGATGATATGCTTGACAATAATGAGGCAGATACCAATCTTTTAAAGCAGATTGCACTTATTAACAATGCACATATAACAACAATAGATAGTTTCTGTCTGTGGATAATAAAAAATCATTTTTCAGAGATTGAATTAGACCCCGGTTTCAGGGCGGCAGATAATGGAGAGATTACACTTCTTGAGAATGATGTAATGCAGGAGCTTCTTGAGGACTATTATACAGAGGCAGATGAGGATTTTATTAATCTTGTAGAGGCTTATGGAACAGGACGTAATGACCATAATATAGAAGAACTTATTAAGAAAATATATAATCTTGCACGAAGCAATCCATGGCCTTCTGAATGGTATAAGGAAACGCTTGATATGTATGAAGCACCAGATAATTCTAACAACAGGGCGATAGCTGACCTGTATGAAAGCATTATCAATTCGCTGAGTGATTACTGCCGCAAATATGAATATATGATTGAACTTTGCCAGCACGTAGACGGTCCGGTGTCATATCTTGATGCAATCAATTCAGATTATATGAATATTAAAAGAATACTTGAAGCACCAGACTTTGATGACCTTTCGGTAAGAATAAGAAAGACGGTATTTGACAGATTAAGCAATAAGAAAATGCCTGATGCGAGGGAAGATTTAAAAGAATATGTCAAGAATGAAAGAAATAATTTCAAGAAATATATTAATTCCCTTATCAGTGGTGTGTTCACAGCAGATATTGATACATTAATGGAAGATGTGAAAGCTAATGCACCAATGATTGCTATGATGGTAAAGCTTGCTAATGATTTTGCACAAAGAATGTCAGAACAGAAAAAAGACCGTGGAATAATAGATTTTAATGATATGGAACATCTTGCACTTGATATTCTTGTAAAGAATAATGCTGGTATTATTGAGTATACCAGGACAGCAGATGAACTTGCAGAGAGCTTTGATGAGATATTAATAGACGAGTATCAGGATTCCAACCAGTTACAGGAAGAAATACTTACTGCTGTATCAAGGCAGAGAATGTCCGATTATTTCAATAATGTATATATGGTTGGAGATGTTAAGCAGAGTATATATAAGTTCAGACTTGCGTGTCCTGAGTTATTTATGAGCAAGTATGATAATTATTCATCGCAGAATGATAACTGCAAAGATACAGCACAGTATAATGACTGCGAAGATACATCATTTGGCGGTGGTGAGCAGAATATAAGTTCTTGTAAGATAGAATTACAGAAGAATTTCCGAAGCAGAAGTAATGTTCTTGATAGTACCAATGATGTGTTCTTCCGTGTTATGAATAAGAATTTCTGCGGCATACAGTATGATGATAGGCAGCAGCTTAACTGTGGGTTAGATTATCCAGCGTGTGAGGATAAAAGAAACTTCGGGCAGGAAAGTGAGAAAAGCACAGATATTGTGCTTGTTGATATGTCAGGTGATGAGGACGGTGATGGAATAAGGGCAGAGGCAAGATATGCTGCATTAAGAATAAGAGAACTTATGTCAGAAGATAATGCTTATTACGTGTATGATGCTGACCTTGAAGATTACAGGAGAATAAAATATGGTGATATTGTTATTCTCACAAGAACGCTTACAGGCTGGGCAGATGTGCTTGTCAATGAACTGCTTGACTGCGGAGTGCCGGCTATGGCAGATACTGCACAGCAGTATTTTAAATTAAGGGAGATAAAGGTCCTTATAAGCCTGCTTACCTGCATAGACAATCCATTGCAGGATATACCTATGGCTTCTGTGCTTCTGTCATACTTTGGAGGTTTTACGGAAGATGAATTATGCAAGATAAGAATATCAGGAAAGAAATATTCACAGAAGTTTCTTATCAGGCAGATGGGGAGCATAGCAGAGAATGAGGACGAGGATTGCGATTATAAGAAATGCAGTGCATTTATTGATAAGCTTAATGCCTTAAGAGATAAATCCAGAATAATGACTATCTATGATTTGCTGTGGGAGATTGTATACAACACAGGTTATTATGATTACGCAGGAACTATGCCGGCAGGAGCTAAAAGACAATCTAATATAGATGTGCTTCTTGACAGGGCATCTTCATTTGAGGGAACAAGCTACAGCGGACTTTTTAATTTCTTAAGATATATAGAAAGATTGCAGAAATACGACATAGATATAACCGACTCACAGGGTATGGGAGATAACGGCGACTCTGTAAGGGTAATGAGCATACATAAGAGCAAAGGTCTTGAGTTTCCGGTTGTAATTGTAGCCGGACTTAACAAGCAGATTAATAAAATGGATGCAAGAAGCAGGATTGTTATTGATAAAGAGCTTGGCATAGGTGCTGATTATGTTAATCTTGACCGCAAGACCAAGACATCTACTATTATAAAAGGGGCGATTGCAAGAAAGATTGTAAGAGATGGAATATCCGAGGAAGAAAGAGTTCTGTATGTTGCAATGACACGAGCAAGGGAAAAGCTTATTATGATGGGAAATGTCACTGACACAGACAAGGCAATGACAGGCTGGAATTCAATTGCTGATGAGATTAGAATGTCTGGAATATATTCTTATGCTGACTGCGAGAAGATAGACAAGTTCGCAGATATGGTAATTCCAGTTGTGCTTACTGGAAAGGAATACAATAAAGGCGAATTCAACATAAAGCTTATTGGCGTGGAAGAAATTAATTCTTTATTGAACAAATCGGACATTGACCAGACCGGAAGCCAAGCAACAGATGAAAGTCAGGTAGGCGAAAAAACAGACTATGGAACTTCGCCTTTAAAGGAGCTTCCGCCATATATTAAAGACCCTGATGCAGACAGAAAAGTAAAAGTAACTGTCAGTGAGTTAAAGAAAATGCAGAATGAAGCAGATTACGAGCAAAATGCTTTTGCGGCAGACAGTATCAAAAAGGCTGCGGGCATTATGGAGGCAGAAAGAATTAAAGAAGCGGCTGGCGGTGTTAAAGAAGCAGACGGCGGGGCAGAATCTGAAGCTGCAGACGAATATATTCCAACAGTTCCTAAGTTTATAAGCAGTGAAGAAAAAGAGCTTGTAAGTAATGAACGTGGAACGGCATACCACAGGGTTATGGAATGTCTGAATTATTCAAAAGCTGGAAGCACTGAGGATATAAAGAATGAAATTGACAGAATGGTAAGAGAAGAAAAGCTGTCATTAAAACAAGCTGAATGCATAAAGCTTAAGGATATAGATACATTTGCAGGATCATCAATAGGTGAAAGAATTAAGCGTGCATATGCTTACGGCGGGGTGAAAAGGGAACAGCCATTTGTATTTGAATATGACAGACAGCTTGTACAGGGGGTCATTGACCTGTATTTTATTGAGGACGGACAGCTTGTTATAGTTGATTATAAGACTGACCGGGTGTTAAGAGGCAGGGCAGGAGAGGACGAGCTTAGAAGAAGATATTCTATCCAGCTTGATTACTATGCTATGGCACTGTCACAGATAACAGGCTTAAAGGTTAAAGAAAAAGTAATATATTCCTTTGCACTGGGAAGAAGCTTAACTGTAGAGTAATTATCTGGAATAGGTAATAGAATAAACTGAGTAGTTTATAAAATAGTCCGGCACTAAGTAGTTGAATTAAATTGATGGATACTATATACTAGATTAGTTAAAGTGTAAAATGATTTAAGAAATGGAGAAATTATGTCAGATATTACAAGTGAAATTAAGAAAAGAAGGACATTTGCAATCATATCCCACCCGGATGCTGGTAAGACAACACTTACTGAGAAGTTCTTGTTATATGGTGGTGCTATTAATCTTGCTGGTTCTGTAAAGGGTAAGAAGACAGCGAAACACGCAGTATCAGACTGGATGGAGATTGAGAAGGAAAGAGGTATCTCTGTAACATCTTCAGTACTTCAGTTTAATTATGATGGATATTGCATTAATATTCTTGATACACCTGGACACGAAGATTTCTCAGAGGATACTTATAGAACTCTTATGGCTGCTGACTCAGCCGTAATGGTTATAGATGCTTCAAAGGGTGTTGAGAAACAGACTATTAAGCTTTTTAAAGTATGTGTTATGAGACATATTCCGATCTTTACATTTATTAATAAAATGGATAGAGAAGCCAACGACCCATTTGAGCTTCTTGATGAGATAGAAAATGTACTTGGAATTGCTACTTGTCCTATCAACTGGCCTATAGGCTGTGGTAAGGCATTTAAGGGTGTATATGACAGAAAGCAGAAAGAGGTATCACTCTTTAAGGCGGCAATGAATGGACAGAAGGAAGTAGATACTAAGAATATATCAATAGATGATGATGAGCTTAAGGCAGAGATTGGTGATGATTACTGGGCTAAGCTTGAAGAAGATGTAGAACTCTTAGATGGTGCAAGTGCAGAATTTGATCTTGCCAAGGTTCAGGCAGGAGATTTAACACCTGTATTCTTTGGTTCAGCACTTACTAACTTTGGTGTAGAGACATTTTTACAGCATTTCCTTGATATGACTACATCACCACTTCCACGTAATTCGTCAGTAGGTCTTATAGACCCATTTAAGGAAGATTTCTCTGCTTTTGTATTTAAGATACAGGCTAATATGAATAAGGCACATAGAGATAGAATTGCATTTATGCGTATATGTTCAGGAAAGTTCACTGCCGGTATGGAAGCTAACCACGTTCAGGGTGGCAAGAAGATAAGGCTTTCACAGCCACAGCAGATGATGGCACAGGAAAGACACATTGTAGAAGAAGCTTATGCAGGAGATATAATAGGTGTATTCGATCCGGGTATATTCTCAATAGGTGATACTATATGTACTTCTAATAAGAAGTTCCAGTTTGATGGAATTCCTACATTCGCACCGGAACATTTTGCAAGAGTAAGGCAGATTGATACAATGAAGCGTAAGCAGTTCATTAAGGGAATAAGCCAGATTGCACAGGAAGGTGCTATTCAGATATTTCAGGAATATAACACTGGAATGGAAGAAATTATTGTCGGTGTTGTCGGTGTACTTCAGTTTGAAGTTCTTGAATACAGACTTAAGAATGAGTACAATGTAGATATAAAGTTAGAGCCGCTTCCATATGAACATATCAGATGGATTGAAAATCCAGAAGAAGTTGATGTGAACAGAATTGTCGGTACTTCTGATATGAAGAAGATTAAAGACCTTAAGGGCAATCCGTTATTGGTATTTGCTAACAGCTGGTCAGTTAATATGGTGCTTGAACGTAATGAGGGACTTAAGTTATCTGAGTTTGGAAAGAACAACTAAATTGCAGATTTAATAAGGAACAAGGTGATTAGATGAACGTAAGCTACAGAGAGATTATAAAAAAAGCAGTAGCCATAGTACTTATGGCAGTCATTCTTGTATGTATGGTGACAGGATTTTCGTATACATTTACCGCTAAAGCAGATGATACAATTATTGCTACAGGTTATGTTAATTATGATGTAACAAGCCTTAGAATAAGGACAGCACCTGTTAATGGAAGTGTAATTACTAAAGTAGATGGTGGATTTAAGTTCGATATATACGAAGAAGTGAATACGAGTGCGACATATAAGTGGTACAGCATAGGTTTTTATCTCAACGGTGAATACACAAGAGGATATATAACATCAGAGTATACTACTAGGGAAGCAAAGTCAGATTATACACCAGATAATAATTTTGAAGATTATCTTGAGGCACAGAATTTCCCGGCTTCCTACAGGGAAAGCTTAAGGCAGCTTCACAGTGCATATCCATTATGGGTATTTGTAGCAGACCATAATGGAAGGGACTGGGATACTATGGTTAATGCCCAGAATGTATTAGGACGAAGCCTTATATACAGTTCGGCAGATGCTTCGTGGAAGTCTACGGCTGATGGCTGTTATGACTGGAATACAGGTGAGTATACAGAGCTTGACAGTGGTGGCTGGGTTCAGGCATCTGAGGGACTTGTGAAATATGCACTTGACCCAAGAAACTTTCTTGATGATACATACATATTTATGTTTGAAAGTCTTTCTTATGACTCATCAGTACATAATATAGACGGTGTGCGCAATATTATAAGCGGAACATTTATGGAGAATTCAAGCCACAATCTTGACGGCTATGACTATGCTTCACTGCTTATGTATGCAGGTGAAGTATCCAAGGTAAGCCCATATCACCTTGCAACAAGAATTATTCAGGAACAGGGTGCAGACGGACGAGGCAACCAGATATCTGGAAATGTAAGCGGATACGAGGGCTATTATAATTATTACAGCCAGAACGCTTATGCAAGCGGCGGTCTGTCAGCAGTCCAGAATGGTTTGAAATATGCCAGACAGACCGACAGCTCTAATATGAGGCCTTGGAATTCGCGTTACAGGGCTGTTGTAGGTGGTGCTGTCAATCTTGGAAAATGGTACATTAACAAGGGTCAGGATACTATATATTATGAGAAGTTTGATGTTAAGAACTTCTCACACCAGTATATGACTAATGTGCTTGCACCAAGGTCAGAAGCGACAAGGGCTAAGAAGGCATATAGTTTATACACGCTTAATAATACAACATTTAAGTTTAACATTCCGGTATATGATAATATGCCATCGTCAAGATGTATAATACCAGATGGCAACCAGAGTGCGAATAACAGGCTTAGTTCATTATCAGTAGATGGTTATACATTAACTCCTACATTTTCATCTGATAATACTGATTACAGTCTCATTGTAGAAAATGATATTACAAGTGTTAATGTATCGGCAGGACTTATAGATGGCAATGCAACAGTAAGCGGACGTGGAAGCCACAGCTTAAGCGTTGGCAATAATGTAATCAATATTACTGTAACGGCTGAAAATGGTGACATAAAGACATATGTAATAAATATAACAAGAAAGTCTGCACAATCTGGTGGTAATACAGATGGTTTTAAGACAGATTATAATGTCGATTCATCAAAGAAGATAATGACTAAGATAGGTGTCGGAAGTCAGGCATCAAGTGTTCTTGATAATGTATCATACAGCAATGGCTGTTATGGAAAAATATTAAAGAATGACGGAAGCGAGAGAGGCGACACAGTAGTTACTGGTGATAAGTTAGTTGTATACAAGGCAGACGGAAGTGTATATGATGAATATTCTATAGTTATATATGGAGATGTTAATGGTGACGGAGTTATAGATTTATATGATTTCGTGGCTATTAAGAGAGCAGTTCTTGGAATTGGACAGCCACAGGGCAGTTATAAAGAGGCTGCGGATATTAACAGGGACGGAGTTATAGATTTGTATGATTTCGTTGCTATTAAAAGACACATATTAAATATAGGATATATCCAGCAGTAGTGACTGCAAGAAGAGAGGACATATATGAATAAGGTTAAAAAGATAATTTCAGCACTGCTTATTATATGTATGTGTGCTGTAATGGCTTTTGTGAATAAGACAGATATATTAGCGGCAGGAACAGCAAGAGTATCAATTGGTTCAGCAAGTGGTACGGTAGGCGATACAGTATCCATAGATGTGTCAATCAGTGCATCGAGCGGAATAGGCGGAGCTACAATATATGTATCCTATGACCCATCAATATTAGCATTAAGCGGAAGCTCAAGTAATTCGGGAACTGCGATGGTCAGCTTTATGGACGAAAGTACAGCAAGCAGCCAGTCAAAGACAATAACATTTAAGATTATCGGAGCTGGTACTTCAAGCCTTAATGTTATAGGTGATTCCAAGGTTATTGATATAGATATGCAGGCGTGCAGTATATCCAAATCGTCAGGTTCAGTTACAGCTTCTGCACCAGCTTCATATTCATCAGATAATACATTAAGTTCATTACAGATAAGTCCTGGTGTGTTATCTCCAGCATTTTCACCAGATGTAACTACTTATACAACATCTGTTGGTGCTGACTGTGCAAGCCTTACAGTAAGTGCAGTTCCTAATGATTCAAAGGCAACTGTAAGCGTATCTGGCAAGAGAATGGATCCAGGATTTAACACAACAACAATTACTGTAACAGCAGAAAATGGCAGTAAAAGAACTTATACAATAAAGACAACCAAGGAAACTAATTCAGCTTCTAATGAAAATAATCAGGCAACAGGTTCGGACTCATCTAATGGATCAACAGACAATAATAATGATATTCCTGATGTGCAGGATCCTAACAGTGAAGCAATACAAGAGCCGAATATTACAGTAGATAATGCTGAATATAAGATTGTATCTGCTAATGATGAACACCCACTTCCAGATGGCTATACTCCAACAGAGTATGATTATAATGGAACAAAGGTATCAGCAGGTGTTGGAATTGATACAGGAGTAACAATTGTCTATCTTGAAAGTACAGATGGCAAAGGTGAGAGCGGTTATTATGTATACGATTCGGTGAGAAAGACATTTTCACAATTCGTAGAAGTAAGCCAGCCACAATTTACATACTGCATACTTGCCATAGATGAAGCTTCTATGGAACTTCCAGAAGGCTATGATGTTGGAAGAACAGTAATCAATGGCAAAGAAGTCGATGCCCTTCTTGACAGAACAGGCAACTACGCATTATTCTACGGCGTAAGCTCTACAGGAGAAACAGGCTGGTTCAGATACAATGTCAATGATGGCACAATACAAGGCTACGCCGGTTACAATATGGCAGATGAACAGGTAATCAACACCAACACAAAGACAGCTGACAGTGATAAGGCATTTAATACAGTCAGCAGTTATATATTCGTTATATTAGCAGTCCTTGCTGTTGTAATAATAGCATTAATAGTTGTAGTTATAGCCTTAAGCATTAAGCTTTCAAAGAGCAAAAAAGCCTTCGTAGGAGCAATGGACGGCTACGAAGACGAAGATATAGACGAGGAAGACTTAGACGATATGGAACTTGAAGATGATGAAGAAGATATCTTATATGATGACTTAGAAGAAGATATAGATGAAGAAGTATCTGATGATGCCGTCCCATATCAGTCATCAACCACAAAAGATCTCCCCGAAGAATACAATGAGTCTGAAGAACTGGAACTAGAAGAAATAGACGATAAATAATAAATATCTATCGTCCACCATAAACAGACAGCAAATAGTTAAATCATAATCAGATAATAAATAGGTGACAATAACCACAACAGTCTGACAATAGAGCCTCAATCCCCAGTCCCCGCTTTACTGGCTTGTCCAGTAACAGGGGACATCCCCTTTTCGTAAATCTATTGTCCGGCTGTTTTTTTACGCAAAAATCCCCCATCTCTATTTCATTCCTAATCCACTTAAATATATTTTAAAGCTATCCAAATATAATATATTGACAAATATATTTTACTATGCTATAAAATCTACTTAATAAATAAAACAAAATATACCAATGGGTGAAAGACAGCCAGCGATGCTA
>ULNG01031492.1_pt1 | contig 13959 bp, 11 predicted proteins | sample 1951861 | NCBI WGS metagenome assembly ULNG01 (sample SAMEA4835571, study PRJEB28245) | human gut metagenome | biome: gut microbiome; material: fecal sample | place: Denmark | collected 2008 | reverse complement strand
AAAGAAGTTAATTTGATTTCTGTTTATAGAGATACATATATGGAAATAGAAGGTCACGGACTAGATAAAGTGACTCATGCACATGCTTATGGAGGACCAGCTCTTACAATTAATACTCTAAATAAAAATTTAGACTTAAATATAAAGGAATTTGCAGCAGTTAACTTTGAAGTAGTAGCAGAGCTAGTTGACATGATGGGAGGAATTGAGTTAGATATTAAGCAAAGTGAAGTAGCAGAAATGAATAAATATATAGATGATACTTCAAAAAATACAGGAATAACTTCTAAGAAAATTACAAAAGCAGGGAAACAAACTGTAAATGGAATACAAGCTGTTACATATTCTAGAATTCGTAAAATAGCAGGAGGAGATTATAAAAGAGCAGAACGTATGAGAACCGTGCTAATGCAAACTTTTGAAAAAGCAAAAACAATGAATATTTCAACAATTAATAAAATAGCAAATAAAATTTTGCCAAATATACAAACTAATATTAGTTCTAACGAAATTTTAGCAACAATACCACAAATGGCATCATATAAAGTAAATGATAATATAGGATGGCCATATAAAACACAAGGTATTACTTTAGATAGATGGTATGGTGTTCCAGTAACATTAGAAACAAATGTTAAAGAGTTATATAAAGAAGTGTTTAAGAAAGAAGATTATACTCCATCTGAAAGTGTACAAACAATTAGTGAAAAAATTATAAAGAAAACAGGATATAAATAATCAGTAAAAGTAATAGATGTTAAGAAGATTATGTTTAATTCTTAGCATCTATTATTTTTATATAAAATGGATTAATATTGTTTATAAATATGGTTTTTTATAGGTATATTTTAAATAAAATTGCTATTTATGTATATTAGGTGGTTTACAAAAAATGAGTTTTATGAAATAATATAAGAAATTTTGTGGGAGGGCACTAATGAACTGGGAAAAGAATATATTACAAGATATGAAGTGGAATGGAGAAATAACCAACAAAGAACAAAAACAAAAATTAGCTTTAGAAGTAGCAAAAAAAGCTAACGATGGTGATGTTATAGGTTTTGGATCTGGTTCTACTTCTTTTCTTACTGTTTTAAAAATAGCAGAAAAAATTAAAGAAGAAAATATTAGGATTATTGCAATACCTACTTCATATGAAATAAAAATGTTATGTAATTATTTAGAAATACCAACTGTAACAATATTAGAAAAAAAGCCAGATTGGAGCTTTGATGGTGTAGACGAAATAGATAAAAATAATTGGATGATAAAAGGAAGAGGAGCTGCAATGTTTAAAGAAAAATTAAATATATTAAATTCAACTAAAACGTATATTTTAGCTGATGAAAGCAAATTTGTAGAAAAATTATGTACAAGTCATCCTATTCCTGTAGAATGTTATAAAGAAGCTTGTAACTATGTAAAAAGTGAATTGATTAAATTAGGTGCAAATCAAGTTAGCTTAAGACCTGCAAAAGGAAAAGATGGTCCGATTATAACAGAAAATGGAAACTTTATACTAGATACAAAATTTGATGTTATTAACAAGGATTTAGAGAAAAATATAAAATCTATATCAGGCGTATTAGATTCTGGATTGTTTATAGGCTATGATATAGAAATTATAAAATAAAAATTAGAAAAGGAGAATGCAATGTTTATAAAAAATATAATTTTAAGTTTAAAAAAATATAAATTTTTGTTATATGAATTGATAAGTAGAGATTTTAAAGTAAAATATAAAAGATCAATATTAGGAATAGTATGGAGTTTATTATATCCAATATTAACAATGACTGTAATGTCAATGGTTTTTTCTAATATATTTAAATTTAGCACACCAGGAGTTAATTATTTAGTATATTTATTGACAGGATTAGTAATGTTTAATTATTTTAATGAAGCATCAAACTTGGCGATGAGTTCAGTGGTGGCAAACTTTGCTCTGATAAATAAAATATATATACCTAAATATATATTTCCACTTTCAAAGTGTTTATTTATAGGAATAAATTTTTTGTTAACTCTTATTCCGTTATATGCAATTATAATTATAACTGGTACACCACTAAATATATATCATTTACTATTACCATATGCTTTTATATGTCTATTTATTTTTACTTTAGGAATGGGGTTAATTCTATCTGCAGTATCAGTTTTTTTAAGAGATATGTTTTATATATATGGAATTATTATGACTTTATGGATGTATTTAACACCTATAATGTATGATATAAAAGCAATAGATCAAGGATTGCAAATTTTCTTTAAACTAAATCCTTTATACCACTATATAAATTTTGCAAGAAGAATTATTCTATATAATGAAATACCTACACCATTTACTTTTGCAGTATGTGCTGGAACAGCAATTATAACTCTAATTATAGGAATTGTAGTTTTTAGAAAAAATCAAGATAAATTTATATATTATATATAGGAGGAAATATGATAAAAATTAATAATGTTTCAATGAGATTTAACTTGGGAATAGAAAAAAATTTTTCACTAAAGCTTTTCTTTATTAATTTATTTAAAAAGAAAGAAAAGAAGGAAAAAAAAGAATTTTGGGCATTAAAAGATGTTAACATAGAAGTAGAAAAGGGAGAGGTTGTTGGATTTGTAGGAAGTAATGGCGCTGGAAAGTCTACGCTATTAAAAATAGTAGCAGGAGTAATGAAACCAACAAAAGGAACAATAGAAAAATATGGAAATGTTTGTCCGATGATTGAGCTTGGAGCTGGCTTCGATATGGATTTAACAGCAAGAGAAAATATCTACTTAAATGGGGCAATTTTAGGATATACAAAAGAATTTATAAACCAAAAATTTGATGAAATAGTTGAATTTTCAGAACTTAAAGACTTTTTAGATGTACCAGTAAGAAATTTCTCTTCCGGTATGGTTACTCGTTTAGCATTTTCAATAGCTACAATAGTTGATCCAGAAATATTAATAGTAGATGAAATTTTATCAGTTGGTGACATTGCTTTTCAACAAAAAAGTGAAACAAAAATGCGTTCGATGATAAAAGGTGGAACAACAGTATTATTTGTTTCTCATTCGTTAAGTCAAATAGAATCATTATGTGATAGAGTTGTGTGGCTTGAAAATGGTATGGTTAAAAAGATTGGAGAACCAAAGAAAATTTGTGAAGAGTATGAAAATTATATGATGAAGTAATATAAAAAGGAGAATATTATGAATAAGATAAAAAAATATATTAGTAAAGTTTATAATCATTATAAATATCATGGATTAAAAGTAACAATTAATGCGATTATATATAAAATAAAAATAAAATTAAAATTAAACAGAAATAATCAATATATTGATGTTTTGGAAAAATATAAAAATTTTGATTTGAATGATAGTAAAAATAATAAAGATATAATCTATAAAGAAAAAAATAAAAATGTATATATTTTCGCTACAGTACCATACTTTGATGTTGGTGGAGGACAACGTTCATCACAACTCTCAAAAATATTTAATAAAATGGGGTTTTCTGTATATTATATTTATGCATATGAGTGTAGTGAATCTAATATTCCTTTAATATCTATTCCAACAACTTATCATAAATTTATTAATAATGTAAATTACGAAGAATTAGAAGATGTAGTAAAAAAAGATGATATTTTTATTTTTGAAGGTCCAATTAAATTATTTGATAAATATTTAGCTTTAGCAAAATTAAAAAATTCAAAGGTAATATATGAAAATATTGATAATTGGGAAACATCATTAGGTTCAATGTTTTTTAATAAAGAAACTTTAATAATGATGCTTAATAATGCAGATATGATAGTTGCGACAGCTAAAAAGTTAGTTTCTCAAACTAAAGAATATATAGATAAATATTGCAAAGAAAAGAAAGAAGTATATTATTTAGCTAATGCTGTAGATGATGAAATTTTTGAGCCAAGAAAAGTATATGAAATTCCAGAAGACTTGGTAAGAGGAAAGAAAACATTACTGTATTATGGATCTTTGTGGGGAGAATGGTTCGATTGGGATATTATTAAGGAAGTAGCCAATAGCAGTAAAAATATCTCAATAAATCTAATAGGTGACTACTCAGGAATTCCTCATATAGTAGAAAAAATGCCTAAGAATGTACATTTTTTAGGAGTGAAAAAGCAAATAGAATTACCAGCATATTTGAAGTATAGTGATTTTGCACTATTACCATTCAAAATAGGAAGTATAGGTGATTATGTATCTCCACTTAAAATATTTGAATACATTTCAATGAATACTCCAGTACTTGCGACAACATTGCCAGATATACAAGATTATCCAAATGTTTTTGCAAGTTGTAAATCAAAAGATTGGATTGAACAAATTGAAAAATACAAAGAAGATGATAATACACAAAAATTAAGAGATGATTTTATATATGCAAACAATTGGTATAATAGATGTTCAAAAATGTTAGATGTTCTATTTCCAGAAAAATCAGAAATATCAAATAAAAAAGCATATGGTCAAGTTTCAATAGTTATTTTAAATTACAATAATAAGAAAGTTATATTTAATTGTGTAGATACATTGTTAAAATTTAATTCTAGATATAATTATGAAATTGTTGTGGTAGATAATATGAGTACAGATGGATCATATGAATTACTTAAAGAAAGGTATTCTGATAAAATTAATTTAGTTAGAAATTCAAAAAATGGATGCTCATCAGGTAGAAATTTAGGTGTAGAAAAATCTAAAGGAAAATATATTTTATTCTTAGATAGTGATGAATGGATTTTGAATAAATATTGGTTAGATGTATATCTTGATGTATTTATAGAAAATCCTAACATAGGAGCAATTGGTTGGGGAGCTGGTTGGTTTAATAAAAAAGGTTTTGCATATAAAGTAGTAGATGCATATGAATATTTTTATATGCCACCTAATGCGATTGCAAGAAAAGATATAGGATATTTAGCTACATGTGGATTTATTATGGAAAAAGAATTATTTTATAAAATAGGAGAATTTGATTTACATTACGATCCAACATGTTATGAAGATACAGATTTATCATTAAAGGTAAGAAATGCAGGAAAGGAAATTTATTACTCAAAATATTTAGGTGTTGGACATTTACCACACCAGACAACGAAAAGCGGAACAAGTGCTCACGATAAATTAATAAGAGAAAAAGGTGAATATTTTATAGAAAAATGGAAGAAGATTGACCAAAACTTGATTTTTAGATATGTAAAATAATAAGTTAGGATGAGGTTAAAACATGAAAGATAAAATTTCAAAAATAAAGAGTGTTTTAAAAAAAGATGGAATAATAAAAACAATACAAAAAATTTGTAGATACTTTAATGCTAAATATGCGAGTAAAATAAATGTTTTTTTTAATATTTATTACAAAATTAATAGAAAAAAATATGAAAAATTAGTTAAAGAAATATTAAAAACAAACTATGATAGAATTATAATTTGGAAAAGTGATTTTGGTTGGAATGTTCCGTTATTTCAAAGACCACAACACATAGCTAAGAATCTTGCAATAAAAAATTGCTTAGTATTTTATGAAGTAACGACAATGACAGATAAGGTAAATGATATAAAAAAAGTAAATGATAATCTATATTTAGTAAATTTTAATAATAAGGTAGTAAAAAATATAGTTATAAATGAAGTAACACAACTAGATAAAAATAAATACATACAGATTTATTCAACGGACTATAGAATGTCAATAAAAGAGCTAAAAGGATATATAAAGGAGCGGATTTAAAATAATATATGAATATATAGATGATTTGAATCCAAAAATAGTTGGTACAGATACTATTCCTAAAAACATGTTAGAAAAGTATAATTATATGTTAGAGGATAGTGACAATGTATTAGTGGTTGTTACTGCAGATGAATTGTTACGAGATATAATGCAAAAAAGAGGCAATAAAAATTTGACTTTTGCATGTAATGGAGTTAACTACGAAGATTTTAAGCATATTGATAGAAATTATAAATTTGAAGAAGATTATTTGAAAATTTTAGAATCAAAAAAACCAATAATAGGTTATTATGGTGCTATAGCTAGTTGGATTGATTATGATTTGATAAAATATTTGGCAGAAAATAGAGAAGATTATAATATAGTACTTTTTGGAATAAAATATGATGATTCATTAGAAAAATCCAATATATGTAAATATAAGAATGTCTTTTTTCTTGGAAAAAGAGATTATAAAGTATTGCCAAATTACGCAAGTAAATTTTCTGTTTGTACAATTCCTTTTGAAATTAACGATATTACTAAAGCTACTTCGCCTGTAAAGTTGTTTGAATATATGGCTTTGGAAAAACCAATAGTAACTACCAATATGAATGAGTGTAGAAAATACAAATCTGTATTGATAGCTAAAAATAAATATGAATTTGTAAAATTGATTGATGAAGCTATATTGTATAATAAAGAAAAAAATAATGAATATTTTAAAATATTAAAAGATGAAGCTTTAGAAAATACGTGGGATAAAAAAGCACAAAAAATAATCGAATTACTAGAAACAAGAGAAAAATTTGCATAACACTAGGAGGAACAATAGTTGGAAGAGTATATAAAATATATAAAATGGTTAGGAATGCTAATTTATAAAAAAGAAATAGATTTATTAAATGAAAAAGTTAATTTTATATTTGGTGATGAAATTAGATATATAAAAGAAGAAGACATTGTATTTATAGTTTATTGCAATGATTTTAAAGATACTATATATAAAATATATAAATATATACCAAAGTTAAAAAATCATTTTAAAGTAATGAATATATCAATTTTTAAAGGAAATGATAGAGAAAAATTTTCAGATACAATTTTAATGTCAATTTATTGTGTAAAAAATAATAAATATAATTCTAATTTTCAGAAATATAATAATGTATTTGCAAATAGTATTAAAGATATTGATATTATTTATAATAAAGTGTCGGAAATAATTAAGCAAGAAGAGGAAAAATTAGTAGAAGTTAATAATATTCCTCAAAATGATTTAAATATACGAGTAAATGACTTATATAAAACAATGTTGGACAACTTATTAAAAGCCAACAAACAGGATATAAAAATATTAAAAAATAATAAAAAGAAATACTTGAACAAAGAAGAAAGTAATAAACTTAAAAATTATGATATATTTGATAAGTTGTTTGATGGTAGAATAAAGGTTAATCAAATAGATAATTTTTTAGAATTAATGAATAAAAAAATCATAAAAGGTTACTGTAATTGTATCAGAAATAAAAAATATAAAAGACGTTGTTACTTTAATTATAAAGAACTTGGAAAAAAAAACTTGGTTGTCTTGGATTATTCTAAAAATGTAGATTTAGAAAAGTGCATTCAAATAATAACAAATAAATTAAAATGTAATATAGCAATAATTTCTGATGATAATCAAAGGTATAAGAACTTTAATAATGTATACTTTGCAGAAAAAATTGAAGAATTATATCAAGTGTCACAGGGGTTTAAAATATTATATTTATCCGAAAAAGGAAAAAAGGCAAAATATAAAGATATTGTAAGTTTAGAAATAAATGATATTGAAAATATATCAGAAGAAGAGTTGATTAATGAAATATTAAAGACGGATTTAACAGAATTTGCTAATTTGGATCACGTAAATAGTGTAAAAGTGCTTACAGGAACTTTTTTAGATTTTGATGGAACAAACTATTATTCTGGTGGAGCAGAGAGATATCTAATAGATTTAAGTGAAGTATGTAAATCTCTAGGTTTAAAATTAAGAATATATCAAAAAGCAAATTATAATTTTTTTAGATATTATGAAAATATTGAAGTGGTTGGAATTACAAGTCATAATGAAAGTTATAATTATGAATATGAACAGGATATGGAAATTTTACGTAGATATTATTATATAGCAAAAGGGAAAACTAAATTAAATATTTATTCTTCTTTTTTAGAATGTCATGGAAAAGCTATTAGTCCATCTATTGGGATTAGTCATGGCGTAGCATGGGATAATAGGTTAAATAAATATGATAGAAATAATATGAATGATAAAGCTTGGATTATAGATTCAGCAATTTCATGTGACAAGCTAGTTTCGGTAGATACTAATACTGCAAATTATTTTCAAACTGTTGATTATGAATTAGGAAATACAACTGAAGTTGTACCAAACTATGTAGATATAAATGAATTTAGACCAGAATATAATATAGACAAAGAAAATATAGTAATTGTTTATCCAAGAAGATTATATGAACCAAGAGGTTTATACTTATTGTTAGATATAACAGATAAGTTATTGGAAAAATATCATAATATAGAAATTCATTTTGTAGGAAAGGGATTTAAAGAAGATACTGATAAAATAAAGCAAAAAATAAACAAATGGGGAAATAAAAGAATAAAAATGTATAGTTGTACTCCTCAAAAAATGAAAGATGTATATAAAATAGCAGATATTTCAGTTATTCCAACATTGTATAGTGAAGGAACAAGTCTATCTTGTCTAGAAGCTATGGCTTCAGAAAATGCAGTAATAGCTACTAGAATAGGGGGCCTTACAGATTTAGTTATAAATAAATATAATGGAATTTTAATTGAACCAAATAGTAAAAGCCTTTTCTATGCTATTCAAGAATATATTGATAATCCAGAATTAATGAATAAATGTAAAAAAAATGCAAGGGAAATTGCAAAATCTTTCAACAAAGAAATTTGGATAAAAAAATGGAAAAATCTTATTAAAGAAAAATCTTTAAAGAAGGATAGTAAAGATAATATAGTATATGATATTGTAAAAATATATGTACAAGAAGAAAAATTAGAATCTTTAAAATTAAAAAATATAATTTTGGAAAATTTATTAAAAAATAATGTAGTATATGTGATGACAGATAGAATTATAAAAGAAAGAAGTTATGGAAGATTACAATATATAAAATATGATCAAGAGCTTTATAAAAAAGCAAAAGTGGTATTGGTAGATAAAAATTATAATAAGAAAGTTATTGAAGATAACTATAATTATATTGAGATTTAAAAGGGTGTGAAAATTTGAATAATAAAAATATTTTAATTGCAACTCATAGTATAATGACAGGTGGATGTGAAACATATATATTAACGTTATGTACTGAATTAGTAAAAAAGGGATATAATATTTCAATTGTAGCACAAGATGGAACTTTAAGAAAAAAATTTGAGGATCTAAATGTGAAAATTCATATTATAAACTTTTTTTCTAGAGAAAAAGCTATAGATAATGTAGAAATAATTAAAGACATTATAAAAAACGATAAAATAAATGAAGTTCATATTCATCCAATATATCCAATGTTTGAAGCTGTATTAGCATCAATTTACTTAAATGTACCATATTATTTATTTTTTCATGGAGTATCACTAAAAGGGTATTTTGATATAAGTAATTCCTTTTTAGCTTTAGGAAAATGTGGACCAATATATGTAAAAGATGTAGCATTTAAATATGCAGAAAAATATATTTATGTTAGTGAAGAAGTAAGAGATTTTTATGAAAATGGATACAATTTAAATAAAGAAAAAGGAATAATATTAAAAAATTCTATTAAGTGTGAAAATAGTATTATTAATATACAATATCCACTAAAAAAATTTGTGATTATATCAAGGATCGATATAGATAAATTAGATTCTATTAAAATTGGAATTAATGCATATATAGAGTATTATAAAAAATATATAGAAAAATATGGAACAACGATAGATAATATTTCATTAGATATAATAGGAACAGGAAGTGAGGTATCTAATTTAAAAGAGTATATAAAAGATCTTCAGTATAATATAAAATATATAGGAGAAACTGATGACTCTATAAACATTATAAAAAAATATGATGTATTGATAGGTATGGGAAGGACTATACTAGAAGGAATTAGTAATAAAAAAGTTGTCTTGTTAGTATCATATAATAAATATATAGGAATGATTGATAGCTCTTTAGAAGAAAAAATTTCTAAAATTGCATTTGCTAATTTTTCTGGAAGAAATATGGAAGAAAATAATATACAAGAAGATATAAATAATATTTTAGAATTAGAAGAGAATGAAATAAAAAATATAGTAGAGAAAAACTATATATATTTATGCAATAATAACAATATAAACAAAAATATAGAAAAATTAGAAGAAAATAAAGTAATTAAGAAAGATTATTATAATGAAGAAGCAGTACTCAGTGCAAATTTATATTATGAACTTGTCAAATATATTAATATATTAGAAAGAAAAAATGTAGAATATATAGACATAATACAAAAGAATAATGAAAATTTAGAATACTTAAAAAGAGAAAATAAAAGCAAAGAGAAAATGATAAAAAATAACCAAATTACTATTGATGAGTATAAAGAAAAAATAGATAGCATTTATAATAAAAAATTATATAAAATATATAAATTTTTTAGCAAATTTAATAAAAAATAATTAATAAGGAATATGTATGAAAAAAGAGAAAATTTTAGGATTTGATGTATGTAATGAAAATGAAGAAAAAATATTAAAAAATATTTTTTCTGATTATAATGAAGGTAAACAATCAATAATATTTAGTATCAATCCAGAGATTATAGTAAATAAAAATAAAGATAACGAATATATTCAATTATTAAATAATGAAAAATATCAAATTCCAGATGGAATAGGAATTGTGTATGCATCAAAATTAAATAAAGGAAAAATAAAAGAAAGAATAACTGGAATTGATATGATGGAGAAACTGTGTAAGGAATCTGTTAATTATAAATCAAAAATATTTTTATATGGGGCAAAAGCTGGAGTAGCAGAAGATGCGAAGATACAATTAGAAAAAAAGTATAGCGGAATAAATATTGTTCAAACCTGTAATGGCTATATAGAAGAATCTATAGCATTAGATAATATAATCAAGGTAAAACCAGATATTTTATTTGTTGGACTGGGAAGTCCAAAACAAGAAGAATTTATTCTTAATAATAAAGAAAAATTAAAAAACATAAGAATTTTAATGCCTGTTGGAGGAAGTTTTGATGTTATTAGTCAAAATTTAAGTCGTGCACCCAATTGGGTTATAAAAATGAATTTAGAATGGTTGCATAGATTAGTAAAACAACCAATAAGAATATTTAGACAAATAAAATTGCTAAAATTTATATTTTATGTAATAACAAATAAAATAAGAAAGAAGGAGAGAAAAAATGTCAAAAATTAAAGTAATGACTGTTTTTGGTACAAGACCTGAAGCGATAAAGATGGCTCCATTGGTTAAAGAATTAAAATCAAGAGAGGAAATAGAATGTATTGTTTGTGTAACAGCACAACATAGACAAATGTTGGATCAAGTATTACATACTTTTAACATAGTTCCAGATTATGATTTAGATATTATGAAACAAGGCCAGACTTTAAGTGATATAACATCTAGAGCTTTAAAAGGTTTAGAAGAAGTAATACAAAAAGTAAAACCTAATATAGTTTTAGTTCATGGAGATACAACAACAACTTTTGCTGGAGCACTTGCTGCATATTATTCTCAAGTTGATGTTGGACATGTTGAAGCAGGATTAAGAACTTGGAATAAGTATTCTCCATTTCCAGAAGAAATGAATAGACAAATGGTAGGTGTAATTGCAGATATGCATTTTGCTCCTACAGAAAATAGTAAAAATAGCTTATTGAAAGAAGGAAAAAAAGTAGAAAATATTTTTGTTACAGGAAATACTGCAATTGATGCTCTTTCTACAACTGTTGATCCAAATTATAAAAATGAAATTTTTGACTGGATAGGACAAGATAGGATGATTCTTATAACAGCACATAGAAGAGAAAACTTGGGAGAGCCAATGAGAGGAATGTTTAAAGCAATTAAGAGAATTATCGATGAATTTTCGGATGTAAAAGCTGTATATCCTGTACATTTAAATCCAAAAGTAAGAGAAGTTGCAAATGAAGTGTTTGGTGATGACAACAAAATAAAATTAATAGATCCACTAGAAGTAATAGATTTTCATAACTTTTTAGCCAAATCTTATTTAATATTAACAGATAGTGGGGGTATTCAAGAAGAAGCTCCATCATTAGGAAAACCTGTTTTAGTATTAAGAGATACAACAGAAAGACCAGAAGGAATAACAGCAGGTACATTAAAACTTGCAGGAACAGATGAGGAAACAATATATAAACTAACAAAAGAATTACTTGAAAATAAGGAAGAATATGAAAAAATGAGTAAAGCATCAAATCCATATGGTGATGGAAAAGCAAGTAAAAGAATTGCAGATGCTATTATAGAAAGATATAAATAGTAATAAATTGGAGGTACAAAATTATGTGGGGAGATATAGCAATAGCTTTTCTGTTAGCTTTAATAACAGCTTTTGTTATTACACCATATACAATAAGACTGGCAAAAAAAGTTGGGGCAATAGATATGCCTGAGAAAAGAAGAATTAATCAAGAACCAATACCAAGATTAGGTGGACTTGCTGTAATAGCAGGATTCTTAATTTCTTCTGTATATTTGATAATAGCAATGACTATAGAGAAAAAGATGGTGTTGCAAGGACAAGAGCAATATTATTTAAAGTTAATAGGCTTCTTTATAGGAATAGTTTTTTTGGGAGTGTTTTGTTATATAGATGATGTAAAAGGTTTACCAGCAGTTGTTAAATTAGTTGGACAAGTAATATCGGCAGTAATAGTTGTTTCTTTTGGAATTAGAATAGATGAAACCAATATAGAGTTTGTAGATAATATATTAAGATCAAATGAAATATTTGTATACATATTAACAATTGGTTGGATTGTAGGAATAACGAATGCAATTAATTTAATAGATGGTTTAGATGGACTATCTTCTGGAATAACACTAATTTCTTGTTTGTCATTAATGATAATATTTTCACTAAATAATTCACCAATTATTGCTATTATTTTAACAACAGCATTAGCAGGAGCTATAGTAGGCTTTTTACCATATAATTTTAATCCAGCAAAAACTTTTATTGGAGATATAGGTTCACAATTTTTAGGATTTTGTTTAGCTATCATATCAATTATGGGAGTAGCAAAAACGTATACTGCTATTGTTTTAGTTGCTCCAATAATAATCTTGGCAGTTCCAATTTGTGATACGGTATTTGCAATAATTAGAAGAGTAATAAAAGGAAAGTCATTAAAAGCAATTTTTACACCAGACACAGGTCATTTACATCATAAATTGATGAAAAAAGGATTTACACAAAAACAGGCTGTACTTTTATTGTATGCAGTTAGTGCAACATTAGGTATGTTTGCTATTATTTTACTAGAAAGTGGGATATGGAAAGCAATTTCATTTGCGTTAATAGTTATTGCGATATGTGCAATAGGATATAAAGATTTTATGAAAGAAATAAAATCAAAAAATAAATTAGGAGGAGATTAAATTGCTTAAATATTTATTATTAATTATATGTAATATATTAGCAGTAATAAATACCACAGAGTACATAAGAAAATTTAAGTTAAAAGATAAATTAGAAAATATTACTTTTGGAATAATTATATATTTTTTTAGAGTGATTTTATTTGAAATAATTTTAGGATATTTAGTAAAATGGTTAAACTGTTATAGTATAACATTGTGTTTTATATTAGAATTCATTATATTATATATAATAAGTTTAAGTAGAAAAGATTCTATGATAAAATTTATCATTAAATCTATAACAAAGTTGAAAAAGACTAAATTCGAATTAAAATTGAATTTGAATTTATTGATAACAATTATATTTCTTGTGGTTTTTTGTATAATTAGTTTTATTTCACTTACAATATATGAGTATAGTTATGATGGAAATTATTATCATTTATCACATATAATTGATTACATTCAACAAGGAAAAATATACCAAACTAATAACTCAATTTGGAATAATGTTTATCCACAAAATATA
>ULNG01005860.1_pt1 | contig 14099 bp, 20 predicted proteins | sample 1951861 | NCBI WGS metagenome assembly ULNG01 (sample SAMEA4835571, study PRJEB28245) | human gut metagenome | biome: gut microbiome; material: fecal sample | place: Denmark | collected 2008 | reverse complement strand
GCGCAAGACATACTGCGCGGCGGTTGCAAACGTCAATCGTGTTGAAAGTGCACGACTAATGGCTGTGGGGTGCAAATCCCCACCCGCATCTCGATAGGTCACCCTAAGTTACAGATACATATTCGAAAGGGGTGACACAAGTTGGAAACAAATAAACAAAATGAGATACGCAATGCTTATGAGCATAGCGCACAAGTCCAGTGTATTCCCGCTTCGATTAAAAAGACTACTGAGCACAGCGAAGAAGACCCATTGGTGGTCGCGCCGTATTGCAGAGTCAGTACGGACAACAAAGACCAGCTCGCAAGCTATGAGCTGCAGTGCCAGTATTACAAAGAATATGTGTCGAAGCATCCGGGGTGGCGGCTTTATGACATCTACGCCGATGAAGGGATTTCTGGGACTTCCGTAAAGAAACGCACGGACTTCTTACGGATGATTGATGATTGTAAAGCAGGCAAAATCGACATGATTATCGTGAAGAACATTGCAAGGTTCGCACGAAATGTTGTTGACTGCGTTGCCACTGTGCGTATGCTCAAGGCACTGGACAAGCCGGTTGCTGTTTATTTTGAGGATATTGCAATCAATACCTTGACACAGACCGGCGAGCTTCTGATGGTCGTTATGGCTGCTATTGCGCAAGGCGAGTCAGAAGCAAAGTCTGAGAGCGTGAAATGGGGGTTCCAGAAAAGATTTGAGAAGGGGCTCCCAAAGCTCGCAGACCTCTATGGGTACACCAGAGATAAGAGGCTGCTGGAGATTTACGAACCTGAAGCGAATGTTGTGCGGCTGATTTATCAAATGTTCTACGATGACAAAACGATTCCTGAAATCTGCTACATCTTAAACCAGCAAGGTATTCCATCCCCACGAGGTGGTCAGTGGACATACTCTACGGTAAAGACAATCTTGACAAATGAGAAATATTCCGGTGACGTTTTGATGCAGAAGACCGTTACCGTGGATATCTTTTCGCATCGCTCTATTCGGAACGACGGACGTGCTAACCAGTTTTTTATCCAAGGCTATCACGAAGCGATTATTCCGAGAGAACTTTGGCTTGAGGTGCAACAGATTCTAAAGGGCGAAAATGTCGTTCCGGTTCCATCAGTTGATGAGGTGGCAGATTTGTCTGCATCTGATGTCCCTCGGATATTGGATGGCTTTTTTGTAATTAAACCTCGAAAGGATGGAAACAATGAGTATCTTAGACAACTTTGATGTGGTTGGTGTTCCTCGTACATTCAGTATTGCAGAGGTTCGAATCCTGAAGAACCGCATCTCCTTTAACCTTGCAACAGCTTCCGAGATTGGCTATCCGCCGTTTGTGCGGCTGTTTATCAGCAGAGACAAAACGCAGATTGCGTTGCAGCCTTGTGCCAAAGAAACGCCGAACGCGATGAAGTTCTTTACATCGGATTCTACGAAAGACGGAAAGCCCAAGAAGAGAATGATTCCGGTCGGAAATCGTGCGCTGACGGCGCTTGTAAAAGCCGGTATTGGTGTCGAGATGAATGTTCCGTTAAAGGCGCCGGGTGTTCGCTTCGCAGATGAAGGTGTCATCATCTTCGACCTCAAACAAGCAACTGACATGAACCAACCAAATGCTTGCACAGAAACGGGTCTGTGCCTGATTCCCACTCCGGCATATCCATTTGTTGAGATGCCGTCTGGATACTTCGCATCATAATTGCAGGTGCAAGCCTGCATACATACTTTGGAGGTGAACCCACTTGAGTAAGAAATATGATTCACTCGGCGATAGAATGAAAGGCTACGAGAATATTGCTCGCAACTATTTGACTCGTCGGATTCCAACCATTATCAGAGTGGACGGCAAGGCGTTTCATACATTCACAAGAGGTATGGAAAAGCCATTTGACCGCATCCTGATGACAACAATGCAAAATACGATGAAGTACCTGTGTGAAAACATTCAGGGCTGTGTCTTTGGATATACGCAGTCAGATGAAATCACGTTGGTGCTTACCGACTATGCAACAATTACAACAGATGCATGGTTCGGATACAACATCCAAAAGATGTGCAGCGTTTCCGCTTCAATGGCTACGCTTGCTTTTTCAAATGCCTACGCTGCCGAGCTGTGGAAGAACTTCCCCGAAGCGATGCGCAGCAGTGACAACGGCACAAATAAGTACATTGAAACTCTGGTCGCAAAGATGGGTACAGCCATGTTTGATGCCAGAGTTTTTTCTATTCCAAAAGACGAAGTTTGCAATTGCCTGATTTGGCGCCAGCAAGATGCGACTCGCAATAGTATTGAGGCAGTCGGACAAGCAAACTTTAGTCAGAAAGAACTCCACGGTAAGAGCTGCAACTCTATCCAAGATATGCTGTGGAAAGAACATGGCATCAATTGGAATGACTTCCCCGTTGATTGTAAGCGTGGTTCTGCTTGCTACAAAACAAAGGTTAAAGAGACTGCCCCTCTTCTCAACGATAAAGGCGACACCGAAATGGTTGAGGTCGTTAGAAACCGTTGGGTTATCGACCGAGAACCTCCCATTTTTTCGCAAGAAAGAGAGTATGTTGAAAAATGGATATGACACCGGCTGAAGTCGCCACTTGTATTTGCGATATCTATGAGAAAATCGGACGCTTAGAGTGCCGTCTCGAAAACACACAAAGAGATTTAGGCACAGCAATAGAACAAAACAGGCAACACACAGAAGGGCTCCTGAGTCAGCAGACAGATGTCGAAAACAAAATCGATATAGCACTGACGACGGCTGTCCATGAATTGATTGAGTACCTACGATACCAAGACATCCAAGCTCTGGATGAAGAAGAGTTTTTGTTAAGGGTTCGGGAGCTTATTCGTGTTGAGCAAGACGAACACTTCCCGTTCTAAGGAGGAAAAATATGAGTTGCTATAAAGACGGTGGCTGTGGTATTTATGAGATGTATTCTTGCTATGAATGTCCAGCAAGCAAGCCGGAGTACCTTAAAAGAAAATCGCACGAACCGCAAAGATTACAGGCAATCGGAAGCCTGCACGATGTAGCTAAACAGATTCTGGATGACGAAGTGGTCATTCTCCTCCGCCAATACGGAACAACGCTTGCACCGGGGCGAATGGGAGATGAAAGTCGCGTCCCAAAGTGGCTGCTCGTTCTTGCGGCAGACAGAATCGAGGAGTTAAGAAATGCAAGAACAAAGCAATAAACAGTTCTACATTTCAGATTGGCATTATGGTCATGCAAACGTGATTGCCTTTGATAATCGTCCGTTCAAATCGCTTCTGGAGATGGACGAGGCGCTGGTTGACCGTTGGAATGCCGTGGTTTCTCCGGGCGACATCGTGTATGTTCTTGGAGATATGTTCTGGTGTAAGGCGCAAGACGCTATCCCCATTTTGCGTTCCTTAAAAGGACAGAAGTTCCTGATTAAAGGGAACCATGACCGGTGCAATGACAACAAGTTCTTGCGGGAGTTTGTTAAGGTCACAGAGTATCTCGAAGTGAAGGACAACGGTCGAACAGTGATTCTTTGCCATTACCCAATTCCGTGCTTTAAGAATCACTTTTACGGTTCCTTTCACTTGTATGGACACGTCCACAATTCTTTCGAGTGGAACATGATGGAACATGACAAGTATCTGATGGAGGAGCTGTACACGACACCTTGCCAGATGTTTAATGTCGGAGCAATGATGCCGTGGATGGACTACACACCTCGGACGCTTGATGAAATCATTGCGGCAAATTCGCATAACGAGGCTGTTAGAAATAAATGATGGCTTGAATCGCTTGTGCCACAAGGCTTTGAAAGACGCTTGATGAGTGGTATTAGTGCATCATATAAAACAAAAGGAGTGGTCACTTGTGATTTACCTTGACAATGCTGCCACTACACAAATGGATGAACGGGTTCTTGAAGCAATGATGCCGTACCTGACAACGGAGTACGGTAATGCTGGAACCCTCTATAAGTTTGGACGAGCTGCGAATGAGGCTGTGCAGAAAGCCAGAGCGCAAGTGGCAGCTTTAATCAATGCAGAGCCAGAGCAAATCATTTTTACATCTGGTGGTAGTGAAGCAAACAATTTAGTCTTTCAGGGTTTGAAGGACTATCTGAAGAGTATCGATAAGACACACATTTTGGTATCGGCGGTTGAGCATGATTCCGTCCTACGAGCCGCAGAATCGCTTATAAAAGACGGGTTTCATGTAGAGTATATTCCGGTATCCAATGAGTGCAGGGTCTCTCCTGCTGTCATTGAGAACGCATTACGGGCAGATACGGGGCTTGTGTCTGTGATGTTTGCGAATAACGAAACAGGCGCAATCAACCCAATCGAAGACATTGGAACGATTTGCATGAAGCGTGGGATTCTGTTCCACACAGATTGCGTGCAAGCTGCAGGGTGCTATCCTATTGATGTGGTGAAAATCGGTTGCGATTTTCTTTCGGTGTCATCACATAAGATTCATGGTTGTAAAGGCGTTGGAGCTTTGTACGCAAAGGATAAGTCCAAGCTTGCACCCATTGTTTATGGTGGTTCGGAGCAAGAGTTCGGACTGAGAGGTGGAACAGAAAATGTTGCTGGCATCGTAGGATTCGGAAAGGCTTGTGAGATTTCATCGAAGAGCTTGCACGAAGATACGGTGTGGGTTTCTACATTGAAACAGAGATTTTTCATGGCGCTGAATGAAGCGCTCAAAGATACGGGCGATGAAGGCTGCGTCCATGTAAATGGTATGTCGATTCTTACACCCGGAAAGACGATTAACTTGAGAATGGATGGCGTTGACGGCGAGACGCTCTTGCTCATGTTGGATGGTAAGGGAGTTTGTGTTTCTGCTGGGTCTGCGTGTAGAAGTCACGAAGCAGAACCAAGCCATGTTTTATCTGCGATGGGGCTGTCCAAAGATGAAGCTCGGGCATCCATCAGAATTTCGTTCTCAAAGAAAAACACGGCTGATGAAGCCGTAAGAGCCGCACAGATTTTAGCTGGGTGTATTTCAACGCTCAGGGTGAGAGAAGAAAAGGAGTAAGGTTATGACGATTGAGCAAATCAAAGAGATGGTCAACGGTTCTGCTTATGATTTCCTTAGAACAAACGAGCACCTCGGAAGCAAGATTATTTTTCTTACACTTGGTGGCAGTTATTCCTATGGAACAAATGTTGAAACATCCGATGTCGATGTGAGAGGGTGTGCGTTGAACAGCAAATCTGATTTGCTTGGTCTGACAAGCTTCGAGCAGGTCGTTAATACACAAACGGATACGACAATCTACGCTTTCAATAAGCTGGTGAGCTTGCTTCTAAATTGTAACCCAAATACGATTGAAATGCTTGAGTGTAAGCCGGAGCACTATTTCTATATCTCAGACATTGGCAGAGAAATGATTGCCAACAGGAAGATGTTCCTGTCTAAGCGAGCAGTCCATTCTTTTGGAGGTTATGCGAATCAGCAGCTTCGGCGTTTGGAAAATGCTCTTGCGCGAGATAGGCTATCACAGGCAAGAAGAGAGGAGCATATCCTCAACTCTATGAAAGGCGCCGTTAAATCATTTGAGAGTCGATACACGATTTTTGAAAACGGCAGCATTGTTCTCTATACAGATGAGAGCCCGCGAGAGGATTTAGACCGTGAGATTTTTGCAGATATCCAGCTTAAAAAGTATCCGGTCAGAGAGTTCAATAGTGTAATCAACGACCTGACGAATGTTATCGGGACGTATGAGAAGCTCAATCACAGGAACCACAAGAAGGACGACGAGCATTTGAACAAACACGCGATGCATCTTATTCGTTTGTATCTTCTCTGCTTGGATATTCTGGAGAAAGAGGATATTGTCACATATCGTGGTGACGACCTGCCCCTTCTGATGAGTATCCGCAAAGGCGATTACCAACTGGAAGATGGGACGTACAGACCAGAGTTCTTTGAAATGGTTTCTGACTTTGAGAAACGACTCAATTACGCAAAGCAAAACACGAGCCTCCCAGAGACCCCGGATATGAAGAAAGTTGAGGAATTCGTCGTGAGTGTAAACAGGAGGGCGATTGATGCATAAGATTTCTATCCCTAAAGGTGCGCGAGCAGTTCTGCTGAATCTCCGATATGAAAACCATGAAGCATATGTGGTCGGCGGATGCGTCAGAGACAGTCTGCTTGGAAAAGAACCGAAAGACTGGGATATCTGCACCTCTGCTACACCGGACGAGGTTAAAGAACTAATGCATCGTCGTGGTACAAAGACAATCGACACTGGGCTGCAGCATGGAACAGTAACAGTTGACATGGATACTGCTGGAAAGTATGAAGTCACAACATTTCGAATTGACGGAAGTTACACAGACGGGAGACATCCTGACTATGTGGAATTTACCGAGAGTATTTATAAGGACTTATCTCGCAGAGATTTCACCATCAACGCTATGGCGTACAACAGCGCTGGATTGATTGACCCGTTCCACGGGAGAGACGATTTACAAGCAGGAGTTATTCGTTGTGTCGGTAATCCTGATGAACGCTTTGAAGAAGATGCGCTTCGCATTATGCGAGCTCTGAGATTCGCAGCGACTTATGGTTTCTCTATCGAAGAACGGACAGCCGCTGCTATCCACAAGGACGCTTGGATGTTAAAACGCATTGCTGCGGAGCGAATCAATGGCGAACTTTGTAAAATGTTGCTCGGTGACGGTATCTTAAATGTACTGTTGGATTTCGCTGATGTTATTGCAACGATTATTCCAGAAATGGAGCCTTGCATTGGTTTTGAACAGAACAACAAGTACCACCAATACACTGTGTACGAGCATATTGCACACGCTGTTGCAAACTATAGGGGCACTGATGTGTCCGTCAAGGTTGCTCTGCTGCTCCATGATATCGGGAAGCCCCAATGCTATACCGAAGATGAAAATGGCGGGCACTTCCACGGGCATGGAGTTCCAAGCCGCGATATTGCAGAACAAGTTTTGGATAGACTGCGGTTCGATAATAAGACAAAGCAAGAAGTTCTTGAGCTTGTGCTCTATCACGACACAATGATTGAACCAACGCCCCGCACAGTCCGCAAATGGCTGCACAAACTCGGTGAACACCGGTTTTCGCAGTTTTTGGATGTACGGATGGCTGATATTCTTGCCCATGCAGAGGGCACTCAGGAGTCCAGAATCGAAAGATGTATCGCGCTCGGCTCTATCATGTCTGAGGTTTTGGAGGCTGAGCAGTGCTTTGCATTAAAAGACCTGCAAATCAATGGCAGAGATATTATGAGTCTCGGCGTTGAACAAGGAAAACGTGTTGGCGAAATCCTTAACAGCCTTTTAGATGAAGTGATTTCAGGGGCTTTAGAAAACGAACACAGTGCTTTGATGCAGAGGGCGGTGGAGCTTCTTGGATGAACTCAAATACCCCAAAGGCGAAAGAGTTTGGGTAGGATATTATAATGCTGAGCATGAGCTTTGCTTCATTCTTACCAGCAAAGAGAGCCGCGAGTTCTATTTTTTATATGAGCTTGTTGATGGTGAGTTTAAGAAGCTCGGGAAAGCAAGAACCCCAAAAGAACTTGAGGACAAGTTCGAGGTTTCAAAGAAGATGAGGTGTGCACAATGATGTCTGATTTTGAGTATGATTGCTGGCAGCGTAAGCGCCTTGCACAGCAAGCGAAGTACCGCAAGTGCGGGAGCAAGAGCAAGAAATGCTCAATGTCAACAGACCACATGACTCAGAAACAGTGGAAAGAAAGGAATGGGAAAGTTGTGACCGTTAACTTGAACCAACCAATTACATGGGATGAATTCAAAGCACTGACTACATCAATGCAAGAAGAGTACCTACGACATATGATGGAGAACTATGGCGCCAATGCAACGAGTTTTGCCGCCATGTTTGGGGTACAACCGCTTACGATTCGACGGCACATCCAGATGAACAAGCTGAATATCAAGTTCCCAGTTGGTCACTCTATGAGTACAGCACAAAAGGATGCGTGGGATGAATTGCTGCACGGGAAAACATCTGATGAGGGTGTCGAAGTAGAAGCAGAAGATGTACCAGCTACCAAGTTGGACGAAGCAGCTTCCAAACAGAGTATGGATATGAAGCGCTTTTCACTATGCTTTAATGGAAGAATTGATGTCAGTATGATTGCAAATTCTTTAGTACATATCTTGGGCGACAATGCAGTTGGAGAGGTTGAAATTGTGTGTAATCTTGGTTGATTTGCCTTGATAATCTGCATCTTTGTGATAGAATTGAATTAAAGGAGTGGTCAAATGGATAACAGCTTTGACTTGAAGTTTATGTCTGATGAGGAACTGCAAAACGCAATGGACGAGTTCGTCAATAGCGTTAAGGATGATGTTTCAGCGGATGAAGAAAAGACAACGGTTTTGAATCCAATTAAGCTGCAGCAGATGCAGTTTGCTCATGCGGTACTAAAGTATATTACGCGGGATTCTGATGTTGAAATTTCCTATAAATTGAATACGCCGTTCAAAACGATGGGAAGCATCAGCGTTGAGGGAGAAGTGCTGGCTTTTGACAAACCAGAGTGGTTTGCGAGAGTGGCAGAGTTTGCAAACAACATGGAGGTTTATCCGTTGGTTAAGAACCGAGTTCGTTTGACATTTACATTCCACGGTCTCACGAAACCGATTGAATAAGAGGAGGCTGGAATGGAGTACACAACTTGCAAAGACTCTATTATGGAGTTAATTGACGATGGTTCTAAGGTCTTTGGAAACGACTATAAAATTTCCAAAGAGATGCTTTTGAAAATCGATGAGGTTTGCGACGGAGTAGACGAGCTGGTATCTGAAATTGAATGCGAAAGTGTCCATGCAGATATCGAAGAGAAAACGAAGACACTTCGTATTGTTATCGTTTGTGACGAGCTTGAGCTTCACGGAGGAAGAACTAACGGGTTCTTCGACCTCATTACAAAACTGAACTCTTTTAGCTTTTCAAAGCATGGTCGGGAGTTCATCAAAATCGAGTTGAACATTTCGAATGTATGGGAGCGTATGAGTGAATGAAAAAAGAAGAGGGCGGCTAAGAGACGCCTTGAAAATGTTAAGCAGTGCTGCATCCATTGTGGAAACAGTTTGCGACAGTGAGCAAGACTGTATGGACAACTATCCTGAAAACTTGCAAGGAACAGAAAAGTTTGAGCGTATGGAAGACGCGGTTGATAGTCTCAGCGATGCGCTCGAAAAGATAGACGATGCGAAAGGACATATCCAGTCTGCATTAGGCTGATGTAGTGGTGGCTTTATGGAACTTGTGATTGCTGTGATTCTTGGAGTTATCTTGCTCATTAAATTTGGGTCGGATAAATCCGCAGTGAAGAATACTCGGGATGAGTATGACAAGAAGCAGCAGAAGATTTCTGAGTGGAAAAGTGTAGTGACAGACTGTAGCCTTGAGCAGCGGTTGAAAAACTATATCCAGAACCCAGAAAACAAAGAACAGGTTTCTAAAGAAGTCGCTCCTGTATATGAGAGCATCTTTTCTGGTAAGCAGCTTAGTGAGTTGTTCCCAAAAGAGCGTTGGTGTAAACCAAAAGCAGGATGGTCACCAGAATATCACGAGCAAGTTCAGAAAGAAATGTGCATGAAGAACTCGGAGAATGCACTCAGGATTATGATGGCAAAGCGCGGTAAGATTTTGGACTATGATGCAGATAGAAGCGCGTCTTATAGTCCGAGCGTAATGTCGAGTGGTATTTCTGCCGATTCTCCATTAACGGCATATGTTCTTATCTGGTGTGCAAAAGCTGTAGAAGAGCACGGCGTGCCAAACAAATTTGTTGTTCCTTCAATCGGGAAATATGGAGCAGGCAATATTCATTGGGAATTATAAAAGTAGGGCTTACGCCCTACTTTTTCAGCCCTCAAACAAATAATCTGGAAGGTCAATTTTTTCTTTCAACAGTACCTTGCCGCAGGCTTTTACAGAGCGTCCACTATCCGCCGAGACGAAGATGTTCGTATGGCGCAGCTCTGGGTTTGCAGAAACCAAAACCAGATTGTTATTATCGTCAAGATAGTATTGCTTGCAATACATTGCACCGTCAACACAGAAGATGCCGACATCTCCAATTGTGAGCTCGGCGTCTTTTTCTACATACACCATGTCGCCATCATGGATGTATGGATACATACTATTGCCTTGGATATCAACGGCGTAATCTGCTTCTTCTGGCACGGAGCTATCCACAAGAATCATCTCGAAGTCAACCCCGTCGAGAGGTACGGAGCTACCGGCAGCAGAGGGAGTGGTATAGCGAGGAATGTAGCGCTCGCTCTTAACCTGCTGCAAATCGATGACTTTTGGAATAACACGAGGCTTCTTCGTGGCATCAACCCTTTCCTTCTCAAGTGCGCAGATTGCATCAACTGCTCTTTGCCCATAGTTGTCAAGACTTTGATAGCTGGACAGAAGTTTTCTTTCGGAAGAAGTAAGAACCAAAGTGTAGTTTGGTGTATTGTTTAAGTGAAAATCGAGCAAGGTGTCCATTGATATGTTGAGAACACGCCCGAGAGAAAGCAATGCATCCATTGCGGGTTTCTTGGTATTGCGTTCCCAAGCACGAATTGTGACGGTGGAAACACCTACTGCATCTCCAAGATTCTGCTGAGTGAGATTCCGCTCTACACGAAGGCTCTTCAGCCTCTGTCCGAAGTCCATGTTAAAGTCCTCCAAAAAATAAGCTCAAGTTTTGATGTTGACAGACCACTGTGTTTGTGGTAGCATAAAAACCGCAACAACTGTTTCTACTGACAGCTTAACATAAACAACTGTTTCTGTCAATGGTAAAAAGGTAGCTCGCCAGTATAGACGAGCTACCACGAAACGCACACTGCCATGAATACCAACATAACAACAGCGTGCAGCGACCCGTGCTTGACAGGTCGAAGTCATCACTGACACCACTCAGCAATGACTCGCTTGTAGTATAACACGGGATTTCTCGTAAATCAATGGAGGTTTTTACTACAGGATGAAGAAGATAGTCTCAGTCAAGGAACTTAAAGAGTATTGTGAAAACCATAAGCCTCAGCAGATTTCCTTTTACACAGAGAACCAGAATTGGTATTGCGTTTCAGACCCATGCAAATTCAAGTTGTCATTCCCGATTATGTTGATATACGAAAACCCAAACTTGATTTGCTTAAAATCTGGAGCAAATACCTTATGTTTTGACCGAGTACGTTGTGTCGAGATAAACACTGAAATGACTGTGATTGGAACTGTTTTCACAGTTTTTTGTGGAGGTAGAAACGACAAAGAACAAGAAATCATCTACACCCTGTTAGCCGGTTAAATATTTTTTGATGTTGTCTATATAATTAACTTGACTCTGCCATATTGGGCGTGCTATACTCCAACCATCAACATAATTGTATTTAAGGGGTTTAGCATATTGGGTTTTCAGAATAACAAAGAGCGGGTTCCGCAGATTGGCGACGTGTATCTGATGAAGTTTGGCGGCAGCGGCAGTGAACAGAGCGGCGTGCCGTCCGGGCGTTGTCTTCCAGAACAACGTGGGGAACGCACATAGTCCTAACATCATTGCCCTCCCGCTTACAAGTTCCATCAAAAAGACGAATCAGCCTACGCACGTTATCGTCAAAGCAGCAGACAGCGGTCTTCGCAGAGACAGTATGGTTCTTTGCGAAAACCCGGAGCGTATGTCCAAGGAGCGTCTCGGGCAGTACCTCACCACATTGTCCGAGGAATATATGAAGCAGGTCGCAGAGGCAAACTTGCTGGCGACAGGCGCAATCGCCTATCTGGACATCGAAGCGCTGCTTGCTGTATGGAAGAAAGCCGCAGCCCTAAACGCTGTTGTACCAGCATAACGCTACATACTAAAGTGGGAGGCTCGCTATGTACAATGCGGAGTTAAAATCAAGATTCATTAAAGACTACACCAAGAGTATCAACACGGCTAACGTTGCAACAACAGTGTTTGAAGCGTTCGAACCATATGAGGTCTCGTGGAATGCGGACTTATGCACTAAGAACAAGGAAGAACTTCAACCGGCTATTGACGAGATACTCGCGTTACGCGCCAGAAGCCAGTGGATGTCACTCACGATTCTGAAGGAATATGTGAAGTGGTGTATTGCCATGAAGGTGCCGAATGCTTGCGACGGAATGCTCGGTATTGAGACGGCAGGGTTATCCAAAGTTAAGCGTCAAATGATTTCAAGTCCACTTCATCTCCAGCGTGTTCTGGACGAAGTTTTTGATAAAGAGAGCGAAGAGACAATTGATGTCATCTACCGCTGTTACTATTGGATGGCTTTTGGTGGTATCAAAGAAGACGATACGCTTCTTGTGAAAGCATCTGATATCGACTTCGCCAACATGGAGATTGCCTATAAGGATACGCACATTCCGCTTTATCGTGAAGCATTGCCTGCATTCCATAAAGCAGCAGAACTCAATAGCTTCCGCTATAAGAATCCCAATTACTCCCGAACGATTATACGGGATAGAGTTCCGGGCGACACATTGATGCGTGGTATTCGTGCAGTAACAAAAACCGCAACACTTCGTTCAATTCTATCTAAGAAATCGGCACAGGCTATTGAAGAAGGGCTTACCCAGCAACAACTTAGTTTCTACCGAGTGTGGATGTCTGGATTGTTTTACAGAATGTATGATAGAGAACGAGCTGGCATTCCAATAGACTTCTCAGAAGCAGCAACTAACTTCGTATCCGACCGAACCTATATGCTCAATGGAAGAATTAAGCTGGAGCACAAGCAGAATCGCATAGAGCGAGATTACATGGAAGATTATCAGCGTTGGAAACTGGCGTTTTCAATCTAACGTAGCGAATAAAGAGATTCCCACCGAAGTGGGTTTCTCTTTTACATATATCAACATAATTAAATAACATACAGTGCCGAATGGCTTAGGTATAAATCTGGAAAGAAAGGAGAAAGTGTATGGCTTTCAAGAAAACAAAGCAAGAGGCATTGGACTTGCTGCAGGAAAAGGAAAAGCGTCTGGCTGAACTGACAGAAGAGTCTGCATATGCGGTTCAGATGGTTCAGAACACCATTGATAATCTGCAAGCGGTCAACAGCGATATCCAGACCACGATGGATGAAATCGATACATATATGCAGCGGTTGAATGATACTCGCAGCAGCCTCAGCACCACTCACGACAAGAACGAAAAAATCATGCAGAACTTCGCCAAGCTGTTGTGCGTTGATTAAGGAGGAAATTCATTGAGCGAATTAAAGGAAAGATTCCTCACGGTCTACAAAGAAACAGTTACGCGAGCCGGTTCAGACTCACTACTGGACTGGCTCGAACATTCTGATTTCTTCGTGGCACCGGCTTCAACAAAGTATCACGGATGCTATGAGGGTGGGCTTTTGCAACACTCCCTCAATGTCTATGATTGTTTGAAAATTGGAATCGAAGCAGCCGGATTACAAGGTGTCTACAGTGATGAGACAATTGCAATTGTTTCTTTGATGCACGACCTTTGTAAAGTCAACTACTACAAAAAGGGTTTTCGGAATGTCAAGGATGAAGAGACTGGACAGTGGTATAAGAAAGAGGTCTATGAGGTTGATGAGAAGTTCCCTTGCGGAGAACACGCAGATAAGTCTATCATCATTCTTCAGAACTTCATTCGTCTTGAGCCAGAAGAAATCTTGGCGATTCGTGCCCATATGGGCGGTTGGGACACCGCAGTAAAGGGCGGCAACGCTTTCATTGGGAAGATTTTTGAGCGCAGCAAACTGGCGCTCCTGTTGCATCTTGCCGACATGGGCGCAACATATTTAATGGAGGGATGAAATGGCAGAACAGATGAACATTTATCAGAAACTTGCCAGAATCAGAAAGCAAGTGGAGGTCATCCAGAAGAACAAGAGTGGCTACGGTTACAAGTATGTTTCCGAGGATGAGATTCTCGCAAAAATCTCAGTGTTTATGGACAAATATGGTCTGTCCCTGATTCCCAACATCAAGCAGGGCAGCACAATTGTGTCCCCATATACATACAAGAAAACCAAAACCACTGGCAAGGGTGACATCTACGAGGAGAACAACAACGAGGTTTTGGTTAGCGCGGATATGACA
>ULNG01007416.1_pt1 | contig 14296 bp, 8 predicted proteins | sample 1951861 | NCBI WGS metagenome assembly ULNG01 (sample SAMEA4835571, study PRJEB28245) | human gut metagenome | biome: gut microbiome; material: fecal sample | place: Denmark | collected 2008 | reverse complement strand
GGTGGCACACCGCCGACCATAATTTTCCATTTTCAATTTTCCATTTTACATTAACTACTAAATCCGCTCATCATGCCTGTAAGCATTACGACAAGCGGCATTGTTGCAAGTGAAAATACTGTAGTTGCGGCAACGATACTAACCGACAGCTCAACATCCTTGTTGAACTTTGTTGCAAACATAGTTGTTGTTGCGGCAGTAGGGGCTGATGTGGCAATTACGCAAGCCATGGTAATTACGGGTGTGACACGGCACAATGACATTACAACCGCTGTAATCATCGGTAAAGCAATCAGACGGACTGCCGAAGAAAAATATACGCCCTTGTCAGTGAACGCCTTTTTAAAGTCAGCCTGTGAAAGGTAAAAACCTATAATAAGCATCGGGAGCGGAGTGTTCAGAGCTGCAAGATATTCAACCGGTTGACTGATTATGTACGGAAGCTTAAAACCTGTAATAAACAGGATAATTGCAAGAAGAACACCGATAAGACCGGGGTTGAGAACAAGCTTTTTGAATGAAAGCTGTTTTTTGTCACCGCTCATTGAAACAAGTCCGTGCGTCCATACAAAAATGTTGAATACGGCAACAAAAATTGAGCCGTAAAACCAACCGTCATCACCGAGAATTGCCTTCTGGAGGGGCAAAGACATAAATGCACAGTTTGAATAGATTGTTGCAAAGCGGATAACAGCCTTACGGCTTTCATCTTTATCATGAAAAATCAGGTTACAGATAAGTATTGACACAGCGAAAATAAGTGCAGAGCAGGCAACGCAAATTATAAGTCCGCTCAAAAGTTCAAACGAGAACTCCCGCTGAAAAGCGGAAATCATAACGCAGGGCGTCACAACATACAATACTATATCGGTCATGTGACGGGCGGAAAAATCGGTGATAATTTTCTTCTTACCGCAAATAAAACCGACTGCAATCAAAATGAACAGTACAAGCACCTGTTGTGCAATAATAATGAAATTCTCTCCCATAAATCATTCTTCTCTCTTAAATTAATCGCTATCATTTTAGCACAGTTGCAAGAGGTTTTCAAATGATGATGTGCTTTTTTTCGTTTTTTTTGACAGAAAAAACGACATAGTTCACAAATATGAGGTAATAACATTGTGCATTTCAACTAACAGGAATTTTATTTTTTCGCAAATATGTATTAACCGCTGAATTTTTGTACAGTTTATTGACATTTTTTACTCTGAAATGTATAATATTTACAAAAGATAAAACTTTTATTTCTGCAATATTTTATTACTTTGAAAGAAGGATTTATTATGGCAACAACAAAGAAAACAACTGCAAAAACAGCCCCTGCAAAAACTGCTCCCGTTAAGGAAGAGCCTGTAAAAAAGACTGTTGCAAAGGCTGAGCCTGCTAAGACTGTTGCTGCAGCTGCAAAGAAGGCTGAACCCGCAAAGACAGAAAATGTAAAGGTTGAAACTGTTAAGAAAGCAGAACCCGTTAAAAAGGCTCCTGTTAAGAAAGCAGCTCCAAAGAAGGTTGCTCCAAAGAAGGTTGCTCCAAAGAAGCCCGTTCCGGTTGAAACAAAGGTTAATTTCTTCGTAGAATATGCAGGCGCACAGGTTCCTGTTGAAGAAGTAATCAAAAATGTTAAGGCTACATACGGCAAGGATGCAAAGGAAATTTCAATCTATCTCAAGCCCGAAGAAAGCAAGGCATACTTTGTTGCCGACGGCAACGCAGAAGAGATGGATGTATTCTTCTGCTGATTGCGATAAATTTTGAATTTAAAACACAAGCTTTAAAGACCGCTCAAAAGAGCGGTCTTTTGTTGTTTTAAGATGAATGTTGCGAAAAATCGTAGTGCGGATATTATCCGCCCCACGACCAAACAGTTAATTTCATATATAAAAAACGGTCGGGCGACAATGATTTGCATTTTGCAAACTGTCGCCCGCCTTTAATTTTCAATTTTATGCACGCTCGGGCAATTTAACTCTCGCACTTGTAAAACTAACTTCTCGAGCGGGGAACGGCGGTTCGCCGTATTATCTGTCTTTCAAATCAACATATTCCTTGTTTTCGGAAATGCTCATATATGCAGGACGGATAATCTTACCGCAGTTGATAAGCTCCTCAAGTCTGTGTGCGCTCCAACCCGTAATACGAGCTGTTGCAAAAAGCGGAGTATAAAGCTCACACGGAATATCAAGAAGGCTGTAAAGAAGTCCGCTGTAAAAATCGACATTTGCGGCAACGCCCTTATAGATTTTACGCTTTCTGCCGATAACCTTCGGAGCCAGTCTTTCAACTCTCTCATAAAGATCAAATTCATCATTGTGACCTTCGGCAAACGCAAGCTTTTTAACAGCACCGTGAAGAATCTGCTGACGGGGGTCGGAAATTGTATAAACTGCGTGTCCCATACCGTAGATAAGACCTTTTTTATCAAAAACCTGCTTGTCAAGGAGCTTTTCAAGATAATCTTCAAGAGCGTCCTCGTCTTCCCAGTCCTTAACATGCTTTTTGAGATCCTCAAACATATAGTAAACCTTAATATTTGCACCGCCGTGCTTAGGACCTTTGAGTGATGCAAGTGCCGCAGCTACTGCCGAGTATGTATCAGTACCCGAAGATGTTACAACATGTGTTGTAAATGTTGAGTTGTTACCGCCGCCGTGTTCCATATGGAGAATGAGCGCCATATCAAGAACCTTTGCCTCAAGCGGAGTGTAGTGTCTGTCGGGACGAAGAAGCGACAGAATAACCTCGGCTGTTGACATTGTAGGCTCTGCACGGTGGATATAAAGGCTGTTATCACGCTGATAGTGATTATATGCGTGATAGCCGTAAACCGACAAAAGAGGGAATACTGAAATAAGCTGTATGCACTGTCTTAAAACATTGTCGATTGATGTATCGTTAGCATTCTTATCATAGCAGAAAAGTGTGAGAACACTTCTTGCTATTGAGTTCATCATATCGTTACTTGTGGCCTTGAGGATAACATCACGAACAAAGTGCTGAGGAAGAGTTCTGTACTGAACAAGAAGCTCCTTAAAGTCTTTAAGCTGTTGTTCGTTAGGCATATCGCCAAAGAGAAGAAGATATGTAACCTCTTCAAAACCAAAACGGTCATCCTCAAGAATACCGTCAACGATATCCTTTACATTATAGCCCCTGTAACGAAGCTCACCCTCGCAAGGAACAAGCTTTCCGTCAACAAGCTTATTCTGTGTGATTGTAGAAATATCTGTAAGACCTGTAAGAACACCCTTACCGTCAAGGTCACGCAGACCTCTTTTTACATTGTACTTACTGTATAAATCTGTATCAATAACGGAGTTATGCGTCATTTTCTGAGCCAGAGCATGAATCTGCGGTGTAACATCCGAATACTCGCTGTTTGTCATAAAAAACACTCCTTTTTAAAATTCACAATAAATTGAAACTATATTTTATATATTATAGCACATTTTTAAAAAAAAGAAAAGGTACAATTCTTGCAGAAGTGTCATAACGATTTTCAACCTTATATGTAGAATTTGCATAATTTTCCGTCTTTTTATTCATCATTATGCAACTTTCGGGATGTTTATTTATAAATGAAGTATAATTTTGACGGATATAAATCTCCAATCCGTCATTTGAGGGTTTAGGGCAGAAAAATACGGAGCAGGAAAAACCTGCTCCGTAAAAAACAACATTATTTTATTACTTGAGATATGCGCCGTTAGTGCCGATCTGACCGTCAATTCCGGTGAAACCGTCTGCACAGCAAACATAAACTCTCATATTAGCCTTACCAACAGAAGATACTGTAAGTGTGCCGTCTGTAACATACTTAACATCGCCTGTAACTGCATCAATATACTTGCCGTTAGGAAGGTTCTTGAATGTAGCACCGCCTGAGATAGTTACACAAGCAAGGCTGTCTGTAGCGCCCTGTGTGTAACGGCGAACGAATGCCATATTACCGTCAACATAAGTCTTGCTTCTTGTATACTGACCCTTCTGAAGTGCAGGAACTGCTCTTCTGATTCGGTTGAGCTGCTGAATATGAACAGCGAGAGGTGCTTCAAGTGTGCTTGCAACAGCACCGCTTGCATTAGAATATGTACCAAAGTCTGTAGCTGTTACGTCGCCCTCGAGGTAGTCACCGAAGTATGCACGACCTGTTGTTGAGAGAGGTGCGTTAGGACCAACGTCCATAGGAACACCCTTCTGGAACTCAAGCTCAGAACCGTAGTAAAGACACGGAATACCACGGAAAGTAAAGAGTACATCAAGGTTCTCAGCCCATGACTGTGTACCGCCGTCATAACGGCTGTCCATATCAGGACCGTAGTCGTGAGAATCAACATATGTTACATTCCATGATGAGTCATTGTAGTACGGATCTTCTTCACAAGCACGGGTAAATGCGTTGCTTGCATTTGAGAAGTTCCAATGCATCGGGAAGTCGATTACGCTTGTGCCGTTTGCCTTGCTGTAATCAGGTGTGTGATACTTAAGACCGTCAAGATAAACATTATCAGATGTGGGCTGATTTGCTGTACTTGCGTTGCTGTCATAGTGCTTAAGTGTAAGATTAATGTTTGCAGCCTGATCATTTGTAAATGAATCGATGTACTGGCTGTCTGATTCAGCCCATGTATAGAACGGAGCTGAAATTGCAGGAATGTTGTGGTTCCAGAATTCACTTACACGAGTACAAACCTCACCAAAGATGAAGAAGTTTTTACCGCCTGTCTTGAGCCATGACGGGAAGTAATACTGGTTAAGTGTAAGTCTTGAAACGTGCTTTTCAGTATCAAGTCTGAAAGCGTCAACGCCCATGTTGATATAGTTGTTATAAACGTCGTTAAGGTAATTAGCAACTGTAGGATTCTCTGTGTTGATATCAACGCAGTCACCGGCAATCTGACCTGTCTGTACAGTCGGGCTTTCCCAGCTGAGGTCTTTGAAGTGGTGATAGTAGTTTTCCGTGTCGTGATTACCGGAGTCAAGCTCCTTAGTATCCTTCATGATATTAAGTCTTGCAGCATACTGATACTTAGGTTCAAGGTCATTATAGTTCGGGAATGTTTTATCAAAGTCGCTTCCCTCAATAACCTTCATGCAATCTACAGAAGCAAGATCCTGAATTGAGTCGTATTCCTTTGTAAACATAGGAGCAAGAGTTGCCTCACCGAAGTTACCTGAATGGTTAACTACGATATCCTGAACAATCTTGATGCCCTTTTCATGGGCAGCATCAATAAGATCCTGATATGTAGCGCCGTCGCTCTCATAACGAACATCAACTGTTGAGAAGTCCATTGCATGGTAGCCGTGGTAATCGTAGCCTGACGCATTTGTTACAACAGGAGTAATCCAGATTGCGCTGAATCCGAGAGCCTTAATATAATCGAGCTTGTCGATAAGTCCCTTGAAGTCACCACGCCATGCGGGATCGCTGTCGGGGTTGTTCGCCTGTGAGTCGTCCCAGCAATGAACATCGTTACCTGTGTCACCGTCATAGAAACGGGTTGTGATTACAAAATAAATTGTGTCTTCACGCATGTCAACACGGTCAAATTCCTGCATATCTTCAGGATTTTTACTTGACCATCTCTTATTTTTGTACCACCACTCGCCTGTGTTTCTTGTGAGTTCCGCAGACTGCTTTCCGTTTGTAACAAACATCATATTGATTTTTGTTACATCGTTGAAAGTGTACTTGTAGTAGTTGTTTCCCTCGGAAGTCATCTTAACGCCGGGGTACTCCGTGCTGATGTTTTTCGGAAGACTGTTCCAATAATAGATTGTGGGCGTGCCTTCCTCACAGTAGTAATGTACTGTGATTGTGCTTGATGCCGAAGTGTCGTTATCGTCATCTGTATTAGCCGCACTTACGGACATAACAGATACCGTGCAAATTACGCAAATCGACAAAATCAAAGCAAGCAATTTTTTGATTTTTGCCATAGATTTTCCTCCTTTTGTTATACTTTGTACAACATAACATACAATTATATTATAATTTAGACAGCCTCATATATTTTTCTTTTAAAGAATTATTACAACTTTGATGCCGCCAAAGATTAAGCCCTCAATTTGGCTATTATATACAAAAAGGAGCGACAGATTCTGTTTTTTCAACTCTTTTAAAGGGTTAAGTCAAATCTGACGCTCCGTTAAATTATATTTTATATTTTCAAGCTTATATTAGGTTCAAACTTTGTGCGACTATTGCTTTAAAACGAATTTATCAAGTGTGTTAGCAATACCATCGTTATCGTTTGATTCGCAGATGTAATCGGCAATCTTCTTTACATCGGTTTCGGCATTACCCATTGCAACGCCGAAGCCTGCATAACCTATCATTGTCATATCGTTGTAGTTGTCGCCGAAAGCGGCAAGCTCTTCCCTTTTAATCTTGAGTTTATCAAGCAAAAGCGGAAGCATTGAGCCTTTTGTAACACCAAACGGCATAATCTCAAGAAAATAAGGTGCGCTTTTATATACATCGAGCAAGCCGTCATAACGGTCTGCAAGAATTTTCTGATACTTATCAAGCTCATCGGGTTCGCCTGCAAGAAGAATTTTGTTGATATCAAATCTTACAGATGAGATAAAATCGTCAACAACAACCATTTCAGCCTTGATAACGTCCCTTTCAACATAGGTATAGTCGTTCACCTTATTATCCGAGATGATTCGCCTGTCATCGTATGTGTTGATTGTAATGTTTGAATCCTTCAAAACATTCACGATGTCGGGAAGATATTCAAGCGGAAACAGCTTGCTCACCATAGTTTCGCCTGTTTCGCAATTGATAATCCTGCCGCCGTTGAACGCCATAATAAAACCGCCGAAACGGTCAAGCATAAGGTCTTTTGCTATCGGCATAATTCCTACGGGATGTCTGCCTGACGCAAGAATAATTTTCTTGCCCTGCTTCTGCGCCTCCATAAGAGCATATCTTGTACGGGGAGTAATCTCCTTTTGGGAGTTTGTCAGCGTACCGTCAATGTCAAGCGCTATTAATTTGTAATCCATGAAACCACCCTTAACATATCAATTTCTAAACACAATCAGTATGTTACGGTCAAATTTGACCGTATAAAATATACCACAAATCGCCCAAAAATGCAACTAAAAAGCCGATTTTAGCCCATATAAAAGCTATTTTCACCATTTTTCCGCTTTGTCTTTTTCGCCAACAAAAAACGGACGAAAAGAGAATTTTCCTTTCGTCCGAAATTAAATATATTCAGCTTTTATTTATTCTTCCGATTTTGTATCGTTGTCGGATTCAGCCTTTTGTTGCAATTTTTCCTTCTGCAAACGGTCTATAATTTCATTGATGTCGCTGTCCTTCGGTGATTTGTCATGTCCAGTAAGTATTCGTATTATAACGATAAGCTCGTCAATGAATATCAGCAGCAGCGCCGCAATAAAAATCAGCAGTCCCCACGGTGAGAAGAAAAGGTTGTACAATGTGTCAATGAATCCGAGCTTGCACACCATAATATAAAGCACATCTTCGGTTGAAATTTCCGGGTCGGGAGTATCGTTTGCAATGCCCTTTGTCTGTAGCTTATATGTGCCGTCAGCTGTTTTATACGGTGCAACTACAACCTTATGAGTCACGAGAAGTCCCTCGGTCTGCCCACTGCCACGATAAGTAATAATATCGCCGACCTTGAGGGCGGTCGGATTGTCAACGCTCTTTCCGAGAATAACATCGCCGATCATAAGCTCAGGCTGCATACTGCCCGTTGAAACTCGTAGCGCGGAATATCCGAAAAGCGAAGGTGTTTTTCCGTTCACCTTTGAACCCATAAACACAATTACGGTCAGCACAAGTATTGCAAGCACTCCCCAGCAAATTATATTTTTAATTATCCGCAAAGTTTTATGCAGCTTTGATTCATGCCTTTTCTTTATTCTATTTTTTGATTTGGGGTGTTCGGTTGTTACAGATGTCACTTCAACCGCATTTTCAAAATCGTTATTTTTATCCATAAATTCCTCCACGGCAAGTTGCCGTTCCCAGTTCGTGTAGATTGTTTGCAATGTGCGAAACATATCCGCCCGAGCGTAACATTGCAATCGTTCGTACAAACACAAACTATCCGTTTTTATATAACGAAAATGCGTATATATTCGTCAAAACGGGCGGATTTTATTCTCTGCTACCGATTATAAATTATAATAAAAAAGGGCTGTAAAAACAACCCTTTTGTAAATTTAAAAATCTAAAATTTTAAAGCGAGATATAAACATCATCAAGCGTGTATGTTATTGTTGATGACGATTCATTCTTGATGTACCAATACACCTTTGAAACCGTAGGTCCGTCAGTAGCTTTCGGCTTGATTTCAAGGTTTGTCACAATAGGTGTGTCTATTGAATCTGTGCTTGCAGATGTAACACTGATTTCCGTGGTTACGGAATAGGTATCTCCATATGCACCGCCCTTAATTGTGGTTGTGAGCTTTGCATTACCCTCAGCCACAGGAGTAATTACACCGTTTTTATCGACTGTAAACACGCTGTTTAATGATGACGAATAGCTTATACTGCTACCTATATAGTCCGTTCCTGCAACAAGGCCTGCGTTAAATGTACGGCCCAGAGGAATACTTATACTGCTATAATAGTTGGCAAAGTTAGCCGCATCTGTCAAAGGTTCCTTAAAAGCACCCGTGTCACAGTTGTGATAACCATTCTCCACACCCGCTCTTAATGTAAATACATAACAATTAGTTGGGGAAATTTCAGGGCAATATGATGCAACTCTTATGCAGGGGGTAGCATTCGCTCCTGAAGGGCTATTATTTACATATATCTGAATACGTTTAGCAGTAATCGGAATGTCAGCATACATAATTTTATGACCGCCAACATATTTCACATATGTCATATTGATAACATCAGTTGTCCACCTTGGGTTATCTTTATCTTCAAGTGAATAGCGTATCTTGGTTGTTGTGTCGGAATCATTCCAACTTTGAACACCATTTGCATTAAAATAAATTCTGTACTTGCCAAGAGTAGTTTTCGTATATGTACTGTTACTACCGACAATATCATTATAAGACCTATATGTCTTGAGCGGTTTGTTGACTCCGACATAAAGTCCCGACGCAGATGCCGTACCGCTTGTTTTCAGACCTTTTATAAAAAGCGAAACATTCTGTTCGGCATTGCCCGAGTTAGAAATTTCGGTGCAAAAATATCTTCTCTTTCCTGCCTCCAGAGAACCTCCGAATTTAGTAACTGCATTCTCACCGAAAGTAGAGCCGTCATCACTTGACTCAACGGTTTTGATGCTGATGTTCTGACCGTTGCTGATTTTGTACTGACCGCTCCACCTGAGAGAGTCACCCGATTCGGTTCGAGGACGGCTGAACCATGAAAAAGTCGTGGTCACACCGCAAAGCAGACAAAGTACAAGTCCGAGTGCGATTACAATTGCAAATTTTGATTTCTTCATGGTTTCACCTCCGTTGATTTAACCTTTAATTTTACTTTGTTATCCAAGAACCACCGCAGTTATCCCAACCGTTGTTAAGTTTATAACAATTTTTTCCGTCAGTCGGTAAACTTTCATAACCGCTATTGTTACCAGGTGTCTGATTCCATTTGTTATCCAATTTATTATCAGTATTTGAGCCATTCATTCTGTAGAAAATTACTTCATTATAACCGTCAGAAAGCGTAAGTGTAAATGAATAACAACTTAAAGCCTTATCGTATGTCATGCTATACCACTTATAGTCGTTATTAGTTGAATTGTGAACATAGGCTGCAAATCTTGCACCGTCCTTCTTCCAATCATCGCTAGGCATAAAGTAGTAAGTCTTGGTCTCACTCTTTATAAACTTCGCATAATAATGAACCGAAGAATTTACTGAAATACTGAGTTCGGCATTATCTGCAACCTTATGTATGCAGTCGCTGTCGGAAAACCAACCGGCAAACTGATAACCTTCATTGCAAACAGCTGTTGCCGTAACGGTTGTCGGGTCGGAATATGTATTTGTTACGGCACTTGTGTGCACAACACCGCCAACGCTGACTTTACCGCCTGTAAAGCCGTTTGTTTCCTTAGAGCCTGCTGAATCACAGCTTACGGCATCAAGCACAACTTCATAGCTGGCAAACGGATAGGTTGCCCATTTGCCAGAAGCTTTATCAGTATTACCGGACGATGTTATTACATAGCAATTACAACCGGAATCCCTACCAACTATATCCTCTGTCTGTACAAGTTTATTATTCCATTTGTTTTTCGAGTCATAACTATTATCGCTTGTGTTTTTCATCTTTACAAAAATATAATTTTCACAAGAAATCCAATTATAATCGCTCTCATTTGTAATTTCAGCCTTGTAAACATTTCCCTCAACAAGAGTCATGTCAAACCAATGTGATGTACCACCTTGCCACATATATAAGGCAATGCTTGATGTTTTTACACCATTGTTGTTATATGTTTTCCATTCATTAGGGACTTGCAGATAAATATCACGCTTTTGTTCAACTTCAAATTTAGCATAAACAGTTGTGTTAGCCTTGATAACCGTTGTCAAAGAATTGTTTTTGTAATCGTCTGTATACGGTTGTGTACAGCCAAGGTCTGTGTACCAACCGCTGAACGAATAACCCGACTTTGGAGTAGCTGTCAGTGCAACACTCTCGCCCCACTTTGCAACAGTAGAAACTGTGCTTGCGGCTGTTGTGTCGCCTGCCTGAACAGTACCGCATGCATTGCTGACTGCTCCGTTAAGTACGGCTGAGGCCTTTACCTCAAATTCTTTAAGCTTGAACCTTGCATGTAAAGTAAAGCCATCTTTAATGTTATTACATACATAAGTTGCCTCGCTGCTGACGGGAGTATCACTTGAAACGTTAACGTTATACCAACCGTCAAAGTCATAACCCTCGGCGGGGTTTGCAACAAATGTTGCACTTCCGTCATAATCCACCGAAACTGTAACTGCAGTTGACGGTCCGACTTCTTCAGGTGCGGCAAACTTTACCGTACCTACTGAACCATCGTCAACAACTGCGGTGACTGAAAATGACTGCAGCTTAAACAATGCGTAGTATTCACAATCGGCATCGACATTTGTAAGAACATACTGTTGATCTGGTGCTACAGAGTTTGTACATTCTCTGTCGGAATACCAACCCATAAACTTATAATTTGGCTTTGTATTTGCAACAAGAGTTACACCGTTTCCGTTGGTAACCACCGCAGTTGATGTTGCACCTTCCGGCGAATCGCCTGCCTTAACAGTACCTGCTGTATCGACAATATTTCCGCCGAACACAGCATTAGCGGTAACTTTGCGAGATGATACATCCGAAAACTCTGCATACAGAGTCAAATCCTTCTTTATTGCCGCAGTTTCCACTGTCTTATCTGTGTACTGACAATCATTAAGGATCTTGCTGTCTGCCTTTATATTGCATTGCGGATCGGTAAACCAACCTTTAAACTCATAGTTGGCATTTGCTTTAGCCGTGAGTGTGGCAAGCGTACCCCACTCAACAGTTGTCTCTATCTTTGCGGCAGGGGTATCAGCTCCAAGCTGAACCGTACCGCCCGCTCCGTTGATTTTTCCCTCTGTTACTGAATAAACTTTGAGATTAAGGTTGATAATCTTGAATTTTGCATACAGAGTATAGTCAGCCTTTATACTACTTACTTTGTACGGAGTCGTTTTACTGACAAGTGTCTGACAGTTTTCGTCCGAATACCAGCCGACAAACTCATAACCCTCGCCTGCATTCGCAACAAAAGTTGCAGAACCGTTGTAGTTTACCTTGACGGTAACGCTTGTATTAGACGCCTCGGATGACGGTGAAGAAAACTGTACTGTGCTGTTTTTCTTATCATTCGGATGATTTGCAACCGCTGTTACCGAGAACTGCTTAATCATAAATTTGGCATAATACAAATGATTTGCCTGAATATTCTTAATTGAAAGCGTAAGATCCTGACTTTCCAGTTTTGTGCATTTCTCGTCAGAATACCAACCATTGAAGTCATAGCCCTCTTTTGGTGTGGCTGTGATTGATGTGTTTTGCCCCTCAAGGTACGAACCGACAGTGTATGCGCCCTCTTCGCCGTCTAAAATCTTAACAGTACCACCTGTGCTGTTTGCAACAGCTCCGTCCGAAACAGCTTTTGCCTCAACTTTATACTGTCTTTGGAATTTCGCATAAAACTTATGCTCGGCTGATGTATCATTTGCTTGGTAAGCACCGTTGCTGAGGGTAACTGGAGCTTTAAATTCGGGGTCAGAGTACCAACCGATAAATCTGTATTTGTTGCTGTCGGTCGGTTTTGCATTAAGAGTGACGGTTGTACCCTCTGTAACCTTAACTCTTGTTGCGCCGTCCATACCGCCTGTTACGCTTACTGTGCCCATTGGTGCATTATTATCCTTTTCATCCTTACATGTAGAATAAACGGAAACAATAGCCGGAGGTGCCCAGTAACCTGTGTTTTGTGAAGTAATAACATAGTTCACCGAAGAATTTCTGTTCGGTGCGCTGATGCTGTAATCTTTGCCGTTGTAAGTAAATTTGAATGTAATCGAACGTGCTGCATTGCTGTTAGGATTGGGCAAATATGCAACCCAACCGCTGAGTGACGCATTTTCATTCGGTTCAAAAGTCATTGCTATCGGAGTTGAACTGCCCTGAACATACATATCAACCGCAAGATACTTTCCGTCAACCTGCGTCATCGGCAATGTACTTGAATCTTCACTTGAGAGGAGAATTTTCTGAACCTCTCCCCATGTGCCGTAGCCGTTATTTGACGAATCCTTATATCCGTAGGCTGTGAATGTCTGTGAATCGGCATCAACACCAGCTTGCAGAGTTGTTGTCCATTTTGCAACATAGCTGTTCTGCGGATTTGATGTTACTGTTGATTCACAGCTGTAGAAAGTAACTGTTGCGTTAGGATTATCTGTATAGTCTGAACCGAGCTTAATAAAATAGTTACCGCTCGAATCCTTTGAAAGCTTTTCATACTCGCTTTTGCCGGCCTGGTTAATCCAGATTGCACGATTGTTTTTGGTAGCCCAACCCGCACCGAGTGACGGATCGCCCGTTGTTTTATCGTAAAAAGTCAATTCTCCCGCCTGGAGACTCTGAGTGATAAGCTTGAAGTTGTCAATTGTAACAGTCTGTCCGGCATACTTTGTCTTTCTGCTGTCATCCTGTAACCACACACGCATTGTAACCTTATGCGGTTTTGAATCTGCCGGAACGGTAAAAAGAGGACTTTCTGCTGTTGAACCCGTGTATGAACCGAAAGATTTTACATTTTCCTGTTTTGTAGTATTCAGGTTTGTACCGGAAACAACCTCTGCCGTGCTGTCGCTCTTACCGCAGACAACCGTATTACTGCCGTCACAAACGAATGAAACACGGAGCTTTTCCTCATCTGCATCAGCATCGTTAACCTTGATTGTTGGAATCTTTTCAAAATAGAATGACGCCTTTGTTCCCTTTGCGGTAACATTGAAAGAAAAATCAATATAGTTGACATTCTTATCGTTTACAGTAGCCTTTCTGTATGTAGCAGACGGCTCGCCGTTTGCAGTTAAGGTCGGAAAATAAACATCTGTGCCGTTTGCGCTTGTTGCCGAGGCAAGGTGAACATCGCCTGCCTGACGAAAATATTTTGTAAGATCAATCGTATTTCCGTCATAGCCGTTACCGTAGCCGATATTAGCGTTGGTAAACACATAGTTATCAATTGTACCGTTGTTCAAATCAAGCTTAATGGTTGAAATCGTTTCCACCCATGCAGAAACCGACACGATAGCGATTGTCAACACTTCAACAAGTGCCACAATGCTTAAAATCAAGCTTTTTCTCTTTTCTTTGCCCGACTTTTTGCCGATTGCAAGCTTTTCTTTAAAATAAGCCGCCAAAAGAGCAAATCTCTCTTTCATTGTGACACCTCCTTTTTATATTTTGCATTATTTTGCATTATTATTAATACGATGCTCTATCATCGTTGTTCACGTGATAAGTAACATTGGACGATGTGGAGAAGATATATTCACTCGCTGCCGGAATAAGCTTTGGGGTTGAATCGGAATTGTTCACAAACTTAAATCCGATAACTCGTGATCCTTTCGGCGCCTCGCAGCCAACAAGTTCACACCTATCACCGTCTTTAGTAGTAACCTTCATCTCATGCGGTGTTTCTTTGCCGTCATACTTATAAATTACATAAGGTGTATAAGCTCCGGTTGCAAGATCATTTCTGAGCCACCCTTTACTCTCCGGAATGTTG
>ULNG01039833.1_pt1 | contig 14417 bp, 13 predicted proteins | sample 1951861 | NCBI WGS metagenome assembly ULNG01 (sample SAMEA4835571, study PRJEB28245) | human gut metagenome | biome: gut microbiome; material: fecal sample | place: Denmark | collected 2008 | reverse complement strand
ACCGTGTTTGAGATATGCCCTGCATATGTTTACTGTGATGGCGAAATTTGTATCAGGTATAATAAAACTGTCGAAGGCACAGTAATTCTGATAAGCCTGTTGCTTTTGAAAAAACAAAATAAAAATGTAACTTTGAGAGAATGAAAATGAATAACGAAATTATTATATCGCATATCAGTATGCCGTACGGAGTGTTGCATGATCAAAAATTGAATTCTGTTAAATGCGAAAATAATCAAATGATTTTTACATTTGATATTAAAATATTTCCGCAGAATTATGTCGGCGATTGTTATAAACAGTACGAATGTTATAAGCATTGTGATATGATTGTGGCAATGAAAGAGGGGTCTTTTAACGATTTTAATTTTGTTTCGGCAACTGATAAAAACGGAAAATTTGAAGGTATTTCCTTGTCACAGGCTGAGTTTATTAATGCAATCAATAATGCTTATACAGCTGAATTTATAGATTGCTTTGCAAATAACAGCGAATTAAAAATTGAATTGGGTGTTAATTATTACGATGCTGAAAAGCAATATAGAAAATATCGAAAATTCAGTCTATGCAGTGTAGCACTCTATGCAGAAAAAGTGATTTGGAATTGGTATTGAATTAATAAAAAAATTTGAAAATATGAGACCGCAATGAGTCCGAAATTGTAAAGTTTTTTCAATTGCGGTGGGGTGTTGTGTCGGTAATGAAAGTGAAATGACCTTACACTCGGCGGCGGTAATCACTTTATTGAAGTTGACAAATCATCTGACGGAACATATTTTCTTGTAATTCATTCGAGCAGCCGAAATCTCGGTAAACAGGTTGCGGAAATCTATCAGAACCTTGCCGTTGATTTGCACAAGGGCAAGGAAGATTATTTCAGACAGAAAGATTATCTGCATGATGTTGAAATTTGTCAGCAGTTTGTAAAAAGAAAGTGTTCCGAAATGCGAACACTTTACAATCACATATTAAACCACAATCTGACCGTTATAACACTCATGATTGCGGCGGTTAGGTCGGCGGTTATGGCGGCAAAGAGGGTGTGGCGAATTTTTTTGACACGGATACAGCCAAAGTACATTGCGATTGCGTAGAAGGTTGTTTCGCTTGAACCTGCGAGTACTGAGGCTGTTCTGCCCGCAAAGCTGTCGGGACCGCAGGTTTTGTAAAGGGCTGTGAGGAGTGCGGTCGAACCGCTTCCCGAAACGGGGCGGAGGAGTACGAGCGGAACGATTTCTTTCGGAAATCCTAAAAATTCCGCTGTCGGCTGAATCAGTGAGCATATTGCGTCAATTGCTCCGCTTGACTGCAAAAGGTCAACGGCAAACACAAGTCCCATAATTGTAGGGGCAATGTTGTACAGAAGTTTTACTCCCTCTTTTGCTCCCGAGATGAATACATCGAATACGGGAACTTTTTTTATCAGCCCGAATACCACAACAATACACGCAAATGCCGGCATTACAAATTCCATTTGCTCACCACATTTCTCAAATTTTACCTTGCCTGAGATTCAGCGTACAGGCAATCAGCAATGCCACCGTCAACGCACACGCAGAGCTTATCCAGACGGGAACGATAATTTCAAAAGGCGCAGAGCTTCCGTAGGATTGGCGGAGTGCGGCAAGCGTTGTTGGTAACAGCTGGAGTGACGCTGTGTTCATAACTACAAAAACAACCATTTCGTTGCTCGCAATGTCACGGCGGTCATTGAGCGTGTGCAGCTGTTCCATTGCTTTTAGTCCGAAAGGTGTTGCGGCATTGCCGAGTCCGAGCAGATTTGCACTGATATTCATGGTGATGCTTTGAAAGGCGTCGCTTTTTTTATCAAGCCTCGGAAAAAGCGGACGGAGCAACGGTGCAAAGATTTTTGCAAAAATGTTTGTCAAACCGCTTTCAACTGCGATTTTCATAATTCCCGACCAAAGGCAGATTATGCCTGCCATTGTGAGAATAAGCTGTATTGATGACGCTCCGCTTTCGATGAGTGCGTTTGAAATGTCGGCGGTGTTGCCCATAAACAACGCACACAATACGCTCACGGCAATGAGTCCGCTCCAGATATAATTCAGCATTTTTACTCCTTTTGCTGCAATTAACGACAAAATGTACAATATTGTCATTTTTGTAATCAAATTATTTAATAAAATCGTTGACAAAAATCCCGAAAAATGGTAGTATAGGTAAAAATAGGGATTATGGTGAATTAAAAAATAGGGATTATGGTGAATTAAAATGATTTATACAAACTTTAGGGAAATTGATAAAGCAGGCAGAATTGTAATATCAAAGGATATCCGCAACCACCTCAACATTAAGCCGGGTGACATTCTTCACATTGAGGCTGACGATGAGTGCGTTACGATTAAAAAGGCAGAGAGCAAGTGCGTTTTTTGCAATACTCTTGATAATCTGATTGCATTCGGCGGAAAATATGTATGCAGAGATTGTGTTGAAAAGCTCAAAGGCTGATACTGCTTTCGACTACTCTAAAATATACTTGACCGAATTTGAAATTATGATAACGGACGGTGTTTTTATATGGACAGAATTGACAAAATTAATTATTATCTTGACATTGCCGAAACTGTGCTTGAAAGGGGAACTTGCCTGCGCAGAAATTTTGGTGCGATTATCGTGAACAACGACCAGATTGTTTCAACAGGCTATACAGGTGCTCCGAGAGGCAGAAAAAATTGCTGTGATTTGGGATTTTGTATCCGTCAGGAACGCAACATTCCCCGTGGCGAGCGTTATGAACTTTGCAGAAGCGTTCACGCCGAGGCGAACGCTATTATTCATGCATCAAGAGAACAGATGATTGGCGCAACGCTTTATCTTGTCGGCAAGGAGATGCCAAACGGCGAGTATGTTCAAAACACATCTTCGTGTGCAATGTGCAAGCGTATGGTTATCAACGCAGGCATTGACAAGGTTATTGTAAGAAACAACAAAACCGATTTTACGGAAATTGATGTGAACGATTGGATTATGTCCGATGATTCGCTTGACGCACTCCGTGGCTATTGATATGAAAACACGGCTTTTTATAACCGATATCCGCAAAATTTCTTTTGACAGAGTCGGTGAGCTTTCTCCCGAAAGAGCGGAGCGTGTTCAAAGATGCCGCAGAGCTGACGATAAACTGCGTTGCATTGCAGGCGGCTTGTTTATGAACAAATTTCTTGGCGGTGCAAAAATCACCGTGAATGAATTCGGCAAGCCCGAATGTGACAATGGGCTTTGTTTCAATATTTCGCACAGCGGAAGCTATGTGCTTTTTGCGTTGTCGGGGTCCGAAGTCGGCTGTGATATTGAAGAAATTCGATTTCTCAAGGGCATAAGGCTCGGAAAAATTGTTTTCTGCGACAACGAGATGAAATTGCTGGGCAACGCTTTTGACAGGCTCGGCACATTTTTTGAATTGTGGACTAAAAAAGAGGCACTCCTAAAATGTATGGGTGACGGTTTTCACCGTGGCGCAAAAAGTGTTGATGTCAGCAGCGGAAAATTCTCTGAAAATCAAACCGAATATTATATGAAACAATACAAATTTTCGGACTATGAAATCAGCCTTTGCAGTGTGCAAAATGATTTCCCGAAAGATATTGAATTTATCACTTTATAAAAAAGAAAGGCGTGGCTTTTGTGCCACGCTTTTTTAGTGCAAAATAAGTATTATACAGAAATGTGTTTTGCCCAAAAGACTACAATAATTTCTTCATGAAATATCTACAATGATTTTCAGGACAGTCGTCTAATTTTCCGAACACAACATATCCTTGCTTTTTATAGAATTCCTTTGCCTGAAAATCAAATGTATCCAAATGAATTAATTTTGCTCCGTTTGATTTAGCTTCTGTTTCTACATTTTTCAAGAGTGATTTACCGATTTTTCTTTCTCTGTAATTTGGGTCAACCCATAAAGTGTCAACATAAACGACATTCCAGCAATACATTCTCGCTATAATGCCGGCTATTATCTTGCCGTTCTTAACAATTTTTCTGCTTAAATCTATAAAGTTTTCTTTTTGTGTGGTTTCAACTTGAGTCAAATTATATTCAACCAATCTGTCAACAAGGTAATCCTGTTCTTCTTTGGTGCAGGTTTCTATGTTCATTGTTAAATCCCCTTTGCTGAATATTATTTTCCGAACAAGTCGCTGTGTGTTCCTGTTCGTGATAATGTCAATACAAGAACATCATCTTCTATGCGGTACACAAGTAACCAGTCGGGCTGAATATGACATTCTCTGTGTCCACCCCAATCTCCTGTCAACGCATGGTCTTTATTTTTCTCGGGCAAAGTTTCACCACGAGATAAACTTCTAATGATATTATCAAGCAGTTCAATATCCATATGCCTTTTAAGTGCTAATTTGTAGTCTTTTTTGAACTGCGTTGTCCATACGATATCTCGGTTCATCTTTTAAGCTCCTGAAGAGCTTCTTCAACATCGGAATAATGTTTTACTTCGGGATCTTTTGCAATTCTTTCTGCTTCAAGCATTGCGGCAATGGTTTCTTTGTTTGGCTGGTCAATCCTAACTTCAAAAGGAAAACCGCCGACACGCAAAGATTGACGCAGAAAAACATTGATTGCTGTTGTAAGATTCATACCGAGTTCTTTGTAAAGAGATTCACATTGCTTTTTTATATCGCTGTCCATACGGACACTAAAATTTGTACTTGCCATTATAATCACTCCGTTGCAATTTATTGTACTTATATTATATGCTGTTTGCAGTGCAAAGTCAACTCAATAGATGTAAATTTATTGCAAAATAGGAGTTTTGTATGATTTTGTGTGCAAATTCGGGATAAGGTCACAATATGTGACAAACCCCTGATTTTGTTAATATGCTTGTTATTGCTATTTTTAAATAATTGTGATACAATTTACTTTGATTAGTGTAGCAATCGGCTGCATATATTGTGTATGAAAAAATTCGGAACGGAAATATCCGTCTGCACACGGATGTTTTGCAATTTTCAGGGGGGACACTATGCCGACATTTACAAAGGCGGCTATCAAGGCGACATTTATTTCGCTCTTGAATAAAAAGCCGTTGAATAAAATTACAGTCAAGGAAATTGTTGAAGAATGCGGAATTAACCGTAATTCTTTCTACTACCATTTTGACGACATTCCGTCGCTTCTTGAGGAAATTCTCGTTGAAGAGGCTGACAGATTTGTTGCGACCGAAACCGACAACAATACCTCTGTTTATGAAAGCCTGATTTCTGTAATTGACTACGCTTTTTCAAACAAGTCGGTGATTCAGCACATTTACAATTCTGCGAACAGAACTACATTTGATGTGTATCTCAACAGGATTTGTACTCACGCTATAAAAAGCTATTTTGACAAGCTTGAAATTACAAAAAATATTGCCGAAGAAGACCTTGACGCAATGATTATGTATTACAAGTGTCAGCTTGTCGGTTTTATTATCGACTGGCTCGGCGGAGGTATGAAATATGACCTCAAATTTAAGATGAAACGCATTTGTGAGCTGTTTGAGGGTTCAATGGAGTCTGCATTGGACAGATGTGCCAAAATCAATGCCTGATTGCTGTTTTATTGGTTAAAAGTGAATATTTGCGCTTGCTTGCGTGTCTGAAATACAGACGAATTTAACAAAATGTCTGATTTCCGTACAAATTTATTGCCGTGTCTAAATTCCTGACACGGCATTTTTTGTGTCTGTTTAAATTTTAACAAAGCCGTAATAGAATATATTACGGACAAAGGAAATACGGTTCACCTCTCGGATCGTTCCTTTGAATGCAGAGTGCAGTCTGCAAATCATATATGAAGGAGTATGAAATATGAAGTTAGGGAAAGCGGTTGTTAAAAGCCGTTTCGTAATCCTTATACTTGCCGTTGCGCTGATGATTCCGTCAGCCTTGGGAATGGCATTTACAAGGGTTAATTACGACATTCTTAGTTATCTTCCCGATAACCTCGACACAATCAAGGGTCAGGATTATCTGCTTGATGACTTCGGAAAGGGTGCTTTTTCATTCCTCATCTTTGAGAATATGGATGATAAGGATGTTGCGGCAACAGAGGAAAAAATCAAAGAAATTGACCATGTTGATACGGTTCTTTGGTATGACGATTTTGCCGACATCTCAATTCCAAAGGAAATGTTGCCTGACAAAATTTATGATGCGTTCAATTCGGGAAATGCAACAATGATGGCGGTATTCTTCGATACCTCAACATCAGCTGATGAAACAATGAACGCTATCGAAGAAATCCGTTCGGTTGCCGGTAAACAATGCTTTGTTTCGGGTATGTCGGCAATGATTACGGATATGAAGGATATGTTTGAGGAACAGGAAATGACTTATGTTGCAATCGCTGTTGTCCTTGCGGTAATTGCAATGATGATCTTTATGGATAACTGGATTATCCCGTTTGTGTTCCTTGCAAGTATAGCGGTTGCTATCCTCGTAAATATGGGCAGTAACTACTTTATGGGTGAGGTTTCATTCATTACCAAAGCGTTGGCGGCAGTCCTTCAGCTTGCGGTAACAATGGACTACTCAATCTTCCTGTGGCACAGTTATGAAGAACAAAAGGGCATTTGTGAAAACCACAAGCAGGCAATGGCTGTTGCAATTCACGAAACCGTCCGTTCTGTAATCGGAAGTTCAATCACAACGGTTGCAGGCTTTATCGCACTTTGCTTTATGACATTCACACTCGGTCTTGACCTCGGTATTGTAATGGCAAAGGGTGTTATCCTCGGTGTTATCTCCTGTGTAACGGTTCTTCCGTCACTTATTCTTGTTCTTGACAAGCCTCTTGAAAAGACAATGCACAAGTCGCTTATTCCGTCAACAAAGAAGCTTGCAACAGGACTTGTTAAAATTTTTCCCGTATTTCTCGTAATGTTTGCGGCTCTTATTTATCCGTTCTATTCGGCATACAGCCAGACAAACAATGAGATTTACTACGATTTGTCGGAAAGTCTTCCCGAAGATATGGCAAATGTAATTGCCAACACAAAGCTTAAAGATGAATTCGGTGTCGGTACAACACATATGGTTCTTGTTGATTCTTCGCTTTCTGCAAAGGACGCAAGAAATATGACAAACGAGCTTGAAAAGGTTGACGGCGTAAAATATGTTCTCGGTCTTGAAAGCGTTGTAGGTTCGCTTGTTCCGGAAGAAGTTCTTCCCGAGTCAATCACAAGCGTTCTCAAAAATGATAAATGGGAGCTTATGCTTATCAACTCTGAGTACAAAACAGCCACAGATCCTATGGCAAAGCAGATTGACGAGTTGAATAAAATCATTACAAAGTATGATAAGGACGGACTTCTCATCGGTGAAGCCGCTTGTACAAACGACCTTGTAAACATCACGACAGTTGACTTTCAGGTTGTAAATGCAATTTCTATTGTTGCAATCTTCATTATCATTGCGATTGTTGAAAAGAGTATCACACTTCCGATTATTCTTGTTGCGGTTATTGAGCTTGCAATCTTTATCAACCTTGGTATTCCGCATCTTATGGGCGAGTCGCTCCCGTTCATCACGCCTATCTGTATAAGTACAATTCAGCTTGGTGCAACGGTTGACTACGCAATTTTAATGACGACACGATATAAGAAGGAAAGGTATCTCGGAAACGATAAACGCACCTCGGTTATTACGGCTCTTGAAACTTCAATTCCGTCAATTATCGTTAGTGCAATGGGACTCTTTGCCGCTACAATCGGCGTCGCATTCTACTCGGATGTTGACCTTATTTCATCAATCTGTAAGCTCCTTGCAAGAGGCGCTGTCATCAGTATGTTCTGCGTAACGCTTATTTTGCCGGCAATGTTTATGCTGTTCGACAAGATAATTGCAAAGACAACTCTCGGTTTTAAGCCGAAAAAAACATCAATTTCGGAGGATGCTGTACAATGAAAAAGACTAACAAAAATAATAATCATAAATTTTTAAGCAAAAACTATATCAAGGGTGCTATTTCAGGTGCGCTTGCACTCACAATTCTTTGCAGCGGAGTAGGTGTTGCCGCTTATTCCGCCGGTGCAGACAATACTGCACAGGCTCTCGGTGTTCAGACAGAAAGTACGGTTGAGGCTGTTAAGAAGGCAAGCACAACTAAAGAGGCTCTCAAAAAGCTCAGCAAAAATGAAACCGTTTATGTCATTGCCGACGCAAGCGGTGCGGCTAAGAAAATCATTGTAAGCGACTGGCTCAAGGGTGTAGATACAAAAGGCAAGGTAAAGGATGTTTCAAACCTCAAGAATGTTAAAAATGTTAAGGGCGACGAAACATACACGGTAAACGAAGACAACGCTTATGAGTGGGCTGCAAATGGCGATGATATCTACTATCAGGGAACAGGCACAACCGAACTTCCCGTAAAGCTCAAATTAAGCTACAAGCTCAACGGCAAAACTGTTTCTGCAGATGAAATTGCAGGCAAGAGCGGTAAGGTTACAATCCGCATTGACTATGAAAACACACAGAAGGAAAAGGTTAAGATTAACGGCAAGACAGAAGAAGTTAATGTTCCGTTCCTTATGCTTTCGGGTATGATTCTTGACGATGACAACTTCAAAAATGTTGAGGTTTCAAACGGCAAGGCTATCAATGACGGTACAAGAACAATCGTTGCCGGTTTTGCTCTTCCGGGTATGCAGGACAGCCTTGATATTGACAAGGATGAAATGGAAATCCCTGATTATGTTGAAATCACAGCAGATACAACCGATTTTGAACTTTCAACAACAATGACAGTTGCAATGAACGATATTTTCAACGATGTTGATTTTTCAAAGGTTGACGATAAGGTTGACGAGCTTAAGGATTCTCTTGATGAACTCGAAGACGCCGCAGAACAGCTTGTTGACGGTTCTTCACAGCTTTATGACGGTATCGGCACACTTCTTGACAAGTCAGGCACACTCATTGAAGGTATAGACAAGCTTTATGACGGTGCAGAACAGGTAAACAGCGGTGCAAAAAAACTTGACAGCGGTGCAGACGGTCTTTCAAGCGGTGCAAAAACGCTTGATGACGGTGCGGCAAAGCTCAAAAACGGTGCGTCACAGCTTGACAGCGGTGCATCACAGCTTGACAGCGGTCTTGCAACACTTGCAGGCGGTGCGTCACAGGTTGACAACGGTGCGGCAAGTCTCAGCAGTTATGTTGCAACACTTGCGGGCGGTCTCGGCAAGCTTTCATCCAACAGTGCAACTCTAAACGGCGGTGCAGAACAGGTGTTTAACACACTTCTTTCAACTGCCGACACTCAGATTGCCGCCGCAGGTCTTACAGCCGACAAGCTTACAATTAAAAACTATGACAGCGTTCTTGAAGGACTTATTTCATCACTCAGCGATGAAAATGCTCAGAAGCTCGCTTACAATACAGCACTCGAAACAGTAACGGCAACTGTAAACAGCCAGAAGGATGTTATCAGAACTGCCGTTGAGGCAACAGTAAGAAAGTCTGTTACGGAACAGGTTCTCGTAGCCGCAGGTCTTGGTATGACGGCAGATCAGTATGATGCCGCTGTTGCCGCAGGTCAGGTCAGCGAGGAAGTTCAGGCTCAGGTTTCTACTGCAGTTTCTACACAGATGAGTTCGTCTGCGGTTCAGACTACAATTGACAGCAATACAGAGGCACAGATTCAGAGCCTTATCGAAACAAATATGAACAGCGAAGAGGTTCAGAGTCAGATTCAGGCAGGTGTTGCAAAAGCTCAGGCAGGCAGAAAGTCACTTCAGGCTCTCAAAACTCAGCTTGACAGCTACAACACTTTCTATCAGGGTGTGCTTTCATACACAGCGGGTGTTGATCAGGCTAACGAGGGCGCTCAGCAGATTCTTGCCGGCACATACACACTCAAGGACGGCACAGGTTCACTTGTAAGCGGTGCCGGTCAGCTCAAAAACGGTTCTTCAAGTCTTAAGAGCGGTACAAGCGAACTCAAGAGCGGTACTTCAACCCTCAAGGACGGTACATCAAGCCTTAAAAGCGGTGTAAAGACTCTCAAAAACGGCACAAGCTCACTTTCGGACGGTACAAAGAGCCTCTTCGAGGGCGTTGGTACTCTCAAGGACGGCAGTGCAGCACTTGTTGACGGCGTTAAACAGCTCAATGACGGTGCAATGACATTGTCCAAGGGTATGAAGAAGTTCAAAGAGGAGGGCATTGACAGCATTGTTGATGCCGCAAACGGTGATGTCCGGGATATCATCGACCGTTTCAAGGCTGTTCAGAAAGCATCAAAGAAGTACAACAACTACAGCGGTATTTCCGATGATATGGACGGTAAGGTTGATTTCATCTACAAGACCGATTCAATCGAGAAGAAGTAATTTAATATATTCAACAGCAAGACGAAAGGCTTATTTCCCTAACCCTTTCATACACAATATAAAAAGCAGTTATGTCGTTTGGCATAGCTGCTTTTTGCTTTGTATGATGTTTTTTGTGAAATTCAAAACTTGAAAAAATTACAAATAATAAAACGAATTTCACCGCAAACAATACTATTGCGGCGATGAAAACGGGATGCCGAAACGCCGCTTTATTAATAAATTTAACGAGATTTAAAAGTTTTGAAAAGGAGAAAACAAATTATGTCAAGCAATAACAATCAGATTAATGTACCTCAGGCAAAGGAAGCCATGGAACGCTTTAAGATGGAATGTGCCAACGAAGTAGGCGTAAACCTCAAACAGGGATATAACGGCGACATTTCTGCAAGAGAAGCAGGTTCTGTAGGCGGTCAGATGGTTAAAAAGATGATCGAGTCTTACGAAAACAGTATAAAATAAGCTTTAAAACTGATTTTCAGGGGCATATGGCTTATGTTAGCTGTATGTCCCTATTTTTCGCACACAGGCTTATTATGGGCAATTTAAGGACAAATAAAGGCGGTGTAACATTATTCTTGAAAATATTCAATCATTTGTAACGAAATTCTTGATTTTTAAAGGCGATTTGTAACATTTTTCTGAAAGCGGTATTTGAATTTTACATTAAACAAAAAATTACATCCGACTTTACGCAAAAAATCGGTCGGATAATTTTAATAAATTATCCGACCGATAAAAGTTTTATAACAGGTTGTTAAAAATTAGAAATAAAATAGAAATTATAATTAATTAAAATTTAAAACAAATTTATTAATTTCCATAATATCCATATCCCCATCCTTTTATATCTTCATCAGTCCATGTATGCCCTTCATCATCCCAATGATTTCCGTTATTATCAGAATAACTATATCCATTTTCGTCATCGCCATATCTATAAGTCCAATTTCCATGTGAAGAATTAGAACTAGATGATGAATTGCCTGAATCATAGTTATAATTATTTCCACTGCTGTAGTTACTATCGTTAGAACTGTAATTATTGTCACCGCTGTTGTAGCTGTTTCCGCTGTCGCTGTAACTGTTTGTATTATCACTGTAGGAGTTATCGGTGTTGTTTGTGTTACTGCTCCCGGTTTGCTTCTTCTTTTCCTGTTTAGCTTTTTCTTCGGCTTTCTTTTTTGCCTCGGCTTCTTTCTTAGCCTTTGCTTCAGCTTCGGCTTTTTCAATGGCAGTTATTCTGTCATTATAAGAACTAATCAATTCGTCAGGCTTTTTATCGTAGTTGCCAATATCCTTTTTATAGAATACATTGCTTTTTTCGTAATCAATTGTTTTCTTTAAAGCCTCAAGATTATCAATACAAGACTGCAACTTCTTTTTATCGTTAGTCTTTTCAAGTGTTTTGCTGTCGATAGTATTATCCTTTATTGTCTTATCATAATCATCTGTGAAAAACTTTTGCATTTTTGCAAGTGTTTCATTGTACTTTGGCTCAACAGAGTTTAACACTTCAACCTTGATTTCATCACTTGTTGATGGCTTGTTCTTAATGAAATCGGATAATATAACTAACTTTTTGGCTCTGTCGGTTTCCTTTGTAAATTTTGAGTATGTATCGTCAATACTTTTGACTTGCTGTTCTGTCTGTTGCTGTATGGTGTAATTGTTGTAAGCATTTACGCCGAAGATTGTACCGACAACGGCAATAATCGCTACACAAACCACTGCAATAATTATAATTACTTTCTTTTTCATTTTAACCCCTACAATTTCTATTTGCAATTATATGTTTACATTATATATGTCTGCGTTTCAAAAGTCAATTATTAACATCTTGTTTCATAAAAAACAGGACTGCACATATGTACAGCCCTGAAAATTGAATTGTTAAATTGATTAAGCCTCGGCTCTGTTGATTGCGTTGAGAACACCGAGTACCGATGCAACATTGACATTTGAATCAATGCCGATGCCGAAGATATTCTTTCCGTCAGGCTTTTTGAGTTCGATATATGAAACAGCCTTTGAGTCAGAACCCTGAGAAATTGCGTGCTGACTGTATGAGATGAACTCGTACTTGTCAAGACCGACCTTTTTGATTGCATTGAAGAATGCATCAATAGGACCGTTGCCGACACCGCTGAGAGAAACCTCTTCGTTGCCGTTAATCTTCATCTTGCCCTTGAAGTGAACATAATCATTGCCGTTTTCGCTCTCTTCATAAATCTTTCTGCTTGAGAGAACATATTTCTGCTTATGCTCAAGATAATTCTTCTCGAACACCTCAAACAACTCTTTCGGAATAAGCTCTCTGCCAAGCTCCTCACATTTTGCCTGAACAAGCTTTGAAAATTCGGGATGCATTCTCTTCGGAAGGTCATAACCGAAGTTGTTGTTCATAACAAAAGCCGCACCGCCCTTACCGGACTGTGAGTTGATTCTGATAATCGGCTCATACTCTCTGCCGACATCGGCAGGGTCAATCGGAAGATACGGAATTTCCCAGTACTCAGTTCCGCTTTCTTTCATATACTTCATACCCTTGTTGATAGCGTCCTGATGTGAGCCCGAGAATGCTGTAAATACAAGCTCGCCGATATATGGCTGACGAGGGTCAATCTTCATATTTGTGCAACGCTCGTAGATTTCACGGAGCTTTGGAAGATTTGAAAAGTCAAGTTTAGGATCAACGCCCTGTGTGAACATATTAAGTCCCATTGTAACGATATCCATATTACCTGTACGCTCACCGTTGCCGAAGAGTGTACCCTCAACTCTTTCAGCGCCTGCAAGCAATGCAAGTTCGCCTGCGGCAACACCGCATCCACGGTCATTGTGTGGGTGGATACTGATAATAGCGGCATCACGGTGTTTAAGATTTCTTGCAAAGTATTCAATCTGATCTGCATATGTGTTCGGTGTACACATCTCAACAGTATTCGGAAGATTGACAATCAACTTGTTTTCGGCAGTCGAACCGAGCGCCTCGATAACCCTGTCGCAGATTTCAACAGCGTTTTCAGGCTCAGTACCGCTGAAGCTTTCGGGAGAATATTCAAATCGGAAGTTTGTATCTCCGTCATATTCATCCGTAAGCTGTTTAATAAGCTTTGCACCGTCAACGGCAATTTTGATTACGCCGTCCATATCTGTTTTGAAAACAACTTTTCTCTGAAGAGTTGAAGTTGAGTTATAGAAATGAACGATAACATTCTTAGCACCCTTAACAGCCTCAAAAGTTTTTCTGATAAGATGCTCTCTTGCCTGAACAAGAACCTGAATTGTTACATCATCGGGAATGTGGTTGTTTTCGATAAGCTCACGGCAGATTTCATATTCTGTTTCTGACGCACTCGGAAAACCGATTTCGATTTCCTTAAAGCCCATATCGCAAAGTGCGTGGAAAAATTCGAGCTTTTCTTCAAGGTTCATAGGATCGACAAGCGCCTGGTTACCGTCACGAAGGTCAACACTGCACCAGATCGGTGCTTTTGTTATAGTATTGTTTGGCCACTGTCTGTCCGGCAGATTAATCTGCTTAAAGGGAATGTACTTTTCAAATGATGGTTTCATATAATAACCTCCTGTTAAATAGCACAAAAAAATCGCCCCCTAAACAAAGGGACGAATAAAATCCGTGGTACCACCCGTATTCAAGAACACATCACTGTGTTCTCCTTAAAGACTTCTGACAAAGTCCCGACCGATAACGCAGTCTTGCGTTTCGCATTACATATATATAGTATATACACTTCACACGAAAAACTCGGGGATGAGCTATCCATACAATGTTCCATGCTGACTCACACCAACCGTCAGCTCTCTTTGCCGGTTCATTTGCATCTTGTTCCCGTCAATGTTTTTAAGGGGATTTATTTGTTAATACTATTATATATATATACCCATTCTTTGTCAAGAAAATTGTTTTGAAAATCTGTCGAATAAAGTTTATTTTTAAAAAAAGGGTGTATATAGTGAATTTTGGGATAAAATAAACAACAAATGAGTTTAAAATGTAGAAATTGCCGATAATGTAAAAAAGATAAAAAAATTGTCA
>ULNG01048582.1_pt1 | contig 14545 bp, 8 predicted proteins | sample 1951861 | NCBI WGS metagenome assembly ULNG01 (sample SAMEA4835571, study PRJEB28245) | human gut metagenome | biome: gut microbiome; material: fecal sample | place: Denmark | collected 2008 | reverse complement strand
TCGTTATCTTTCCGGCAGCAGCATCCGGATGCTGCTTCAGATAGATACGATAGAGTTCAAAAAATGTCGGTGCATCCAGCAATTCAATATTCGTATGCCGCTGTTTCAACTCATCACAAATCCCTTTATACCAGGAAGGTGACTTCAATATGGCTCTGAACCAATGGAAAGGAACCGGACGTTTCTCCACTCTTTCCACAATCACATCCGTTGCCCTGCGGTAATCATGATCTACAATATCATAATCTGCCCGGATCACCGGCATATCATTGTGCAGCAATGTCAAAGGCATCTTCTGCGGAACTATTCCATTCGGACTGAACGATGCGTAACAGTCCAATCCGTCTGAATCCAGTCCGGGGGCTTCGCCGTCAATCACAAATCCTGTAATGGTCAATCCCCACTTCTGATAATATTTGCTGCAATGCTTTGCCCATGCACTCAATCCGCTTTTCAATCCGGACACCGAGCGAGGCTCTTGCAACATACCCGGCATTAAATATCCGGCACCATTGTCAGCAGCGGCAAAATAATCATTCGGAGTAGCCGTCACCCGATAATTATGCATCACCATCGGAACGCGTTCTGCAAGTACAGGACTGACAGACCACATCAAAGGCACTTCTCCCCGGCTAGGTTCGTCCCACAGGAAAGGGGTAGTCTGAGCAATCCAGGAGGAGGAATCATAATCGCCTACATAGAAGAGGATAAAGTTCCGTCCCTGAAAGTTGATTGTTCCGTCACGGTTCAGATAGCCTCTGTCCATCAGTTCCTGATGTGTCACCCACTTTTGGGGATACTTTTCCTGAAGAGGAAAATGTTGCCAGAAGGAGGAGTTAGCCAATGCTCCCAGTCCGATGGCATCGGCATCCTTAAAGGCATTATAAGCACTGATAATACGGGAAAATTCCCACTCGGTAGCTACATCTTCATGCTTTCCTCCAGCATGCTGCGTATATTTATAAATCCAGCTCGGGAAACCTCCGATATAGCAGAATTTCTCTCCTTTATTTTGCTTATAGGCTTCTTGCAGAAAAGTTTTCAGTATCTGCAAGTCCAGTCCTTCTTCTTGTGTCGGATCATCCGTTGCCGGCTCGTCTCCCCAAGGAGAAAGGTCAAAGAAAAAAGCTTTCTTGCTGACAAAAAAGTCATGATTGGTCAATTGGTGATGGTTCGTTACCGTCCGGGTAGGATCGGTACGCCAGAACTGGTCGATGTAATAAGCGGCGTACTCCGTATTGCATAACCCTTTCTTCAGGTATTTCTCTATAAACCATACATAGGGATCGATTTTCAGAGATCCTGTCGAAGGTTGACCGGTTCCGGCAATCCTTCCTTTGCCCGTGAAAAGAGAAGAACCATCTTTGTTCACCAGCCAGCATTTCACAGCCAGCTTCGGTCCTTGCAGTACCAAACGGGTATAGAGACTATTGGGAGATATGTCATAGCGCACAGCTATCAGATTCTCGATTCCTGCCACAGATGAAGCAATATTACTGGTAGATGCTACTTTTGAGTCATAAACAACCACTCCGCGTATTTCTTTTCTGAAAACGGTCACGACATCCGACAGTTCCGTGTAAGCTATCGTATCACGTCCCGCCAGCCACTGTCCTGCCTGACGGTATTTATTCCACCAATAATCATCGACATTCTCTCCCTGCCCGTTCTTGACATAGCGAATGTACAATCTCGGACTATTCCGATTCACAATGCCTTGCAAGGTAGCTGTCGTATGCATAATGTCCCATAGTTGCTCCGCCTTCTCCTGTTCTTTCAGATCAAGTTCATTGAGCGTTCTCAAATCCAGTATCCGGACCGGATCACGAGATTCTGCCAACAATATCTCTGAACAAAAGACAGAGACCGCAAGGAATACCAACTGTAAATACTTTCTCATGGCTTTTCCGTTTTTATGCTAAATATCCAACTGTACAGATGCCGAATAATTGTACTTTGTCTCACTTCCGTGAGACTGTGCACCGATCCGGAAATAATAACTCTTGCCCGGAACCAGCGTGGAAGTGTAGTCTTCCAGATTGATAGACAATTCGAAAGCCTCACCATCAGTAATGGAACGGTTTAGTTCTTCTGTCCGGTTGACAATATTCAGTTTGTTGGATACATCGATGTGAGAGTGTGCAAACAACGAAATACGATAGACCTCGTTACTGGTCACCTGCTCCAGTTTGAATTTCGCCACTACCTTTCTTCCGATCACAGATATTTCCGGTTCAATGATCCGCAGATAAGGATTCACTTCGAAGACCTGATAATTCTTTCCCGGCTTTATTTTCATATCCAGAGTATCCAAAGGAACGTAGTTCCCACGATTCAGGATGATTTTATAGTCACCGGAGAAAATCATACCGTTATAAAACGTTCCGTCTTTTTTAACGACCATATTCTGAACAGGAGGATTATCTCCCCACCCCTGTTCGATGAAATAAACGCGGGAACCGTCCGATATCTCCTGTTGAATGAGTTCTCCGGTCTTCCGGTCTCTCAGTTCGCCGGCAAAGATTGCATCCGGCCCTTCGAGATTATCTTTTTCACAAGAGTAAAACATACTGCCTGCTACTACAACGCATAATAAAAATAGAAGCTTTTTCATATCTAATCTATATTTTAGAATATACTAATTAAGGATTCTGTACCAGACCATTAGCCCCCGTACCCGGAATACTCTTATAATACCAGCTATAATCAAAGGTCTTTGATTCAATGCCCAACGGATTGACACGTACAAATACATAATGCGCAGGATTTGTCCGCAGGTCAAGGAAAGGTACAAGTCCCTTTCTCACCCGGTTTTCAAATTCCTTATGGAAAGTTCTCCAGCGCGACAAATCCCATCTGCGTTTGTTTTCAAATGCCAGCTCGACAAAACGTTCTTTGCGAACATTCGCCTGAGTCAATGCAATGTCATCTTTGTGAGCCGCTCTTTTGCGGACCGCATTCAAAGCGTCTTGTGCAGCCTGTTTTTCAGCAGAAGTAGAGGTTGTCTTTTCGATAACAGCTTCTGCATAGTTGAGAAGAATTTCCCCATAACGGAAATCGATCCAAGGCTGTGTACCTTTACTCCATGCCTGCTCAACCGGACTTTCTATCTGCAAGAACTTCTTAAACAGGAATCCGCTGCGGGTATAATGTCCCAAAGTCGGATCGAATCCTGAATATTCCGTGCTTTTCTCCGCTCCGTAAGTATAATAGATCAGACCATCCTGTCCCTTCTCCGAAGCCTGAGTCCTATAATGATAACCGGAACCGTCAGCTTTCACCAGACCACCCTGGATAATGATCTTCGTACTTCCGAAGTTCTGTCCCGGGAATAACACCATGGCACTCAAACGGGCATCACGACCGGCAAATGCCTGGTAAGGTTTATCTATCGGGAAAGACAGGTATCGGGTGGATAAGTTAAATCCATTATAATCACTTTCATTTCCATCCACACGAGTGCTGATCGGCTTGGGTGTTCCGGTTCCGTCATCCGTATAATCTTCGAAAGAGTCGACAAAATCCAGTGTCGGATTCATACGACCGGGATAGAGATTCGGGTCGAGGATCATCTGACGGGGGCTGAACCAGACATCATAGTTATGTGCCAGAATGGTATTTGCAGCATAGGCCTTCATGAAGATAGGCTCTTTCAATCCGTCCAGACATTGGAAAGGTTGTTCAAATAACTTTTGATAGTTGGTTGTCGCTTCTTCCGGAGTAGCGGGGGAAGGTTTGTAAAGACCGAACTTACCACTATTCATGATTTCCTGTGAAGCTGATATACATTCATCATAATAATGATCAGCCGATATAACTTCTATACCTACCAGCTTCTGGTCAACAGCCGGACCAGAGAAAGAGACATAAGGCTGATGAGTAAACTTGGCAACGGAAGCTGCATACAGAGCTGCTCTTGACTTCAGTGCCAATGCTACCCATTTGTTCGCTCTCAGCACATCATTTTCATTCGCATCTCCAAAAAGCGATACTGCCTGGTCACATTCTTCCAAGACAAAGTCCCAAGTATCTTTCTCCGTATTTCTGGGGACACGCAGTTCTTCGATATTACCGTTATACTCCTGCGGTTCTTTAATGATAGGTACCCCACCGTATCTTTTGGCTAAGGCAAAATAGGTATAAGCTCTCAGGAAATGAGTTTCCGCATTGATCTCATTCTTTTGCTGTTCGGTAATACTGGTCAATGTAGGAATAGTAACCAACAGACTGTTTAAATCACGAATGAGTTTATAACCGTCTTCCCAATAATCGAACCACTCTTCTCCAAAGTCATTGTACTCCGGATGGATAGCCTCATCACAGAAATGAGCAGCCATAAAACCGGCATTATTCACATCCGTACCGACTCCCACATTGAAGCCGCGATTCGGTGAATAGGTAAAATCTTCGATAGGCAAACGACCGTACAGATTGGCCATATGTGCCTGTACTCCTTCCGGAGTAGAGAACAATTCATCCGCCGGAATTTTATTCTTCGGATCGATATCAAGCAAATCGCTACATCCGCCCAGCAGGAACATAGCTCCCAATAATAAATAACTATATATTTTCATAATCATCTTCTTTAAAAGTTCAAGGTCAATCCAAAGTTAAAGCTCTTATTCAGAGGATAATTCAAGCCGGCACTATAGTCTCCTTCAATCTTTTCCGGATCGAATGCCTTTACAAACGGGTCACAGACAGTAAACAGGTTATTTCCGTTCGCATAGATTCTTAAACTACCGATACCCAGTTTATGCATCAGTCGGGGACTGAAGGTGTAGCCGATCTCAATTGTTTTCAGTCTCAGATAAGAAGCGTTCTTACGCCATATCTGCGAATCCCTCGTATAGAACGATCCCATGTCCTGCTCCAGACGGATGGCCGGCCATTCTCCCGGTATCCATTCACTGTTCGCATCATACGGGTCGGACAGATGCCAACGGTCGTAGAAGTATTCGGGGGTATTGCCACCCTTGAAACAGAGCATCTTTGCGTATACCTCGTCAAACTGCACCGTGTACAGGGCAGAACCTTGAAAAAGAGCATAGAAGTCGAAGTTCTTCCAGGATGCTTCCACATTGAAACCATAGTGAATCAACGGGCTGCCGGACCAGAATAAAGGGGTCTTGTCCAGATCATTCACCACTCCGTCACCGTTTACGTCTTTCAGGATGTAGTCACCGGGAAGTTCCTTGGAATTTCCGTTATCCCCATTCTGAATCGGATATGTATTAATCTCGTCAAAGTTCTGGAAACGTCCGTCCGTCTGATACCCCCAGATAAAATCTCCCCAGCGGTTGGATGACTGGTTTCTCCATCTTTCCATACTGCTCTTGTAAGGACCGCTCTCTATATAACGGCGTTGGGTACGCGCCAAGTTAAAGTTACCGGATACACTGTAGTGGAAATCACCGATTTTGTTGGTATGAGTCAATGTAAATTCAATACCCCTCGTACGGTCGCCGTTCAGGTTTTCCTGTGGCAACTTGGAACCGAACGTATTGGGAAGAGAACCGTAACGGTCGGCCAACAGGCCGCTGCGGTCACGCTGATAAATATCAAACTCTACTGCGATCAGCCGGTTAAAGATTGAAAAGTCAATACCAATATTATACATATTCACTTTAATCCAGGTCAGATTCTTATTGATCATCACAGGAGAAGCTACTCCATTGGTATAATTTCCCTGGCTGAATACATATCCGCCACTGTTCAACGTGTAACCGGAGAAGTATTGGAACGGATCACCGGCATCTTGCCCCGAACGACCGGCAGAGAAACGAAGTTTCAGATTATCGACAAACTTGAAGTTGTCTTTGATAAAGCTCTCTTCCGAAATTCTCCATCCTACGGAAGCGGACGGAAAGAATGCCCATCTGCTGCCCGGAGCATATCGATAAGAACCGTCGTATCTGCAAGCAAGCTCTGCCAGATATTTGCCTTTATAATCATAGGTCAGACGCCCGATATGAGAAAGATAAGCCTGGTGTTCCGAGGAACCGGATACTTTCTGGTCAGATTCGCGTGCATTGTCCAGTTCACCGATTGTGAAAAAGTCAAACTTGCGCTCACCATTCATCCAGTTTGCTTTCTCTTCGCGTCTTTCGAAGACATAAGTAGCTCCGATGGTATGGTTGCCGAACGTTCTGTTATAGTTTGTCTGAAACTGCATATCCACCCGTTCCGATTCTCTGCGATTATCCTGAAGCAAAGCCGGATAGTTGGCATCTGCCGCTGTATACTCGCCCGTATATTCGCCATAGGTATATGTCTTAAAACCTTTCCGCGTAGCCTTATATCCGTAGTTATTGTAATCGTAGAAAAAGTACCTTTCACCTTCAGCCCCTTTACATAAGGAATATTATACTCTAATGCAAACTGTGTCTGCAAGTTCTTATTCCGCTCTTTAGCGCTGCCGGTATAATCGGCATCGATCATAGCTGCCGGATTAGGAACATAAGAGAAGTTATTATAATAATCCGGATTGTCATTGGCATAGATAGAAGTAGTCGGCGGATTTACACGCGTACTCTTAAATATATCATAGAAAGGAAACCAGGGACGGTTGGTGGTATCATAACGTCCGCCAAGATTGATACTGGCTGTCAGGTCTTTGGTAATCTTCAGACTGACATTGGAACGGAATGTATATTTATCATAAGTCAATGCGTTATTCTTCAACAAGCTGTTATCGGTGGCATAACCGAAACTACCGTAATAACTTACTTTGTCGGTACCACCTTCCAGGGACAGAGTCGTCTGGAACTGTGTGGCGTGCTTATTGAAAACGGCATCATACAAGTCTACACTCTCATAACCGGGAGCACCTTGCTGCCATTTGGTCAATTCGTCCTTTGTGATATAAGCCGGTCTGCCTGCATTGATTTCCGCCTCATTTCGCATGGTCATATATTGTCTGGCGTTGGCCATCTCCGGCACATTGGTAGGAGAAGTAATGCCGACATTGGCGTTCAACGTAATACGCGGTTTGCCTGTAGCCCCTTTCTTGGTGGTAACAATCACGGCACCATTCGCCGAATTCATACCATAGATAGAGGCAGTAGCATCTTTCAGAAAAGATATGCTTTCAATATCTTCCGGATTCAACCGTTGAAATTCGCTGGAACCGTCTCTCACCACTCCGTCAATCACAAACAAAGGAGTTCCGAAGCCACGGACATTGATATTGGAACTGAACTTACCCGGCTCTCCATTCTCCTGTCTGATCCGCAGACCGGCTACCTTTCCTTGAATAGCCTGTGCCAAACTAGGTGCCTTGGTCTTTACGATATCATCTACTTTCAGGTTTCCGATAGCTCCTGTCAGACTTTCCTTTTTCTGAATGCCATATCCGACAACAACTACATCGCCCAATGCTACCACATTCTCCTCAAGGACTACCGTTACGAAGTTTTTATTCACCACTTTCACTCTCTTCGGATTATAGCCGACATATCCTATCTCCAGTTCAGCTCCCACAGGAACCTGAATAGTAAACTTACCATCCATATCCGAAATAGTCCCCGTACCCGTTTTCAGAACTTTCACTGAGGCTCCGATAATGGCTTCTCCTTTATTGTCTGTCACCTGCCCGGAAATTTTCAGGTTTTCCTGCGCCATAACAGAATCCAAAGAAAGGATGCTCCCCATTATCAAATAAAGGAACCTTAAAAAAACTCTTTGCAAATGATCTTTGCTCTTTCCTGTTTTCATAATTTATAGATTAACATTAATTGATTCAAACCGTTTTCATCTCAAGAAAACTTTCTCTGACAAGTAAGTCCAAGCAGTAGTTAAGAAGTGTCGTTTTTCATATTTCCATCATTTTATAAGGTTATAGTTCGATCCGCTCAAGTCATCAGAAACATAGTGGAGGATATCCCGTCCGTTTCTGAAGCAAATATAGAATTCCAGTCCTTAATGCCATATTAATTTTAGATTAATAGCGATAAAGAATTTCATTCTTTTCGCATAAGTATCTAGTTATCAATAATGTTTTCATGATAAAAAAAAACAATTATTATTTGATGGTATAATGAGTGCCTTACTCCGCAAGGATTTATTTCGGGTACCGATGAGACCTATTTCCGGCACCGATGAGGACAGGCTCCGCCACCGATGAGGAACTATCTCTCCACCGACCAACAGGAAGCACCGGAAAATTATTAATAGAGGATTAATTTAGAGTGAATTTATAATATCATCGTAAGAGAAATCAGGCTTGGCATTCAGCAAACGTTCATATTCAATACAGAACTTATCGAAACTTTGCTTGGACAAACCTTTCTGCCCCATCTGATACAAGACTCTGCATTTAGTGCGGATAGCGTCTTCGTCTATATTATCAACAAGCAGAATTACATCTGATATTTTCAGCAAAAGCCTGGAGTCTTCTTTTATATCGGGACGGTTGACCACAGAAAGCAGTATTTCCGTCAACAGAACGTAGTAGGCTGACTTATATTCGTCAATCCATTCGGCACTGACGTTAGGGAGCAATGCGCCGGCACTCGCCAGGGATATGATTTTATTGATTATCTTTTTGTCCGTAATGGTATCTTTTATCTGATCCAGCAATCTCATCACTTCCTGATAATCGCAGGTCACGTCTTTCCCCAGATTCAGATACCAATAGCCGTTCTTATTGGCAATATTGATATCTCCGATTTTCTCTATGATCAGCCTTAGCTTTCTGATATTCACGTTTCTGTTATTCGATGCACTGGACTTACTCATATCGAACCAGAAGGTTTCATCCAGGCATTGAGAAGTTGTTCCCTTTCCGTTCTTGATGGTATTCAGCAGTAAAAACAAGAATAATTGCTTAAGAGTAGGCGTAAAATCTCCCGTGATGTTACCGCCTTGCTTATCAAAGACCTGAAATCCGCCCAATAATAAAACGGAAGATACTTTTTGTTCGGTCGGTTCTTCTTCGACCGATCTGTCTTTTACTTCTTCCGTAGCAACCGGACCGACTGCCACATTCACTTTTCTCTTTCTCTTACTATGCAATAACCATATACTTCCTCCTATCAGGCACAGTAGTCCCGCCAAAATACCGGATATCAATATCACCGGCTTCATTCCGCCAGTCTGATGAGGCAAAATATCTTCCTTGGACAAAGGTGGAAATGCCAGTTTATAAAATTCGACTTTAGATATTCCGGGCTCTTTTTCCTGCAACACCACGGCATAAATAGAAGATGTCTCTTTATGCAGAAACATATCACAATAAGAATGAATATCGAGGAAGTTATAAACAATGGAATCACTCATCACTTCCTGAACCGGTTGTCTGGTCTGTATATCAAACCGGCTCAAATAAACAAAAGTATTATACCGGTCATTATTATATGTCAAAGCATATACACTATTCGACGGTGTATCGATAATCATTGAATTACCGAAAGTAAAGTGCTGCCTGTCATTCACAAACTCCCATAACTTGGTGCATTTACCTGTTTTCAAATTCAACCGGTAAAGATCATAAAAGTTTCCTGGAGATTCTTCCTGCTTACCCGACTGATTGCCATAACCACCCATGATCAATAAGTAGTCCTCATTCTCCGCCCCCATCGCACTTAAATAGCGGGGAAACAGACAGGAATCAAGGGAACTGATCGACCACCCCTGCGGATCAGACAGGTTTATTCTGCTCAACTGTGAATTATAGCGGTGATTACCATAGCCACCAAAAACAATCAGTTCATCTCTTTTCTGATTGATAATACGATTATGATGCTGGCGGGTATCAATCATTACCGGAGTTTCTAATGTCCAGCATTTCCGGTCAAACTCATAGACATTCAAATCGTTGAAATCCGGTGTATAAGACAAGAGCCTGTTTCGTTTGGCATCAAAAATAATCTGGCTGGAAGCTCCTATATAAGGATGTCCTTTATAAGCAATCGAATCAATACGATTCGCCTTCACATCGTAAACAAATAACTGACCGCCTCCTGCTATGAAAAAACGTCCCGACACATCGTCATAAGCCACCTGCGGATTAATATGGTGCACATTCAACGAAGCTAATGCCGCCCATTTAGTATGTTTATCTATCTCCCAGACGCCATTACGTACAAAAGCCTGTTTATTTCTGACACTATCGTAAGTCACATCTTTATCATGAGCAGCCAATTCCCATTTATAAAGCAGTTTACCTTGAATATCAGCAAGTTCTATATTACGAATGGTCATAGGAGGTACATCTGTAGAGAAGAAACGGGGATGCTTGCTGCCTCCGAAATAGATCTTGATATCCTTAAAGTTGCTCAGGGAATGATTGATTTCCGCCTGGATACCGTCTGCAGCAATATGAATCCGGTCTTTGGCAAATTGCAGATCGACGTGTATCCATCTGTCTGCTACAATCTTTACCGAATCTGCAATCTCCGTATTCTTGATCACCCGGTCTTTGTCAGTCAATACAATATTAAATCGGGAATAAAGCAGGTAGGAGATAAAATCAAAGCAGGAAGAATCATCTGCTATGACCCGTACAACATAACCATAAGTATACAGTTCATTTCTCAACTTTATATCGAATCCCACCGAGAAACCGTCCTCGGGAAAAGACAAAGAAGCCGCAGGAGTAAGATCCAGATTGGTCCGCTGATCCTGATTGGTAGAATGAGCCAGAAACGTAAGACCATAATCATAGACACTATTATCTATAACATTACTCTTGCATACCCATATATGCAATAAAAAGACTAAAGATAGAAGGTATCTACATTTCATAGTAACAATCATAAAAACCGAAATCCTTGTTCAAAAGTAAGAAACTTATGTCTAAGACCAATGCATTTGATTGCAATATTCGCAAAAAATTATAGGATATGCAAATCATTGGAAACAAAAAGACTCGCCCAAGTAAAGTATCCGAGGGATATCTTTACCTGAGCAAGTCTTTCCTTTCATAAATACGGCCCACTTAACAGCCGTATCTATATTACAATATCAAATGTATTATTGAGCTGATTCTACCAATACCACACGATTCAGAATCGGTTGACCGAACTTGTCGACACCACCACCTGCTGCAACAGACAGTCTGTCTGCAGAGATGCCATATTTCTTAACCAACAGGTCCTTTACAGCTTGTGCACGTTCCAGACTTAACTTCTGGTTGATAGAAGGAGTACCGGTTGCAGAGTCTGCATATCCGTTGATTGTATAGGTCATGTTCGGGAATTCTTTCATCTTGCTGGCAAGATATGACAAGTTCATTTCTTCTTGTGGAGACAATTTGTCTGAACCGATCTTGAAGAATACAGTACGCGGTGCAATGTTGGCATCTGTTACAACGACTTCTTCAGCTTCTTCCACTACAGGCTGCTGTGCATTGGCTAACTGTTGCTGCAACTGCATATTTGCGGCTGCCATAGCATTCATCTGATCACGCATCTGTCTCAATTCCAGTTCGGAGATAATCTGTGGAACAGGACGTTGGAATCCACGGGTCGGGAAGTAATAAGTCACACCGAGAGTAGCACCTAAGATACCATCATAATCGGGTTTGCCACCATGTTCACCATCAAATTTACCTTCCAGCCCTGTTGCACTCAGTTCAAGGTTCAAATCTACAGCGTTTGACAAACGGAAACGGTTGATAATACCTGCATTGAAGGTAGCAGCGTTTGTATGAGGCTTAGAATAAGAATGAGCCCAACCGGCACCGATATACGGAATAATCTCATATACGCGATCCGGATTGTAACCACCGAAAAGTGCATTCAGATTAATCAGCAAGTCGCCATGAAGATTCATATAGTCCCATCTCTGTTTGTAGGAGCCATCTTCTCTCGGGCCACCGACTACATAATTTGCAGATTCATTGGTGGTGAATCCTTTGGATTGCAGTCCGCTATATTGCATACGTAACCCGAAACCGGGTGTTACCCATTTACCAACTGACACATTCAATGTCGGAGCAATACGATCTCTGAATTTTCCGATATGGTCGTTATTACCAAATAATACCTGTGCACCGCCTCCTACAGAGAAGAACCAGTTGCTCCAGAATGGGTTAGTTATTACTTGATGTTTATCTTGTACCTGAATAACCTCGTATTCAGTTACAGTCACGGTTTGCTGCGCAGAAGCGACAGACGCAACGCCGGCAAAAGCCAGCAACATTAGAATCTTTTTCATATACCTAATAGTTAAGTGGTTATTATAATCTTTTCTTTGTTGAACTATTTAAATAACACGAACTGAACTAAAAGGTTTTAAGAAATGATGATTTTATTTGTTTTATTTGAATAATTTCTCGATGTCCTCTTCCTTGATTGTTGTCAAGACTGTTTTGCCATCCGGAGTGTAATTTGGTGAAGGACAGGCAAAAAGACTGTCTACAAGACTTACCATTTCCTCATTACTCAATACCTGACCATAGACAATAGCCGCCGCACGTGCCAGTGTTAAAGCTAAGATATTCTGGATTTCCTCCTTCACATCATTCCCTTTTTCCATAGCTGTATGTAGCATATTCCGTACCAACTCAACCGGATTCAATCCTTCTATTCCCGAAGGAATGCCATTGATGGCATAACTACCGCCACCCAAATCACTCAGATCGAAACCTACCGCCGACAAATCATCCATGATTCCTTGCAGGACAGCCGCTTCTGAAGCAGGCAGCTGTAATATCTCGGGGAAAAGCACTCCCTGCGAAACACCTTGTTTTTGTTTTATCTGCACCATATACCGATCAAAAAGTACGCGGATATGCGCACGATGCTGGTCGATCAACATCAATCCGGATTTCACCGAAGTCAGAATAAAACGACCTTTGAACTGCAAATGCAGATTCCCTTTCTCAATCACCGATTCATTGGCATATAAAGTAGAGGAAGCCGATGAGAAAGTGGAGGAAGCGGCAGATACCGCCGAAATAGTTTTCTCTTCAGCAACCATCGGTTCTTCCTCGAAAGGAGAATTTTCCCAATCCATTTCCGGTTCCTGCTGAGGCTCATTCATCTTACTTGCCTTGGTCAATCCACCATACAGTCCTTCCCATTCCACCTTCGGACGGCTATATGATCCGCCGCCACTTCCACCGGAAGATACTTTGAACGGATTGAAATCCGAATTATAATGAATCTTCGGAGGTGCAGGAGGCAGGTTCTGCTCAAATGCAGGAATATCCGGCATATCTTCCGTATCGAAATCAATGGAAGGAATGGCGCTGAACTTGCCCAACGACTCCTTTACTGATGCCGAAAGTATTTGCCAAATAGCCTGTTCATTCTCAAACTTGATTTCTGTCTTAGTGGGATGAATATTCACATCGATATTAGCCGGATCCACTTCAAAATAAATAAAGTAGGAAACTTGCTCGCCAACGGGAATCAACTGTTCATAAGCCTCCATCACTGCCTTATGAAAATAAGGATGGCGCATATAACGCCCGTTGACAAAGAAATATTGGTGAGCACCTTTCTTACGGGCAGTTTCCGGCTTCGCTATGTAGCCTGAGATTTTCACCATCGTAGTATTCACCTCTATATTCAGCAACTGTTGATTCAGCTTCTTGCCGAAGATAGCAAGAATACGTTGCCGCAAAGGAGATACAGGCAGATTAAACAGTTCGGAATCATTGCTGTAAAGCGAAAAGGCTACTTCGGGATGAACCAAAGCAATACGTTCAAACTCTGCCAGAATATTACTTAGTTCTGTTGAATTTGCTTTCAGGAACTTGCGACGGGCGGGCACGTTGAAGAACAGATTCTTCACAGAGAAGTTACTTCCCTTGGAACAGGAAACAGCTTCCTGACTTTCGACTTTGGAGCCTGCAATCACCAGTTTTGTTCCCAGTTCTTCCGATTCCAACCGTGTTTTCAGTTCAACCTGCGCCACAGCTGCAATGGAAGCCAGTGCTTCTCCACGAAACCCCATCGTACGCAAAGCAAACAAATCCGCTGCTTCCCGAATCTTAGAAGTCGCATGGCGTTCAAAGGAAAGTCGCGCGTCCGTTTCGGACATTCCCTTTCCATCGTCTATAATCTGGATGCAGGTCTTACCGGCATCCGTAACTAACACATGTATATTTTGAGCATCTGCATCGATCGCATTCTCCACTAGCTCTTTAATAACAGATGCCGGACGTTGTATCACTTCACCGGCAGCAATCTGATTAGCTACCGAATCAGGCAACAAATGAATTATATCGCTCATAGTTTATTTAGTAGTTAAAATGACCAGCTTCCCGTCGCTAAATAATGCCACAAATATAAAAGGAAAGCTATGATAATCAATATGATTCCAAAAGATACAGGCTTACGGCCACTTGCCTTTCTGCGCTTCAGGTGCGTCGTACCTTCGACAAACTTACCACGGATATCTTCGGGACTGAATTCTTTATCCGGAAGCATTCCCAACTCGCGTTTCGCCTTCTCCTCCATCTTCTCAAGCTTTTCTTTCCGCTCGTTTACGTAAATGTATTGATGATTAAAGCCTCGAGGTTTTCTCATCGAATTGAAAAACATTCCCATATTACTTCATATTAATTAAACTTCGCTTATCTGTCTTTGGCTTC
>ULNG01018722.1_pt1 | contig 14611 bp, 4 predicted proteins | sample 1951861 | NCBI WGS metagenome assembly ULNG01 (sample SAMEA4835571, study PRJEB28245) | human gut metagenome | biome: gut microbiome; material: fecal sample | place: Denmark | collected 2008 | reverse complement strand
CCGAAGCGGTTTTGCCCTCCACTGCAGTCTGCGCGTCTACCACATATGTGATCTTGCTCAACGTATATCCATCTACATCTGAAGCAATCTCATTGACTGTATAGCTGCCTGCATTGCAACTGATTTCCTTCGTCCACGTCTTACTAGCAGTATCATAAGAAAAATCTGCAAGACTATAGGTTGTCTTTGTACCGGTTGCATCCTCAACAACCTCAAAGCGAATTGTCTGCTCCGCATCTGTTTTGGATACACCACCCGCTACGGTCTTTGTCAACACAAGCTTCGCCGGAGCATATGTATTTGTTACAACAATCGTATCTCCAATACTTCCACTTGCCGGTGCATAAGAAGCTACATAATTTGCAACCTCTGTCTCTCTCACACTATACGATATCTCAACGCCATTCTCGTATTTGTCGAGATCTGTAAATGTACCCTTCCAGTTATTTGTCTTATCCAGTTTCAAAGTCTTTGCTGTTGCAACACCATTCTTATAAAGCGTGACTGTGATTGCACTATGATCATCTGCTGCCAGGTTGTCGCCAACCCACTTCTTTTCAACCTCGATATCACCCTTTTGTGTTGTATATGAATTTCGAACCTCAAATACACCGTTTTCACCAGCATCTTCTGCTGTCACAGTTGTACCAGAAGCATTCTTCTTCACATAACTTACAATATATCCGGCTGGTACATCGACTTCTTTGACTGTATATACATATTCTGTATTTGCTGCTACATCACTGTACTTCGGAAGCTCTGTCCATGTATAAGTCCAATGATTTGTTTCACTCAAAGTTACCGTGTCATATACATTTCCATCATACATTAACTGTACCTGTATGCTGGTTGGTCGTTTCCGATCATTATTATTCTGATCATCCCATACCTTTGTCACCGTTCTTGTCGTAGACGGATAAGAGTTTGTAACTGTAATAGATCCATTTCCTGTTGTCGTATCAACTGTCATCGGGCTGTAAGATACACCATAGCCCTGTGGTACAGCTACCTCTTTGACTGTATACGCAATCTCCTGTCCAGCCTCATTATATGGAAGGTCATTCCATGTATAAGTCCAGTGATTTGCATCTTCCAGTGTTACAGCAGTTCCAAATGCAGAACCATTTGCATACAACTGAACATTTACACTCGTTGGACGGGATGTAGAATTATTATCCGCCCATACTTTATCGACTGTAATGTCTCTTGTACGAACTGTATGTGTATTCGTAATCGTTGTGGCTGATCCTGCTGATACAGTAGCTTTTGTATAGCCTGTGACTGTACCAACTTCTTCGACCGTATACACGATATTGTTTCCTCTTGCATCCTGCTTATTCAGATCATTCCATGTGTATGTCCAATGGTTTGTCTCATTCAATTCCTGCGTTGCATCCGGATCTGTTACAGCCACGCCATCTGCCATAAGCTGTACCGTAATTGGTGTCCGCAAACCATCGCGGTTGTTGTCATCTTCCCATACTTTTGTCACTGTATGACTGACTTTATCCATCGAATACTGGTTTGTGATAACCGCCAGATACGTTCCATCGCTCTGCTTCTGGATTACAGAAGACTTCTGTGAATATGAAGCAGGCATGCTTGCAGTATCCTCAACAACCGAATACTGAATCTCTACACCATTCTTATAAACCGGCAGATTGACCCAGCTTGCCGTCCAGTTATTCGCTGCCGTCAATGTAATATCCTTCGACAGGGAAACTCCATTTTCCATTAAGGAAACCTTAAGATTCTGTGGTCTGTTCCCATCTGCGTCATTATTATCATCCCAATCCTTCCGGATTGACACCTTCGTTGTCTGTAAGGTATTCGTGATATCATAGCCATTCGCTGCATATGTCGTCGTATACCCAGAAACCGGTGTCTCTTCTACCTTATACTGGATTTCCACATTTGTACCTGCATAGTATTTATCCAGATTATCAAAGGTAAAGTTCTTCGTCGTTTCTGTTGTACTCAGACTCTGTGTTTTTACCAACTCCCAATCGGCTGTCGTACCCTTCTTCAATCGATACAGTTTCAACTCAATGCTGGATGGACGATACGCTTCATATCCCGTATCTACCCATGTCTTGGTGCCCGATACAGATGTTTTTTCCGTTTTATTCTCGAAGATGACTGCACCTAAGCTTGTGCCTGCACTGCCGCTCGCAGCATTATTCACATATTTCTGTACAGAAGTGACTGCGACATCTAATTTGTTGCTTGCAGTATTCTTAGTCACATTTACCTTGACTACATAATATGTATCATCTTTTGTAACACCTGCATAACCAGATTCTTTTTCATAAATCTTGTAAATGTGCTCTCCGACATCTCCTGTCACTGCAGAATCATATGTCAGTGGTGTGAATGTTACGGTTCCATTTGTACTTCCATTTGTTGTTCCTGTAGCAGCCTCTGCCGTCTTTATTGACAGATCTGCATTCAGCTCATCCACTGCAAATCCCGCAAATGTATAGTTAGCTGAATAGTTCGTTGCATTATCCAGCTTCTTTAATGCAGTAAATGTAATGCTGCCGGATGTCTGAATCATTGTATTCACGATATCATAAGTACCTGCAGGGTAACTTGTCGTATATCCAGCGACCGCTGTCTCTACTACCTTATATGGAATCTCAGTAACCATTCCCGGATAATACTTTGGCAATGTTCCAAATGAATACTTCCATGCACTTGCTGCATCTACAGTCCTGACTGCTCCGACCTGTTCCCAATCGGCATCGTCATTCTCGTTTCCACCCTGTTTCAACTTATATAACTTTACCTGAATGCTAGCCGGACGATCTGCTGTGGTATCACCAACCCATGATTTTGTACCCTGAATCGTCGTAGTCACGGTCGTATTATTAAATACAACCTCTGAAGCCGTGGTACCGGTTCCTGCACTGTTATACTTCGTAATCTTACTGCATGTTGCAACCAGCTTTGTCGGATTTGTAGCATTATCCAATGCAACATCTACCGTCAGAATATAATAGTTCGTATCCGTTGTTACATCTGTGTACCCAGAACTTGTCTCATAAACCTTGTAGTAATGTTTTCCTTCATCTCCTGCTGTTGCAGAACTATAACTTACCTTATCTGCAAATGTAATCGCTCCTGTTGTATTTCCAGCAGTTGTTCCGGTTGTAATATCCTTTACCTTGGTAGCGTTTGCAGCGTCTGCTGATACCTCTTCCACTGCAAAATTCTTAAAGGTATAGATGTTGCCACTTGCATAAGCGGTTGTGCCATCCAACTGCTTTGTAGCTGAGAAGTCGTAGGAACCTGTATAGTATGTTGCTTTCTTATTCTCATAAGACAAGATATAACCAGTATCCGCTGTAAACTCTTTTCCTTCAACACCTGCTGGCATTCTCAGATTGTTCGTACCCGGTAAAACGAAATAATATGGTTCCACTCTAACAACAAACCCATCTTTTGCAGATTTCTCAACCAGTGCATAATACTGATCATGTTTCAATCCACTAATGGTTAACATACCCGTTTCTTCATCAGTTACTTTCAAGACATCTGTTCCCTGTTCCGGCGTTGCATTCAATACCATTGCTGAACCGTCCCAGGTTGCTTTGTATAATTCAAACGTCGAACCATTCAATGGCTGCTGATTGCCTTCATCATCTATCCAGTATTTGAACAGCGTTACCGTACCTGAATCTGAAGATGATGAATTCTCTGATTTTACAACTACATTTCCTCTAAAATCTGTTGTCCCCGAATGAGAAGGGTCATAATTTGATAATGAAAACGTATTTCCAGAATTCGTTTCCGTCAAAGTTTCTCCTGCCTTCAAAGTACATTTTGCGGTATATGTAATACGCAGATGCTTATTGTCCGGCAATTCAAACTTCAACGAATTCCGTGTCGAATCATAGACAACCTTGTAATCCGTTCCCTTCGTCAGCAGTGATTCTCCCGCCTGCGTTACTTCATAAACTTTTACGGTTGATATATCGTAAATAAACGCATTTCCAAGTGTATCAACAGCCGCTATGAAAGTATCTCCATCTGCCAGATCATATGCATTCGCATTTACATCTATTTCATATTTTGCCAAATTATATACAGTATCTCCTGCCGCAGGCTGTCCATTGAATGTTCCTGTCTTTGTTACCAAAGGACTCGGAGTTAACTTTCTAGTATTGCTCACAGGTTCTCCCACAGCAGCATTATTATAGAATATCTGAGCCGAATTGGTAAAAGATTGTTCTCCGCCTTTTGCAAACGACTCCATATCTGTAATCTTTGTTGTATATGTTACATAAATATGCGCTTTATATCCCTTGCCTTCCATCTCAGAAACGATCGTTTGCATGTCAGAATTCACACCAATGTTAAATGCCGTTACACCTGCTTCGGTTGTGTCTGCAGAAATTGATACATCTCCAGATATCGAACCATTCTGATAACTACCACTTACCCATTTATTACTTTTTAATGATAATTTCTGATTATCATTAATCGCCCAATATTCCGCACCTACAGATGAATCCACTAACTCCATTCCTGATGGAAGCTGATCTTTAATCACAATTGATGTTCCGTTTGTAAGTGTGAAAGCATTCAATGCAATATCCAATGTATATTCAATTGTTCCTTCTGTGCTTCCTGCCACAGATGTTTTGTTTAAAGGAGGAATTTCATTCTTGTACTTCGCCCTACTGCTTGTTGAGCCCTTTACGCCATTTGATGTATAGTTCAACGTTGCATTATTTACAAACGTACGCTGAACAGTATTCAAATCTGTATCAGTTACCTTTGTCTGATATGTTAATGTCATTTCTGTAATTCTTTTACTATCATCAGCAAAAGCACTATCAGCAAACTCAAACTTGTATCCATACTGTTGATGTGCAGCTGTACCTCCCTGTGTATAAGAGGTGATGATTGCATTCGATACATATGCCCCATTTTCGTCTGTTACATTGACACTACTAATCGTTCCATCTGCCGTTTTATATTGTAACTTTGCATTACATATATACGCCATATTTCCTGGTGTTGACTCAAAGCTCCGCATATCATCATCAATCAACACATTGGTTATACCCTTCGGTACATCCGGGAATGTAATGCTCCATGTAATCATACCAGTTGTCTTATCATATCCACCTGCACTTTTGCTTATCGTCCAATTTTTGCCCGGTGTATTTACCGTTCCATCTCCTTTGTAGGAGTACCCTTGGTTATTGGTAACCGTAACGGTATTCTTTACAGGTGCTGGTGCAACCGAATCCATATAGTCATCTGTTACTTTTGTATACACAGTTGCAGTGTACACGCCATTTCCACTATTCGTAAATATACTTGCATCAAGGTTTCCATCTGTTAAAGGATTACCTGTACTATCGCACAATACCGATCCTGTTGCTTCAGGAAAATCCAGAATACTTCCTGTTGCCCCAAGGAACTCTTCTAATGATGAATATTCCTGCCGATAATCTTTTAAATCAATTTTGATTGTCCAGGTAACAATATTATCATTCAACGCACCGTTTTTGCTTACACTTGGACGTTCAACCCAATAGGAGGCCTCAACTGTATTTGGAGTTGTCGTTGTCTGTTTGTTATCCTTGTATGTATAGGATAATTTATTTTTATAAGCATCACCACTGCCTGACTGATTATCAAAAATACCCTCGTCTGCAATTGTCATAGTATAGGATAACTCTACCTTTGTACTTCCATTTGCCTTACCAAGTTTTGTAATCTGCTGTTTCATATCTTCAAAGCTTGCATATTTAGTACCTGTACTTACATTATCATCTGTTGAAGATGAAACCTTGATTTTTCCATCCAATCCCAGCTTAGATCCGGGAATATCTGACAACTGAACATCTGTTACCTCTCCAGTTGTGTCAAGTGTAATTTTATAATCCTGTTTCCATGTTTTTGTAACTTTATCATAATATGCATTACCTGATAAAGATTTAGACGCTCTTAAACTACTTGTAGCTGTCCCATCATCATATACTTTTTCATATGTAAATTTACCCGTTGCAATTGTAATCTTATCACCGGACTTTATATTATCCTTATCTTCAACATCAATATTTCCATGTATAATGCCCGTTCCTGCACGATCACTACTTTTCAAAAAATTCTCATTATTGATACATACATATGCAACGCCATCCTTGATATAGACATACCCGGTGGTTCCATAGATTTCATCGGTAATTGGATATACAACATCTGTCTCAAGATTGATATTTTGCAAGCTATTCATATCAATTTTGACATATACCGGACTTCCATCTTGCGTTACGCCTCCGTTTCCTGCATTGTCAAATTTCCAATCGTATTTGATATTCAGCTTATCCTGATCATAAATTTTTGTAACATCATCAATATTTTGTTCTTTTCCATCATGTGTAATCGTCACACTATAGTCGATTGTCACACCAGTAGTCGTTGAATTGTCCCAATCAGACAGATTTATCTGATCTGCAGATGGAATTGAGGTGCTATCCGATATCGGATTCAACACTACCCCATTTAAGTCTTCCCCTGTTTCTGATACAAACTGTGCGTCATACGGTTCTGCTGCCTGACCTTGCGCATCACTCTCCGACGCGACACTCTCTGTCTCCCCACCTTCTGCAATCGGTGTATAGCTGATGTTCTGGAATAATGAAATTAACATCAACATAGAAAGCAGAAATGCGATCACTTTTTTCTTGTTTTTTTGTTTGTTCATAAACTCCATCCTCCATTTTCTTTTTTCCTAATGCATCCTCGCATTTATGCATTGGAACCATTTATGATAAACTCTGACATCCCTCTGTGCAGAGTAAAGTTAGGTTATGAATTATTACTGTTCAATTTTTATATCGACAGTAACCCACTATCGCATAATATTTTACATGAAAGTGCTTGTGTTTTCAACATATTGCGTCCATAAATTTGTGCTTTTTTTGACTATTAAAACACAAAAAACCTGCCACACCTATTCTGGTGCGACAGGTTTTTGTAACCATCTTCCGAAGTATGTTTTATTCTTCGTCCTTCTTCTCCTCTGTGGATGCCTCTGCATCGTCATCATCAAAGAAGCTATCATCAAAGTCATCATCGTAATCATCGAAATCATCTAAGTAATCTGGTGTCAGGTACTTGTAAACTGCTACGCAGATACCTACGATGATTGTCAGAATACCAACGATCAATGCAACAGAGAGAAACGCGTTCTTTGCTTCTGTTACGCATTCGTCTTCTTTTACAACTTTTACTTCGTCACAACACTTTCTCATAGTTTTCTACCTTCCTTTCATCGCTACTGATAAACTAATTTTACCACAGCTTATCCGATATTTCTACCGTGATTTACAACTTTTTCATTTTTACAAGCGATGCAAATAAATGTTTTTCACCAACACGGTCGAAATTCACGACGATTTCCTGATCGCCGCCCGATGGAATCACATCAATCACCTCGCCATTTCCAAATTTAATATGGCGTACTTTATCTCCTACTTCATAACTTGCCGGTGCAGAAGCTGCATTTCCCATCGGAAATGCCTTTCCAAATCCCGGATTGGCACTCGGGTTCGCATTTGACGTGGCAGAGCGCGTATACGGATTGTTCTTTCCATATGCCTTTAGCTGAATCACCTGCTCTGCCGGTTTCTTTGATGGAATCCGATCCATATTCGCAGGTGCATAGCTAAAAGCCTTCTCTTCATACTCGAGATAATGCTTCGGAATCTCCTTGACGAACCGCGATACTTCCTCGAAATTCGTCGAACCATGCACCATCCGTTGTCCGGCAGCCGTCATATACAGTTTCTCCATCGCACGTGTAATTCCGACATAGCAAAGTCTCCGCTCCTCTTCAAGTGCATCCGGATCATCGGAATCAAGTGCCATTCCACTTGGGAATAACCGTTCTTCCATACCTGTCATAAATACATACGGAAACTCCAGACCTTTCGCGCTATGTAATGTCATCAGCGTCACCTTCGCGGTTGGCACACCATCTTCGTCTTCCTCCTCAGTGTCTGCCACGAGTGCAATATCTTCAAGAAGTCCGGTCAGCGTTGGCACCTCTGCACTCTCTTCATAGGTAACGATCTTATTCTTTAATTCCTCTAAGTTATCCAACCGGGTACGCGCCTCATCCGTAGCCTCTGCGGTAAGCGCTTCACGATATCCACTTTCATCCATGATTGCATCGAACACTTCACTGATGAATTCTCCATGTACCAGACGCGCTTTAAAGCCTTCCATCATATCTGTAAACTTGCGAATCTTCTCCACGTTACGTGTCATGCCTGGTACTTCTTCGATATCTAACAATGCATCATACAGATTATACTCATTCGACTGTGCATACATATCAAGCTTATCCACGGTCGTCGCACCGATTCCACGCTTCGGCACATTGATAATACGTTTGATTGCCTGATCGTCAATCGGATTTGCAAGCACCTTCAGATAGCTTACGAGATCCATGATTTCTTTTCTTCCATAGAAATTCTGTCCACCATAGATCTTATATGGCAGATTCTCATACAGAAGTTTTTCCTCAAGCACACGGGACTGCGCATTCGTACGATACAGGATCGCGATATCATCGAGTGATACCCCCTGATTCTTCAAGGTTTTGATCCGGGACGCAACACCGTTTGCCTCCTCGTACTCCGTACCGTAACGGGTAAATGTTACCTTCTCACCATCTTCCTGCTCAGTCCAGAGGCGTTTATCCTTTCTTCCCTCATTATTCGCGATCACCGCATTCGCAGAATTTAAGATATTCGCCTTGGAACGATAGTTCTGCTCAAGCTTTACCACCTTAGCATCCGGGTATTCTTCCTCAAAATTCAGGATATTATAGATGTTCGCGCCACGGAATTTATAGATACTCTGGTCGTCATCACCCACGACGCACAGATTCCGGTATTTTGCAGCCAGCATCTTCACCAAGATAAACTGTGTATGGTTCGTATCCTGATACTCGTCCACCATAATGTACCGAAACCGAGTCTGGTATTCGGCAAGCACATCCGGGTTCGTCTCAAAAAGGAAGATAGTCTTAAAAATCAGATCGTCAAAATCAAGCGCATTGTTGCTCTGCAGACGCTTCTGATATTCCCGGTAAACCTCTGTAATCTTCTGGTCCCGGAAGCTTGCTGCATGTTCTTTCTCGTAATCGTCCGGTGTCATGTACCCTTCCTTTGCCTTCGATATCGCCGAAAGCATCGCCCGCTCCGGATAGAGCTTCGGGTCCAATTGCAGATATTTCAGCACTTCTTTTACAACTGTCTTCTGTTCACTTGCATCATAGATTGTGAAACTGCTTGTTCCACCAATCTTGTCAATATGTTTACGCAGAATCCGCACACACATGGAATGGAAGGTTGATACCCACACACTCTCAGCACCAAATCCTACCAGATTATCTACTCGTTCCCGCATCTCTGCCGCAGCCTTGTTCGTAAATGTGATTGCCAGTATATTGTATGGATTGACTGACATCTCATCGATCAGATATGCGATCCGGTGCGTGATCACTCTGGTCTTTCCAGAACCCGCACCTGCTAAAATAAGTAAAGGCCCGTCGGTTGTACAACAGGCCTCTAACTGTTTGTCATTTAATCCCGGCATCGGTTTACTGTAAACCTAACTTTGCCTTCATCGCTGCCAGCTCATCCTGTACAGCTGCATTTGGAGCTGCATCATACTTGGCTGCTAAACTGTCGATGCCACTCTCCTGTGTTGTCTGATTTAATTCGGTCATGGCATTTGCCTGATCAAGCATTGCGTTCGCCTTTGCTTCCATACGATCAAAGGCAGCCATGCTGCTTGCTGAATCTGACAGATTGTTCGTCATCTTGTTCAGACGATCCTGAGTCTTAGCAACCTTCATCTTCGCCTTGATTGCATCACGGCGGGAGTCAAGCTGGTTGATATCTGTCACAAGCTTGTCATGCATCTGACGCATCTTCATCGCATTTGCAGCTGCAACATCATAGGTCTGCTGCAAGCTTGCCTGCTTCGCTGTAAGCTGGTTCTTCTGCTCTAAGAACTTCATGGCATCTGCTTCGTTTCCGGCAAGAAGTGCCTTCTCTGCGTATGCCTGCATCTTCGTAATCTCAGAATTCACTTCATCCAGCTCGCGCTTGCATCTCTGCTCATCTGCCATAACGGCAGCTGTTTCCTTCTTCACTTCTGCCAGATCCTTTGTCAGGTTACGAAGTGTCTGATCAATCATCTTCTCCGGATCTTCTGCCTTATCGAGAAGTGCATTGATATTTGAAGCCATAATGTCTTTAAATCTCTGTAAAATTCCCATTGTAATAAAACCCTCCTATAATTCTCATCTTCATACCATGAAATCCACGTTGCTTTTATTATACTTGATAAAGATAGTAAAGTAAAATGGAATTTTGTTAAAAATTGGTGTTGTCTCTGCAACTTGTCTTAGTTGTATTTTGCAATCACTTCTTCGTTTGCCTTCATGGCGCTTTCTTCCATCTGCTTTCTCTCTGCAAGGAGCTTTTCCTGCACTTCCTTATGCTGTACACCGATGATCTGCAATGCGAGATATGCGGCATTCTTTGCACCATTGATTGCTACGGTTGCAACCGGAATTCCGGATGGCATCTGCACGATAGAGTAAAGTGCGTCCTGTCCATCGAGTACGGAACCGGAGATTGGAACACCGATAACCGGAAGTACGGTCTGGCTTGCAACAACGCCCGGAAGTGCGGCTGCCATACCTGCGGCTGTAATAAACACTTCTGTGCCGTTTCCGTTTGCTTCCTCAATAAATGCGGAAAGTCCTGCATGTGCACGGTGTGCTGACAGGCACCGCACATCAACCTGTACGCCATAATCCTTCAGAATCTTGATTGCCGGTTCTACTTTCGGAAGATCACTTGTGGATCCCATAATCACTGCTACTCTCATTTGTTCTGCCTCCTTGATGTTAAATATATTGTATTGTATCACTATCTCCTGATAAAGGAAACAGTATTTGTTGCTGTTATGTTATCGTACGTTCTTCCGGGTTCCGGAGATCCCTTTGGAACCAATATGATTTGTATCCCTTCCAGTCTTTTTGCCAGTCCGGCAGTTCCGGATGCTTCTCCGTTTTTTGCCCACGACAGCCAGCCAAACGACTGTGCATGTACGCGGTAATAAATATCATAGTGTTCTGCCATCTCTCCATAGAGTAAAATCCGGATTGCTTCTAATCGTTTTGCCTGTCCGCTTGTACCGGACATTTCTCCATCCTTTCTCCATGTATTCGGATCATTTTCATTTCCCTGCCATCCATAAGATTGTACATGGGTTGTGTACCTTACGCCACCTGAATATGGTGCGTTCGACAACTTGATATTGATTCCTTCCAACCGCTTTGCCTTGCCACTGGTTCCGGACATCTGTCCGTTGGTTTTCCATGTCTGCCAGCCAAAGGATTGTACATGGGTCTTATACATTATATTGGCGTTATACGCATCCCCCGGAATCTGAATCGAACCATTCTGCAAAGCAACATAAGCACGGGTATTCACAGATGACGGATTCACATTCGCATACGATTGTCCTGGCGCCGGTTCTCCTTTCTTCACTACGACAATCTGAATTCCTTCCAACCGCTTTCCATACCCTGCTGTTCCTGATGGTTCCCCATTTTTTGCCCATGCAAGCCAGCCGAATGACTGTGCATGTACACGGTAATAAATATCATAGTTATCTTTATCTGCTCCGGTCAGACGGATTTTGATCGCTTCTAAACGTTTTGCCTCACCGCTCGTTCCGTTTTTCTCGCCATTTGCAGACCACGGCAGCCATCCATACGTCTGGCAATGTGTAGTGTACTGTACACCAAGATTCGCATTTCCGGATACACGCACCCATATATTTTCCAATCGTTTTGCTTCACCACTTGTACCTGCCATCCAGCCATTTGACATTGCCGGTTGGGAATCACCATATGTCTGGATATGCGTCTTGTAGCTGACATCTACTTGTGGAATTACCGTTGGTCTTGGTACTGTAGTTCCATATGTAAATGTACTGCTTCCACTTACCGCGCCACACTGTGAACAGCTATAATAGTACACAGCTGGCGAATCATAGGTTGCATCCGACTTTTTCGTTGTATTGCTTACTATCTTCGCCGTAAATTGATGCGGCAATTTATCACCATACGTAAACACATCTGTACCTGTTTTTCCGCACCGACTGCACTCGTAATAATATGTTGCCGGTGACGTACATGTTGCTGCACTTGCCATGTAAGCATCAGATATATGCTTTACAGAATACGCATGCCCCAATGCTGTTCCATACGAATATTGCACATCTCCCTTCTCATTACATCCACTACATGCATAGTAATATCTGGCTGATGATGAACAATTCGCTGCACTTGCAAGATATGTATCGGATATTATCTTTTTAGTATAAGAATGATCCCCTGCCGTACCATATGTATACGTTTTTGCATTTGCAGACTTATCTACTGCTCCACATCTCACACAACTATAATAATAAATTGCCGGCGATACGCAGTTTGCCGGTTCCTTTAACGCAGCTTCCGTCTGGACTTTCTGTGTATACTGATGGTTTAGTTTGTCTCCATCATAAAATATTGTTGTTCCCTTCTGTCCACATCCCGCACAGCTATAATAATACGCTGCTGGCTTTTCACAGGTTGCTGCACTCGCGAGATGCGCTGTATCTACATGCTGTACCGTATAAGAATGTGCTGCCAGACAGTCAGATTCAAAAGTCTCTGTACTTAGCTTTTTACAGTTGGAACAGCTCTTGTAATATGTTGCTTTCTTCGTACACGTTGCATTGCTTTTTAATGCTCCTGTTACTGTCGGATCATTCACATATGTATGTGTAATGGTGTATGTTTTCTCAACTGATTTTGAAAAGATACCTTTACCCGTAATCTTGCATGTACCTGTCGTTCCACTCGTCGAATGACTCACGGTATAATCTGTTCCGCTTGTCAGCTTAATGCCATTATAAGTTACTGTTGGAGCAACCGCAGATGTACTTGTTCCACATGATATAGACGTCTTCGTCAGTGTCACTACCGCATTACTGATATCTACTGATCCATCTGCTCCGGTGCGAATTGTGTAAGATTTTTTTATAGCCGGGTTGTATTTTGGGTATACAGAAATCGTAACAATTCCTGCTTTTTTCACTTTAAACTTAACGGTGCCGGATGAAACACTTGTAGTCGGTGCTTCAATCACAGAATTATCTGAGCTTTCAAACATAACATCCTGATATCCACTATCTCCATTAATATCATAAACCCAGCATAAAATATTGGAGCCAATCGGATTTTCCGTCGGAACATAAGAATAATAGTAAGAATCCGATGATTCACTATTCCTCCAGTATAATGACATCGACGTCGGAGGAACAATCGTAATCGTTGCGTTACAGAAAGAGCAGACACCGGTTGCCTTGCCTGTACTGTCAGCCGTACCATAGACGTAGGAATGTGGTGCTTTTTCTATTGTTTCTTTTATGGTCATCCCGCATTTTGAACACTTGTATATGTTCTCTCCGGTTGTCTGACACGTTGGTTGAACTGTTGACTGCAATACTTTATTATGATTACAGCTCACAGTAAGACTAAATGTACAAAGTACGGTACTTCCTTTTTTGCAAGTAATCGTTGTAGTTCCGGCTTTCTTTGCAGTAACTACTCCATCCGCTGTCACGCTTGCTACTGTTGTATCAGAGGATGTGTATGTAACAGTATCAATCACCCAGAGATCAAGAGTCTCTGATCCATTTACCAGATGAACCATCGGTGTGAGTTTCTGCGTTTCTCCTAAATACTGTGTTGCTTCCCCCTTAAGATAATACTTGTTGATATATGCGTCTTTTACTTCGACTTTCTGCATAATATCTGTATGTCCTGATAAGGCAGACTGGCTTAAGCTCTGGGAAGTGCTGTTAAACTCACCCGCTAACGTATTCGGATAACCAGAGGCAGTTGTATAAAAATCCCCCAGTCCAACATAGGTATTCCTTGGATCAATCATGCTTGTATAGTGACCGGTTACGGCATCTGATGTCTGCTTTACCCAGTCAGATTTCTCGTCATACCACTGGTTAATCCCCGATACCAGATTTCCCTTATTCCAATTATACGCTAACACTTCGGCATATGTTGATACACCATTGTATTTTACAGTACTCAAGCCTTTCCCATTCAGACGGTTATGTCCACTTCCCACAAATCCGAAACACAATCCACCTTCCACCGCACGGATTCTCGCAATCCGCTCCAGATCGGTCGACCATTTGATTGGTACATAATCGGATGCCGTAAGCATCCGGTTTGAATTTCTCGGATCTGGTACATTTCCTGCCTCGCATGCTTCTTTTCTTATTTCATTAATCCGGTTCAATGCATTTTGTGCATCTACATAATACGTTCCATACACCCCGAACATCGTACATCCTGTCGATGGCGCACTTACATCCGTCTCCAGTATTGTGTACTGTGCTGCCTCTGCGATTGGCGACAGTTCCGTCATACCCATACTGAATATTATTGCAAATGCAATGATATATGCAACAAGTCTCTTCCCTCTACGTTTTT
>ULNG01022485.1_pt1 | contig 14906 bp, 12 predicted proteins | sample 1951861 | NCBI WGS metagenome assembly ULNG01 (sample SAMEA4835571, study PRJEB28245) | human gut metagenome | biome: gut microbiome; material: fecal sample | place: Denmark | collected 2008 | reverse complement strand
GAATTCAATCCGCTTTTTAGTATAGAAACTGCTTTACCTAGAATTCGAAACCAAATTTGATTCCGATACCATTTATAGACTCATTATCATAGTAATAATGGCTGCCATAATAGTATTCGTAATCATATTCTTGATATGCATATTCCAGTTTAAGATTCAGTGCCATCTTTTTAGCAAGAGCGAAGCGTACACCTACACCAAATGTAACAAAAGCCCCTTCTACATCACCAGCGGCGTAACCACTTTTAATATCAGCAAACGGCGTAATCTTGTTTTTGGTGAAATTGGCTCTGAAGCTGGCAAATATGGGAACAGAATATAAATCAGCATCTGTATAACAATTCAATCCCAAACCACCTCCGACAAACAGATAATTATTAAACTGATAACCGTGTGTGGTTGATAAAGTAAATCTGTTAGCATCATAATCGCTTAGGTCGAAGATATAACCGGTTTCAACAAAACCCTTATAACCTCTCAAGGTACTGCTCTTTTTCCCGAAATCCTGGTGTCTATTCTTAGATGCACCTACTTCTTTCGTAATTTTCTCAACTTCATTCATTGGATAGGCAAAGATACTTCCATCAGCAGTTTGTATTTTCAGCGAACTGTTGGGTATTTGCTCAATGATAATACCGCGGATGATACTTCCGTTTTTCAGATAAACAACTTCAGTGTAATTTTGTGCTGCACAGTGAAGGCTGATACCTACTAATAAGGTAAATAATAATAGTAATTTTTTCATCGTCTTTTGTTTTTAGTATATTCTTGTTTTATAGATTGTTTATAACTTTATAAATAGAACCAGCCCAATAATTGCGTAATCCAAAACCTCTTGCTTTACCACCTGTAGCCCAATCTTGTATTATTTCTTTCGTATCTGTATTGAAGAATACTACCTGATAAGAGCCGTATGCCTCTGCTTTGTTCAATAATTTAGCAATGATAACCAGTCCGATACCTGGTTTGTTTTGCGTGGGAAGTGCTTTCACTCTTTGTTTAATCTGCTCTTCACTCAACGTATAGCTTGTATCAGTCGTCATCAATTCTTGTGGATTGATTGCTCCATTTACCTGATTGACTGCGTCAAGTGAGATTTCACTGACTCTTACTTTTAACTTCTTGCTAACATCATATTTTTTGGCTTCGGTGATAAATAATTGATTAATTTCATTAAATGCCACTTTAAATTGTGCCGGGGATTCTGCTGCACCAAATACTTTGGCCGCCGAATAGTCCACTCCATAGAAATTGATACTTTCAGCTTCTTTAAGGAAGTTCTTGTTTTGTCCGAAGCAAATCATGCTTGTTGCAAGGAACAGAAAGGTGAATAGCTTTTTCATACAATTAATAATTTAGAATCAGTACTCAGTTTATAAATTTGTCAAAATTAGATAATAGTTATCGTAAATCAAAGAATTTAATGCTTTTTCTACTCATCGGAGGCATTTGTATCTGGGCAATATACTCTGCCGGTTCAAACCGGATAGTAGGTGCTACCCGTATTTTAGAACGGAATAAATCTTTAATTTCTTTGGCAAAGCTTTCGCTGTTCTCGTCACTGCCAATCCGGATCAGGATCTCGTCTGTACCTAACTTATTGGTGTACACCTCAACAACATAGTTTTTTACCCGCGGAATATCATCCAATATGTCGAATAATGCAGGTGGGTACAGGGTTGTTCCTTTATATTTTATCATTTGGCCTTTTCGTCCCAGCACAGAACTTAACCGGATGGTATTTCTGCCACATGCACAAGGTTCCGTATATTGGTAACAAATGTCTCCGGTTTTAAAACGAAGCAAAGGCATGCCTTCCACCCCTAAAGTGGTAATGGTTACTTCTCCCGGTTCCCCTTCTTTCACCGGAAGGTTTTTGTCATCCAGAAACTCTACAATGATAAGCTCGGGTTGCAGGTGTCCGCCATGGAATTCAGAACATTCGGTGAAGGACGATTGCATTTCCGTAGAGGCATAAGTGGAATAGAGTTGGAGTGACGGCCACTTTTCGCTGATACGCTGCCCAAGGGTGTTTAATGTAAAGTCGGGGTTACGCAGTGCTTCGCCGATACATACACACTTTTTCATAGAACAGGTGTTATGATTAATCTGATTTTTCTCGGCAAACTCTATCAATTTAATAAGGAATGAAGGAACTACCATGCCGCAGGTAGGGTGAATACGATGAATGGTATCCCATTGCAGTTCCGGTATACCGTTGCCTACACGGGCTACTCCCATACCGAGTTCTCTGGCTCCCAGATAGTAGGCCAGCCCTGCCATGAAGCGGCGGTCTATGGTGGTCATTAGTTGCAGTATATCGTGTCGGCTGCATCCAGCGGTATTGAAGGACAGATACTCGTTGTATGCCAGACGGTCCAGGTCTTTGGAGGTCAGTACAAAAGTAACCGGATCTCCTAAAGTGCCGGAAGTGGTGACATAGTCGATAATATCATCCGGGTCTACACAGATGAATTCACTATTATGTAGTTGCAGGTCTGTTTTGGTGGTAACGGGAATTTGTTGGAGATCTTCTATCTTCTTGATTCGGGTGATGTCTATGGAATGTTCTTTGAACATTTGCTGATAGAAGCGGGAATGTGCCTGCAAGTAAGCCAAGGTTTCAGTGAGTCTGGCTTCCTGATACAATTTAATCTCTTCGGGAGAGCGAAACTGTATGTCTGGATTCTTTTCCATATTATTGGTTTTTATTGATTTTTTGTTGGATTCGTACTTTTTCTGCTTGTTTGGGTATGGGCATTGTTAGTGCTTTCTGCCAATAGGTTATAGCTGTATCAGTTTGTTGTATTGCAGCATAATAATCTCCCAATACTTCGTAAACGTAATAGAATGAAGGATTGGATGCCTCATAAAGATTCAAGACCTTTGTTTCTATTGTTTCTTTCCGTTGGATCTTTTCCCGGATGAGCTTCGTTAGCTGTTTATAAGCCATGAACTGTTTGTAGTTTGCTTGCCTGATAAAGTTGTCTTCGGGAATAGTCAGACTCAAAGTGGCGATTTCGTGATGGAAATCTACAGCATCGCTGAATATTTTGTTTAGATCGTATGCCATATACTTGCCGCATTGCCAGGGAGAAGTGGATACATACATGATCTGTTTCTCCGGTAGGAAAATAACAGAGTGATGGGCTATGAGTTGATTGATAGCCATTTCATTACCCATACCCAAATCAATATTGTCCAATCCTTTTTGGTTGCGGAGTATGGAAGCAGCTTTCATTGGATCGATAGGCTTATTCTCTTTCAACAGTTCTTCCAGGCGGGCAAAACGATAGGGACTATCGGAAGTCGCAATGTTTTCCTGGTTGCGTTCATCGTTGCGGAAAGTATCTGATTGATAATGGTTGGTACAAATAATCTGATTACCGCTACTTGTAAAAAGTGCCGTCTTCTCCGGTGACTTTTCAATGATAGCGGCTCTGCCATCCTGTGCAGAACCGATCAGTATGGATTCGGAAACAAATGTTTTCCGCTTCAAAGCGATGGCATAAGCTTCATCAATTGTGGAGGCATATTGCAGTATCTCTCTGGTCAGGATAGAGATGGGAGTGGCGGAAGCAGTCGGCATATCCGATTTTGCGGCATTGATAGTCACCGTGAGCCCGGTTTCATTCATGCCCGAAAGTACACCGATCATACCCGGCCACCCCACGGATGCAAATTTATAGCCTTGCTCGGGCTGATAAAAAGATACCAGTTTGTTGCGTGCAAACTTATCCCCCATGTAAAAATCAAAATTGCGTCCGATGATGAGGGAAGAGTCGGCACTGTTTTCTCCCCAGGTGGCAAAGGAACTGCAACCTACCAACATGTAATCTTGCATGGCATGTCCCAGATCGTGAGCCGAATGATAATTGAGTTGGCGCTCGTAGGGAGTACCGATAAAATCGTACTCATGAGTACAGGAGAGTGAAATGCCATAAATTTCATCTCTGAACTCTTCCGGAACATTCTTTCCTAAATTACGGTTGAAAAGTACGATGAAGAAGCGGAGAAACTTTAGATAATTGTCAGAAGGTACTATTTCGCGTATCTGGTCAACAAAGACTTTCTCCTGATAATATAGTAAATCAGAAGAAAGTTTGCCTATGGCTTCACCGCGCTGGAATGCGTCGCCACTCACTTTCAATTCCCACAGACCACTGTTGCTTTGCCGCAGATAATTGCCTGCATATTCCCGAAGGCTATCTGTCTGTACCAATTCTCCGTTGGCCTTGGGGGTGTAGTCGGGAGTCAGCATATCCGCAGAGAAATAGAGGATGCTAACAAAGAGGATAATGGCAAGGAGAAGCACCCCTATGCCACATGCCGTATATTTAATTGTTTTCTTTAATATCTTATGCATGGCCTATTCGTTTAGCTAAATATTCATGTCCGAGCAATTCGCCGCAAGTGATGATGGAGGTTAATGTTACTCCTAAAGCACCGTGAACGTTCAGGTTTTGTCCTGTGAGAAATAAGTTTCCCAGTTTAGTTCGGGTGGAAACAAAACCGATTTGCGGACATTTGTAATCTTTGATAATCCCATAGGCGGAACCGTCGCAAGTACCCGTAAAGTCTCTGTAGCTAAGTGGAGTAGTGGTATACATAGTCTCGATGTGATCGGTAAAATCGATCCCGTGACTTTTGATGAACTCCAACAATTGCCTGGCTTTTTCCATTTTGAAGGCTTTATAGTCTTCACCTCGTTGTTCGGGAAGTGTATCCTGCCAGGCGGACAGTTCATCTATGTACATGGGAGTCAGAATGGAAATGACGTCTGCATAATCACTGTTGCGGGAAGATGCTTGTGTGGAGATCATGCAATTGGTGGTATATCCCATATTGACTTTCTTATCATACCATACATCATTGTCTCCATGCAGATAGAGGTTCTGATTCAGATACGGATAACTTTTCTCTTTCATAATCAGATAAAGAGTGAAAATGCCGTATGTGTTTTCTAAAGAATTAATACGGGAGATATAGGCATTTTTGATACAGCGGTTTTTGTCCAGCAAGGTTAATGTTTGTTTGGGGTGTACGTTAGAGATGATGTATTTGCTTTCTATTCGTTCTGCATGGTTTATCTCTACCCCTGCTGCCTGGTTGTTCTCTACAATGATACGGGTGACTTCACTGTTGTTCAAAACTGTTCCGCCATGAGTGCGTATTACATTTATCATTTCAGAGGCCACTTGCATACTTCCGTCAATGAACCGATAGGCTCCTTGTATGTAAGAGTTGTTAATCATGGCGTGTTCATAGAAGTTGGAATGTTCTCTTAAACCACCATACAGAAGTGCCGAGCCGGCCAATACCGATTGCAAATCAGGATTGGTGGTAATCTTATCTATCATTCCTGCCGCTGAGGTATTGAAGAACTTCATACCTTCAGTAGAAATAATACCTTTCTTCAGATTGTCCACACTGATCAGATTGCCTACTTCTTTCAGTAACGTTGTATATTGCCGGAGATTTTCTTTTTCGTGAGGAAATGATTGGCAAAGGGTATCGATAAAACGTTCGTATCCCATTGCGTAATCATATACGCGATTCTTATAGAAAATCTTATCAAAAGCATTTTCATCCAGTTTCCGGACTTTGAGGTGATCCATGATTCCTACATACCGGAAAAACTGATTCATGACTTGTCCTTCGTCCAGACTACCTATATAATGAATTCCTGTATCCAACAAATGCCCTTTCCGGCGATAGGTCTGAAAGCATCCTCCAAACAGTTCGTTCTTTTCGAGCACACATACGTTATATCCTTCTTTACTAAGTATGGCTCCACATTCAAGGCCACCTAACCCGCTTCCAATGATGATGATGTCATACTTACTCATGGTAATTGCTTTTTAAGTATATAGATGGTATTCGATGTATATTTATCGTTGCGGATAGTCTTTACTTCCATTCCACACTCCCGGGCTATGCTTTGAATTTGAGCTTCGGAAGTGAAGCAGAGCTCATCCGTAGTGCGGTTGAACTTGACAACTTGTGTAGAGAGAACTTCCGTGAGGCGGGTTAGCCGATGTTTATGGGTCTCAGCGGAATTTCCATCACGTACGATAATCATTCCTTCAGGACGAAGAAGATTGGCACATTTCACTAACAAGTCATGTTGATGTTCATAATTCATGTAATGCAATACGTCATTCAGGATGAAGACATCACTTTCCGGGAACTCATAAACCGATGCGTCAGCATGTTCAAAGCGAAGGTTTTCGCCACGAAGCCAGCCGTGTTGAGCTATAGCTATTTTATCTTCGTCATAATCGATTCCTAATATTTGCCTTTCTTTGGATATCATAGACAGCATATAACACAGAGGACCGAGACCGCAACCGATATCCGTAATCTGTCCTTTCATCGGAATCAGTTGATTGAATAACTGGTAATTGTGTTCCATCTTTACTTTGATGCGGATGTACCATTCGATGACAGGACTTTTATAGATATAGTTCAGTACCAATGCCTCATAAAATGCCGGATTCGCCGGTGTATTCTTTTCCAGGCAAATGCGTGCATATTCTTCTTTCATATAGGAAGAAATACGCTTGGTACGTTCCTGATAGGTCGTTCCGAATGAAGCATCGTTATAAAGTATGCGAGGCAATATTTTAGAGTAAATAATGCCTTTGCGGACATAGAAAGGTTGTGCCTTGGCTATAATCTCTCCATTGCCGTATAGCAGGATAGGAATAATATCCAATTGCAGGGCTTCTGATAAATAGAAAGCACCTTTATGAAAACGTTTCATCTTGCCGTCATAGGTCCGGGTACCTTCGGGGAAGATGGCGATGGAGTATCCTTCTCTTACTTTTTCCCGCATCCGTTCCACACAAAGTTCATATCCTTCGTCTACATGGAAGAAGCCTGCATATTGAATAATTTTTCCAAATACCGGAGAGTTCCATACCCAGTGATTGGTTATCATGATAATCTTCGGGGAAAAAGATAATAACTCCAGGATATCAATGAAAGACTGGTGATTGGCTATTATGATAGCCGGCTTTTTGAATGTCTCATTGGTTACGTTGATGTGTTCTTTACGTACAAATGTTGCCACTACCAATATACCTTTGCAAGTAATGTTGATAATCCGGCAAACAAGCTGCTGCTTATAACTGCGGCGTACCGGAATGAGGTATAATAAGAAAATGAAAATTCTCAGAATGATGCATCCTGTAACGAAGAGCATGAAAAGGATGATTGTGCGGAGTAAGCCTATCAAGGTATACGGGGGCAGTCCCTTAGAAGCCGGTTTAGCAATAAAGAACTGGAAAATAATAGGTTGTATGGTATAGGCTACTAATACCACCGCTGCCATTCCAAGGATGGAAATCAGTGAAATGGATTGCAGGGCGGGATGTTTGGCAAATACTAAAGTTCCCATTCCCACAACGGCTGTGAATGCAGAGAAGAAAATAGCTGTCTTATGGGAATTCAGGATCGCTTTTCCTGTCCGGTATTTGTTTTGGAGTCCATCCATGATGAAGATACTGAAGTCGTCTCCGATACCGAAAATGAAAGTAGAGAGGATAATATTAATAATGTTGAATTCGATACCCAGAATCCCCATCAGGCCCAAAATAATGGTCCAGCTGATAAGCATAGGCAGGAAACTGATCAGGGTTAATTCTATACGCCCGTACGAAATCAATAGGGCCAGGAATATAAGGAATGAAGAAATATAAAGTATCAGGTAAAAGTCGTTATTGATGGCAGAGACCCATTGATTAGTGAAATAACTCCGGTCGAAGACTACAACATCCGTATTATCCTTGAATTGTTGATAGACTTCTTCCTTATTATCATCAGTGATGCGTACCTGGGTAACGAGCATCGTGATGGAGTCAGCACTTGTTTGCCATTCGTTCAGTAGGGTAGTGGCGATACTATTTGTATCGTCCTGATAATTATAGGGCTGGAATGGATGTTCTAACCATTGGTAAAATGCATCGAAACTACCTTCCCGGAAGTGATAGGTACGGGCAGCGTTTTCTATGTATTTGCGAATAGTTGATATCTTTCCCGACTCTCCCCAATACTGGTTCCATTGTTCCAGACGCTTTTGCTGTTCTTCCGGTGAAATTAAGAATTGCTCGGCAGATGCATACGCTTTAATAAGCCCTTGTTCTTTAAAAGCGGATAAGTGCTGATTGGTATTTGCATAGCTTTCGAGTGCTTCCGTCATGTTCTTACCTACACTAACAAAAAGTATGGTTTTCTCTTGGGCATTGAAAAGCTGTTCCAGTTTAGCCTCTGCTTGTTTTAAGTGCTGAGGTTCATAGTTGAGGCTCATCATGTCTTCGTTAAACTTGACTTTCTGTGAAGTAAATAAGCCGATGAGGGTAATAATAACGATACCACCTACTAACCATTTGTTCTTTTCATAAGGATAGGCATTGATTTTTTCAATAAAGCGTAAGACCCTGCCTTGCTTCACATCAGCTTGTCCTTTCAGGAAGTGTGGAAGATAAATAAGACAAAAAAGAGTAGTACCGATAAGTGCCAGAGAAGCAAACAAACCGAAATCGCGTAACAATTCGGACGTGGTAAAAGTAAGTCCGAAGAATGCACCTATTGTAGTAAAACTGCCTACTGTAAGCGGATAAGTTATTTCTTTAATCAATTGCTGGACAGTAGAAACATGATTTTGATGAGCCAGCATGTGTATGGAGTAGCTCAGTGCAATACCCAGAATAGCCGAGCCGGCACCTACAGCAATCGCAGAAATATATCCCTGAATAAAATAGATCAGGCATAAAGCGAACAATCCCCCGAATAAAACGGGAGTGACAATGAGAGGGATTGATTTCTTATGTTTAAACACCAGCGAGATGAAAACAATGATAATCAGCAGTGCAATCGAAGAAGTAATAATGGTATCCTTTTTAATCTGTCGTGCATTATAAACGCTGACCGAGGGACCTCCAAAGTAAGATGCGTGAATGGAAGGATACTTTTTCTTAATCTGTTGCAACTCATTTTCAAGTATTCGAATCAGATTTTCATTCTCACCGGTACTTCCTGTTCCGAATACCGGAGTCATAAACATCAGTAATGTGTTTCCATCCTTCGAAAAAATGTGCCCATTGTTGATTTCATAATTGGTTTCCAACTGAAAATCCTGCAAATGCTTTAAGACGTTATTTCCAAGTCCTAACGGGTCTCTTTGTATATAACCTCTCAATGCTATACCTGCGGGAGAAAGAAGGTTGGTATAGTTCTTTCGCATTATGGCTTCTATGCCTTTCTGCGTTAAAAGTGAGTCGAAGTGCTGATAGTCTTTTTCCGTCAGGAACAGCGGAAGATTTTCATAAACAAAATCTGTTGCTTTTTCAATGGTTGTTTCATCTACTTCCGAAAAGATATCTTTAATCCAGGTTTGGTTAGACTCTTCTAATAAGTTTTGTTTCAGTTGGTCTCCGGCTTCTATCATTAAATCCGGAGTTACTGTAGAGTCGGCAGGAGAGATTAAGATGATAATCTTATCCTTTATTTTTAGGTTATCAAATACCTTGGTGATGTTCTGGCTGTTCTTCGTATCAGGAAAGAAACGGGTCACATTCTCTTCAAACCTGACTTGCCAGGCGAAGTACCCCATAAAAAGGACACAAACACAGAGTGACAAATAGAAGAGAACTTTGTGTCTTTGAAAATAATTATATAGTCTGATAAAGAACTGAGTCATGTTGTTTTCGGCCTTCTGTATATAGTAAGCAGGCTAATCGTTATAATCCCTGCCAGTATACTACAAGCGGTTGCAAAGATAACACTTCCAATTAAATATTGCTCTAAAACCGATTTCACATTTTCAAATGAAATATTGGTAAGATGAAGTTCAACCGGTCTGTTCAGTACTTTACACCCTGTCAGGTAACTGCCATATAATAGGAAAGGAATCATGGGAGGAATACTGATATTAGCTGCTACAATGGCTATTACTTTGTTGAGTTTAAGCACATGAGCCAAAAATAAAGTGGCAAGCATCTGGTATCCCCAAATCGGGACTATTCCCATAAATACACCTAACATAGTGGCATAGGTAATCTTCAGATTCGATTCTTCGGACTGTGTAATGTGAGTTCGGAAGAATTTCCGGCAATTGCTCCAGGTTAGTTTCCGGAAGAAGTTACGCGGATAAATCCAGAGGAAAGTAATGAACACTAAGAAGGTATTCAATATACTGATGCGGGTGAAATCTCGGAAAGGACGGAAGTGGGAGACACGTTCTTCCTGGGGCGGATAATAGACATGTATGGGTATATTGCGGACCGTGGTTCCTCCCCATACTGCAAAGACCAGTGCTTCAAGCTCAAATTCATATTTAGCGGTATAGTAGAATCTCTGCACATTGATTTTATGTAATGGATAGAGCCGGTAACCCGATTGGGTATCCTGAAGCTTTACTCCGGTTTCAAGTTTAAACCAGAAGTTGGAGAACTTATTGGCGAAAGTATTCTTGCCCGGCATATTGTCCGAAGTCAGATTGCGGGCACCTACCAACAACGTATCCGGTTCTTTTTCTATTTCTTCCATGAAAATAGGAATGTCCGAAGCAAAATGCTGTCCATCGGAATCTATAGTGATGGCATATCGGTAGCCGGCTGCTTTGGCCTGTTTTAATCCGTTCTTTAAGGCAGTTCCTTTTCCTTTATTGGTAGGATGGGTGATGATATGCAGGTTCGGATAGTTTTCCAGAAGAGTAGGGGTGCTATCGGTAGAGCCGTCATTGACAACGATGATATCTTTTACATAGAAGAGTACATCTTCAATTACGGTAGTCAGCGTCTTTTCATTATTGTAGGTAGGTATAATAACTACAATACCAAGTTGCCTGGCTTTCTCATGCCACAGTTCCTCGCTACGTTCTTTCATGTTTATTTGCCGATTAGTTGTGCTTTTAATTTGATACAGATATCTTTTGAAGATGCTCCTTCAGCCAGAATCTGGAATGTATCTGTTTCGTTTTTTTTGATAGTCAATGAGAGCTTTAATTCCGGTGTCTCATTCGGATTTATAACAGAAAGAAACTTGCATGATGCTATCTGCTTGTATTGCAGGGGAGCTTGCTTTATTTTTTCTATGCACTCTTTTATTATTTGCAGCATACAAACGCCCGGAACTACGGGCTGTTGTGGAAAGTGCCCGTTATAAATAGCATGTTGTGGGTTGAGCATGACTTGCACTACCCAGTCTGTTTCATTGATATGCTCAGAGTGCGTGACTTTATAGAAATTGGGAAGAAGTTCAGCCATATTAGTTTGGGTTTTCTTTTAATTTGTCCAACTGTATACTTAGTCGCAACCAGGGATGTTTGATTTTTATCTGTTCGGGATGTCCTGAGTTGAACTCCGATAGATAGAATACTGATTTACCGAATCCTCTGCCTGTGACTCTTTTTTCAAAGGTACTGCTTTTCTTTTTGATGCGGATATTCTTTCCACTTAAAAATAGATTCTTGAAGTCTGTTTCCAGTAATAGCAGCATTTTCTTTTTCTTCATGGGCTCTATGCAACTGTTGACGTGAAATTCATTTTCCCGAAGTGAAAAATCAAAAAGACTGAGTCCAAAGTAAGTAGATGCCAATATTCTTATTTCATTATCCGGCAATTTCCGTACAATTAATAAACCGCTGAAGTGATGCTTCATAAAATCTAACTGCATATTATATTTTTGCGAGTATTCTTCAGCGCAAATGATAGGTGTCACATAAGATGTGGTATCTCCTGCTATTGTTTTTGAGGAACCACAGGAAGTGAATAGATACAGAATAAAGATCAGATTAGCGAATAGAAAACTTTGTTTCATCTTTCAAAGCATTAAATCTCTTGTTGTAGAACTCATATTCCGTATAATTGGTGGCTGTTTCGGAAAGACGCAATTTGTAAACCGACATATCTTTCTTATCCAGGTATATTTCAATTTCCGAAATGTAAGCTTGTATGGCTTTATTGACCGGCTTAATCTTCACTATATAATAGGAATCATTTTCAAAATATTCCAGTTTGTAGTCGGAAGACATTTTTGAGAGATCGCCTATCATGCAGGCTGTGAGCATATCTTGCATTTGAGTCATCATCTTATTGGCAGTTAGGCTCATAACGCTCTTTTTACCGTCCGATACGATTTTAAGCCGGGAGTCGTTTATCACTATTAGGTAGTTGACGGGTTGGGCGTATTCCATACGTATTTTGCCACTCTTTTGATAATAGAACTTTCCTTTGGAGGTTACTTTCTCATCCAGAATATCCAAATACTTCACTTGTGTAAAGTCACTTTCAATGGACTGCATGGTTTGTGCTTCCTTTGCCAGACGGTTTTCAAAATCCCGGGTATGGATTAGCTTCTTCATTGTCTGGGCATGGGTATAGGAAATGCCCAATATGATTGATAATATTATTAGTATGGTTCTCATAATGCTTTTATAACATGCTGTCCAGACGGACAACTGTATATCCCTGTTCTTTAATTAAGTTAAGTATCTCTTTTAATAACAGGTCACTGTCCGGCATCCGATCGTGTAGAAGGATGATAGAACCGGGGCGTAACCTTTTCTGAATACGCTTCAAAACTTTCTCTTTGGAAGGTTGCAGTGTATCGAGTGTTCTGATATTCCAGCCAACAGGAGTGTATCCCAATATGCGGACAGCTTTTGCTATAGTAGGATTTGTGACTCCAAACGGTGGGCGGAATAACTTGATTTTCTGCGAAGTTACTCGTTCTAATGCAAACTGGCAAGCTTGCAAGTCTTTTTTCATCCGCGACAGGCTGTACAAGGGAAAATGACTGGTATGGGTAAAAGAATGATTACCAATCAGATGTCCTTCGTTGATGATTTGTCGGATCAACTCTTCATTCTCTTGTACTTTGTGACCGATGCAGAAGAAACAAGCTGGTATTTGTTGTTCTTTGAGTACTTGCAATACTTTGGGGGTTTGTACCGGGTCCGGTCCATCATCAAAGGTGATAGCTACAATTTTATCTTCAGTCTGTTTCTTGCAAAATACCTTGAGATAGATGTTAGAACGGATGTTGCAAGATGCGTAGACGAGAAAGATAATCAGTAATGTGATCAGGATTTCTACTATCATTGTCTTTTCCGGATTAAAATAAGTGAATGGTTAATGGAGTGATAATGATTATATATCAGAACTGTCTGTCCCGGATTTAGATTCTCTTCAAAAGTTTTAGCCACTTTCCATAAAGCAAAGGAAGATGCTGTAGGATATTCACCACATTCATTCTTAAAGGTGGTGCATGTTGCTGTGGGAAACAGGCTGTTTTCTAAATCAGTATACAGGGTATCTTCTTTCAGGTTTCCATTCTTACCGGTAACAAACCAATCGATTTGTCCGGCTGTTAATCGGTTGCTTTGCAAAAAGCGATGAATCTTTTCAGCTACTTCCTGCGTACTGCTCGCATGAATAAAAGTCGATATACCGGCAAGTTCTGCTAATGTGGATTCGGTGGCTTCTCGTCCCAATAGGAAGAACTGAGCACCTTCGCCTGCTTGTATGCCCCTTAGCAGTCCCAGGCGTTGTTGTATGGCGTGGCTGTTAGGGGTGATCTCATCAATAGCTCCTACAAGGACATTTTCATCACCTTCCCAGATTCTCATCATACCGTCCAATAGTGCACTTTCGAAACTCAATCCCCGGTGCACATACGTCATGTTGTAAGCATGTATCTGGCGGAGTAATGCTATTTGAGCTCCGATGGTATTGAAGGTTGACTGGATAAAGGGGGTTGGGTTCAGTAGTTGTTCTTCATTCTCAATGATTGTATTCAGGAACTTCTCTGTATCTGCCAGGCATCCGAGTCCGGTTGCGGTGATGACCGCATGTACTTTTTCGGAAGGTAGGGTACTGATACATTCCAGTCCGCAGGCAACTCCCATTTTGACGATCCGGCTCATGCGCCTCCGTAGTGCGGCATTTGTGATAATACTCTTGTAATCCGGTTCGTTAGCGAATAAATAAGGGGATTCTCCGGAAGCAGTATCCGCGTGAATAGAAGCAATATGATTGATATAGACAGGTTGCATCATTTCTCTTTTAATGTGGAAAACAGGATCGAAGAATCATTTCCACCGAATCCAAAAGAATTCGATAGTACATTACGAATGGGTAGTCCCTCGCGGAATGAGGTTTCGGGCATCAACATGTTTTCTTCTATAGGTTCTTTGAAGTTCAGATTGGGATAGATGAAACCATGATATACGGAGAGAACAGAATAAACCGCTTCAATTCCTTCCGAAGCCCCTAATGTATGACCGATAAACGCTTTGACAGAGCTGAACGGAGGAATCTTATCACCAAAAATCCGTCGGATAGCAAGTCCTTCTGAAAGATCATTACTTGGAGTTCCTGTGCCATGTACATTGATATAATCAATCTCTTCGGGAGGAATTTCACTCTTTGCTATGGCTTCTGTCATAGACCAGAATGGTCCGTTTCCTTCGGGTGAACTGCCGGTCTGATGAAAAGCTTCATTCACATTCGAATATCCGCTTAATAAGCAATAAGGCTCTTTCCGGAGTAATTTCTCTGATTGAAGGACAATATATCCGGCTCCTTCTCCTAAGTTGAGGCCTGCACGGGATGCGTCAAATGGACGGCAGTGTTCCTTATCCAAAATCATAAGTGAGTTGAAGCCGTTGAGGGTAAACTTGCACAAGGCGTCCGTACCTCCTACAATGGCAGCGTCCAGTTGGCCATTCCTGATCATACGGGCTCCTAACATGATAGCATTAGCTGCTGATGAGCAGGCTGTACTGATAGTGGTTACAAAGTCATTTGCTTTCAGATAATCTGCTATCATTTCAGTACTTGCACCGCAGTCATGAGAGATGACTTCCCGTAATCTTCCTTTTCTATTGTCTTTTTTAAAGG
>ULNG01041592.1_pt1 | contig 15221 bp, 10 predicted proteins | sample 1951861 | NCBI WGS metagenome assembly ULNG01 (sample SAMEA4835571, study PRJEB28245) | human gut metagenome | biome: gut microbiome; material: fecal sample | place: Denmark | collected 2008 | reverse complement strand
GCGGTATCGGAACAGGTAACGCCATGCTGGCAACTTTCGCTCTCGGAGCCGAAGGGGTTCAGATCGGTACCCGTTTTGCCCTGACAGAAGAAAGTTCCGCACATGAAAACTTTAAACAATTGTGTCTCAACCTGAACGAAGGTGACACGAAGCTCTTGTTGAAAAAACTTTCCCCCACCCGTTTGGTGAAAGGAGAATTCACTACAGCTGTCGAAGAAGCCGAAGCCCGTGGGGCTTCCGCCGAGGAAATGAAAGAACTGTTAGGAAAAGGCCGTTCCAAGAAAGGTATTTTCGAAGGAAATCTTCAAGAAGGCGAACTGGAAATCGGACAAGTCGCATCCTTATTCCGTGAAATGCAGACCGTGTCCGAAGTCATGAAAGAAATCATGGAAGACTTCCGCAAAGGAATGGAAAAGATACAACTGGCGTTATAGGTCAGGACACAAAAGTTTTTTCAACGTCACTTCTGCTCTATCATCTGCAGAAGTGACTGTTCCATTTGTCATTGATTTCTCGCTCATGTTCGGTTACAATCGGTTCATTCGGTAACCACTATTCAAGTACCAGCACCTCGTTGTCCTTATAGCTTTCATAGCTGGAAACTATTACCTTTTCACCCGCTTCAAGGCCATCGATGACTTCGTAATATTGCGGGTTCTGGCGACCAATCTTGATCTTGCGGCGATATGCTTTCTTGCCGTCTTTGTCAAGAACGAATATCCAGCTACCTCCTGTGCTCTGAAAAAAGGTTCCACGCGGGATGATGATACTTTCTGTCGGCTGTCCAAGTTCCAGATTAATGTAATAGGTCTGTCCGCTACGGATATTATCTGGGCGTTCACCGGTAAAGACGAAATCCGTACGGAACTTACCGTCTCGCACTTCCGGATAGACTTTGCGTACGTTCAATTCAAAATCCGACCCCTGACGTTCGAATGTTGCGGACAATCCCTTTTTCACGCGGTCGATATAATGTTCATCGATCAAAGCTTCGATCTTATAGTCCGACAAATCGTTTATTTGTCCGATCTTCTGTCCGGCCGAAACATTTTGGCCCAACACGACATCCAACAATCCCAATTCACCGTCGATCTGCGAGCGGACATTCAAATGTTCCTTGCGTTCATGAACCAAAGCAATATTTTTACGCATATTAGACAAACTAGTTTCCATTTCGTCCATCTGGATAGTACGGGAGATCGAATCCTGACGCAAACGTTCCACAACCAAGTCATATTTCTTACTTGCCAACTCAAAATCTTCTTTTGCTTTCAGGAATTCTTCCTTTGCAATCAAGTTTTCCTCATACAACTTTTTCTGCTGGTTATAAGCACGACGGTAGCGTGTCATGTCGACATCCAGCTGTGCTTTTTCCAATTGATTGTTCAATTTGTCCTGTTCCATCGTCACCTGTGTATTACGAAGAAAGTTCTGCTTTTCCGCCAACTGTGCCTCAGCATCCAAGATCTGCAAGTCGAGATTTGAATTGGAAAGACGGATAATCACATCCCCTTTCTTCACCTGTGCCCCTTCTTCCACTACTTTTTCCTGCACGATACCACCTTCTTCCGGGCTGAGCTGCACAACCGTAATGGGCTGTACCTGACCGTTCACACGAACGAAATCGTTAAATTGCTCTTTCGTCACATTCCCTATATTGACACCGCGGGCATCCACTTTCAATGTCGAAGCGTGATCACCGAAAACAATCCATCCCACCAAAATCAAGAAAAGAGCACCACCTGCTACATAAGGAATATGCTTCTTTTGAAAACCTTTCTTTTTTTCTAATTGTATATCCATGACTGTATGTTTTTTTATTTTTTAATTCTTAATTTTTAATTCCCAATCAACGGTTGTCCTTTATAGTAATCAACCTGACGGCACTTCATTATGTACAGCAAACGCCTCTGTAAAAGATCAGCCTTTGAGTTCAACAAAATCGTCGCATTTGTCTGCACATCGAGTGGACTCATCAGTCCTTCCTCAAATTTACGCAGGGTTATCTGATAAGCCAAAGCATCGGCCTTTACTTTCTTCTCCATTTGGATCGTTTCTTTAGCATAGCCCTCCCGATCGAGAACGGCTTGCTCTACATCTTTCTGCAACTGACGAAGTGTTTCGGTTTGCTTTTCATAAGCAATCCGGACATTGTTGCGGGCACGGCGCATATTGGTAATCCGAGACAAGCCGTCAAAAAAAGGAAAACTAAAACTAAAATAAATATATTCCCCACGGTTATTTTTAAACTGGTTTTTAAAAGCAACGGGAGCGTTTTCCGATTTCAGATTTTCAAAATAACTGGTACTGATTCCAGCTTCGACGGAAAGAGTCGGAAGTAATTTTCCTTTTGTTATCAAGTAATTCATTTTACTAGCTTTCAATTGAAAAGCGGCCTGCAAAGCAGTCGGATTATTTGCCATAGCATAATCTTGAATGGCACTGACAGATTCCTCGGTCAACATATCCTGTACGGGAGGAACAACCGTATCGACATCAAGTGCCAAATCCGACGGATAGTTCATCGCGTTCTTTAAGGTCATCATCGCCGTATTATAAAGGTTCTGCTGATGCGTCAGATTGTAATCGTCACCAGCTACCTGCGATTCGATCTGGGCAACGTCTGCCTTCCCTTTCAAACCCAATTCTTCCTGGCGACGCGTTTTGTATAAAAGACGCTGGCTGTCTTCCAACTTTTCAGAACACATTTTCACCAGTCCCTGATAATAGACAACCGTAATAAACGCATCCATAATGCTGATTGCCAAATCATCTTTCTGCTTCTGCAAATCATTTCTCCCCATATAGCGATTCACATTTGCCAACCGCCATTGGTTAATCAACTGCCCACCTCTGAAAAGCGGCAAAGAAGCGTATACCCCATAACCGTTATTAAAGGTGGAAGTGTTTACATAGGTATTCGTTTCCGGGTCTACAGAGCGTCCGAATCGGTACTGAGCGTCTACTTGTGTACTTATCGAAGGCAAAAAAGAGGCTATGGCGGACTGATGTTCAGCCTTGTATGTATTATTGGTATAAAGCTGCTGCTTTACCTTCGGACTGTTCTCCACTGCATAGCGCATGCAATCGTCCAAACTCCATATTTTATTCTGCGCCATTATCGAGGCTGCCAGAGCAAAAGAAAGTACTGTTGTAAATATAATTCTTTTCATTGCTATATTATTTTCTACCTGATAAAATGCAAAGAGCGTGCCAAAACAGTCAAAACATTATATCACAACATATTAACAAATCCAGTACTTTTACCAGGTGTCAAAAAATTAGACAATACTGTAAAAGAATTAGACAATGACCGTCATCCGAGCAGGGTTCTATTCTGCTCGGATAAGTTCGATAATGGCATAAAGATAGTTGGGCATATGCCCTAATTAATAATTAGTGGCAGACAAAAACAAGACTACCAGTAAAACAACAAAATTTCTTTTAAATTATCAGTTACTCAGCAGAACAAATTATCTTTGCAGCAGACATACAAGAAAAACAGATGACAAAACAAGGCACTATACTGGTAGTTGACGACAACAAAGGAATCCTTACCGCAGTACAGATGCTGTTAGGCACTTACTTCGAGAAGGTGATCACGATCTCTACTCCCAATAAAATAAAAGCCACACTGCATGATGAAAATATTGATGTGGTTTTACTGGATATGAATTTCAGTGCCGGTATCAATACCGGCAACGAAGGGTTGTTTTGGCTTTCGGAAATAAAAAAGGAAGATGCTTCGATACAGGTCGTTCTTTTCACGGCCTATGCGGACATCGACCTTGCCGTACGGGGAATCAAGGAAGGAGCGGCCGATTTCGTGGTCAAGCCCTGGGATAACGCCAAACTGCTGGAAACATTGAAAACGGCCTATAATATCCGGACGGCAAACCGTAAAGGCATTTCGATCGCCACAGACAAACTCGTCGTTTCCAAAGAAAGCGGAATGTTTTGGGGGGAAAGTAACGCCATGCAGCAACTTCGTTCCCTAATTGAAAAAGTAGCCCGGACGGATGCCAACATATTGGTGACTGGGGAAAACGGGACAGGTAAGGAGATGCTTGCCCGCGAGATCCATCTACTTTCCAACCGGAAAAAGGAGACATTGGTCCCAGTCGATATGGGGGCCATCACGGAAACTCTTTTCGAAAGCGAATTGTTTGGACATGTCAAAGGTGCATTTACCGATGCTCGGGCAGACCGTCCGGGGAAATTCGAGGTTGCCAACAAAGGTACACTGTTTCTTGACGAGATAGGAAACCTCTCCTACCATTTGCAAGCCAAATTATTGACTGCTTTGCAACGCCGTAGCATCGTCCGTGTAGGAAGCAATACGCCTATCCCGGTCAATATTCGCCTGATTTGTGCCACCAACCGTGACTTACAGGAAATGGTACAGAAAGGAGATTTTCGCGAGGATCTGCTCTATCGTATCAATACGATTCATGTGGAGATACCGCCACTCAGAGAACGACCGGAAGACATCGTACCCCTTACCGAAATATTCCTTTCCAAATATACCAAGATATATGGAAAAACAGCCATGTGTCTCAGCCTGGATGCCAAAGAGAAGCTGAAAGCGCAACCTTGGTTCGGGAATATCCGGGAACTCGAACACACAATCGAAAAAGCCGTCATCATTGCCGAAAGGAGTGTGTTGGACGGCAACGATTTCGATTTTCCACGGGCGAAAAAAAAGCCGGTGACAAAAGAGGCGACAACCTTGGAAGAGATGGAATATAACATGATTAAAAACGCGATGGACAAGTATAGTGGAAATTTGTCACTTGTTGCAAGCCAGTTAGGTATTTCCCGCCAGACTTTATACAACAAGATTAAACGATACGAACTATAATGTTGTTGAAAGGTCTTTACCATAATTTCTATCTCCGTATTGCTGTTTTCATACTTCTGACAATAGCCGGTACTTATTTAGTTCTCCAGCAGGAATGGGTGTGGTTTGTCCCGATCTTATCCGTGTGGTCCTTCTTCCTCAGGTTAGTCCTGCTGTCCGACAAGCGAAACGCCCAAAAGGTAGCTTTCATGTTCGATGCGATAGACAACAGTGACTATGCTTTCCGATATGCGACACGTGGACGCTCGTCGAACGACAAACTGGTTAGCGAATCGCTTAACCGCATCACGCAGATTCTTTTCCAGGCCAAAGCGGATGCCGCCCAGAAAGAAAAATATTACGAACTGATTATGAACTGCGTCAATACTGGTATTATAGTGCTCGATGACAACGGTGTGATTTATCAGACGAACAACGAGGCTTTGCGCTTGCTCGGACTAGCCGTCTTTACGAATGTACGCCAGCTTGCTCGTATAGACGAGAACCTGAAAACCGTCATACAAAACATCCAACCGGGCGACAAGCACCAGATATCTTTTACCAATGAACGTGGCAACGTTCACCTGTCTATCCGTGTTTCGGAAATGACGCTACAGGACAAGCATGTACGCATTTTAGCAATTAACGACATTAATAGTGAGCTGGACGATAAGGAAATCGATTCATGGATTCGCCTGACACGCGTCTTAACGCATGAAATCATGAATTCAGTCACTCCTATCACATCTCTAAGCGACACACTTCTCTCTTTGCACCAAAACGCGGATGACGAGATACGCAACGGGCTGGAAGTAATCAGCACAACAGGGAAAAGCCTAATTTCTTTCGTGGAGTCATACCGTAAATTCACACATATTCCGACGCCGGAGCCCACTCTATTTTATGTCCAGAAATTTGCGGAACGCATGGTAAAGCTGGCTCGACATCATACTAATTTTCCCAACATTACGATCAACGTCAGTGTAGAGCCTTCCGACCTGATCGTCTATGCAGACGAGAATTTGATCTCGCAAGTTGTCTTGAATCTGCTGAAAAACGCCATGCAGGCAATCGGTTGCGAGCAAGCGGATGGTCTAATCGAAGTAAAAGCCTATTGTAACGAAGAAGAAGCCGTCCTGATTGAAGTCAGCAATAACGGGCCTGTTATTCCGCAAGAAGAGGCCGAACACATTTTCGTTCCATTCTTTACCACCAAAGAGGGCGGCAGTGGCATCGGACTATCCATCTCCCGTCAGATCATGCGCCTTTCGGGAGGCAGCATCGCCCTGAAGAGCGCACCGGCCGCCAAACGGACAACATTCGTACTGACATTCCCCTAAAAGGGAAATAATCAGCCGATAAAAATTATCAATTATCATAAACATTTCCACCATTAAATATTTTATATCTTTGGATGGTAAATGAGAATTTATCGGTGTATAATATCGTAGGCTTGCCTTATTTGTTAGTTCACTGATGAATCATCATGCACAACAATAACATAAACTATTAATATGAACATATTAGACAAACTCAAAATCAACCACCGTCCGAGTGCCGGCGCTTTGGACCTGTTAAAGTATATCGGGCCAGGATTACTTGTTACCGTAGGTTTTATCGATCCGGGGAACTGGGCTACCAATCTGGCTGCGGGCTCCGAATTCGGTTATGCCTTGCTCTGGGTTGTCACATTTTCTTCCATCATGCTGATCATCATCCAGCATAATGTCGCCCACTTGGGGATCGTGACTGGACTTTGCCTTTCGGAGGCAACCAACAAATATATGCCACGCGTACTGAGCCGTCCCATCCTGATCTCCGCCATGCTGGCCAGCATTTCGACCTCGCTTGCCGAGGTGTTGGGAGGTGCCATTGCTCTGCGGATGCTATTCGGAATGCCAATCAAAGTAGGCGCAGTCATCGTGACGGTTGTCTGCCTCGGAATGTTACTTACCAATACGTACAGCAAAATAGAACGCTGGATTATCATGTTCGTCTCAATCATCGGACTTTCGTTTCTCTATGAGCTGGCATTAGTAGACGTACAATGGGAAGCAGCCATCGAAGGATGGATAAAACCGACTTTCCCGGAGAACTCCATGCTAATCATCATGAGTGTACTGGGAGCCGTTGTCATGCCCCACAATTTGTTTCTTCACTCGGAAGTCATACAGAGCCGCGAATGGAACCTTGAGGACGAATCGGTGATCAAAAAACAATTGAAATATGAGTTCTACGATACACTGTTATCGATGGTTATCGGCTGGGCGATCAACTCTGCCATGATTATACTGGCAGCAGCAACCTTCTTCAAACAGAATATTGCGGTAGACGAACTGGACCAGGCACAACAGCTATTAGTACCATTGGTCGGAAATAATGCAGGTATCATATTCGCCGGAGCACTCCTGCTGGCAGGTATTTCCTCCACAATCACCTCTGGAATAGCCGGAGCATCCATCTTTGCAGGGTTATATGGTGAAGCTTATAACCACAAAGACCTCCATTCCAAATTAGGAGTCTTGTTGTCGTTCATCCCAGCCCTGCTTATCATATTTGTCGTGGGTGATCCGTTCAAAGGCTTGATCTATTCGCAGATGCTGCTAAGTATACAGTTACCAATCACAGTTTTTACACAAGTTTACCTGACATCCAGTAAAAAAGTGATGGGCAAATTTGTGAATTCACGATCCACAACGATCATTTTAGTCACTTTAGGAGCACTTGTAACCTTCTTAAACATTGCGCTTCTGATAAGCCTGATTTAATACAATAACCCTAACCTAAAGACAGCGAGGGTGTGTCAAACAGACATTACCAGACACGGATGACGCAGGTCGGAAAAAACTCCCCCAAAACGGCATTTAAGTACACAAAGAAAAGTAAAGTAAAGTAAAGTAAATCTCTCTCACTTCGTTCGAAAAGAGAAATGCGTGCGAGAGCTCTTCCCTTCTGAAAAAACAGGACAAAAGAAAAGTTGCAAAACAGTTGCATTCCGGCCTTTATTTCACTATCTTTGCAAACTTTGAATAGACAAATTAACTACAAAGATGAGCGATATCAAAACAAACGAAGAAGAAGGTAAAAAGAGCTTGAACTTCATTGAAGCAATGGTGGAAAAAGATTTGGCGGAAGGCAAAAACAAGGGACGTGTGCAAACACGCTTCCCGCCCGAACCAAACGGATACCTGCATATCGGACATGCCAAAGCCATCTGTCTGGATTTCGGCATTGCACAAAAATATGGAGGTGTTTGCAACCTACGCTTCGACGATACCAATCCGGTAAAAGAAGATCTGGAATATGTGGACGCCATCAAAGAAGACATCGAATGGTTGGGTTACCACTGGAATAACATATATTACGCATCCGACTACTTCCAGCAACTCTGGGACTTCGCTATCCAGTTGATCAAGGAGGGAAAAGCATACATCGACGAGCAGACTTCCGAACAGATCGCCTCCCAGAAGGGGACACCGACACAACCGGGAACAAACAGTCCCTACCGTGACCGCCCGATCGAAGAGAACCTGGAGCTGTTCCACAAGATGAACAGCGGCGAGTTGGAAGAAGGTTCGATGGTATTGCGTGCCAAGATCGACATGGCAAATCCGAACATGCACTTCCGCGACCCGATCATCTACCGTATCGTCAAGACTCCGCACCACCGTACGGGCGACAAGTGGAAAGCATACCCGATGTACGATTTCGCACACGGACAGAGCGACTTCTTCGAAGGTGTCACTCACTCGTTGTGTACACTTGAATTTGTCGTGCATCGTCCGTTGTACGATCTGTTCATCGACTGGTTGAAAGAGGGCAAGGATCTGAACGACAACCGTCCGCGTCAGACGGAGTTCAATAAACTGAACTTAAGTTACACGCTGATGAGCAAACGCAACCTGCTGATCCTTGTAAAAGAAGGCTTGGTACACGACTGGGACGATCCCCGTATGCCGACAATCTGCGGTTTCCGCCGTCGCGGTTATTCACCGGAAGCAATTCATAAGTTCATCGACAAGATCGGCTATACCACTTATGATGCGCTGAATGAATTTGCGCTACTGGAAAGTGCCGTCCGCGAAGACCTCAATACTCGTGCAACCCGTGTATCGGCCGTGTTGAACCCGGTTAAACTCATTATCACCAATTATCCGGAAGGGCAAGTGGAAGAGATGGAGGCGATCAACAATCCGGAAGATCTGTCGGCAGGTAGCCATACGATCGAATTCAGCCGCGAGCTGTGGATCGAACGGGAAGACTTTATGGAAGATGCTCCGAAGAAATTTTTCCGTATGACTCCCGGCCAGGAAGTTCGCTTGAAAAACGCTTATATCGTAAAATGTACAGGCTGCAAGAAAGACGAGAACGGCGAGATTACGGAAATCTATTGCGAATACGACCCGAACACCAAGAGCGGAATGCCGGACAGCAACCGGAAAGTAAAAGGTACGCTCCATTGGTTGAGTTGTGCACACTGTCTGCCGGCAGAAGTCCGTCTATACGACCGCCTGTGGAAAGTGGAAAACCCGCGCGACGAGATGGCGGCTATCCGCGAAGCAAAAAACTGCTCGCCTTTAGAAGCAATGAAAGAGATCATCAACCCGGACTCCTTGAAAGTATTGACAAATTGTTATGTCGAAAAGTTCCTGGCAGACTCCAAACCGCTCGACTACCTACAGTTCCAGCGTATCGGCTATTTCAATGTAGATAAAGATTCTACAGTCGATAAATTAGTCTTCAACCGCACAGTATCCTTGAAAGATACATGGAGCAAGGTAAAAGATAAATAATATCCCAATGGGATAATGTGCCAATGGAAGAATGCAATTGCATTGGCATATTGGCACATTGATTAACAATTATATAGTATGAAGAAAAAAGATATTTCACGCCTGTTACAACGTTATCTGACCGGCCACCAGGAAGGTAAGGACGCCTATTTTGATGCCGATGAAATCGATGAACTGTTGGACAGTTTTGAAGAATCTGATGATTATACTTACTATGATGAAGTCCTGGCTCTAGGGCTACGGCTTCATCCCGGTAATCCCGATTTGCAGATCAGGCAATGCAAGTCGTATGTCTACAACGAGGACTATGACAGTGCGCTCGCTCTGATCGAATCAATAGCTGAAACCGACAATCAAGATCTCGACATGCTGCGTCTCGAATGTTACGTCATGCAAGATTCGTATGACAAAGTAATCGGACATGTAGAAAAACTCATCGCCAACAAATGCGAGTATTTAGAAACGCTATTCGAATATATCGCACCAATCTTAGGGGATGTGGAAATGACTAAGGAAGCACACGATTTCATCAATCGCGGACTTATGCTTTTCCCGGACAACCTGATCCTGAAAGACGAGCTTTGCTATAATTTAGAAATAGAGGGCGATATAAAAAGAGCGATCGAGGTCTGTAACGAACTGATCGACAAGAACCCCTACTCCAACGACTACTGGTTCACTTTGGGTCGCCTCTATTCCATCAGCGGAGACTATGAGAAAGCGATCGAAGCATTCGACTTTGCCCTCACATGCGACGATTCGAACGAAGAGTTGAAGATTCTGAAGGCCTATTGCCTGTACATGAACGAAAATTACGAGAAGGCAATCGAGGTATATAATGATATTGCAACGACCGACGATATCCACATTCGCATCACTCCCCTGCTTGCCGAATGCTACATTAAGCTGGAGAACTACGAAAAGGCTTATGTTTTACTGAAAGAGCTACTAAGACAGAACCGTCAGTTGAAAGATTCAAGCATTTATATCAATTATATCCGATGTTGTGTCGAAACAGGACGTGACAAAGAAGCCTCTGATGCCCTGATGCAAGCGTCCAGGCTATTCCCGAAGAATATCCGCATCCTTTCCTTACTGGCCCTTACATATCTGGAAAACGGAGACGAACACAAGGCTATGGAAGCGACTGAACGCCTTTTCACCGCCCTCGACCAAGTGGAAGACAAGCAGCAAGAAGACTTCGAGAGCTTATACCGTGCCGGCCAATATTTGTTTATGAAAGGAGATATTGACAAAGCCTTACAATACTATAAAAAAGTGTTGGAAGGCAGTCCGGAAATGCCTTATATGCATCTTCATATGGCAATGGCATATCTGGCAAAAGGAGATATGAAACATTTCGGTGAGCACTACAGGCAGACATCTCCCGAAGAATTGCTCGATTATCTAAAAAATGCCGGGCTCAGTTATGAAGGGATAATCGGGCTTATCGGCAGCAAACATATTCCACCGGAAGACCTGGTGAAAGAATTCCTCAAGAATAAGGATAATAATAATTAAACATGAAAAGAAATCTAAAAGACTACGGCCTCTTAGTTCTAAAAGGCATGGGTATGGGTGCGGCAGACGTCGTGCCTGGCGTATCAGGCGGGACCATCGCCTTCATTGTCGGAATCTATGAAGAGTTGATCGACTCGATCAAAAGTATTAACGGAGCCAGTCTCAAACTGCTTTTTACCGGAAAAATCGCGGCATTTTGGAAAGCAATCAATGCCAACTTCCTGCTATCCATCATTGCAGGGATCGGGATCAGTATCTTCTCGTTGGCAAAAATCATCACCTGGCTGTTGACAGACCACCCTATTCTGGTCTGGTCCTTCTTCTTCGGATTGGTACTTGCTTCCACCTGGTTCGTTTCCAAAGATATCAAGAAATGGGATTGGAAAACGATCCTGAGTTATATCATCGGGATCGTTATTGCATTCTACATAACGGTTGCGACACCAGCCGAGACACCTTCCAACCTGTTCTTTATCTTCCTTTGCGGAGCGATAGCCATCTGTGCCATGATCCTGCCGGGTATATCGGGTAGTTTCATTTTAGTGCTGTTAGGCAAATATTTTTATATCATGGAGGCGGTAAAGACATTCAATATTCCCGTAATGTTAGTGTTTATCTGCGGTGCGGCAATCGGTATCACCAGTTTCTCCCGTGTGCTTTCGTTCGCTCTCCGCCGGTTCCACGACATTACGATCTCCGTATTGGCCGGTTTTATGCTCGGTTCGCTAAACAAGGTTTGGCCCTGGAAGGAAACGATCGAGACTTATACGGACAGTCATGGCGTTGTAAAGCCTTTAGTCGAAGCCAACATCATGCCAAATCAACTTGTTTGGGAAGCTGTCGGCCTGATGGTTTTAGGCTACGCCATCGTTTACTTCTTGGAAAAGCTCTCGATGAAAACATCGAAATAATAAATTACAACAAAAAAAGAGGTTCAGCAGCATCATTTTTTGCAGTTGAACCTCTTTTTTATTCTCACTCCACCCCACCTTATCATAAGGTCGTGTATACAAACGCCTCTACCGCATGAGTAAGGATATAGGCGGCAGGCGTAGGATGGGTTGCCGAATAGCCTTTTTTCAACTCTTCGAGCATCTCTTTCTTTCCCGTCCCCAAGACCGGGACCAGCAACGGCGAATCGTTCAGGATCAGCGGGCCGGTCATCGTGATACGGAACTGATGGGATTCGGGATGTTGGGAAACGGCGTAATTACGGCTGTCCGTCAACAGCGGCAAGGTATCCGGAAAAATGGACGCAGTATGCGCATCACCTCCGATACCCAGGATGATGCAATCAAAATAGGGCAATTGCCCGTGCCGGGGCAGATACTCTTTCACGACACGCGAATAACGCATCGCTTCCGTACCAGGTTCCACTTCTCCATGAATGCGGTGCACATGACCGGCGGGTATATGCAGCGGCTTGAACAAAAGCTCGTTTGCATGTCCATAATTACTGTCCGGGTCAGTTGGCGGAACACATCGTTCATCGACCCAAAAGAAACGGATCGCATCCCAGTCGATCTTATCCTTATATTCATCCACCCAAAGAGCGAACATCTTCTGTGCCGTCCCTCCTCCCGACAAAGCGAGGTTGAAAGGCAGGCCGTCATCTTTCTGGTCCATATACCGGACAAGCTCTCCGGTCATTGCCCGGAGGGCCTCTTTATCATCTTTAAAATTCTCTATGATCATAATCATCCTTTTTTATCATTGACAACTTTGGCAAGGGCAATCCTTCGGTGTCATCCCCAACTTGGCCTTTTCGATCGGGCCGTCTTCACCGGGGGCGTAGAAGAACAGGTTCTTCGCACCCTCCTCCTTCCAATGATGGAGGATCGGGTCGATCAGCCGCCAGCTTGCCTCCAAAGCGTCACTACGGGCATACAAAGTCGAATCGCCCAACATGGCATCGAGCAACAGGCGTTCATAGGCATCGGGCAGATAGTTCTTCGAAAGCGAATCATAGCGAAAATCCATACCCACCTGCTTCACCGTGAAACCGGCTCCCGGCATTTTCAGACCAAACTTCAGCGTGATGCTCTCGTCCGGTTGGATACGGATAATCAGTTTATTACAGGAGCCTCCCGAACATTGTCCGGCGAAAAGCTGGTGAGGAGTGGACTTGAAGTTCACTACGATCTCCGAACTCTTTTCCGGTAATTTCTTCCCAGTAAAGATATAGAACGGGACATCGCTCCAGCGCCAGTTATCGATAAACATTTTCATAGCGACGTAAGTCTCCGTGGTGGAGTCAGGCGCCACATTCTTCTCTTCCCGATAGCCATCGTACTGGCCACGCACAATCAGATCATCCATACCATGCGTCTTATACGGACGCAAAGCACGGAACACCTTCACGATCTCGTCACGGATCGGCTCCGGGTCGAACACCGAAGGCGACTCCATCGCCGTAAATGCCATCAGTTGCATCAAGTGGTTCTGGATCATGTCGCGCAACCCCCCCGCCCCGTCATAATATTTCCCGCGATTCTCCACGCCAAGTGTTTCCGAGGCACTGATCTCGATCGAGTCGATGTAATTACGGTTCCACAACGGTTCGAATATGCCGTTGGAGAAACGGAGAACCAGGATGTTCTGCACCGTCTCTTTCCCCAGATAATGGTCGATACGGTAAATTTCCTTCTCATCGAAGATATGGATGAGATGTTTGTTCAGACGTTCGGCCGATTCGAGGCTCGTTCCGAAAGGCTTCTCCACGATCACGCGGCGCCAACCGTCCTCGCTTCCGGCAACATTCATCCCGTTTTCTTTCAGGCAGGTCGGGATCAACTCGTACATCACCGGCGGCGTGGCAAGATAATAGATGATCTTGTCCGGCAACTGCTGCTCTTGCCGTAACTGATGGATACGATCTTTCAGTTTATGGTATCCGGCGGAATTGGTCGAATCGAACGCAAGGTAAAAGACACGGCGGAGGAAACTGTCCAGTTCGACATCGTCCACCTCCTTGTTCTTCAGGGATTCCCGGATATGCACCTTTTCGAAAGCGCGGTACTCGTCATCCGTATATTCCGTACGGGCCGCCCCCAAGATGCAGAAACGTTCCGGCAATAAGCCCCGAACGTGCAATTCGTAGAGCGAGGGCAAGAGCTTCCGCCCCGTCAGGTCGCCGGAAGCTCCGAATATGACTAATAATTGATTACTTGCTGTTTTCATTTGCTTTTTTAATTTAATGATGTCAGAACTTTCCGAAAACCTCAAAAATCATTTTTTAAAGCAGCGGAACTCCCGAAAGCCCCAAAAATCATTTTCGAGGGTGGCAGAACTTTCCGGAAGCCTCAAAAAACATTTTTGAGGATGGCGGAACTCTACGAAAGCTTCAAAAACTATTTTTGAGGTTTTCGGAAAGTTCCAAAACAGTAGAATCAGACGCTATACGTGCCCGAAACCGTATTGCCTCCTTCCCCAGTCCAATTGGTGTGGAAGAAATGACCACGTTCGCGATCGGTACGTTCATAAGTATGGGCTCCAAAATAGTCGCGTTGAGCCTGAATCATATTCGCTGCCGAATACAGCGTGCGCAACCCATCAAAATAGTTTAGAGCTGAACTCATGGCAGGCAGGGCGACACCGCTCAGCGCACCTTCGGCGACAATCCGGCGCCAGGCAGGAAGAGCCTCCTGTATCTTAGTGTGGAAAAAGTCATCGAAGAGCAGGTTTTCCAAGTCCGGGTCCTTCCGGTATGCCTCCGTGATCTTTTGCAGGAAGACGGAACGGATGATACACCCCTTACGCCAGATGCGGGCAATCGTCCCGTAATCCAAATCCCAACCATAATGCTCGGAAGCGTGGCGAAGCAAGGAGAATCCCTGTGCATAGGAAATCAGCTTGGCTGCGTATAGTGCCTGACGGACATCTTCAATTGAAAGTTGAAAGTTGAAAGTTGAAAGTTGAGCGTTGTCTGATAACTTTCCACTTTCCACTTTCAACTTTCCACTATAAAGGCTTGCCGCCTTTATTCGTTCGGGATACAAGGCCGAGAGCAAGCGGGCGTAAACCGCTTCGGTGATCAACGTCAGCGGATCATTCTCGTCCATCGCCGC
>ULNG01029116.1_pt1 | contig 15267 bp, 13 predicted proteins | sample 1951861 | NCBI WGS metagenome assembly ULNG01 (sample SAMEA4835571, study PRJEB28245) | human gut metagenome | biome: gut microbiome; material: fecal sample | place: Denmark | collected 2008 | reverse complement strand
AAAAAGGGCGGCAGAAGCCGGTATAGGCATATTGGGCATTACAGACCATGATTCCGTTAACGGCATAGAAGAAGCTCTTAATGCTGCCGCTGCCGCAGCGGGCGCACCTGTAATTGTTAAAGGCGTGGAACTTGGCACACAGGTTGGCGAAAGCAGCGTACATATTTTGGGTTATAATATAGATATTCACAATAAAAATTTGCTTGATAAAATTGAAGAAATGCGCCATGCCCGCGAAAAACGCCTGCACAGAATGCTTGATAAAATAGGGGCACTCGGTTACCATATAACGGTAGAGCAGTGCGACCCGAAAAACCGTGCCGTCGGCAGGCCGCATGTGGCCAAGGCACTGGTAAAAAAAGGTTATTTTTCTTCGGTGGAAGAAGCTTTTGATGTGCTTTTAAAACGCGGAAAACCGGGCTATGAGCCGCAGCCGAAACTTTCGCCGGAAGAATCGGTGGAGCTTCTGCACGGGGCAGGCGGGCTTGCCGTTTTGGCACATCCTGCTGAAATAGAAAATCTGCCTTTGGTGAATACCTTATTAAGTACAATTCCGTTTGACGGTATTGAAGTATACCATCCGAGTGCCGATGAAAAAATGCAGCAATGCTTTTTGCAGATGGCAGAAAAATACAATCTGCTTGTTTCCGGCGGCAGCGATTTCCACGGCGTGGAAGGGCGCTTTCCGGAGCAGCTGGGAATTTTTAAAGTTTACGCTGAAAAGGTAAATATCATTCAGAAAATGCTAAAATAAAAATAATGCCGGAGGAATGTTTATGGAGGTTGTTGCATTTGTAGGGCCGAGCGGAACCGGTAAAAGCCACCGTGCAATAGGCGTGGCGCATAATAATAACTGCGATGCAATTATTGATGACGGGCTTTTAATTAAAGGTACCAAAATTTTAGCCGGAACTTCCGCTAAAAATGAAACCAACAGAATACAGGCTGTAAAAAGGGCAATTTTTACAGAAGACAGCCACGCCGACGAAGTGCGCAATGCTCTGGCTTCCGGCGGCATCCACCGTTTATTGATACTGGCTACTTCTGACAATATGATTCAGAAAATTGTTTTGCGCCTTGGCCTGCCGAAGCCCGAAAAAACCGTATATATTCAGCAGATTGCCACCAAGCAGGAAATGAAAAAGGCCAAGCAGATGCGCCTGAAGGATGGCAAACATATTGTTCCTGTGCCGACGGTAGAGCTAAAACCGCATTTTACCGGTTATTTTGCCGATTTGCCGTACAATCTGTTCTCAAAAGAGCGCAAGCATGCCGAACCTGACCGTTCCATTGTACGACCGGCTTTTAGCTATTACGGCAAAATTTTTATTTCAGATTACGCAATACAGGATATAATAAACATTGTTGCCCAGAAGATGCTTGGCATTGACAAGGTAAACAGCATCAGGGTAAGAAGGCGCAGCAGCAATACCAAAGGCATTGCCATTGCCGTGGAAGTAGTGCTGTTTTACGGTGTGCGCGTTTTTGAGGTTACAAAGGTTTTTCAAAATAAAATAAAAGAAAAAGTTGAGTACATGACAGCAATGCAGGTTAAATCTGTTGATGTTTCGGTACGCAGCCTGTCTGTACGCAAATAAGGAGGAAATTGCAGATGCTTGATGCTACGCAGCGCAGCAATGTTATTTTTTCTGCCTATGCCAAATTGCCGGCGGGAATTACGGCATACGAAGTACATAAAGTGATTGGCGTAGTGGTGGAAATTGACATGCATACCGGCCGTATTTTGCAGGCGGAATGTACGCTTGCAACCAAACTTGCCAGCGATTTTATCGCTAAAATGCTTGTAGGCTACAATATGAATGATGGTCTTGATGAATTGAACGCCATGATTGAAAAGCATTATCAGGCAAGTGCCAAAAAAGCCGTATTAACGGCTGTGCGTATGCTGAACGACAAATTCATCAGCCACAAAAACGGGGAAGGCATTGATTATTACGATTGATTTATCAGGACAGCCCTTTCTGCTTAAAGGCAGGAAGGGTTGTTTTTTATTTTGTTTTAACGCATACCGGTATTTTGCATACAAGTATACTTTTGTAAAAGTCTTGCAAAGTTATAAGTTGTTCTGTAAAATAAAGAATGTGTTTACATAATAGCGATAAAATTGCTCTTAGTTTTTACAAGATGTTAATTTTTGAGCTGCTTATGATTTTGCTATGAAAGGGAGATACTATGCTGGAATTTTTAAATGAAGTTGATGCGTTTGTGTGGGGGCCACCGCTTTTGTGCTTGCTGGTGGGTACCGGTATTTGGCTGACAATCAGGTTAAACATGATTCAGGTTTTACGTTTGCCGCTTGCTTTAAAATTGATTTTTAAAGCTAAAAACGAGGGCCATGGCGATGTTGACAGTTTTAAAGCATTATGTACGGCACTTGCCGCAACAGTAGGCACAGGCAATATTGTTGGCGTGGCAACGGCAATTAAAGCCGGCGGCCCTGGTGCGCTGTTCTGGATGTGGATGGCTGCGTTTTTTGGCATGGCAACCAAGTATGCCGAAGGCGTTTTGGCTGTTAAATACCGTACTATTGACGCTAACGGCCATATCGGCGGCGGCCCGATGTACTATATTGAAAAAGGTCTTGGCAGGCAATACCGCCCTCTGGCAATTTTCTTCGCGGTAGCCGGTACAATTTGCGCCTGCTTTGGCAGCGGCACATTTACCCAGGTAAATGCAATTGTTGAAATTACCAACGCCGGTGCGCAGATTCCTGTACTTTACACATCTATCGCGCTTACCGTATTGGTTGCGGTTATTACCCTTGGCGGGTTAAAAAGCATAGCAGTGGTTGCTGATAAAATCGTTCCGTTTATGGCTGCGCTGTATGTTATTACAACTATGGCCATTCTGTTTATGTTCCGTGATGCACTTCCGGGAGCTATTGCAATGGTTCTGCACGATGCTTTTACTGGTACGGCAGCAACCGGCGGCTTTTTGGGCGCAACGATGATGTTTGCAATGCGCAACGGTATTGCGCGCGGCTTGTTCTCCAATGAATCCGGCCTTGGCAGTGCGCCGATTGTAGCAGCGGCAGCAAAAACAAAATGGCCTGCGGAACAGGGCCTAGTTTCTATGACCGGTACTTTTATTGATACCATTATTATTTGTACTCTTACCGGCCTTACTTTGGTAGTAACCGGCGTCTGGAAAGGTGACCTTAACGGCGCTGCAATGACGGAACAGGCTTTCTCGATGGGCCTTCCTGCTTTCGGCAGTATGCTGCTTTTAGTAGGCCTTGTACTGTTTGCGTTTACAACCATTCTTGGCTGGAACTATTACGGCGAACGCTGCGTTGAATATTTAATTGGCGTTAAAGCAATTTTGCCTTACCGTATTATTTTTATCATTCTTGTTGCCTGCGGCCCGTTTTTAAAACTGGAAGCAATTTGGATTTTGGCAGATATTGTTAACGGCTTAATGGCAATACCTAACCTTATTGCACTCTTGGCTTTAAGCGGCGTTGTTGTTGCCGAAACAAAACTTTACCAGCAGCATTTGAAAGAAACAAAAGCAAAGGAAAATGCTTGACTTTTAACTTCTGAAACGGTATAATATACGTTGTGTTCGGGGCGTGGCTCAGCTTGGTAGAGCACCTGTCTTGGGAACAGGGGGTCGCAGGTTCGAATCCTGCCGCTCCGACCAGAAGAAAATTTTATATTGCGGGTGTAGTTTAGTGGTAAAACCTCAGCCTTCCAAGCTGATGTTGTGGGTTCGATTCCCATCGCCCGCTCCAAATGGTTCAGTAGCTCAGTTGGATAGAGCAACGGCCTTCTAAGCCGTGGGTCGGGGGTTCGAATCCCTCCTGGATCACCACCTTAAAACCCAGCCGTGGAGTGACTTCCACGGCTTTTTGTATAAAGAAAACCCCGCGTTAGACGCGGGGTTCCGGGAAGCTTAAGCGATAAAGAAAATATATAAAAAATTCCTCCTTTGATAAAATAAAATTGCGGTCTGCCAATCGCAAAATATCAAAGGAGGAATTTGTCATGAAAGACATTCATAGTTTATCAAACACGAAATGGAACTGCAAATATCATGTAGTATTCGCACCAAAGTATAGAAGAAAAGTATTTTATGGAGAAAAGAAGGTAGAAATAGGGAAAATATTAATAGAATTATGTAAATGGAAAGGAGTAAACATAATAGAAGCAGAAGTTTGTCCGGACCATGTCCATATGTTAGTAGATATACCACAGAAGATGGCTGTATCGTGGTTCATGGGATTTCTAAAAGGGAAAAGCAGTCTTATGATATATGAGAAATGGGGGAATTTAAAATATAAATATCGAGGCAGAGAATTCTGGTGCCGAGGATATTACGTAGATACAGTAGGAAAGAATACGAAAGCGATAGCAGAATATATAAAGAATCAGCTCAAAGAAGATGAGCTAAACCAACAATTAGTGGTAGATTACGGAGAGCCGTTTACGGGTGACAAGTAAGGAATAATCGCAAGTGGCAGACCGATGAACGCCTTTTAGGCGTAGCTAGTAGAATAGCCTTTAAGGCGGTAAATGACAAACCACCGGCTACTGAACTGCACCCCAAAAGTTAGAATTTTGGAGGTGCAGTTTTTTCATGACTAAATACTCAGATGAATTTAAAATCAAAGCAGTACAAATGGTACTAAATGGCAATGGCGTAAAGTATGTTTGCAGAATATTAGGAATACCTGACAGTCCTTCCTTACGTGACTAGTTAGACCACTACAACCACGGCGGCATTAACAAACTCCTTCATAAAAACCGTTCATATTCCACGTATTTTAAACAAAAAGTCCTTGAGTATAGTTGGTAGCATTGGTTATCATTAAAAGAAACGGCAGCCTTTTTCTCTAGTCCTAATCCTTCCTCTATCAATGGGAAAAGTAAGACCTTGCCTACGGTAAATCATGGCTGTTGCCAAAAAAGAAAGGCAGGTAATCAATGAAATATAAACCTAAAAAACGAAAATCTGAACCTACTTATCTTGAACAGCTGGAATCTGAAAACGCTTTTCTCAAGATGGAGAACGCTTTCTTAAAAAAGTACAACGCCTTGATTCAGCAGGAAGAGGAAGAAGAAAGACGCAAAAGACAGCGTTAATAATCTCTGAATTAAGAGCGAAATATCCTCTGAAAAAGCTATTAGGCTATACAGGCATGCCTAAAAGCACTTACTATATCGCCATACAAAGCATAAATAAAGACGACAAATATAGTAAGATGAAAGAAGCAATAAAACATATCTGCACATATAATAAAGGCAGGTATGAATTTAGGCGCGTAACCTTAAAACTTAAAAGCGAAGGCTTTAAAGTAAACCATAAGGTAGTAATGAAGCTGATGAAACAGGCAGGCTTAACCTGTAAAGCAAGGCTGAAAAATATAAATCGTATAAAGGAGAACAGGGCAAAACAGTGCCCGATATTCTGCAAAGGGATTTTAAAGCAGATGAGCCAAATAAGAAATGGTAAACAGATATAATAGAGTTTTTGTTATTCGGTAGGAATCTGTACCTGTCAGCAATTATAGATTTGTATAACGTAGAGATAATAAGCTATAAAGTATCTGAAGATCCTGTATTAAAACAGGTAAAGTATATGGTAAAAAAGCCGTCACGCATATAGGTAAAACAGACGGCTTAATACTGTATAGTGAACAGAGATGGCTATACCGGCAAAAGGCATATCGAAATATATAAAAAAACGGCATAATCCAAAGCATGTCAAGAAAAGGAAACTGTCTGGATAATGCCCTAATAGAGAATTTCTTTAAACTGCTGAAATCAGAGTTATTCTATTTTAAGAAGTTTAAGTTAATAGAAGATTTTAGAGAGAATTTAAACGAATATATAGATTATTACAATAACAGGAGAATAAAGGCGAAGTTAAAAGGACTCAGCTCGATAAAATACCAGACCAGGTCCTTAAGAATAGCTTAATTATTTTGTCTAAGTTTTTGGATGCATATAAATAGCGTGTGTTTTGATTATACATGAAAGGAGAAAGAATTATAAGTTTATTTGATAACGCACAGAGATTTCAAACATTTGGAATAAGAACCGAAACTATTCATAATGGCAAATTTCAAAGAGAAATTTATAAGGCAAGGCGCCGTTTTAAATCATTTGACGGGGCGATGTATTGGAAACCGATACCGAAAGCAATAACGAAACTGTTAAAAATTTTTGTATTGTTTTAGGGGCAGATAATACTTCAAATGGCAAAATATGGATTATTACTGAAAGCAGTACAGGCTAAGAATATGACAGGCTGATAGTTCTTTTCTCTAATAAATATTAAGAGTGCGCAAGCTTGCTAACATAGTAAAATAGAAGTATAATATTACTAAAATAATGCTATAGAGGTAAGCGCATTGCAAGACCGTCTGTTGTCATCAGGCAGAACTATAACTGAAATGTCGGAACTGTGCAAAAAACTAAAGAACCGGTTTAACTTACAAAAAACGGGGAAGACGATTTGGTTGTTATGGATATAGATAGCTTTAACAGGCGCGAAAAATGCTGAAACTATGGGAAACGCTATTTACGGTAGAAGCGAACGTCTGGTTGGTAACAAAGAATATACGGTTGACGAACTTAATAATTATCTTGATGATTTGCTGAAAGGAATAGAAAATTGAAAACTTGAAGCAGTATGAGGTAATTGTTTCGGAGAAGGCAAGTAAGTACATTGTTAGATAATAATGCGATTAGTTTTGAAAAACTTATTGGCAAATCTGAAGTTGAAATAGATGATGTTAGATATGGTTGGAAAAGTGTTGCGAGTGCTTTAATTATAGCATATATATTTTGGAACATTGGGGGTATTATATGTACGATTTTATCAATAGTTACAGCTTTTTTTGCGATTGGTAGGGAATATAGTAAAATAAAAAATAATAATTTAATGAAGATGATAAGAAAAGGGAGTTATGTTTTGATGAAAAAAATAGTTTGTTTTATAGGATTGATATTAATGTTTTTCATGTGTGTAGCTTGTGAAGCGGCACCGAAAAAAGTTGCATTAACAAGTTTCGTTAATGCAGTTGGCAATAACTATGGTAAATTTGTATGTACTAATTTAGAAAATGAAGTTTTAAATGGCCTTGTTCAAAATAAGAATTACACAGTGGTTGAACGTGCTCATTTAGATAGAATTTTTCAAGAATTAGGTTTGCAAAATTCTGGTGTAGTTGATAGTAGTAGTGCTATTGAGATAGGTAAGCTTTCTGGTGCTGATTATACTTTAATTGGCAGTGTTGTGAGTGCTGATATAATACCTTTTAACAATATTTTATATAGTGGATATAAAGCAAAAGTTAAATTTTCGCTCCGTATTGTAGATAATAAAACAGGTGTAATCTTAGTGTCTGATATTGTTGAGGGTACTAAAAGTGAAATGCAGCAAAGCAATGCAAGAGTAAGTGCTGGCAATCTTTTGACAGGAGCTTCTACTGAAGCTGCACATAAAGTTCTTGACCAAATGAACAATCTTAATCCTTTATCTGGCACGATTATAAGCGTTAGTGGTGAGATGGTTTATTTTGATTTGGGTATTGACGATGGTGTTAAATTGGGTGATGTTTACACTGTTTATAAAGAAGGTAAAATGTTGATACATCCAGTCACCGGAGAAGTATTAGGTGTAGAAGAGGATACAATTGGAACTATTGAAATTTTAGAAGTTAAACCTAATTATGCTGTAGGTAAAATAAAAAAAGAAGCGCTTCCTTTTAAAACGGGATATAAAGTTAAGTGGTAATCTATGAAAAAATTTATTATCTCAATTATATTAACTATATTTACTTTGATTAATTTTTCTTTAGTATCAGCGCAGGAAATTATTATGACTGGTTCAGGTGCGAGTTATGAAGATGCTGAACGTGATGCGTTAAGAAATGCCGTAGAAAAAGCTGTAGGATTGATGGTAGACTCGCAAACTTTAGTGCAGAACAGTCAATTAGTTAATGATGAAATATATACTCAATCAAAGGGATATATAACTAATTATACTGTTTTAGAGAGAAAAAATAACGGCACTTCTTATAAAGTTACGATAAATGCAGATGTTGATACTAAGCCTGATTCAAAATTAATGAATGAATTGACTAGACTGGGGATAATAAATAAACAATTACGTGACCCTAAAATTGCTGTTATTATTCCTGAATATCATTTTTCTGCACGTATTCCAGACCCAGCTGGTGAAACGGCAGTTATAAAGAAGCTGACTGAAGCTGGCTTTTCCCACGTTACTGATGTTAGCAATATACGTTATCAATTAAATAAGCTATCTGCATTAACAAGTAATGATTTTAGAAGTCTTGCCGACAGCTTAAATGTTGATATTTTAATTATTGGAGAGGCATTTAGTCAAGGTGTTGGCGATGTAGGTAAATTTATAGGAAATGGTAGAAAAAATGTAGGAATATTGTCCTGTAAAGCTAGGCTTGAAGCTAAAATATTTATTGTAAAAAGCGGTCAAATAATTGCAGCTAATGGTACTTATGGTACTGCCGCTGATTTAACGGAATTTATAGCAGCCAAAAAAGCATTAAACGATGCAGGGGAAAAAATGGGTGACTATATTGTAGAAAAATTAATTGACTACGGAAGTAGTAGTAATCAAAATTTAGAGGTAACTGTTATAGCTTCTGATATAAATAAAATTACCAAAATCTGCAATATTATTAAAAATATTAGTGGTGTAAATTCTGCCAATATAACAAATTATTCTAATGGCAGAGCAAATATTACTGTTAAGTATTCAGGAACACCGCAAAATTTATATAATCAGTTAAACAAAACTGTTGATTTTAATGTTGTTCTTAAGGGGATTTCATATAACACATTATCTATTGGGGCATATTAGAATGGAGTGAAGAAAATGTTGATTCGAAAATTTTTATTTAATTTATTATGCGTATTATTTATGGGCGGTGTAATGATAGGCTTAGTATTTGGTAATAGTTCTACAAGTTTTGCTGCTGGAAATGCAGAAACAATTTCTGCTGATGGTTATGGTGTGTTGCCGTCAGGTATTGGGATTGGACGCGCTAAGGCTATGGCTAGAAGGGCGGCTATTGTTGATGCACAAAGAAATCTTGTGGAAACTATACAGGGAACCGCCGTTGATTCAGAAACTACTGTAAATAATTTTATGCTTACAGATGATGTAATAAAAACTAAAGTAAGCGGTCTTATTAAAGGAGCAGTTGTTAAGACTGAAGAAGTAACAGAAGATGGTTTGTATCATGTCGTTATGGAAGTTCCGGTGTATGGCGTTGGTAGTGTTGCCGATATTGCTTATAACGCGGTACTTGGTAATAGTGAACCTGTAAAAATTCCTGAAGTCAGCACGGATTTTTATGACAATTATGTTCCTGATACTAATGGATTTTCTGGATTAGTAATAGATGCTACCGGTAGTGAACTTGAAAAAACTTTTTGTCCGGCAATTTATGATACTAATGGCAGAGCTATTTATGGGGTTTATAATGTAGATAAAAATTACGCTATTGTAAATGGTGTTGTTGAGTATTTAGATAATAATGGCAATGCTGCATATTCTAATACAAGGGCTGGTTCTAATCCTATGATAATAAAAATTGTCGGCTTGAAACCAAGAGTTGTAAATAAATGCGATGTTATCATTTCGGTTGAAGACGCTAATAAATTATTAGCGGAGAATCAGAGAACTAAATTTCTCGATAGATATGCTGTTGTATTTATGAAGTAATAGTTAGTTAAAGCAAAATAAGTAGGCGGAGATTATATGAAAAAATTGTTATTCTTGCTAATATCGGTAATAATGGTTTTATGTAGTGGATGTGGAAGTTCTGAATAAGTAAATTCTTTTGCTCAGTACAAAGATGAACCAATTGTTTTTGAAAACTATCAAAAATATTTTTTAAACGAATATTGCGAAGAAGCTTATAAATTTACAGATGAGTATAATGAATTAATAAATAAAATTAATTCAATTATTTCAAGTAAAGAGTACAAGCCTGTAAAAATTGTTCTTGAAGAAAAAATGTTATTTAATTTTGGTGATACATGGAGGGTAACTAATATAAATAGTGATTATTATTATATTGGAGAAATAAAAAATGATCGACCTAATGGAATAGGTATAATTTATTCTAAAGATGGAGCTGTAGATTATAAAGTATGTGCTGGAAATTTTGAAGATGGAGAATTAAATGGTTATGGAATTCAATATAATTGTCTAAAACATTTTTTCTCGAATAAAGCAAATACTTTTCTAAATAATTCAGATACATTTACAAATTATTCAAAAAACAAAACGTCAGATGTTAGAAAAAATGAAGCAACTAAAGATGATATAAAGTTCTTATCCAAATATTATGATTTAACCGGATGGGATAAAAAGTATTATAATTATATAATATATGAAGGAGAATTTAAAAATGGTGCACGAGAAGGTAAAGGTAATATTTATGATTATAGAGATTTAGTTAGTTGGGTTGATTTAGGAAACAATAAAGCGCTTAGTAATAGAAAAGTAGAATTAGAAAATAAAATTAAAGAAAATGCGCATGAAGTTAAATCATTAGAATATAATGCGCGAATTAGTCCGTTTTCACAAGAATTAGCTAGCCAAATTATAAATAAAGTTAAAAACGAATTAGATAATGATAAAAAAGAATATGAAGAGTTGTTAGAAAAATATAAAGCAATTGTTCCGACCGTTAATGTAAGCGGTAGAATTTTTGTTATGAGCGGTGAATTTGATAATGGTAAACAAGATGGTAAATTTATTTGTTATACACAAGATGTTAATGGTGGACCTGGTTATAAATTTTTAGAATGCGATGTTGAAAGAACGAAACTTGTTGGGGAAGGTACAATGTGGAATGCAAAAAATGAAGTGATACAATCAGGTTCGGCATCAGCATTGACAAACAAATATATTAGTATTAATGATAGTGCAGAAATAAAAGTATTGAGTTATTCTATTCAAAAAATTGAATAGAAATAGTGATAATATAAGCGTTTAGATTTATTATATATTATCGTACCAGCATTAAATATTGCTGTAACTGTCGGAGTATTACTGTTTGTAAAAGCATCTGTTAAAGCTATCGTAGTACAAACGACAAAGAAGGTAGCAACGGTATCTAAAAGCGTTGTAAAGAGCGTTTATAACACCGTTAAGAGCATTGCCGTGTCGATTAAGGAAAAGATATTCAGCTTCTTTTCTTGAATATATTTGATTTAATTAAAGGGCAGATTATTGTTTATAGCAGATTAAAAGTTATAAATGAATTTTATGTCACTTGTATTTTATTAGTATGAGAAACAAGCAAAATGAATAATAAGTCCAACACCTTATCGACACCTTATTTACAAAAAATAGGTGAAAATAGATGTAAAAACATGGTATAATTAAGCTCGCTTAGAAGTGTAAGAAAAATGCGTGGGCTTGGAAATCCGCATATAGAGCGGCTCGGCGAGGACTATACTAAAATTCTTATAGCGTAAATATTTTGATTAGACCTACTTCTAAGCCGTGGGTCGGGGGTTCGAATCCCTCCTGGATTACCAGTATTTATGCTGGTTTTCAATTTTGAAAACCCGCTTTTTTGTTGTTTTGACACCTTACTGACGCCTTATTTATTAATATGGAAGCAGTTTGCCAGAAACAATTTATTTTAAATTCTGCGCTGTAAAAATAAAATACAATTGCAGTATTTGTGTTATAATAAACAGTAAACATTTATTGGAGGTTAATCGTGAGGTTTAAAAAATGTTTTCAAACTCTGGCAATTAGTTGTATGGCATTTTTGCCTTTAAACGCTTTTGCTTCTGATGAACTTATCACAGGGCGCGGTTTGCCTGAAACTTATACAGAAGTAACTGCGCAGAAAACCACTTCTGGTTCAACGCTGATTTTTTCTGACAGCCCGGAAATGGTTTACAGAAACGGCGTTTTGTACCGCGATACCGTAAGCGGTGATGTAAGGATTTTCTTTCATCATGTAAATGCGATGGACACCAATAAAAAGCTCGCCGTTATACTCAGTAACGAACAAATGCGCCCGGTTAAATACAGCGTTGTCAACAACAGCATCGGCAATGCGGGATGGCATTATTTAAAGGTTGGCAAGGAAACCCAGCAAAAATATTTTTCCGGCGTTCATAATAAAACGGAAGGAAACCTTGGCTTTGGCAATAATACAGAGCTTTTAACCGGCCGCGGTTATGTGCTTGAACCGGCGCAGCTTTTGGTTGGCACTATTGATTTGCACACCGACAGGCCGGTGCAGGTAAGCGTTATTATGTGCGACGAAAAAACAGATTTGGATTTATACAATGAATACGCACCTGTTCAGCCAATGGACGAGCATCCGTTAAGGGGCACTTTTGACGATGCGGACTGGAATTACACTGTATCTGCACTACTGAATACCGATAACAACAAGGTGTATATGCTTGAACTGGCATCTGAAGAACAGGGCTTTGCGCGCGGCAAGGACGCCACAATAGGCAAAGATGCTGTAAATTACGGCAATTACGGCATTGTATATTCTGTTAATTTTACAATCAGCGGCAATAAACCGGCGGCAATGTATTTAAATCCGCTGGGCGGTTTGTTTGCCGGTTACGGTGTGCTGAAAAAAGCCGGTGAAGAAAAAATTCTGCCTTTGCCGCAGGATAAAGTGGCAATAGGCGACAGTTATGACGATTTGCTTAAGCTTGGCGTTTTGGAACCGGGAACGTACAGCTTTATCTGGTCGCCGCCGGGTGCTTCCAACCTGCCTGTAAGGCTGTATTGGATGCAGGACGGCAGTTTATAATAAAAATCAGGGGCAGAAATGACTAAACAACAACCACCATTTAAATTAAACGACATAATTGAAGTAAATATAACAGGGCTTGGCAGCAGCGGCGAAGGCGTGGGCAAGGCTGATGGATTTACGGTTTTTGTACACGGCGCCCTGCCGGGAGAAAAAGTATCCGTAAAATTATTTCAGGTAAAAAAATCCTATGCTTCCGGCAGAATTTTAAACATTTTAGAAAAATCTCCGCAGCGCGTTAAACCGCAATGTGCTTTTTATGAAAAATGCGGCGGCTGTCAATTGCAGCATTTAAACTACGAAGGACAGTTAAATGTTAAAAGGCAGCAGGTTAAGGATGCCATTGAGCGTATTGGGCATATTACCGGCTGCGAAGTGCTGCCGGTGCTGGGCATGGATAATCCGTGGCATTACCGCAATAAAATGCAGTTCCCGGCGGCTAAAACGGAAGGAAAAATACAAATTGGCTGCTATGCGGCTTTAACCCACAATGTTATAAATATTGATGACTGCCTTATCCAAAAGCAGGCTAACAACAAAATTATGCAGGTTGTGCGCCATTGGATGCAGCAGTTTAATATTTCTGCTTATGACGAAACTACCGGCAAAGGCGTTGTGCGTCATGTTATGGGGCGCGCAGGGGCTAAAACCGGCGAAGTTATGGCTGTAATTGTTACAGCCTGCTATGATATTCCGCATGCAGGCGAGCTTGTAACAATGCTTAAAACTGAAGTGGAGGGTTTGAAAAGCATTGTGCAGAACATTAACAAAAAGCGTACCAACATAATTATGGGCGCTAAAAACCGTGTTCTGTATGGCAAAAGCACAATTAAAGACAGGCTCGGCAATTTAAAATTTAATATTTCGCCGTTGTCTTTCTTTCAGGTAAACAGCGCACAGACCGAAAAGCTTTATGCCACGGCGCTGGATTTTGCTGCGCTGAGCGGTAAAGAAACGGTTATTGACTGTTACTGCGGTACAGGTACTATTTCGCTGTATCTGGCGCAAAAGGCACGCAAAGTGTACGGCATAGAAATTGTTGAGCCTGCCATTAAAGACGCCAACGAAAATGCCAAAGCGAATAATATTGCAAATGCAGAGTTTATTTGCGGCGACGCTGCCGTGGAAATGCCGGCACTGTTAAAAAGCGGCGTAAAGCCGGATACAGTGTTGCTTGACCCTCCGCGCGCAGGCTGTGATAAAAAGGTTTTGGCGGCCATTGCCGGAGTAAAACCTGAGAAAATTGTTTATGTATCATGCAATCCGGCTTCTTTAGCGCGCGATATGGCATTTTTAACGGAAAACGGTTATAAAGCAGTAAAAGCACAGCCGGTGGATATGTTCCCGATGACCAGCCATATTGAAACGGTTGCTTTACTGATGTTAGAAAAATAAAAGTTAAAACAGGCATTATACAAAAGTATAATGCCTGTTTTGCATAAAAAAAGAGCGGCTTGCCGCTCTTTTTTATAACATTTTTAGTTGTTATCATCAAAAATACTGCTGCTTTCCAGCAATTTGCTATCGTAAATTGCCGGTGATTCGCCTGGGTTTGTTAAGTGCGGCGTTAAAATCATAATTACTTCGGTTTTTGTTTTGCTGGTGGTGCGGTTTTTAAACAGTTCGCCTAAAAGCGGAATGTTTGATAAGAACGGTACTTTTTGCAGCCGTTTTTGTTCTTCTTCATTAATTAAACCGCCTATTACAAGCGTTTCACCATCACGCATCCTGACGGTAGTGGTGGCACTTCGGCTGGTTATTTTGTAATTTTTCAGTTCGGAAATAAGCGTGGGGGTACTGACTTCCGTATGTACAACCGAAGTTATCATACCGTCGCTGCTAACTATCGGCGTATATTGCAGTTTAATACCGGCGTCAACGTAATCAGTAGTGTTGGTTGTAACTGAGTTTTCAATTTTTTCCGTTGTAACAGGAATGTGATCGCCTATAAATATACTTGCTTCACGCCCGGGTATGGTTATTATGCGCGGTGTTGCCAGAATTTTGGCTTTGCCTTTGGCAAAAAGGGCGTTTAAAGCAGCGTTAAAACGGAATTCATAATTAGCACCAAAATGTACTACGCCGCCAAAATTTTCGTTATCAGAATCATCGTTATCGTCATCATTGCCGTAGTAATTGCTGTTTTGCGGTATTTTATCCCAGTTCCAGCTGATGCCGAGGTTTTCGCTGTCTTCGCGGTTTACCGCAATTATTTTGGCTTCAAGCGTTACCTGCTGCGTGGCAGTATCAAGTGCGGCTACTGCGCTGCGCAGGCGCATTTCGTCGGTGGGGGTGCCGGTAAAAATTATGCTGTTGGTAACAGTATCGGTGCTTATTTTGCTGTTGGTGCCAATAAGCGGTGCCAGTGCAGTTTTAAGTTCTTCGGCTTTGGCGTAGTTCAGTTTAATAATACTGGCCGTATCGTTAAATTTTTCCATGCCTGC
>ULNG01006018.1_pt1 | contig 15275 bp, 7 predicted proteins | sample 1951861 | NCBI WGS metagenome assembly ULNG01 (sample SAMEA4835571, study PRJEB28245) | human gut metagenome | biome: gut microbiome; material: fecal sample | place: Denmark | collected 2008 | reverse complement strand
TCCACCATCAGCGGGATGAAGAATTCGCTTTTCAGGTTCTCCATATTCTTCGGGTCGCTCAAGAAACTCTTGAAAAACTCTGCACTGTAAGCAAAATAATCGGGAGTGAAACCCCAGAAGTTCATGCTGACCGGAGTCGTCTCGGGAGTGGCAGTCCATTCACCGTTATCGTCGATGTACTTCACCTCACCGTCCATGCGCTGAATCTTGGTACGTTCCACTACGGAAGTCAGCAGGTTGTTCGCATCCGTTCCACACAATCCACGGGATACGGTACCGCTCTCGCTCAACGTATTGCCGATGCGGAAGCCTACCATGGAATATACGTTTTTGGAGCCTTCGGGAAGGGCTGCAAGGAATTTGCCCATTACCTGGAAGGAGTCACGACCGTAGAAATCGTCGCAATTGATAACAGCAAACGGTTCCTTTATTACATCGGCACCCATCATTACAGCATGGTTGGTTCCCCAAGGTTTGGTACGGCCTTCGGGGCAGGTGAAGCCTTCAGGAAGGTCATCTATGGACTGGAATACCAGTTCGCAGGGAATATGGCCTTCGTATTTGGAAATAATCTTGTCGCGGAAGTCCTGTTCAAAATCTTTACGGATTACGAAAACGAGCTTGCCAAAACCGGCATTGATGGCATCGTAAATAGAATAATCCATGATAGTTTCGCCATTCGGTCCCAATCCGTCCAATTGTTTCAAGCCACCATAACGGCTGCCCATACCGGCTGCCAATAAGAATAAAGTTGGTTTCATATTAGTTATTATTTAAAAAGGTTAGTGTATCACAGTTGATAACGGTTGCAAATGTACAAAAATTTATGGCTGACAGAAGGGAGTTTTAGTTCATTCTTTACCACTATCCGTTCAAAAACGTACATTTAGAACGGATAACCGATGGCAAAATGCAGTGCCATACTATCCTTGAACTTAGGAATATTGTAATATCCCGACTTTCCGGTATCATACGGGTCGTGAAGCCCGATACCCAAATCCAGACGGAAAACAAGGAAGTCCAGGTCATAGCGTAAGCCGAATCCCGTACCCAAAGCAATCTGTTTCGGGAAATTCTTCAAGGTGAACTCACCGTTCGGGCGATTTTCGTCCTTACGCATCAGCCATACATTGCCGGCATCCAGAAACACCGCTCCATGCAAGTCGGCAATCATACGGAAGCGATACTCGATATTGGCTTCTATGCGAATATCACCCACGTGGTTGATATAGGTATATTTCCTATCCGTCTCGGGAGGATAGCCGCCCGGACCTATACTGCGTGCAGAAAAGGCGCGCACACTGTTGGCACCGCCGATATAGAACTGTTCCGTATAAGGTGCGGTCGTAGCGTTGCCATACGACCATATCACCCCTCCGGCAATACGCGAGGCTATCATCTGGTTCTTGTCTATCCGGTAATGGTACCTGAATTCCGAGTTCAGCTTCAAGAACTGTGCAAAAGGTACCCCGAAAAGCTTCTTTCCTTCCTCACTGAACGGCTTGCCGAAAATACGGTAGACGGCAGAAGTCAGGTTACCGGCCGACGCAACGGTGGTCTGCCACCAGATGGGGTTACGCTTGCCGCGCACGGAAGCGTTGTCATAAGTATAGGTGTACTCCATGGCAGGAATGAACTGGTCGCGCAAACTAACGTAGAGTGCCGGATTCTCGGCACGCAACGTATCGAAAGCGGCAGTAGGATTGCGCAGTACATTGAATGTCAACCGGAAAGGAGTTATACTGTGCCTGGAAGTCGATTTGGGCTGGAAGTCATAAGTGACATTACCGCCAAAAGCCAGCAGCTTATAATACTTGGCACGGTTCATCTGGTCGGCATATAAACGGAAAGTCGTTGTAGCCGGGAAGTCATACTCACGGTCGCCCATCCTAGGAAACACCACGCGCGGAAAGATAAGCGAAGTGGAGATACCCAGTTCATAACTGTTCATCAAGGAAGAACTTGCCTTGCCCGTCTGCCATTCGTACGAACCGTTCAACTTCACATTCCAGCTTTCACCGCCACCGAAGACATTGTTCTTCGTCACCGTAAAAGCGGCACCCGGTCCCGTCTGGTTATTGCTCTTCATGGTGACATTAAAATCCAACTCCGCATCGTAGGGTTTATCGAGCGCGGCAATGACCCTCACATCCAATGTATCAGACACAAACGCCGTATCACGCGGTATATACTGCATCTCCGCATAACGGAAAATACCGACGCTTGCCAGACGCTCCTGAATACGGGTCTGACGGTACAAACTATACAAACTCTGCATAGAACGCTGGCGGGCAATACCTGCGCTGTCCTGTATCTGACGTTTCCGCCGATAACCTTGATAGTTCAACCAACGGTAAAGCATGTTGGGACGTACCGGAGGTTTGTTGTAGTAATGTATGGTCAAGCCTTTGTAATCCATGCTGTCATTGGGTTCCTGCCCCTGCTTTCCAAGAAGATAGACGGATTTACGCCCCACACGGAACTGCTTCTCGGCTACCTTTGGCATACCGGGAACGGGAATCAAGCGCATCTGGACATGCCCATTGGGAACTATCATGGTATCGGCCTGATAGGTCAGGTAGTCGGGACGGAAATAATAACAGCCCACATTACGCAGCAGGGTACTGATACGGGTACGCTCCCCATCCAAATCAGCCACATTGAATTGTTCTCCCGAACTGATAAGGGAACGTCGGCGTCCCAGCTCCATAATGCGAGTGGTACGCTCGCTGAAACCACGATAATATACCGTATCTATAAAGTAGGGGTTACGCATGTTCACCGTATATTGCAACTTTGCCTTCAGCGAGTCCTTCGGGTCGATAAATGTCTTGTAGCTGACGCTTCCGTTGAAATAGCCATAATCGCGCAGCAAGTTAACCGCCGCCTTCTGGCGTATATCGGGATTCACCGTAGACATAAGCACCGGAGTGGCGGCAAATTTATTGAATATCCACTTTCCGAATCCCTTCTCATACTTCTGGAAACCATTGTAAATCCACAGTCCGAAAGGAAAGGGATAGCGGATAGTAGAGCTTCCCAGCAACGAATTGTTCGGTGCCGTAGCAAGGGCGGCTTCCACCTCTTCCATAGCAATCTCACCAACAGACGTTTCACTGCGGTTCAATACAATCATCGGCTTTTGGCCGGTATAGAGTATCTCCCCCTCGGGCAAGTGCTTCGTGGTGGAGCAACCTGCCAGAAATATCAATCCTGCAATATATAATATCAGTCGTTTCATATCACATTCCTACTTTTTCATATCGCTGTTTTCAGCCTCCGGTTTTATCTTTTTCTTCCTGAAGATGAAGAGTTCACTCAATCGGTCCATCTTCCGGCGCAGCACAAGGCCGACACCCGTTTCGGTTATCTCACCGTCGAGTATGCTTTCGTAGTTTTTATTATGGAATACACGGACATATCGAGTACCCGACGCATCAAGACGGTATTCCAGCGATATATTGTCAATGAATGATTCCGCATCGTTCGTGGCATTGGCCCCGGTGGACACTTTTCCACCGATGACTATCTGTACACGGTCGTTGAAGAAACGCTGGGAATAACGGAAACTGAAGTCTTTTTGCGTGTCGCCCGTTTCAGCAGAGGTACGGTCTTCCACACCTACACTGATATTGGCACCTTTTATACCTCCCGCCAAGGAGTTTATCTGGCTCTGAAGCACTGAGTTCAAGGCAGCTCCCATTGACAAACCTCCTCCTTTGGCACCACTGTTCAAGTAAATACCCGTGGCAAGCATGGCAATGGCCTGCTTACTACGCTCTTCTGCACCCATTGCCTGCAGCTCATTCTCTACTGCGGCATCTTCGGGCGCCGAAATATCGAATATCAAATCGGGAGCGTCAAGCCTGTTCTTGATGGAAATGGAAACATCGAAGTTCACCATGCGCGAACCGTCCCCGTCACCATCGGCCACAGAAGCACGCATACGTTCCGTAGCCTTCAGGCTCAGCGTAGGATTCATAATATTCCCCCGCCAATCCACATAACTGCCGGGATTGAACTGGAACTCCTTCAACGGGATGATAGGCAGCGAATATTTCATGACGCCACCCGAAAGGGTATAGCGTCCGGTAAGGCTCATATCCCCTTGGGGAGTATACTGCATATTCAAATCACCGCCACCTTCCAGTTCGATGTATTTGCTACGGTCGGGACTCAGATCGGCACGAAGACGGACAGCATCGTCAATATGGACGGACATATACATTTCCAATCCTCCCAAAGACATGGCAGGAACCTCATCTGCTTTTACCGACGTCGTATCGGTGAACGAGGTAAAGGTAACCAGCCCACTGAGACGGTCTTCCACCGTTAAAGGGGAATCGGTCAACACGTAGGTTACGTTGGTATTGCCCAGCAAATTCATGTTTCCACGCATCGTGAGCCCGTCAAGCGGCCCCTTCACCGTGGCATGCAAGTCGACGAACACCTTTCCATACACCAGACTTTCGCGGGTACGCGGTGCATCCAGCAACGTATAGTTCTCTGCCAGCAGATTGAGGTTGGCAGTAGGACGCTCCATATTCCGGAAATCAACCTTACCGTCAATCGTAAACGGATTCTTGCTGGTGGTATAAATGGCAAACTTATCAAATATCAACTGATTGTCCTTTATCTGTACCGGACGGTTGTCGAACCAGTAACGTGCTCCCGCCTGGCGTGCATAGACAGACACACTGTCCAAAACAATATCACCATGCATTTGAGGCTTGTCCTGCGAACCATAAATATAAAGCCCTCCATCAATATCTCCGGTAAAGGCCACCGTTTGGTCAGGGATGAATGCATTGGCCATCTTCAATGGAAAATGCTCGAAACGGGTGGACACTTCCAGGGTATCCTTTCCGTTCTTCTGCGTCAAGATACCGTCGGCGGTCATCACTTCTTCATTATCATATGTAAAATAGGTATTCAGATAGTGCGTATTCTTGTCGCCCGGCAACCAGGTAGCCCCCAGGCCGATGTCTCCAACCGGTTGGCGTTCGTAGGTCAGTTTCTCTACATTGGCTTCGGCAGACACCTGCAGGGAAGTGGCAGTCTGTATATAATTTGCTTCGGCGGAGAACAATCCCGTAAGCCGGGGCATATAAGGAAGTACCTCCGTAAGTTCATCCAAGCGCAATCGGCTCAGTTCTACGTTTATATTCTGCAAGGAAAGGGTATCATTCTTGTCGGATTGCATACGGAAACACAGACCATCGTCGCTGTCCATATCAATATTGGCATAGACGCGCATATTCTTATGCAGATAAATCCAGTTACTATTGTCCGCAAAGTGGAATTTACGGAAAGCGATAATCGGCTCGGCAGGAATAAGGTTCAGCAGCACACCATTACCGCGACCGTGTCCTTCGGTCAACGGACGGGCATTAATACCGAATAGAACACCGGTCTGCCCTTTTCCATTCACATAATCCACAGTCAGTTCCGCATCTTCATTACGGACTTCACCCGTCAGTGTGCTACGGAACACAAACTGCGGGTTCTTGGGACCGTTTATGACACCACCTTGCAACTTCATGCGGGCAGTATCCTGCTTTACTGTAAAAAATATCGTATCGAGCTGCAAGGAGTCCATGCGCAATCCGTGAACAGCTGTACGTCCATTGATGCCGACTTGCGGAGTAAATCCGAAGCTCAGTTTGAAATCATTATAGGAAATACCCTTTGCAGCCAGGAAATAGCTGACGGGATTCTGGTTACCGGCTTCCAGATGCATGCCCGCTGAAGGAAGGACTTGGCGCAAAGCGGCATGGTCCAAACGCCGTTCATCAATCTGCTTTGTCAGGATAGAGACAAATTTATCCGACTGTTCCATCAACTTCTTCAACGTGCTGTGAGCGCGGAAACGCAGATTCAAGTCACCGGCATCAAGCCTCAACTTGAGAGAATCATGACGTGCCTCCGCTCCCATTGTAAAGGCAAACGGGTGTTTCAACGGTCGGGGCACCAAACCCAGCTTATGCAGATTCACCTCTTCCACATTTAAATCCAAAGCGCCATCCAGATAGCTGCGGTCAAGACGCATATCCGCATTTCCCTGCATCTTGAGAAGGACATTATCGCTGGCAAGACGGACGGTAGCAACGGATGACTTGAGTCCGGCATGCACATCTACACCGGAAATGTCCCAATGGCCATACTGTAGTTTTTCCAAGGAGGCATTCAAAGCGGCCACAGTTTTTCGTGATGCCACATCCACCCCTTGCCCCTTAGCGGACATCTTTGCCGTAAGAGTATAGATAGAGTCCTTGGGCAGGAAGTGATGCACCTGCAAGTTGTTGATGGCAAGGTCGGCATGGTAGGCTTCCGTAGCAAGATTATAGGCGGCGTCCAAATTCAAGGCGCCTTCCTTCTCCTTCAGTTTCAGGGCGGCAGTGCACTGCGCCCCCTCCATACCGAGACGTGCCGCAAGGTGCATACTGTCCGGCACAATGATGGAGCCATCGGGAGCAATGTCAGCTAGTCCGGTCAGGAAGTTCAAGTTCTGCGTATGCATTTCGAAGTCCATGCTTCCATTGCGTTTCACACTGTCGGTCAAGCTCCAGAATTCTCCTCCCCCACTCAACGAAAAGGCTCCGGGCAGCTCAGCCGTAAAACGGGAAATCTGCATCTGCTTCAGGTTTCCTTCCGTACCTGCATGAATCACCAACGGACGGAACGGATAGGCTTCCTTGAAAGCTTCCGGCAAGCCACCGGCAAAAAGCAGTACATCCTGTTTGCCGATACGGGCATTGAAACGGGCTGTCAGACGGCCGGTGGTAGGTATATTTATCAGTTCCCAGTAAGTCTGTGCCGTAAGGTTCATCTCACTATGAGGTGTCAGCAACTTCAAAGAAGGGATACGGATAACGGTAGAATCGGCAAACAACCGCCCGGTCAGGGAAGTTACACTCAAACCGGAACGCTCATACATGGAAAATTCCCGGATAACGGCATTCATATCTCTGCCGTAGTACATCACAGAATCAATGCCCATACGAATGTTGCGAAGAGCAATGTGCGAGGGGTCGAAGCCTATCGCACTCCCCGGGCCACCGGTATCATAATTGACAGAAGTTCCAGTCAGCAGGAATTTTCTCCAGCCATAGAACTGGTGTTTCAGGTCGGCAGCAGCGTCCGCAATCTCAGCATCTCCTATATGGGCTTTCAGCCCCATGGAGTCCAATGGCATCTGTAAATCGACCGAGACGTTCTTCAACTTCAGAGTATGGAGTGTGACTTTCCAGTTTAACGCAGTGTCAGTAGTGTCCTTGGGAGTCTCAGTGGTATCTGCAAGCATCACCTGCACATGGGTATCGCTCAATTCTATATTATTGAGGATGGCATCTTCTTTTGTAAGGTCTATGCCATGGCTTTCGAAAAAGAAATGCCCCAGTACTCCTTTGATGCACATACCTTCCATTAAATTGGAGGAGTTGACAGCAACTTGTTTCAAGGTAATGTCATCCACCTCCACTTTCCCTTTGAGTAAAGGCCATGCCTGTACCCGTACGTTCAAACTTCCAAGATTCAGCAAGGTATCGGGATGCTGCACATCAACAGCACTGTCGGCAGGCTGTACCACCAATACACCGCGGACCAACAAATTCAAAGGAAAGCGAAGGTCAATCCGCTCCACGGATATGTCCATACCCGTAGCACCTGATGCAATTGCCGTAGCCTGCTTCCGTATCAAATTCTGTACGGGAGGCACATAAAGCAATATCATCAATATTATAAACAGTATAATAGGAGTAAGCAACACCCACAGTGCTGTTCTCAACCATTTTCTTCTCATCGGAACGTCAATCTTTCATCGTATTTAAAAGTCCTACAAAGTAAACAATTTCTTTCGACATTTGGTTCCCGACAGAGAAAAATCACGTATTCTTCTCTGTTCCCCCATTACGGAAAAGCTGTTGCCTGAGTAATGACATCCTCTATCAAAACGAGGGCGGCAAGGGCGTGTTCTTTCAACTCTCCGGTAAAAGGCACTCCATGAGAAGTTTCCAACAGTTTCAGCAATGCAACCAGTTCCGCTGCTCCAATTAAAGTAAAGAGGGGAATCATTTTGTGGGAGACAGCAGCCATCTCGTCCACATCCTCATTCTCCACAGCCTTCTGCAAACGCTCCGCATTGAGGCGGGTTTCAGCCACAAAACTTTCCAGAATGGACTTTGCCGCCTCGGGGTCATCGACCGAAAAAGCAGTGAGCGAAGAGAATTTATACCCCGGGCAAGCCGAAGTTTCCGAAACTTCCATAACCTCCATCCCTTTGTCCTCCATATTCAATTCATGTAGCAATTCACTGACGGTAAACGGCTTATGCAGGCATCCGGCAAATCCATGCACCGTAAATTCCTCACGCTGCATGTCACTGCGGGCAGTGACAGCAATCACCGGAACAGACTGTGCCTGCGGTATGTTCGAAGCACGAAGCAGTTTCAGTAAATCAAAACCATTAATAGCAGGCATCTGCACATCAGTAAGCAGAACATCAAAGGTTGCAGTGCGCAAGGCATCCAGCAGTTCATCCAGTTGTAAACAAGAGACAGAATTTATACCACTCTGCTGAAGCATGGCGGCAGTAAGGGTAAGCTGAATACGGTCATCATCGATAAGGAGGACATTCTTCAGTGAAGAATGAGGAACGGGGAATGAAGAATTGCCATTCGGCGTGGCAGCACATCCCGATTCTTCATCCTTCATTCTCCGTCCTTCACTCCTTACGGGATAGATAGGAATATATATGGTGAAAGTGCTTCCCTTGCCTGGCACACTGTCTACATCAATCGTGCCTTCAAGCAACTGTACCAGCATACGGACAATGGAAAGTCCGAGTCCAAACCCCTCTTTACCCTGAGCACCCGGTAAGCGGGTAAACTCCTGGAAGATACGTTCCCGGTCGGCAGGTTCCATACCTTTACCGGTATCAGCAATGGCAACTACCAGTCGACGGTCCTCGTAACGGGCAGTCATGGTAACACTGCCTTGGTCCGTAAACTTCACGGCATTGGACAGCAAATTGTTGATAATCTGGCGCAGACGCAAGGGGTCGCAAATATAGGTACCGCCCAGCTCCGGGGCAATGTCGCAATGAAGCGCCAGTCCTTTGGCAGCCGTAAGTGGTTCAAAACTGACGTGTATCTCTTCAAGCAGGCGGGAAGGATGAAAGGTGACCCGGTTGATTTCGGCCTTGTTCAAATCAAGACGATGGAAGTCGAGCAAATCAACGACCAGCTTCAGCAGATGTTCCGATGAGGTTTTCATATTGTCCAGATAGAACCGCTGACGCTCATCCACCGTCAGACGGGAAAGCAAGTCGGCATAGCCCATAATAGAACCGAGCGGGGCTTTGAAATCATGGGTAATGGCAAGCATCAGTTTTTCACGGACAGCGAGTAAATCCTCGGCACGACGACGGGCCTCTTCCAACTCACGACGGTAACGGTTGCTTCGGGTTATGTCGCGGCCGATGATAATAAGAAAAAAAGCGGAAAGCAACACCGCACCTACGGCAATGCCACTGATAATCTTGGCCGAACGGCGTCGGACCGCTTGTTGATACTCGGCTTCCGTCCGTGCACGCAGCAGAGTTTCCGTCTCGTAATCTTTCAGCAAGCTGTCAATACGAGCGGTCAGCATATGGTCCAAGCGTTGCAGATAGCGTTTACGTCGCTGTATAACAGTGTTTACAGCTTTTTTCTGCTGGGCCACGGCACGCAGTTTCTCATGCAAAGAATCGGCCGGATTATAGGGTTCAATCACCGTATCCGTTGCAAATTCAAGGGAGGTCTTTACCTGGATAGCCGTATCTTTCTTTGGGGGGACAAACACTTCACCCAAACGACGGAAGAACCCCTTCTTCCGAGGACGTGTCACGACGGTATCCCGATGTGTAATGATACGGTGCTGCACACGCTGCTGGGTCACTACCGAGTCCTGCTGGGCAATTATCTGCTCAATGTCACTGGTGGATACCATGCTGTCATTCGCCTCACTCAGCGTGCGCAGCATTTTTATCGTATTGGTATCCTTCTCGCGTATCAAAGCAAGCACGCTGTCTGTCCATTGTACATCGCGGTCATCAGTAAGAATAAGGTTCTCCATTTCCCGGTGTACGAAAAACAAGGAAAAAAACAATACCGCCAGCAACAAAGTGTAGCCTACGGCAATCTTTACTTTGGAGACATTATTCATACTATCAAATCCTTTCCCTGGTCTGTTTACGGAACCTCAACCACAGCATCACTCCCGCACTGGTCAGTCCGAACGGGAAAGCCATCCAGACTCCCGTCAGCCCCCAACCGAAAACGAAACCGCAAAGGTACCCTACGGGCAAAGATATAATAAAATAGGATATAAATGCAATAATCATCATCGGTTTCACATCCGAGATGCCGCGCAGGGCATTGGCAAAGTTAATCTGCAACCCATCGCCGAACTGGTAAACCAAGAACGGGAAGAAGAGAGCGGCAACCATGCCGGACACTTCCGCATTGTCCGTAAACCATCCCCCTACCTGACCGCGAAGCGCAAAGACGATACCCAGCAACACCACCTCCATACACAGGATGATGTGAAGGCCGGCATACGCCGAGCGGCGCACATTCTGCCCGTCTCCCTGCCCCTTGAAGTTGCTGACACGCACGGCAACCGCAGCGCCCATGCCATAATACATCATGAAGGTGAACTGAGAGATAGTAAGCATTATCTGATGCGATGCTAGGGCAAGTGTCCCCAGCCAGCCCACCATGACGACGCTCAGACTGAAGGAAGCGGTCTCCATACCCATCTGCATACCCACGGGCCAGCCCAGTGCATTGAGCTTCCTGAACATCGGCATCGACCACCCCAGCCGCATGAAGCCGAGCCTGTAACGGATAAACCGGCGGCCGCGAAGCACAATCGCCGCAAAGACCACCACCATCACAATGCGGGAGAACAAAGTGCTGATACCCGCACCAAGCAGTCCCATCTCCGGAAAGCCCAGCTTTCCATTGATAAGTATATAGTTTCCTACGATGTTAAGCGCATTCCCTCCGAGCAGAATCCACATGGCCGTCTTGGTATCGGTGATGCCGTCCGTAAACTGTTTGAAACCGTTGAACAGCATGACAAAGACCAGTGAAGCAAGCAACACCAGATAGTAAGGCTTGATTAGAGGCAACAATTCTCCGGGCTGTCCCAGCCGCTCCACATTGAAATAGAGAACAGCCATGACAAGAGTCAGCAACAAAGCTACCAGTACATTGGCCACCAGGCTACACCGCAACGCCTGCCCTGCCTCGGCAAAGCGGCGGTTACCGTAGAAGCCCCCTACAACCGGAGTCAGCCCGTAGCTGAACCCCGTACTGAAAATAATACAGAGAGTAAACAGATTGTTTACGAAAGAAGCGGCACCCAGCTCTTCCGTGCTGTGATGCCCAATCATCAGCGTATCGGCAAAACCAAGCACAATGACTCCCAACTGCCCCACCACAATGGGCAGCCCCAGGAGAAGCAATGCTTTGTAGTGCTGCTTATACGTATCAAATAAATTTTTCATACTAAAGGTTTTCTTTTTGGTAATAAAGCACAATCCCGTTTTCATCGCGGAAGGTCTGTTGGGCGACCCTATGAAGCTGTTCTGCCGTCACAGAGCGGTAATTGTCCACTTCACGGTCTATGTCTTCTGCCTGTCCGGTCAGTTCAAACCAGGCAAGATTCGTGGCAACATTCAGATAATTGATGTTGCCGAATATCTGTGTAGACTCAAACTTGTTCTTTACTTTCTCCAATTCTTGTTCTCCAACAAACCCGGATTTCAACTCTTCCAACTCTTTCCGGACAGCAGCCTCGGCTTGTTCCAAAGATACGCCTGCAGATGGTTTTCCACTGATATGCAGCAGGCCGGCATCCCGTGTACCGGAGATATAGGCATCGAGACTGGAAAAGAACTTCTGCTCCTGCACCAGCCTGCGGGTCAAGCGACTGGAACGTCCATTGCTCAGAATATCCGACAGAATATCGAAGGCATAATAATCGGCATCCTCACGGCTGCACATGTGATAAGCCATGAACAAAGCATCCAGAGGAACATTCCGTTCCACCGTCTGCCGGCGTTCTGCCGTCTGTACAACTTCTTGCGGTAATTGCCTTACGGGCACATTCCTACGGGGAATGGGAGCAAACCATTTTTCTGTCAGCCTAACCGTTTCTTCCCACGAAATATTTCCGGTAACGGCCAACACTGCATTATTAGGTGCATAAAAACGAAAAAAGAATTCCTTTACCTCGTCCAGCGTGGCATTGGCAATGTGAGAGAGGTCTTTCCCGATAGTAGGCCAGCGATAAGGATGCGTTTGATAAGCCAAAGGACGAAGCAGATGTCCCACATCACCATACGGCTGGTTCAAGCAACGTTGTTTAAATTCCTCCATCACTACCGCACGCTGCACTTCAAGACTTTGCTCACTGAATGCCAGTTCCAGCATGCGGTCGGACTCCAGCCAGAAGCCGATTTCCACATTCGATTTTGGAACCGTCAAGTAGTAATTAGTTATATCATTATTGGTCCATGCATTATTCTCTCCGCCTGCCAATTGCAAAGGAGCGTCATAATCAGGAATATGCACCGAACCTCCGAACATCAGATGCTCGAACAGATGGGCAAAGCCCGTATGCTCGGGATGTTCGTCACGGGCACCCACGTCATAAACAATATTCAAGGCAACCATCTGCGTGCTGGTGTCCTCATTGTGCACCAACCGCAGACCGTTGTCAAATATCTTTTTGTTTATTTTCATAAAATGGAATGACAGAATCTATCATCAATCTATCACTGTCACTTTTTTAATAACCACATCCTCTTCGGGACGGTCGTTACGGTCAGTCTTGACCTTCTGTATTTTATCAACAATATCCATACCTTCCAGCACTTCACCGAACACGGTATATGCACCGTCCAAATGTGGAGTACCGCCCACGGTAGTATAAGCCTTCACCTGCTCGGGGGTAAACTTGAACTCCGGTTCCTTGGCAACCTGAGCCTCTGCCTGCGCAATCAAGGAATCTTGCAAATCCATCAGACCGTCCTGGTCATTATTCTTGCGCATCTTGTAGATTTCCTTCATGTGTTTCTGCGCCAACGCGTTGAAAGCATTGTTCAAGCGCATCTGATTCATCTGCTGTTCCATCCCCAACAAGGTAGAGTCATTATACACTTTTCCGGTCACAATGTAGAACTGGCAGCCGGATGATGCCTTGTCAGGGTTCACCTCATCACCCTGGCGTGCAGCCGACAAAGCACCTTTTTTGTGAAAATACTTCGGATAAACAAATTCGGCAGGAACGGTATAACCCACGTCGCCTGCCCCCAGCATCTTGCCTTTCGGAGCCTTCTTCGATTCCGGGTCACCTGCTTGTATCATAAAGTCCTTGATGACACGGTGGAACAGCGTACCTTCATACGTGCCGTCTTCCACCAGCTTGATAAAGTTATCACGGTGTTTCGGGGTTTCATTATACAGTTTCACGGTGATGTCACCCGCACTTGTTTCAATCTTCAGCTTCGTTTCTTTTTCCATATCTTCCTCTTTCTTTTGTCCCGGCTTGCAAGCAGTCAGACCGCAAACCAGTATAGTTAATAATACAATAAGATTTCTTTTCATTTTGTTTTTTATTTAATTTAAGTTTGCAAATATACTAAAATCAGACAAAAGCACTTACCTTTGCCTACATAAAAGAGATAAAAGGCTAAAGCAATGACATCCATATTAATTGTAGAAGATGATATTACTTACGGCATGATGCTAAAAACATGGCTCGGCAAAAAAGGTTTCCAAGTAACCTCTGCCAGCAACATTGCCCGTGCTCAAAAACATATTGAGTCGGAAACCGTAGATTTGATATTGTCTGACCTGCGCCTGCCCGACAAGGATGGCATTGACTTATTGAAATGGCTGGGCGAACACGGCCTGCAAATACCGCTTATCATCATGACAGGATACGCTGACATACAGTCGGCCGTCCAAACCATGAAACTGGGAGCCTGCGATTACATTGCCAAGCCTGTGAACCCGGACGAATTACTGAAAAAAATAGGCGAAGCCTTGAATGCATCATCCTCCGCTTTGAAACAGATGATGCATTCGTCCCGAACAGATGATGCGTTTACCCCAAACAGACCATCCGTTTCACCCAAACAGACGATGCATTCCGACAAGATGAAAAATCAGCCTCTGAAGGGTGCAGAAGGCTCATTGTCCTCCTCCGACTTCCTTGAGGGAGAGAGCGACGCAGCCAAACAACTCTACAATTATGTGAAACTGGTTTCACCTACCAATATGTCTGTACTCATCAATGGTGCCAGCGGAACGGGCAAAGAATACGTAGCTCACCGCATCCACCAGCTCAGCAAGCGTGCCGACCAGCCGTTTGTAGCCATCGATTGCGGTTCTATTCCCAAAGAATTGGCCGCTTCGGAGTTCTTCGGGCACATAAAGGGCGCCTTTACCGGCGCACTGACCGACAAAACGGGCGCTTTCGTCGAAGCCAACGGCGGTACCATCTTCCTGGATGAGATAGGTAATCTGAGCTATGAAGTGCAAATACAGTTGCTGCGTGCTTTGCAAGAGCGCAAGATACGTCCGGTAGGTTCAAACAAAGAGATAAGCGTGGACATACGTCTGGTATCCGCCACCAACGAAAATCTGGAGCAAGCCATCGAAAAAGGGGCGTTCCGTGAAGATTTATATCACCGTATCAATGAATTCACCCTACGCATGCCGCAACTCAAAGACCGCCGTGAAGACATCCTGCTCTTTGCCAATTTCTTTCTGGACCAGGCCAACCGCGAAATGGACAAGCAACTGACCGGCTTTGATGACAAGGCATCCCGCGCCCTATTGGAATATCCCTGGCCCGGCAATCTACGCCAAATGAAGAATATGGTACGCCGTGCAACCTTGCTGGCACAAGGCAAATTCATTACTATCAACGAACTGAATGAACTGAAAGAACCCGCACCGGCCATCATCGGTATCCCTCTCCGCAATGAGGAGGCAGAGAAGCATCAAATCATCGAAGCCTTGCGGCAGACGGGAAACAACAAGAGCCGCGCTGCACAACTGTTGGGCATTGACCGCAAAACGCTGTACAACAAGTTGAAGCTTTATAACATATCCGACTAAAGGGTGTGGAATTATTCCACACTCCCCTCCACACATTCCACACTTTTCCACACTATGCCACACTTTGCACAGAAACATATATCACTAACTATCAGAACA
>ULNG01013616.1_pt1 | contig 15597 bp, 9 predicted proteins | sample 1951861 | NCBI WGS metagenome assembly ULNG01 (sample SAMEA4835571, study PRJEB28245) | human gut metagenome | biome: gut microbiome; material: fecal sample | place: Denmark | collected 2008 | reverse complement strand
AGGTCGACGATGTCGCCCGCCTGCTCTACGTCTTCGATGTGCGAAAGAATCTCTTCCTGGGTATCTTCGTCCAACTCACGCATCAGGTCTACAGCGTCGTCGGTTTCCATATTGTCCACGAAGCGTTTGGCAATCAGTTCGTTCGGAAGTTCTTTCAGCAACTTGTGACGGTCTTCTTCATCCAGTTCCATCAGAACATCCGCTGCCTTTTCACCATCCATCAGCAGATAGAGGTAGATAGCCTCTTGCAAATCAAGCACCTGGTACAGTTCGGCTATGTCCGCCGGATACAGTTCGTCCAGTATCTCCTTAATCTTAGCATCATCCTTCTCCGTGATGATGTCTTTTAGATGGTCTATATATTCTTTCGTCAGTTCAATCATGCTTTGGAGAATTTATGATTTATGATTTATGATTTGTGAAACAATGCAAGCTCCATAAGTCATAAATCATAAATCTGAAATCATAAATCTTTTAAGTTTCGCTCCGTTATCAGCGTCAGTTCCACGAACTGCTCTACGGAAAGCTGTTCCGGTCGTTTGTTAAAGATCGGGAGCGAATAATCGGGACAATCCTTACCCAGCAGAGGTTTCATGGAGTTGCGCAATGTTTTGCGACGTTGGTTGAACGAGGTTTTGACAACCGTCTTGAAAAGCTTCTCGTCACATCCCAACGATTTTCGGTCATTGCGCACCATCCGTATCACCGCACTCTTGACCTTTGGAGGCGGATCGAATACATTCTCGCTGACCGTAAACAGATATTCCACTTCGTACCAGGCCTGTAGCAGGACGCTCAGGATGCCGTATGTCTTACTACCCGGACCGGCAGCAAGACGTTCGGCCACCTCTTTCTGTATCATACCCGAACAGCAGGGAATATGTTCCTTGTAGTCGAGCACTTTGAAAAATATCTGACTGGATATATTATAAGGATAATTGCCAATCACACAAAACTGGTCCGGAAACAACTTGCCGAGATCCAGACGCAGAAAGTCTTCGGCCAAAATCTTGCCTTCCAAGGCGGGAAAGTTCTGTTCCAGGTAATCGACCGATTCCATATCCAGCTCCACTACTGTCAGATCGTGTCCTTTTTCCAGTAAGAATTGGGTGAGGACGCCCATCCCAGGGCCAATTTCCAGTACAGGTAACTGCTTGTGATCGGACAATGTATCTGCAATACGCTCAGCTATTTGCAGATCTTTCAGGAAATGTTGTCCTAATGCTTTTTTGGGCTTAACTAATCTCATCCACTTCTTTGGTGTAATGTGTTCGTATTTAAATATAATGCTTATCTTTGCAGGCGTACAAAAATACAACAAATAATTTAAAGTCATCTACGTATAATGGATTTTAAAGCAATTCTACGCACGTTTCTCAAGATAATTCTCCCGCTTGCATTCGGTTGTTTACTCCTTTGGTATCTGTACAGTAAGATGGATATTGGCGAGATCTGGAATGTGATTCGTAAGGGGGTCCGCTATGAGATTATTCTTTTTTCCCTTTTGTTTGGCTTGGGAGCCAATATTATCCGGGGATTGCGTTGGGGACTGCTGATTCGTTCGTTAGGTGATAAGGTGAAGACCTGCAATGTGATTTATGCTGTGTTGGGAAATTATGCTGTGAACCTTGTGCTACCGCGTGTCGGTGAAGTCTGGCGTTGCGGGATGATAACCAAATATGACAAGATCCCGTTTACCCGCCTGTTGGGGACGCTGCTGATCGACCGTGTGAGCGATACCATCATGGTCGGGCTGATCACAATGTCCATCATTATCTTCAATTTTGATTTTTTCCATAGTTTCTTTGCGAAGAACCCTGCGTTGCTGGATGGTTTTCAGTCCATGTTCAACTCGATATGGATTTATGTGGCCGGCGTAATTTTTATTGCCGGAATTTGGTTTATATTCACATATATGAGTAACTTTACGCTGGTCAAGAAAGCAAAGTCGATGTTGCAGAACGTCTGGGATGGAATGAAGAGCATCTGGCTGATGAAGCGTAAAGGTCTTTTCGTTATTCAAACCCTGTTGATCTGGACAGGATATTTCCTGTATTTCTACATCACTTTCTATGCTTTCGATTTTACCCGTGATTTGGGTGTAACGGTCGGTCTGATCGCTTTTACGATGAGTAGTATCGCTGTGGCGGTACCCGTGCAGGGGGGAATTGGTCCGTGGCATTTTATGGTGATCGCCACTTTGATGTGCTTCGGAGTAAAAGAAACCGATGCTGCGGCTTTTGCTCTGGTGGTGCATACGGTGCAAACTGCCTGGCTCGGAATTACGGGACTGTTTGGTGTGGTGGCGCTACCTTTTGTAAACAAAGGAATTGACAATGGACAATTGACAATTGACAATTAAATGCCCGGTTGTCCATTCGATATATAACATTAATTATTAACCTAATTGTCAATTGTCCATTGATTAAGTTGTCAATTGTCAATTAAAACGCAGTTTTATTTATGTCCGCAGAAATCAAAAATCTTTCTCCGCAGCCAGTTTGGGGTTATTTCTATGACCTTACGCAAATCCCTCGTCCAACCGGACATATGGAGGCTGTAACCCGTTTTATGGTAGCTTTTGGTAAAGGATTGGGATTGGAAACTTTGCAGGACGAAGTGGGAAACGTTTTGATTCGTAAACCGGCTTCTCCGGGAATGGAAGGACACAAAACCGTGACCATGCAGTCTCACCTCGATATGGTTCCGCAGAAGAACTCTTCGGTAAAACATGATTTTCTAACCGATCCGATCGATGCTTATATAGATGGAGATTGGGTGAAAGCACGCGAAACGACATTGGGTGCTGATAACGGTATGGGTGCTGCTTTTGCTATGGCTGTCCTGGCGGACAAGACATTGACGCACGGTCCTCTGGAAGCCCTTTTTACCATTAACGAAGAAGTGGGAATGGATGGCGCAGTCGGTTTGAAGCCGGGTTTCCTGAAAGGGGAAATCCTGTTGAACTGTGATTCGGAGGAAGAAGGCGAGTTGTTTGTCGGTTGTGCCGGTGGTGCCGATCTGAATGTCTCCATGCAATTTAAGGAAGATACTTATATTCCGGAGGGCGATGTTGCCGTGAAAATCAGCCTGACCGGCTTGAAAGGCGGTCACTCTGGTGTGGATATTCATTTGGGACGTGCGAATGCGAATAAGCTGATGTTCCGTTTCTTGAAAGAGGCCGTACGCGATTATGGGGCTCGTCTGTCATCTGTCGACGGCGGTTCGTTGCGCAACGCTATCCCGCGTGAAGCTTTTGCCGTAATAACAATTCCTGGAGATAATGTGGAAGCTCTTTGGGAGCTTGTGTCCGATTATCAGGAAATGTACCGCTACGAATATAAGGGCATTGAACACAATATTAATTTTACGGCCGAAATGACCGATATGCCGGCAACTCTGATTCCGGAAGAGATTCAGGATGATCTGATCAATGCGATAGAAGGTTGCCAGAACGGTGTGATCAGTATGCTGGTCGATTTTCCGGGCACGGTCGAATCGTCTACAAACTTGGCAATCGTCAAGTCCTCGAACGAAATGATCGAGATTCAGATTTTGGTTCGCAGTTCGTCCGAGAGCCGCAAGGAAGCTGTTTGTTCGAGTTTGGAAAGTATTTTCTCTCTAGCCGGGGCGAAGGTGGAATATTCGGATGGTTACGGCGGATGGCAGCCGAATATCGATTCGCCGATCCTGAAAATCATGCAGCAAGCTTATTTGGATTTGTACGGAAAGAAGCCGGAGGCAAAGGTTATGCATGCCGGTCTGGAATGCGGTATCATCCAGGAATCCTACCCCGATATGGACATGATCTCTATTGGTCCGGACTTGCAGCATCCGCATTCTCCTGACGAGCGTGTAAGCATTCCGTCTGTTGCCCGTACGTGGGACTTTATTGTTACGACGCTTGCGAGAATCTGATTCGTATATATAGTGAGGAATTGTCAAAAAGGGTTGTAAGCTATCGGGCTTACAGCCCTTTTTGATATGGCTCCTTCATATTTTTGTAAGAGGTATCTGTATATCCTGATTGCTTTGTTTGTCTTTGTAACCGCTGTAACTGTTACGGGTGTAATAAAAGAGTCCTCAAATATGGACAATGGAGCCTTTTTAGGGCAAATATTCGTTTCGAAAAATAAGGAAAAGAGGGCTGTTTTGAGCGGTTTTCTGTAAAAAGGTATATTTGGGCACTTTGGCGATTTTCGTAATAGATTGATTGATAGCAATGTGCTAATTTATATAATGTACACGTAAAAGGGCTTTTTTAGGGGGTAATCTAGGTATAGATACGGATATAAAATACTGATTTTTAGGAAGATATTAAGCGCATGAGAAATGACTAATGAAAACGTACGTTTTCATTAGTCATTTTATAGGATGATCCCAAGAAGGGACTTATAGAACTGAATTTCATTATATATAGTATTATTAATTAAATTATTAGATTATGAACAAAAAGTTTTCTACTCTTGTAGCGGCTTTGTTTTGTACTGCAGTTTCTTTACCTGCTGCTGCGCAGACTGTAATGCCGGTCCAGAATCCAGGAACACTGAATGTTTTGTCTATTGATCAGACGAAATATTATCAGTTGGCTTCCAGCAATGGAAAATTTGTTTTAGTTATGGAACCAACAACTTCTGCAGGTTCCGAGTACACTTTGAAATTGAAAAGCATAGAAACATCCCAAGTTGATTTGGATGCTTCTTTGTGGAAAATTGACTTTAAGACTACACAAGCCGGAACAACATTTACTTATGTAAATAAGAAAACAGGTCTGCCTTTGTCTATAAATTCAGATAAGGCCGTTGATTTCAGTAAGGTTGCAGGAACAAAGATGACAGGTAATACTGTTACAATGAATGGTGCTGTTTCTAATTGGTCGTGGGATGGAAGACCTCCTTTCGTTCAACAAGGGAGTACTCAGGCTTTGGGAGCTAAAGGTTTGACATCTTATTTTGTAGCAGACTCTGTTGTAACTTTGGTAACAGGTGCTGATTTTGATGCTACAAAGGATGAAGTAGTACAGATACCGACATTTAACCCGGATGGAACTCCTACTGGTAGTTATAATTCGCAATCATCGAATTATAACTATACTAAAAGCGAGGATGTATATGTTGTAAGGGCTCATAAAGATGCTGTGAATTGGCGAAAAGTCCAGTTGCGTTTAGCCCCTGTTACTCCTGGTGAACTAAATTTGTCTGCACAGGCATTGAATACTAAATTTGGTACGGATATAGAGGGTACTTCTTTCCAATTGTCTGCAACTCCAGAATTAAAAGTAGGTGCGAATGGTAATAGTACTTTGGGTAATATTTTTACCAAAAATACTTATCGCGCATGGTATTTGCAAACCGCTCAAGGTACAGATATCAATACGTTTAGAATGAATCATGGTGTTGCAGGTTTGTCTGATCGTGATGAAGATGGTTATGTAATGCTGCAAGTTGTGGACGGTACAACAAATGATAAACCTTTTGAAGCTAAATGGTTAATTGCCGATACTGCTTATATCGATGGCCTTTCTGTTAATAATCAGAATTTTGTAAAGTTTGCAGATACAGCAACGGTAACAAGCACATCAAATGCAACTGGCTTATATGTGACTGGTTTACAAAAGGGGCGTGATTTCAAATCTGCATTGTTTAAATTTACATATTATCCAATGCAAGATAGTATCGCTATTGAAATCAAAGATTATAAAGTAAAAAATGATGCGGTTGATCCTTTAACTGGCAGCTGGTGGACAAAAGCAGGTGTGGATAAAAATGTTATCTTGAATAAATTGACTGCTGCTAATGAAATTACATTGGGTCAGGCTCCTGCTAATATCAAATTTATATTAGGTGCAGGAAATGATAATCGTTCTACTGAAGTCAACGGATTGTTCTATATCAAGAATAAAGACGGAAAATATTTAGCTGTTCCTATTGATGAGGATGGTTATAACAATGCTAAATGGGTAACTGTAAAAGCTAATGAGCAAAATGTAGCTCATATGCCGGCTTATCAGTGGGTTGTTTTGAAGAATAATGAAGCCGCAACATTGTCTGGTACTTCTTCTTTGCAAATTGCTAACCGTGAGTTTGCAGATGTGAACGCTTCTACTGTTCAGTTGTACCAGAAACAAGGTGCTTCTTATAAATATGCCGCTACTAATGTGCTGTTCGCGACTTCAGATTCTGTAGTTTTTGAACAGATTACTGATGCAACTATTCTTGGTGATACATTGTTAGGTTACATGAATAAGAATGCAAATGAATTGAAAGTAATGAATTTTAAATTCAATTATTTGCATCCGTATGCTACAGATAAATATATCGGTAAGAATGCTGAAGATTCTTTGCTTTCAGTTTTGGATGAACAGACTCCGTTCTATTTGGAAGGAAAAGGTATTGCGGATTATGGTTATAAAGTGACAAGTACCGTAGCAAGTAAAATCGCTGGTCTGAAACAGTTGCGTCGTGAGGCTTATATCCCTTATGTAAAGACTGCAGAAGGTAAAATATATATGGATGTTAATAATGCAAATCAGTATTTCTTGGCTAAGACAGCTACTGCAAATGCATTCTACTTCAAGGAAAACAATCAATATCAGCCGGAAGGTAATACGACAGCACAATGTTATTATGCAATGATTCATTTGGATCATCCGTCAAATGATAGCACTAAAGTTGGAACGACTGATGATGATATGTCTGCAATCTTAAAAAATCAGGTATTGAATGAAACTCGTACTTCTGCATTTGCAGTAGTTCCGAACGATGCTCCTCTGTATCGCCGTTTCAATACAGAACTGGAAGGTGCTGTTGAAGGACAGGAAGATGCGACGAAGATCTTGAAGTTCAAAGAATTCTATCGTGGTGAATACTTGATGGATGAAAATAATAAAAAATTCCAGGATGAAGTTGTTAACTATGTAGGTATTGAACGTGCAGATAAAGCTACAGGTTTATCATTCTATGTGGATACAGTTGTAGTGAAAGGTACAGCAGGTCACGAACAGAAACCGCAGTATTTCGTATATGTTGACAGAGTAGTTGTTGATCCGGTTCCGGGTAAGGAATGTCAGGAAGGTGATAATCATGTTGATGCCAACGGTGATCCGACAGATGCTGCACATTGCGTTCATGCAACTCCTTCTAAAGCAGGTTTCACTGTTGCTAAATACATGGTTAGCTTCGCAGACTCATTAAGCGCAAAAGATGCTGACAAACTGTATAAGTTTGGTGAATACACTCGCGTAGGTTTCGTGAAAGGTTTGCATATCGGCGACAGCCTGTATATCTTGACAAATGGCTTCGAAAATATGGAAGCAAGCAAGTTGGATACTGCTGTTATTCGTGCTAACTACAAGGCTACAAGCAATGAGTTCAATATTATCGATTTGAAAGCAGAACATACAGACGCTCATCATAACTATACTTGGTCGTTCCGTTACACAAATCCGGAAGCTGCAGCTGCAGTTGATGAAGATGCTCGTCGTTTCTTGATCGAATCTGATAAGAAAGATGCAGATAATGATATTGCTCCGTCTAAGGCTGCATGGTTGAAGAGCCAGAATGGTTGCTTAGTATTGTCTGATGCTGCTACTTCAACATTCGAAAATGCTAAGACAGGTGGTGACAACGCTCTTATCTTCAATATCGAAGTAGGTTCAGAAAATGATCTGGCAACAGACAACGAAGAAATCGCAACTTCTGAAGTAACAGTTATCGCTGGTGCAGGTCAGGTAACAATCGCTAATGCTGCCGGTAAGAAGGTTGTTGTTTCTAACATCCTTGGCCAGACAGTAGCTAACACAGTTATCACTTCTGACAATGCTGTAATTGCTGCTCCTCAGGGTGTAGTTGTAGTAGCTGTTGAAGGCGAAGAAGCTGTTAAGGCTATCGTTAAGTAATAATAGAAAATTCATCATCAGGTAGGGATACGAGCAATCGTATCTCTGCTCTGAAAAAGAATAAGATTTTATAAATCAAATAATTCTAAATTTTACCGTGCAGCTTTCAAGCTAATTATCCCGTGATGGGTGAACAGGCGGTAATATTAATACTAAAGTAAATAATTAAAAAAAGTTCATCTGCCATTATCCCTGTGAAGAGAAAAGGCAGACACAAAATGAAGCCTCTCCGGTAGCAATATCGGGGAGGCTTTTGTTAAAAAGAGCATTGATTCTGTATGTTTTCAGGGCAACCGCACCAAAAATTGCTATCCAAGACCATCTCTTCTTTCTCTGTAAAAATTTGCAAACCAACCATCATACTATCATGGCTGGTTGTTAGCTGTTGTTTCACAATATGTTAAAGCATGATAGTAGTTGTTTTCTACTATCATTCTACCATCATGCATCTATCATGCTTTTTATTTAATAGTTTATTTATGTAACCGATAATGAGCTGCTTATATTTATATAGGCCAAAATGACTATCGACAGAAACGAGATTATTTAACACAAAAAACGCTCTTTTCGCCGGATAAGATGCAAAAACAGGGCATAAAAGTGTCCTCAACATGGCAGATAAACATCCCCACATCCCCGGAAGAGCTTCGCACAGACCCGGATCTGCACCTCTTCCACACCCGGATGTCCGTGGCTCTTACACCCGGGTCTCAAGCAGCTATTCAAGCTGTTTTTGGCAAAAGAAAAGCTTGTCTTGATGAAAAATGAAGCTATTTTAACCTGTTCTGCATCTATTCCCGGACGGTCTCTGTTTTTATTGTATAATTGAAACACAGTATGTTATCGTTTTTCACGATGATGGTTATGATAGATGAATAATAGTGCAAAATGGTAACTGTCATGCTGTAACGAGTTGTTTTAAAGTAATATACGGGCGATTATGATAGTATGATGGTTGGTTTTGCAAGAACATTTATATAGTCATCGTCCGTATCGGTGGAGAAAACAGATGGACGCTTTATGAAAAGAGCGTGTTCTATTTTTCTATTCCCAAAGAAAAAAATTGTACTTTTGTGAGCTACATTAATAAAGATTGAACAATGGCTAACGATGAAATGAAACAAATCTGGAAAGTGCCGGAGCCGACCCTTAGGAGGTTGCCGTGGTATCTTGCCTTTTTGAAACTGATGAAAGGAAGAGGGGAAGCTTTCGTATCATCTACTCAGATTGCCAAAGAAATTAATGTGGACCCCAGTCAGGTGGCGAAAGACCTCTCTTTTGTGAATATTTCAGGGAAGACACGTGTCGGCTATGAAATCAGTACGCTGGTGGATGTGTTGGAGGATTTCTTAGGTTTTACGGCGCAGCATAAAGCATTCCTGTTCGGTGTCGGTAGCTTGGGAGCCGCCTTGTTGCAGGATTCCGGTCTGAAACAATACGGATTGGAGATTGTTGGAGGCTTCGATGTCCGTCGGGAATTGGCCGGAACCGAGATTAACGGGATACCGGTCTACCACATGGATGATTTTCCTGCCAAGCAGAAGGAATACGGAGCGACGATCGGAGTGATTACCGTCCCTGTCGACAAGGCGCAGGAAGTGACCGAATTGATTATCGCGGGAGGAATCAAGGCTTTGTGGAACTTTACCCCGTTCCGTATCCGTGTGCCGGAAGATATCGTGGTGCAAAATACCTCTATGTATGCCCATCTTGCTGTGATGTTCAACCGCTTGAATTCAATCAATCACTGATATATGAAAATAATAGCCGTAGGAATGAATTATGCTGCTCACAATAAAGAGCTGCATCATTCGTTAAAATTATCGGAGCCTACTATCTTTATGAAGTCCGACTCTTCGTTACTGAAAGACGGCAAACCGTTCTTCATTCCTGATTTCTCTTCGGAGATTCATTACGAAACGGAGATCGTCGTGAAGATAGACCGGCTGGGAAAAAACATTGCCGAACGTTTCGCGCATCGTTACTATAACGAGGTGACGGTAGGGATTGACTTTACAGCCCGCGATTTGCAAAACAAGCTGCGTGCGCAAGGTCTGCCTTGGGAAATCAGCAAGGCGTTCGATAATTCGGCTGTTCTTGGGACATTCGTCCCACTGGAGCGTGTGGGAGATGTGAACCGCATTCCTTTCCATCTGGATATTAACGGCAAGACCGTCCAGGAGGGAAATACACAGGATATGCTTTTCCCGGTCGACAAGATCATTGCCTATGTGAGTCGTTTCTTTACGTTGAAGATAGGTGATCTGATCTACACCGGAACCCCGGTAGGCGTGGGGCCGGTCAAGATAGACGACCACTTGCAGGGATATATCGGCGAGCAGAAGCTGCTGGATTTCTTTGTGAGATAACACGGAAAAAACGTATGAAGAGAATCTTATGTGCCTTGCTGTTTGTATTCGGTCTGCTCACTTCTGCTTGGGCGGATAGTAGCCGATATGCCTCCGAGTCGGTATTGAACTCCGGGAAATGGGTGAAGATACAAGTGGCGGAAGATGGTATTTACAAACTGACGGCTGCCGATCTGAAAAAGATGGGCTTTTCCAATTTGGATAAAGTAGCTGTCTATGGCTACGGAGGATGGCCTTTGGATGAAGATTTCTCTACTACCTATATTGATGATGTTCCTGAGGTAGCCGTATGGAGGAGTGCGGATTATCTGTTGTTTTATGGGAAAGGGCCGCGCAAATGGGAATATTCTACTTCTGATAAGTCCTTTATCCACACCAACAACCCCTATTCCAATTACGGATATTATTTCGTGACCGAGAAAGAAACAGCCGGGCGTACGATGGAGAAGGCTGCATCTGCTGCTGGAGCCACTTTGCAAGTGACAACTTTCGATGACTATGTTTTGCACGAAGAAGAGTTGGTATCGGTGAACAGTTCCGGGCGTGAACTGTATGGGGAATCGTTTACTTCTACTTTATCCCGTGATTTCACGATATCGGTTCCGGGTATTACGAACGACGAGGGAAAAGCCACTCTGTCTTTTATCTCCCGTGGCAACGGAACGATTACTATGAATGTCGATGGAAACGCTTTAATATCCGGTTCCGTGTCTGTCCCGTCGGACGAATACGAAGTGGCACGGGAACTGTATCGCGAAAGAGCTTGGACGGCTGATAAAGGTGAGACTGTAAAGGTCAACATCGGATACAGTACGACCGGACATAAGAATGTGCACTTGAACTATTTCCGTCTGCAGATGAAGAGGCAATTGAAAGTATATGACAATTATACATTCTTCCGCAGCCTCTCGGCAAGAGGCAATGCTTCCCGCTTTGTGATTCAGGGAGCCGATGCCAGTACGCTGGTTTTTGATGTGACCGACGGTGTAAATCCGCAACAGATGGAAACGTCTCTGAACGGGACAGAGTTGTCTTTTTCGATTCCTGCTTCCGCTTCCTTGAGGGAGTTTGTCGTAGTAAAACCTTCACAGATAAAAGCTCCCGTGACGGTCGGCGAGGTGGCGAATCAGAATCTGCATGCTTTGCCACAGCAAGATATGATCATTATTGCCCAGCCTAATTTTACCACGCAGGCAGAACGTTTGGCGGAAGCGCATCGGACAAAGGATAACCTGACGGTCCGGGTGGTGACGCCAGAATCAATTTATAACGAGTTTTCCAGCGGTACACCGGATGCAACTGCTTATCGCCGTTTTATGAAGATGTTCTACGACCGGCAGACTTCGGAAGCTGATGCTCCTAAATATTTACTGCTGTTCGGCGATGGCTCGTTCGACAACCGTAAATTGACTTCCGCCTGGAAATCGGTGGATATGAGCAATATGTTATTGACGTATCAGACGGAAAACTCATTAAGTAGTCAATCGTATGTGATTGATGACTATTTCGGATTTCTGGATGATGCGGATAATAAGAAATCCCTTCAAAATAAAAAACTATGTCTGGGGATCGGACGCTTTCCTATCAGGACTGTGGAGCAGGCGACTCAGATGGTGGATAAGGTAATCTCTTATATGGAAAATAGAAATATAGGTTCGTGGAAAAACAATCTGTGTTTTATGGCTGATGATGGTAGCAATACGGATGGATTTATGACTGAGCATATGGAGTTTGCTGATCAGTTGGCAGGTTATGTCGAAAGTGAACATCCTGATTTTTTGGTGAATAAGCTGTATTATGATGCCTATAAAAAAGACATGACGGCAGGAACTTATCCGGATGTAAGGAGTGGCTTGCAAAAACTTCTAAAAGACGGACTTCTATTGTTTAATTATACCGGACATGGAGGGACAACGGCTTTAAGCGATGAGAAAGTGTTAACACAAACAGATATCAACCAGTTTACTTATACTCATCTGCCGGTATGGGTGACGGCTACCTGCGATTTTACGCGATTCGATGACTTGAATACGTCTGCCGGAGAAGATGTCTTTCTGAATAAAAGCAGTGGAGGCATTGCGCTGTTTACGACTGTTCGTGTCGCTTATTCCAGACCTAATTTCCCGATCAACGACAATGTTATCCGTAATTTGTTTGAAAGAAATAATGGGCGTCGTCGTACGCTGGGAGAAGTGATGCAAGCAACGAAAAACACCTTGTCGTCCGTTTACAAACTTGGTTTCTGCTTGATCGGAGACCCAGCTGTAAAAATAGCTTATCCAGAATTTGGAATGAAAGTGACGACTGTAAACGGGCAATCGGTAGACGGAAATTCAATATCTTTTAAAGCTTTGGAAAAGATCACTGTCGAAGGAGAGGTGTTGGATGCTTCCGGGCAGTTGGTAACTGATTTTACTGGTATAGTCAACCCGACGGTAAAAGACAGCAAGGTGACTGTCACCTGCTTGAAGAACAGCAATAAAGATGACAGTCCGGCTTTCACCTTCACCGACTATCCGAATACGATTTTTATAGGGAATGACTCCGTGCGCAACGGAAAGTTCAGCTTTACTTTTACGGTTCCGAAGGATATTTCCTATTCTAATTTGCAGGGGAAAATGAATCTCTATGCCGTCGATACGGAAAGTGGCAATGAGGCACAGGGTAATTTCGACAATTTCATTGTCGGAGGAACTTCCGACACGGCGGAAACCGATACGATCGGTCCGGAAATCCGTGCCCTTTACCTGAATGATACGACATTTGTAGATGGCGGCCAGGTGAACACGACTCCCTATTTTGTCGCTGAGTTATGGGATAAGAGCGGAGTGAATATCACGGGAAGCAGTGTCGGGCATGATATGATGCTGGTAATAGACGAATCGACCGTCCTGAGCTATAACCTGAACAGTTATTACGAACTGTTACCTGGCGAAGATGGGACCGGTATCGTGAAGTTCCCGATCCCGGCGCTTGAGCCGGGTAAACATACGGCGGAGTTCTGGGTGTGGGATATCTTGAATAACTCGACCGTGCGGACATTTACTTTTGAAGTGGTCGAAGGACTGAAACCCTTCCTGTTCGATGTGATCGCAACACCGGGTATCGCCCGTGAGCAAGTGACTTTCCATCTTATGCACAACCGTCCCGAAAGTCGGATGCGAGTGGGCATTATGGTCTACGATCTGGCAGGCCGACAACTTTGGAAACATGAAGAAAGCGGAACGTCCGGTCTGTTCGAAAACTATACGGTTTCCTGGGATCTGACATCCGGTGGTGCCCGTATGCGTCCCGGTGTTTATATCTACCGGGCAGCTATCAGTACCGATAATTCCAAAGACGCGACAAAAGCAAGGAAATTCATCATTTTAGGCGAATAAGAAGGAACGCATAAACTCCATCGTGTTTATCGTTGCAGTCAGGACAAAGAATCCGATAATAACCCAGTCCAGTATCCGGTACATGCGGACCGGCAATCGTGTGTATAGCCAGCCCAGCAGGATCGGGACTGCAAACATCCAATGCCCACCGAACAGGATCGCCTCGTTCATCCCGTAGCGGATGATAAAGTGGATCACGAAATCGATACTCAGGTACATAAGTAGCAGTTGTACATATTTGTTTTTCAGGTTGAGCAAAGCCGAGGCCGCGACTAAAAACAACAGAAACATGATTACGGCATTGTTCCAACTGTGCAGGTATTCGCTGGGACGCAATACGACCTCTTTCCCGACTAGCTGTTGTGTGAGAGGCGTGCTTATAATCGTATTGCCCCAGAAATCGACCAGTGCTTGTTTGCCGAATGTCTCGTCGTGGATAAAATACTGTCCGAGTTGCCCGGTCGTTTCGATAGGAGACGGGCCTTCCGGGTTGAACAGTTTCGCTTTGAGGGTGTAAAAGCCCATGACGGCAGCTACGCAAATGACAAATGGCAGCATGACTTTGAATCCTGTCCGTATTTTACGCCAGAACGGTGCTTTATTCAGGAACAGGGCCATTGTCGGTTTGGCTGCGTTGGTGATTGTTATTCCTCCACAAAGGAAAGAGAGAAAGAGGATCGTCCGGCCTTTTATATATCCGGTCAGCATGTATTCCCTGGAAAGCATTAGTAGTGAGAAGACGAGCAGGAAAAAGGAGAACGGATAAGATTCTGTGGTGAATGATAAGACAACGGTCGTGAAAAAGCATCCCGTGAACCCTGTCAGTAACAGTGCCCGCCGAGAAGAAATCCGGACGATCTGCTTCAGGTAACGATAGATCAGGACCAGTCCGCCGGTTATCAACAGGTTCATCAGCGTCAGGCAAATAATACCGGAAGTTTTCTCTTTGAACAGGGTTGTCAACAGGATTGTCAACAGTGTTTTCAACAAATGGAAGATGCCGAAAAAGGGATGGCTGATGTCGAATGCTCCTCCGCGCGTGTGGAGATGGAATAGATTGTCATAGCCTAAGTAACTTCCCGCTCCCCCGTTGGGTACATCGATCAGTTCCGTATGAAAGAGCATCCGGTAACCGATACACCCGTAAAGAAGGAAGAAGAAAAGGAAAAGCCCGGTTTCTATCGGGGTCGTCGGAAATAACGTGTGCTTAGTCTCTCTCCACTCGATCCGGAGAGCGCGAAACAGGATAGACAGGCAGGATGGCATCATAGTATATGTTTATTTATTGTTGAATGGTTTATAATGGGGGACATCTGCAAGGGCGAGCAGTTCTTTGTCGCCGGAACTGTCGCCATATACATGCAGCGTCTCGGAGGCGAAATCCGGATATAGCCGGCGGAGCCTGCGTACCTTCTCACCTCCTTTACAGTTGGGTGTGGAAAACCGCCCGGTCAAAGTCTGCTCCCTAACTTCCAGCCCTGTTCCTTCCACGAGCCGGATTCCGACAGTTTGTGCCCAGGGGCGTATCCAGTCGGGCACGGACGCGCTGATAATGGCAATCTTGTTTCCTTCTTCCTGATGCCTGCGTATTTCTTCCAAGGCCGCAGGATAGACGAAAGCCGGTATACGGGAAGCATATTCGAGACAAGCCTGTTGGAAATCCTCCGTCTTCATTCCTCGCAGGAAAGAGGAGATCACAAGCTCTTTGGCCCGGTGCGTGGAGAGAATGCCCGTTAAGGCTGCTCCTTTCAGCAGGATAATCCAGGGGAGCCGCAGGAGGAAAGCCTTCCGTCCACAAGCCTGAATCAGAAAATCCGGCAAAGAGTCGCGGGAAATGATGGTTCCGTCGAAGTCGAATATTGCGATTGCCATATCAATAAATAAGTAAAGCGAATACGATAAACCAGCCGGCCACGGTCAACTGCAAAGTACGGTCCTGTAAGAGGATGTC
>ULNG01024445.1_pt1 | contig 15639 bp, 10 predicted proteins | sample 1951861 | NCBI WGS metagenome assembly ULNG01 (sample SAMEA4835571, study PRJEB28245) | human gut metagenome | biome: gut microbiome; material: fecal sample | place: Denmark | collected 2008 | reverse complement strand
GTTTATCATGCATTACCAGCTTCAGCAGAATCGGGGTAATCAATGTTGTCACGATTACTACCAGTACGATTGGTGCGAAGAATCTATCATCTAACATGCCGCACTGATATCCCTTCTGGGCAACAATTAACGCAACCTCACCACGGGAAATCATTCCGACACCAATCTGTAATGCTTCTTTATTTGTATAGCGGCAGAACTTTGCGCCCAGTCCGCATCCAATCACCTTGGTCAGTAAAGCAATCACTAAAAGGATAATGGTAAATCCTACCATAGAACCTGTCATTCCGTCTAAGGATGTCTTAATACCGATACTTGCGAAGAATACCGGTGAGAAGAATAAGTAAGACGGGAAGTTGATTCTGTCTTTTACATATTCACCGTTCTTCATGCTGCAAAGCATCAGTCCTGCGAAATATGCACCTGTAATATCTGCAATGCCGAAGAATTTTTCTGATATATAGGATAATAAGAAGCAGAATGCCAGTGCAAATACAGTAACACGTCTTTTCTGACCTTCGCTTTCAATTAATGGTTTGCATTTTGATACCAGGAAGAATAAGATTCCGATTACAATAAAGTAAAGAACGATCTTAACCATAACAGTAACCGGATTTACGCTGGTATCCTTTAAGCTCGTTACAATGGTAAGTACAATAATTCCAAGAATATCGTCAATAACAGCTGCGCCAAGAATGGTTGTTCCGACTCTTCCCTTTAAACGTCCCAGTTCACGCAATGTTTCTACTGTAATACTCACAGATGTTGCTGTCAGCACAACTCCGATAAAGACAGATTTCAATACCTCCTGATAATCTGTAAAATCTGTATGGAAATATAATGCATACCCTAAAAATCCACCAATCAGAGGAACAATAACTCCGATTAAAGCAACAATAAAGGATGCCAATGCATTTGCCTTGATTTCTTTCAGATCAGTCTCCAGTCCTGCGGAGAACATCAGGAAAATAACTCCGATTTCAGCTGTAATTTCAAGGTATACTCCGTTGGTTCCATCCAGTGTGATAAGTTTTAATACAGATGGTCCTAAAATAATACCGGCTGCCAGTGCTCCTACTACTGCCGGCATATGCACTTTTCGTGAGAAAAGTCCTAATACTTTTGTTGAAATTAAAATAATTGCTAAAAAAAGCAGAAATTCATAAGATTCCATAATATGACCTCTTTCCTTCCTTCTCTTGTTTTTTCTTTTTACATTCTCCTAAACCCGGAACTATGTTAACTCTTTTTGTGGGTAATAGCAATACATTTTTTCTTTTTTTGTTACTTAATATTTATATATTTTCCAGGATTTTTTGTTACTTTTTCACAATTAAAAATCAGTCATTCTTTTTAGCATGAAAAAACAGCCCTTCCGGACTGTTTTTTCGAGGAGTTTAGTTATGAAAATGTTTCATCTATAAAAAGGAAATTATTGCCACTTTTTCAAACGAAAGGAAATCTGTTTTTATTTTCGTGTCCCTTCATTTGATAAATTCATTATATCCATGAAATGTGTCTAAAGTGTGTCAGTTTTCGAAAAGGATTCTAAAAAAATCTAAAAAATTATTCCTATTTAATTTATATTTTATTTAGAATTAAGTAATATTTCGCACAAACGCAGCTTTTCTAATGTTGCAGCGCTGTTTTCAAATATTACCCTGCCTTTTCTGTCTCCGGTATACAATAATTCCTTTTCCATAAGCCGCCGTCTGGTCTCCCGTGCCACACCAGCTCCTCCATCAAAAAATTCCACCGTATTTCCCATCACTTCTGCTATTGCATCCTTTACAAAAGGATAATGGGTACATCCCAAAACGATTGCATCCACCGTTCCCTCACAATATGGTTTCAACAGCCTGTATAAAAATGCCTTTAATCCTGCACTGTTTAATTCTCCACGCTCAACAAATTCCACAATTCCGGGACATGCCAGTGGATAAATCTCCGCATCCTTTTCATACCGTGCCATAAGCCGTTGAAATTTTTCTTCCCGGATTGTCATTGGCGTTGCCATAACAAGTACCCGTGGATGCTCCATAAACTGTACTGCAGGCTTTAATGCAGGTTCAATTCCAACCACCGGTACATCCGGATATTCTTTTCTCAAAATCGAGACATCTGCACTGGTTGCTGTATTACAGGCAATCACTACTGCTTTTGCTCCTTCTGATAACAGGTGTCTCACATGACATTCCGTCAGTTTCCGCACCTCTTCTAAGCTCTTTCCACCATACGGTGCATTTTTAGAATCTCCAAAAAATATATAATTTTCATTTGGCATCAGGCGTACCAGTTCACGTAATACACTTATTCCACCTACACCTGAATCAAATACTGCAATTGGTCTTTCGGTCTGTTTCATGATAGCCCCCTGTTTTCGCATACAAATAGGTTCTCTTCTTTCGTAAAAAACTGCTGAAAACAGTTTTTCCGTTTTCAGCAGCAATTCTTAGTTTTCCCTCGGGCATCTACGCACTCTCTTAATATTGCAGTCCTGCACATCACACGGAGCACAGTCTACCAGTCCTTTTAAGAAGCAGAACGCCTGCCGGCTCTCCTTCTTAGCCGTGTCTTCTTCCCGCGGACACCTGGACACATGCTTTACATTGCAATCCTGAATCTGTCCCGAACTGCAGTCCACAAGCCCTTTCAGGTAACAGAATTTGTTTTCCATTTTTCCCCTATCTACTCCTCATCACCCCAACATTATGTTTCTAATGTCATCTTTATTCTATCATCTTGGGATGGAATGTGCAAGCCATAACAGACCTGTGTTTTGAATACTTTTCCAGCAAAAACGATTACTTTCTATTTTTCATATAAAAATTTTTCCGGCAGTGTTACTTTAAAATCTTTTGCCAGCTGCCGGAATTCATCTGGCTGGATTGTCTGATGTTTCTGACTCTGCATAGATAACATCTTCACCAGTATCTCTGCTGATTTTTCAGCTGTATGCATAAGTCCAAATGTCAAATCAAAATCCTCTCCTGCCGCAAATGTACCATGATGTGCCCAGATTGCCAGATCATATTTTTCCATCAATTTGCTGGTAGCAACAGCTATTTCTCTGCCACCTGGCACCATCCACGGAACAACACCAATTCCATCCGGGAATACAACCGGACATTCTGTTGCCATTTCCCAAAGTTCTCTTGTAAATACTTTATCTTCCAGCGGCAGAACAAAGGTCAGGGCAATAATATTGGTGGTATGTGCATGATATGCAACTCGGTAATTTGGATTTTTCTTCTTTTTTACTTCCAGATTCATCAAATGACTCGGTAATTCAGAAGTTGGTCTTCCTCCATTTACCAGTCCCCAGACAATACGGTAATTCTCTCCTTTTTCGTCCAGTTCTATCATACAGATAGAATCTTCCGGTTTCAAAATCACATTGCGAAAATACTTACCACTTCCAGTTACCAGAAAATATTCTCCTGCAAGATATGGCACCGATGTTCCGATTGGCTGCCATTCTTTACTATTAAAATTTTCTTTTACCATTTCTACTTCTTCCGGTTTTACACGATAAGATAAATTACCGCCATTTCTTTCATGCCATCCCTGTTCCCATCCATCATTTGCCATACGGATAAATCCCTGTACGAATTCTGCATCTAAAAACTTCATTCTCTCTTTTCCTCTTATTATATCTTTCTGATATTTTTCTTTCTTAACTATTATTGTTTGTATATTCTCTAGTTACGGTTTACCAATACTTCTTTTTCATATTTTTCAATTGCATCATAGAAATGTGCATCATCTGTAACACCTTCCCGTCTGCAATATTCTTCCCAGACTTCTCCAATCGGAAGCATCTTTACTGCCTCCTGCATTACCATTAATTTACCCAGCTGATTGGTATCCTGTAATTCTTTCAATTGTTCATTCGGTGTACATAAAGCCATAAGCAGAGCCTTCTGCCAGCTTCGGAATCCTGTTGCAAGTGCAGAAACACGATTGATACTTGCATCAAAATAATCCAATGCCATATACACCCGGTCCAGTGCCTGATTTCTTACAATCTCTTTTGCCATTTCCTTTGTTTCATCGTCCAGCAAAAGAACATGGTCGGAATCCCAGCGTACTCCTCTTGTAATATGTAATGCAAATTCCGGATAGAAACACAACATTGCAGGAATTTTATCCGAAACATATTCCTGTGGATGATAATGTCCATTATCCATAAGCGGCATACAGCCATCATGCATTGCAGCAAAGCTTAACGTAAATTCTGCAGAACCTACCGTATAAGATTCTACTCCGATACCAAAAACTTTCGATTCCACGCATGGTTTTACGAGATTTTTATCATATGGTTCTGATAATATCTGTTCTATGGAATCCTTATATCTCAGACGTGGTCCCATTCTGTCTGCCGGTACATCCTTAAATCCATCCCCGGTCCATATATTCATAACGCAAGGCATTCCCGTCTCTCTTGCAAAATACTCCGAAATGCGGATGCATGCTTTTCCATGTTCAATCCAGAACTTTCTTGTTTCCTCATCCGGGCTGGATAAGGTTAATCCGTTCTTTACTTTCTCATGAGAAAAGAAGGTCGGGTTAAAATCAATTCCCATATGATGTTTCTTTGCAAATGCCACCCATTTTGCAAAATGTTTTGGCTCTAATGCATTTCTGTCTGCGTATTTTCCATCTTCAAAGATGGCATAAGAAGCATGAATATTTAATTTTGCCGTTCCAGGCATAAGCTTCATTGCTTCTTCCATGTCAGCCATAAGCTGTTCCGGTGTCTTTGCTCTTCCCGGATAATTACCAGTTGTCTGTATTCCTCCGGTCAGGGCTCCATCATTGTCAAATCCCATTACATCATCCAACTGCCAGCAATGCAGGGAAACCGGAACTTTTTTCAACTGCTCCATTGCAGCCTCTGTATCTACTCCCCATGCTGCATATTTCTCTTTTGCAAGTTCATAACCTGTCATATTTTCTAATCTCCTTTTCTATGCTTCATATAATTTAATTTCAAATGAATCAAAAATACATTTTCTTGTTTCTTTCAAATCTGCAAATTCTCCTGCCGCAATCATCTGCACGGAAATATTTCCCAATGCGGTAGCCTCTGTAGGTCCTGCATAAATCTTTTTCTTTGTGTATTTAGCTGTCAGCCGGTTTAAGAATTCTGCATTGGCTCCACCACCTACAATATGAATTCCGGCATATGTCCGACCAGTAATTGCTTCTATTTCTCCTGCCACTTCTGCGTAACAATTTGCCAGACTGTTATAAATAACTGTTGCTATTTCGCCAATGGTTTTCGGTACCTGCTGCATGGTTTCCCAGCACGCTGTCCGCACTTCTTCTACCATACTGTCCGGAGTCAGAAATCTTTCATCATTTACATCCACTAAAGAAATGATTTCTTCCTTCTCTGCAAGTGTACAAATTTCCGAAAAACTCATGTCCGGTGCAAGTTCTTTTCGAACGGACTGTATCATCCATAATCCCATAATATTTTTTAAGAAACGATAACGGTAGCTATAGCCTCCTTCATTGGTGAAATTATGAACCATGCTCTCTCTGCTGCAATTTGCCTGCAGTTGTTCGGTTCCCATTAATGACCATGTACCTGAACTGATATATAAAGTTTCATCTTCCTGGACTGGTACTGCCACAACTGCCGATGCTGTATCATGTGTCGGTGGTAAAACAACCTTACAATTGAAGCCAACCACCTTTTGAATCTCCTGCTCTAAATCTCCTACTTCATAGCCAGCCATCTTAATTTCTTTAAAAATACTTCTCTTTATCCCAAGCTTTTCTATCAGTTCATCATCCCAGTCTCTTGTCTTAGGATTTACCAACTGCGTAGTTGTAGCATTGGTATACTCCTGTACTTTCTGCCCGGTTAAAAGGAAATTAAAATAATCCGGAATCATCAAAAAGCTTTCTGCCCGTTCCAGATGAGCCGGTTCCATCCGTTTTAATGCCATTAACTGATAAATGGTATTAAATATCTGCTTTTGAATTCCGGTTCTTGTATATAACTGTTCTTCCGTAACCAGCTTATATACTTCCTCATCCATTCCATAAGTCCGCTTATCCCGATAAGCAACTGTCTCCCCAATTTTTCTGTCATCTGCATCCAAAAGAACATAATCTACTGCCCAGGTATCAATTCCCATACTGTATGGAATCTTTCCTGACTCTGCACATTTTTTCATGCCGGTAAGAATTTCATGAAACAATCTCCTTAAATTCCACACCTTATAGCCCTTTCGCATAACCATCTCATTGGAAAAACGGTAGATTTCTTCTAATACAATTTTTCCATCTTCCAGATGTGCCAGCATATGTCTGCCACTGGATGCACCAATATCTACTGCAAGATAATATTTTGTACCCATCTCTATGCTCCTTCTCCTTTTGTTGACTTAAATGTAACAAAAATAAGGACAGTTTTTCAGCCTCTTATTAGACCAAAAAACTGTCCTTATTTTCCATTTTAAATTGGTATTCTTTTATCCTTCTTATGCAGCTTACGATATTTTGCAGGTGTCATTCCATAACGTTTCTGAAACTGCCGGTAAAAATAACTCTGGTTCTCATATCCTACCTCAAGCGCAATATCCTCTACTGTAAGTTCTGTTTCCATCAACAGATAAACTGCCTTTTGAAATCGACGTCTTTGCAACAGCTCCTGAAACTTATAACCAGTCTTCTGTTTTATCAGCTTACTCAATACTGTCATCGACTGATGGGTATCTTCCGCAATCTTAGTCAGATTTGCATTCTGGCAATCACTGTTAATATATTCCATCACCGCCTGTACAACAGTTTCCTTATAATCAAGGGATGAGTTATGGCTCAAATTTTCCAGATGATTCAACAGATATAAAAATACAAGCCCCATGGTATACTGATTGGCAATATCTTCATTACAATGTGTATGCAGCATGGATTCTATCATATTTTCCATCAGATTCTCCACCTGTAAATCTTCTTTTAAACGAAATAGCAGATAATGGGAAACCGGATTCTTCTGCCGCATTGCACCAATTACAAAATCAGCCAGTACATTTTTCTCATGCAGCATCGTAAGTGGAACTTCAAAAAATTCCGGTAATGCAATAAAATTAATTCCAATATCTTCATACTCAGCCCTTTTTATTGCATGTGACACATGCTGGTTCAGCATCAGCACATCTCCTTTACGCAATACCAGTTCTTTTCCTTCTATATAATGTGTAATACTGCCCTGTACCACATACATCATTTCCACATAATTGTGCCTATGCTCCGGGAAATCCACAAACCGGCTGTGTGGACGTACCGTAATCAGCTTTCCACGCTGCAGTAATCTTTTTCTGTCAATCTCTGTCAGGTTATCTTTCGCATACAGACTTTGTTCCACCGTACTTTGTCCTGATTTATATTTCTTTTCTTCCTCCGATATTATCATCAATTCGTCCAGAAGTTCTTTTCTCATCCCGTTTTCTCCTCAATGAAACTTTTCCTAAAAACAACAATACAGCCAATATGCTTCCAGAAGCTGCCAGTAATACAAAAGTCTGCTGCCATTCCGTCTCATCGCCTGTCTTAATCTCCTCTGTTTCCAGTGGAGTCACAGGTTCCTCCCTTTCTTCCTGCGGTTCCTGAGGTCTTGAAACTGCCTTCCTTGCCAGCTTTAAATCCACTACCGCATCCTTCATCCAGACATACTTTCCATCACCTGTTTTTTCGATATTCTCCATAAAACCAGGCAGTGTAATCAGATACGGATCTGCCTGATAGATTTCATCGGATAAATAAAGCGGTTTCATGCAGACCAGATATACTCCAGATTCCATTCCATCCATACTTCCTGTATTATCTGTCAGTTCAATCTCTGCATCCGGTTCTGCCTTTGCACTCTCATTCCATTCGGTAACCCCAAGAGAGTCCGCCACATCTTCTGCTTTTTTCTTATATTCACGGGCAGATGATTCCACGGATAATTCCTGTATATTTAACCCGGAATATTTTTCTAAATCACGGTATTCCCCTGTCTTCGTAATATCTGCAATGCGATATAGCCTAAGCTCCAGCTTCTGCTCTTTTAATACTGCACGATATGCATTGGGAATTTCAAAAGTAATAGAACACGATTCTGATACCGGAATATTCTCCTCTGCCCGTACGCTCTCCGGTTGCAAACCAGCAAAACATATCATTATGAATAGTATTTTACAAACTATTTTCTTCCTGTACTTTCTCCCTTTTGTTCCGTGGCTGCTTCTTTTCTTTATCAGCCGGATGATGCTTCTGCATAGTACAATGGAACCTATAGTAGCTATTATTCCAATAAAAATCCATGCCAGATAATTCGTATGAATGCTCCTCTTTGCCTGTCTTTCCTGCTCCTTTTCCTGTTCCTCTACATAAGGCACTCTGTGTCCACGCACCAATAAGCGCTGTGTATTTACACCATATGGCGTACAGGTAACCAGAGTTACATAATCCTTCCCCTCTTCTACATTTAAAATCTCTGTATCTTCCGGCATCACGGTTTCTATCTGGTCTACTTCGTATGCCAGAATTTCATCTAATATATATAGGTAGAACTGGTCTCCTTCTTCCAGTAAATCAAGGTCTGTAAAAAGAGACATTCCAGGTATTCCCCTATGCGCTGCTATAGATGCATGTGTTGACGTTCCACCGATTGGCAGCGATGAGCCCTGGATATGCCCTGCTCCTTTTTGTAATACTTCTTCTCTGGAAGTATGATATACAGGTATAATTTCGCCTATCTTCGGAATAGACAGATAGCCCATCATACCATCCCCATTCTGATTCAGGCAGGACATATATTCACTATCCTGCTGTGTTACTTCCTCCTGTTCTGCCTGAATGAAACTATCAGGAATTACAATTGGCTGCAACCGCTCGTTATATGCCGCTGCTTTCTCCCACTCCTCTTCTAAACTGGTATCCTCCGCTTTTTCTGCATTTTCATGCTGATATTCTTCAAACTTTAATTTGCTATTATACTCGTTCCACATATTAGAAAACATTGGATAAAGCAGCAGGGCAAAGCCTGTCAAAAAGCCAACTGCCATGAGAAACATTAATGTTTTACGTACAGATTCTTTCATTCTACTTTGCCCTCTCTTAATTATTTTACCTGTTTTCTTTTTCTCAATGAAACAAACATTGTTCCAAATCCTGCCATTAAGACAACTGCTGCAACAGTCAGTGCAATCATTCCTGCTCCACCTGTCTCCGGTAAGGTAATAAGTGGTGTATTATTAATTCCAAACGTATCTGCATTTGCAGCATTGTCTGTTGTATTTATTGTTCCATTATCCAGCTTTTCATGTGTAAAAGTAATAGAATTTCCAGTTGCGCCATTTACTCTTACCGTATAATTCTTTAATTCTCCTGTCAGTTCATTATAAGTCGGTGTGATTACAATCGTATAAGTAGTCTTATCCAATGCATATCCCAATGGTGCCTTGGACTCTTTTAAAGTATATGTACCTGCATCCAGACCGGTTGCTGTCAGCTGACCATTGTTTTTTGATACAATATAATCATATGTTCCACTTGTCTCGGTAGTATATTCACCATCACTGGTAAAATATAACTGCTTTCCATTTGCATCAAATAACTTGAACTGTGCACCGTCCAGTGCTACTTTATTATCAAGTTCTGTCGTTGTCTTTACACCATATTTGGTAATCTCTGTAGTTTTCTCAGAACCAGTTCCATTTACCAGAGTATCAAATCCAAATGTATAATGATGTGTGATATCCTGCATCGGATCACTCATATCAGTACCGGATGCTACCGTAGAATACTTTAAAGTTGCTTTATTCTCATCTGAATCAAAGTTTACTTTTGCTTTCTCATTTACTTTTGCCTGATAAGTAATTGCAATCGTATTTCCTGCATACTGATAAACATCCTCACCATATAAATCTAATGTAAAACCACTTGTGGAGGTTGTAATATTGGTTGAAGTACATTTCTTGTTTGTTACAAATAAATCATTGATGGATGTTCCTTCTAATTTAATAGAACTTACATCCAGAGTCAGTCCATCTGTGAGTGAATCCTTAATATTATAATGTAACTTATCAGATAACCAGGATCCCTGATAATCCGGAATTGTCATCGTAATCTTAAATTCTACTGTGTCTCCAATATTCGCATCCCCATATTTATATGCATTTCCATTTTCAATTACTTCCTTCTTCATGGTTGGATCGCTGGATTTCTTCGCTGCTACATGAATCACTCCGTTTTCATCTGCAATAGATGCTATTCCAGTACCGCTGTACTGATAATTTACCGCAACCACATTACCACTATAAGAATATTCTTTGACCTGTTTATTTGCAGCGATTACATATAAACCGGGTTTTACATTTGATACACTATAGGAACCATCTACAGCATTATACTGCATGTGTAATACAGTCTTATCTACAACAGCATCTCCTTCTCCATCATGTAAATCCCAGTCATCAGCTCCCATTGTTGAATTCAGATTCATATAAAAATAAACCAGATCATCTGTATCCACTTTGCCATCTTTTACTCTCGACTCAACATTTCCCTCCGGATTGTATTTCCAGTAATGATTTCCATTTGCATCTACTGCATCAATTGCAACTGCATATGCATAAACATTACATCCTTCCTCGATTCCGGTTACCTGAATCGTAGTGACAGAATCTGCCGCCCTAACCGTTTTCGCCGGCAGAATTATACTAAGTACCAGCATTACTGCCATCATCATTGCCTTCCATCTTCTTACTCTCTGTTTCATATTCTCTCTCCTTTACTTGTTCAGACAATTATCAAAGCGGTGCTCAAAGCCGCCTTGCAATCGTCCAGTTTATATCAACACTGTCAATCATTCTTACATTTTTAGGGAATTTAAAAAAAACTAAGTTATACTACTGATTGGGGAAGAACCTATACTTTTTGCTGGCGTTGGGAAATCACCAGCATTAGTACGGCAAAAAAACTCATGAAAAGTGTACCGATAACCGCAAGCGGATAGAGCCCTCCACTTTTTGTTTCTGGCATACGATATACTGCTTTATCTATAATTGAAAGTGTTAATACCTTATTTACCGCATCATATGATGCCTCTCCATAACCTGCCCCACCCTGCGTTACTTCTATTTGTGAAGCATCCTCATTTATACTTAAGATAATATCTTCCATTATTTCATATCCCACAGGTGCATGTGTTTCCCGCAGAATATAGGTTGTATTACATGCAAGCTGCAGTGGTTCTCCATTTGTATCTGTAAATTCTAATTCTCCGATTTCATGTCCATCTGTTCCATCCGAACTTGTAAGCGATATAATTTCCGTTTCGCCGGATGATTCCACCTGATATAACGTAAATTCTGCACCAGACAAAGCCAATGCATCAATTACTTTTGTTCCATATTTTCTTGCCTGTAAAGTCCATGTCGGTGGTTTTTCCTCATCATAAACAGAAAATACTATGGCATCTTCCTGCCTTGTCACACGCCAGTCCCCATATTCTGTTGTGCCACCTGCATCTGCCCCGGAAAGTGTATTTCCATCTTCCAATAAAACGTCATTGATAAATACCTGATTTTCTTCTTTTATCCTGATATCTATCTCATCTGACATCAGATAAAAGTTTTCCGGTGCTTCTGCTTCTTTTAATTTATAATGGGCTCCTTTTGAACAGGTAAATTCTGAGCCATTTAAATCCAGCAGTTTTACCGTACCATTTGTATCTGTTGTTCCGTTTGCCACCAGTGTAACCGGTTCTTCTGCTGTATATAATTCAAAATGCGCTCCTGAGAGTCTCTGCTGGTATTCTGTGTCACGGTACTTATCCACCTGAATGGTATAATCTATATTTTCTTCTAACAGTTCCGTAGAATTCTTCAAAGTAAACACAATTTCTTTATTCACCAGCATTCCTTTGTCGCCATATGTAGAATTCACTACCTGTTCAGACGTTCCAAGCACTTTGTTATTGGCAACCACTTCTACAACTGATACTGTCTTTCCGGTACTTTCATCCAGCTTATGTTTAATTTCAATAACAGCTAATTCACCTCTTGCCACATACCCATCCGGCGCAGTATCCTCTGTCAAAACATAAGTTCCATCATCTACCATTAACTTTCCCATTTTCTCAGCATCCAGATAAATATAAGTTTCACCGGCCGCCACGCCATCTTCTTCCATACCGGTTGTTCCACTTATTCCGATATCTTCATAACGCACTGTTCCGTCTTCCGCTATATTCTTTTTCTTAAGTGAAAATACAGCCCCATTTAATCTGTCATCCGTTCCAATATCCCGTTTTGATATTTTGATACTATAGTACACAGCATAATCTTCCTCTAATTTATCCCGTTCTGTATAAATCAGATAATTATAATTCTGCATCTGTCTTTTGTCTCCTGGTGAATCAGAAGCCTGAATCAGCATGGTCTGTCCCTTTACATCTTTATAGGTATACTTCCTGCTGTACAAATCTGCCTGATAAGACGGCCAGTTGGACGGATATTCCTTTCCAGCCATTTCATTCTTCGTCGGGTCAAATCCCGCCGAAATCATCAATCCTTTTGTAGAATTAATAAAATAACTGGAATAAGTATAAAATTCTTCCTGTGAGATTGGATTTTGCGAAGTTCCTTCGGTCTGTGTCGCATTTTCAATAACTGTATGTCCGGTACAGACTGCATTACTGTTGGGATATGCTGAATCAATATCTATATATCCATCTCCCACTACAACAAGCCTGTCTGTAACCTTAATAAAATGCTTCGTCGTGCTTGCCCAGTTATTCTGGTGCAGATATACAATTCCTTCTATATCTATAACACCCTCTATTCCAAAATATCCATAATTATATATGGCATTTTTAGTCTTATTTCCATTATAAGCTGCGCAATGTATCACAGCCTTGCTTTCACCGCCCTCTTCTTTCTTCGTTCCACCTTTCATATAGAAATAGCCTGGTCCATCTCCGGAATCATCTACATAAACAGCAGCTCCTTCTGATGCATTACAATTTTCAATTGTACCTCCATACATATAAAAAGACGGTTTCTTCCCGGAGAAAGTGCTTGCCACATATACTGCACCGCCATACTGTGATGCCTGGAAATTACGTATAACTCCACCATACATGTGGAATACCGGTGTTCCCATATTACTTCTGGATAAATTCACGCAGCCACCACTCTGTGGAAGCTTTGTCATATTCTCCCCCTCCAATGTTCCACCATATAAATTTACTGTGCCGCCACTATAGATCCAGATTAACTGACATGATGCGTAAATGACACCTCCACCGGCAGAATCCCGGATATTGAGTACTGCATTATCGCTGCATAACATAAAACTTGCGTTATTCTGCATCGTCATCTTATGGCCATTCAAATCAATATCCAAAACACCATTTAACTGACAAATGCCTGAAGCTGTCACATCCTCTGTCAAAGAAATTGTTCCTCCACCGTTATAACTGCCCAGTGAAATCGTGCCACTTCCATAAGTCTGTGAAAAAAAGGCTATCTTGTTTTCTTCTGTATTATCTACATCTTCTGTGTCCTCTGTTTCTTCTGTACTCTGCTCTAACTCACCTATCTCTGTTTCATAAATTTCTTCACCATTTTCCTGCTCTTTTGCATTCGCATTCTGTACAAAAGACAGCAGAAGTAATAGTGTTACCGCTAATAATGCCTGTACTATATGAAATTTATGTTTCCTTTTTCTCCCACAAAAAAGCATTTTCCCTCTCCATTAAATATCTTCTTTAATAAACACTATATATTAATAAACCTTTCTGTCTCTCCTTTAAGTCCATTTGATACGGTCTGATTTACATATGACTGCTCTTTGATATCTTCTACTGCTTTTGCCAAATCCTCGACACTTCCTGCGAAGACCTGTAACCCTTCCGAGCTTTCATCGATAGACGTTGCTATGGTATCCATGTTTTCTTTCATTTCATCCATTGCCTGATACATATCCTGCACATTATGATTGATTGTTCCGCAAAAATCTCCCATATAGTCTGCATCCTGGCGGTAGCGGGAAGCCATCATTTCAAAACCGTTATAATCCTGCAATATGTTCTGATTTAAGAACTCCATCATTTTTTCCACCTGTTCAATCAGTGTGCTGACTGCTGTGGTCACAGACATATTAATTGTCTGTATCTCACCCATCGTCTCCCGGCTATTATCTGCCAGTTCCCTGATTTCAGATGCTACTACTGCAAATCCTTTTCCCGCTTCTCCTACTCTTGCAGCCTCTATTGCAGCATTCAAAGCCAAAAGATTAGTCTGTTCTGCAATTCCAAGAATCTGTTCTGTCAGATTTCCTATTTCATAGATTTTTTTGCTTCCTTTTAAGCTGTCCGCAATGCTATGTCCTAAACTGCCAATCATATCATTGGTTTCTTTTTTGCTTTCTGCTGTTTTTTTCTCGATATAATCTGCCCGTTCACGCATTTCATCTACGAATTGAACTCCATTTCCGGTTTCCTCTGATATATCTCTGACATTTTCTACTATTTTTCCAACTCGTTCACTAACCTGTCCGGAACGGTCATTAATTTCCATGATTCCTGCAGATAACTCTTCAATTACAGCTGACATATTCATGGTCTCTTCTCCGATATTTCCAGCCTGCCTGTTCATTTTATCTGCAACTTCGTCCATATCGGATGAACCATCTTTTAACTGCTTCATGATATTTTGTAATTTTTCTACAAAAAGATTTACTCCTGTAACCAGTTGTCCTATCTCATCCATCCTTTTTACCGGAATCCGGATGCTTAAATCTCCATTTCCATTCTGGATATCCTCTACCATCTGGTTTAACTGTAAACTTGCTTTTTTGAGTGGCTGAATAATCGCCTTATTCACCAGTATGTATGTAACTAAGCAGATAATCAGAAAACATATGCCGATTGTTACACTGATAAGATAAGTTTTTTGGGTCCGGGCTTTCATATTCTGTGAACTGCGTTTTACATTCTCATCTAACTTTTCCTGAAAATCATTGCATGCCGACTCCCGCGCCTGTATTTTTTCTAATGCACTGCCTCCAATGATGGATTTTGCTTTTGCAATATCTCCATCATCTCTTGCCTGTCTGCATTCTTTCAATTGCTCCATCAGTTCTTTATTTACACTGCTGTAAGTCATAAAACTGTCGGTTAAACTCTGCTCTGAAATATCTTTGGTCAGCTTTTCCATTTCCGTGAGATACTGGGCAATGGCTTCTTCCTCTGTTTCCATATTTCCACTGATATCCCCGGCAATCAGCATGTCTTCATCACTGAGTGCGGTTAAAATATTGGCATATTTCTGACAGGTTTCAATTTTCTTTTCCACTCTTCCATAATATTTCTCCATGGAAATATAGCCATCCGTAACAAGCTGCTCTGCCTGTTCAATTTTTGTTACCTCTCCGATAATTACCGTAATTCCAATTACCATTACCAGAAATAAACCAATTGCCATAAATAGAAATTCTTTTTTTATTGTTTTCTTCATATTTACACCTTCTCTAAGGACGCATGTTTAAAATTTTTTCATATTTTCCGCAGTCTAATATCTCTTCCGTTCCATCCGGCAAAATAAATCTCGCATTTGCATTAAATGGAACTTC
>ULNG01003558.1_pt1 | contig 15786 bp, 9 predicted proteins | sample 1951861 | NCBI WGS metagenome assembly ULNG01 (sample SAMEA4835571, study PRJEB28245) | human gut metagenome | biome: gut microbiome; material: fecal sample | place: Denmark | collected 2008 | reverse complement strand
CCGAATACGGCATTGATGCAATTTTTGTTTTATATTGATTTATATGAAAGTAAATGTATACTTGTAGGGGTAGCATTGCGACTATATTTCAGACGGGAGGATATTATCCGCCTCTACGACACGAACGGGGAACGGTAACATACCGTACGAATAAAAATGTGGACATTTATTGCACATTCGTGTTAAAATACAAGATGAAAAAGTGTGTGGAAAGAAAGCGGTGACTGTTAATGAAAAAATCCGAAAAACCAATCGGCAAAATAAAAGTCAAAAAGTCGATTTTCAAAAGGCTTTTCTTTCACATACTTGTGCTGTTTATTTTGGCGGTGATTGTTTCGGGTACGCTCAATTGCATTGAAAACATTCAGCGCACAAGGCGGTTTACACGACAGCTGACCGAAAGTGCGTTAAAGGTTGCAACAGAAACTTTTGAACGCTGTGATATAAACGCATTGCTTGATAATCCCGATTCCGAAGAATATCGGAAAGCCGTTAAGACCTTGAGGTGGATTTGTCAGACGAATCACCTTGAATATATGTACATTTACATTCCGAATTTTGACGAAAACAAGGTTACATATGTTATGACTGTTGCCGATGATGACAGCGAAAACGAGAATGCTTTAAATGTGAGAAGTGCAGGTGCAGAGGTTGACCACAGCTTGTGGGACGCTGAAAAAGAGGCGTGGGAAAATCCTAACCTTGTCACGGCTTACGAATATCAGAACGACAGCTTCGGCAGTTTTTACACGGCATTTTCAGCGATTCAAGGCAAGGACGGCAAGCCTGTTGCATTAATCGGTGCGGACTATTCGCTGACGCAGATTTATACGGAAATCATTTTTTATACTGCAATGCGAGTTCTTGCGTTGTTTGTTGTGCTGGCAATTGTATTCTTGCTTGTAATGCGGTTTGTCAGAAAAAAGATGTATAATCCGATACTTTTGATTTTTGAAAAAATTCGAGGATATTTTTCCGACAAGGCTGACGGCACAAATACAAAGAAAGCGTTTGTGCCGATAAAACTCGGCTCTGACGATGAAATTCAGCTTTTGGCTGATTATTTCAACGATATGGCTCACGATGTAGAAACTTATGTTGAAAAAAATTCCGCCCTTGCGAGTGAAAAGGCTAAGAATGAAACCGAGCTTGAGGTTGCAAGGCGGATTCAGTACGGAATAATTGCGAGAGAAAAGAATGTTGTCTTTGCCGATTGTTTTGATGTTTCGGCAAGAATGGAGTCTGCAAGACAGGTAGGCGGCGATTTTTACGATTGCTTTGCATTGCCTGACGGCAGAATATGTGCCGTAGTCGGTGATGTGTCGGGCAAGGGCGTTGCGGCGGCAATGTTTATGGCTTTTGCAAAAACTCTTATCCACGAAAAAATGACCGAAAATGCAGAACCCGACAGGGCATTTGAAGAAATCAACAGGGAACTCTGTTCGTCAAATCCCGAGGGAATGTTTGTAACTGCATTCGCCGTGATTTTTGACAAAAACAGCGACAGCTTTTTGTACATAAATGCAGGTCATAACAAGCCTGTTGCGGTGAGCAACGGCAAGGCTGAATTTTTAGAATGTAAGCCGTGTATAATGCTCGGTGTGTTTGATGATGCAAGGTATGTTGTGAACAGCGCTGAATTTGGAAACGGCGATATAATCTGCCTTTACACCGACGGTGTGAATGAGGCATCAAATGCGGATAATGAATTTTTCGGCAACGAAAGACTTGTGTCTGCCTGTCAAAATGCCGAACAGACTGCAAAAGGTGTGTGTGACGGAGTTTATGACGCTTTGACGGACTTTACCGAAAATGCGGAGCAATTTGACGATATAACAATTGTTGCAATAAAAAACAGCAAAAACAGAGATTGAAGGGTTATGAATGTTTAAATCGGAAAACAATCAGATTACAATAGAACAGGTGAGAAAGCTTGACGAGAAATATACTCTTGTCGATATCCGAGATGAAATTTCGTTTGAATACGGCCACATTGACGGTGCAAAGAATATTCCGCTTGCAAAAATCAAAGGGGACAATTCACTTTTGCCAAAAGACAAGCTTGTTGTCCTCTGTTGCAAAAGCGGTCAGATAAGTGACGAGCTTGCAGAAAATCTGCGTGATGACGGGTTCAATGCCGTGAATCTTGAGGGCGGTTATTACAGTTGGTTGAGAAGTCAATTCGAGAATGAGGACTATGCAACCGATGTTGAAAAAAGCATCCGCAAAAAGTTCAGCAAGACGATTTGGAGCAGATTTACTGCGGCGATCATTGAATACAAGCTTGTTGAGCCGAACGATAAAATTGCCGTATGCATTTCGGGCGGTAAGGATTCAATGCTGATGGCAAAGCTTTTTCAGGAGTTGAAAAGGCACAATAAATTTCCGTTTGAGCTTGTTTTTCTTGTAATGGACCCGGGCTACAGCGTTGAAAATCGTGATGTTATCGAGAGCAACGCCCGTAGGCTGAACATTCCGATAACTGTTTTTGAAACAGATATTTTTAATTCTGTTTACAATGTTGACAAATATCCCTGCTACCTTTGCGCAAGAATGAGGAGAGGTTATCTCTACAAAAAGGCAAAGCAGCTCGGCTGTAACAAAATCGCACTCGGTCATCACTATGACGATGTTATAGAAACTATTCTTATGGGTATGCTCTACGGCGGTCAGGTTCAGACGATGATGCCGAAGCTCCACAGCACAAACTATGAGGGAATGGAACTTATCCGCCCTCTCTACCTCGTTCGTGAGGCTGAAATCAAGCATTGGCGAGATTACAACAAGCTGAATTTTATTCAATGTGCGTGCCGTTTTACGGACACCTGCACAACCTGTTCCCCGAACAGCAACACAGGCTCAAAACGACAGGAAATAAAACAGCTTATAGCAAATCTGAAGAAAATCAATCCCCAGATTGAAAGCAACATTTTCCACAGCGTTGAAAATGTCAACCTCGATACGATTATTTCATATAAACAGGGCGATAACAAAGTTTCGTTTCTGGACAGATATGATGATATGGGAAAGGGCAAGTAATTAAAAATTGAAAATTGAAAATGAATGTCGGGAAGACAGTTTGCAAAATGCAAAGCAATGTCTTCCCGACTGTTTTTGTTTGTGTAAAAGCTGTTGTTTAAATGTAGGGGAGAACCGTGTTCTCCCGTTAGTAACGGTAGAAATTATATTTAAAAACAAACTTTATAAATTCGACAAAGCGATTGTAATACTGTAGCGGTGGTCACTGACTGCCGCTACTACTGATTTTTTTCTTCTTTTATTATGACTGCGATATTTTCAACAATTTCTGCAATTCGCAATTGTTGTGTGTCAGGAATTTGTTTTAACGCTTCTTCAATTCGCATTTTTGCCTGATTATTAGTTGGCGATGAGTCAATTTTGGAATCAAAACAAATAAGTTCATTGATTGTTATACCGAGTGCACAGGATATTTTATACAGTGTGTCTATTGTGGGACACTTTTCACCTCGTTCAAGTCTGCCGAGATATGCAGGATAAAGACCTGCCGACATAGCAAGATTTTCTTGGCTGATATCAATTTTTAAACGATATTTCCGAATGTTTTGTCCTATCTTTTTGTTAAGTTCGGTGCGTTCCATATGCTTCATCCTGCTCTTTAGGGTACTTTTTAATTATACTAATACACATTTATTTTGCACACAATGTAATAAAAAGCATAAAATATGCACTATAGTGTTGACAATGCCTATACTATAGTATATAATCTTATTGTAATCGTTAATTGAACATTGTTGAAAAACAAATTAAAGCAACAAATAATATATTATGAATTGAGGAGAGAATTATGTATTGTCAAAAGTGTGGAAAACAAATTGATGATGGAAGTGATTTTTGCAAATACTGCGGAAGTAAAATAAATGGAGAGATGGTATCAAGAAATAATTTTGTTGTACAAAGACAAAGCACAGAGCATACCAAAAGCAAAGCAGAATTTATTAGTGATTATAGAGCAAAACATTCTGAACGAATGGTATATACTGTACTTTTTATAATTTTTGAAATTGTTGCAACGATTGTTTTTATTATGAATGTTTCAAGTTATATCGATCATCATCGTGATGATAATCTTATTGGAATGATTATATCTGTATTCATAGAAGTGATTGCAATTATATTTGCTTGTGCAATAAAAAAATATGATTCAACTGCTGAACAGGAATATAATAAATATCGTATGATTAATGATTCATCAAATCAAAGAAATTCTTCTTGGCGCTGTCAAAAATGTGGTGCGTATAATGACGGAACCAGTTTGTATTGTGCTCGTTGTTCTTGTGAGAAACCATATGTTATAACCGGAAACAGTAATAAGATAAATAAAAGTGTGCATAGAGCAGATGTTTGGATATGTCCAAATTGTGGCAGAGAAAATCAAAACTATGTTGGCTCTTGCGGATGTGGAGAGGTAAAACCAAAATGAAAAAACTTATTATTTTAATAACAGCTATGTTTATTATTTTACTGACCTCTGCCTGCGGAAAAGTAGAAAATACAGAAAGCTCCGTCGTGATTACAGACGCTGATGCTAAATATATTGAACTTGTTTATGATAATATTGAAAATTGGGATGTTACAAAGGATGATAGCGGAAAAACATTTTCAATCGACAAAATCAGCTTTTATAATTTTGCCAACGGAGAACAAATGGCATTTTACATCAATTACCCAATCGGAGGTTATTATGGATGCGGTTATTATCTTAATGTTGACGATGGTACAATGGAGAAAATAACTTATGATATATATGACCACGATATTAAGGAGTGGAGCACTTCATATATGATAAAAAACGCAACAGAAGGAACAGATTGGAACAGTGATGCAGATAAAGACGAAAAACATTCAGTTATCAAAGAAGCCTTTGAAAACTATCTAAAGTCAAAACGAGAATAAGGGTGTTCAGGTACATAAACATAAAAACGGCATAACCGATTAAATTTCGGTTATGCCGTAATTTTTTACTCAGATTCCAGTTGCTAATAGTAGAAATTATATTTAAAAACAAGCTTTATAAATTCCGCAAAGCGATTGTTATACTGTAGCGGTGAACCGTGTTCGCCAATCGAAACGATTGTAAAATCGGTTCGATTTAATCCAAAGCATTTATTATATAAAATTCATATTTACAAATATTTACAAAAAATTGGCTTGTTTATTTTGGCTGTTCAACCAAAACAAACGGTAGCCTTGCGACTGACGGTATAGGTGAATGGTGGTTTACCCACACTGTTTAAAACCATACACCGTGTCGGGCGTTGCATTGAGATGTAAAAAATAGCCCGAAAAGAAAAATAATTCTTTTCGGGAAATAAAACCTGTAAAAATATAAAAAAGTCAGTAAAATCCGAAAAAAATCCGAAAATTCTCTTGACTTATTGATTATTTCAATATAGAATAATAAAATGTACCATAATGGGGATATGTACCGAAGAGGTCGGGAAAATCCGCAAAAAACTTTATCCGACAAGGGGATATTATCACAAAAATCCTTTTGTGTCAAGAGCTTTTTATGAGCAGATTTTCAGTACCGCTTGCCCCGTTTCATAGATTTTTTAAGGAGTGATACGCCTATGGTTAATGTCAAACCCGTAAAGCTTGGCAACACCGAAAGAATGAGTTTTGGTAAAATCGATGAAGTAATTGATATGCCTAATCTTATCGACATTCAGAAAGCGTCATACAAATGGTTGCTTGACGAAGGTCTTAAAGAAGTATTTAAAGATGTTTCGGGCATTACCGATTATCAGGACAACCTTGTTCTCGATTTTATCGACTACACACTTGATGTTGATCACCCGAACTACAGCGTAATTGAGTGTAAGGTTCGTGATGCAACATATTCAGCTGCTCTCAGAGTAACCGCAAGACTTTTGAACAAGTCAACGGGTGAAATCAAAGAGAGCAATGTATTTATGGGCGATTTCCCGCTGATGACCGCAAGCGGCACATTCGTTATCAACGGTGCTGAGCGTGTTATCGTTTCACAGCTTGTAAGAAGCCCGGGCGTTTACTATAAAATGGATCACGATAAAACCGGTAAGGAACTGTATTCAACAACAGTTATCCCGAATCGTGGTGCATGGCTTGAGTATGAAACCGATGTAAACGATGTTTTTTATGTTCGTATTGATAAGAACCGTAAGCTTCCCGTTACATCATTTATCAGAGCACTCGGTCTTGGCACGGATGCCGAAATTCTCGACTATTTCGGTGACGATGAAAGAATGAGAGCTACTATCGAAAAGGATGCCGCTTCAAATGTTGAAGAAGGTCTTATCGAGGTTTACAAAAAGCTCCGTCCGTCTGAGCCTCCGACAGTTGACAGTGCGCAGACACACATAAACAACCTGTTCTTTGACCCCGGTCGTTATGATATGTCAAGAGTAGGCAGATATAAATACAACAAAAAGCTCGGTATTGCAAACCGTCTTGAAGGTCAGGTTCTTGCAGAGCCGATTGCCAACCCACGCACAGGCGAGGTTATGGCTCTTCGTGATGAAAAAATCACAAAGGAAAAGGCTTTTGAAATCGAAAACGCAGGTGTTAAGATTGCCTATGTAAAGGCTGCCGATGAAACAATCGTTAAGGTTATTTCAAACGGTATGGTTGACATCGCTTGCTATGTTGATTTTGACGCAGAAGCAGAGTGTGATATCAAGGAAAATGTTCGTTTTGATGTTCTTTGCGAAATTCTTGATTCCTGCGAGAATGAGGATGACCTCAAGGAAATGCTCAGAAGCCGTGCAGATGAGCTTGTTCCTAACCACATCACGGTTGACGATATCTTTGCAACAATCAACTACCTCAACTGTGTTGCTCACGGTGTCGGTAACACAGATGATATCGACCACCTCGGCAACAGAAGAATCCGCTGCGTAGGCGAACTTCTTCAGAACCAGTTCAGAATCGGTTTCTCCCGTCTTGAAAGAGTAGTAAGAGAAAGAATGACAACCCAGTCACAGGATATGGAGTCGCTTTCACCTAACTCACTCATCAATATCCGTCCCGTAACAGCGGCAATTAAAGAATTCTTCGGTTCTTCACCGCTTTCACAGTTTATGGATCAGGGTAACCCACTTGCAGAACTTACCCACAAGCGTCGTCTTTCAGCCCTCGGTCCGGGCGGTCTTTCAAGAGATCGTGCAGGATTTGAGGTTCGTGACGTACACTACACACACTATGGCCGAATGTGTCCTATCGAAACTCCTGAAGGTCCTAACATCGGTCTTATCTCATATCTTGCTTCATTTGCCCGTATCAACAAGTACGGCTTTATCGAAGCTCCTTATCGTAAAATTGACAAGGAAACAGGCGTTGTAACCGACGAGGTTGTTTATATGACAGCCGATGTTGAGGATAACTACGCTGTTGCACAGGCTAACGAACCGCTTGATGAAAACGGCAGATTTGTTCATTCAAGAGTCGTAGGTCGTTACCGTGACGAGTTCGTAGAGTATTCTCCCGAAAGATTCGACTTCATGGATGTATCTCCTAAGATGGTTGTATCTGTTGCTACGGCTATGATTCCGTTCCTTGAAAACGATGACGCAAACCGTGCTCTCATGGGTGCGAACATGCAGCGTCAGGCAGTTCCGCTTCTCCGCAGTGAAGCTCCTATCGTTGGTACAGGTATGGAGTACAAGGCAGGTACAGACTCAGGCGTTTGTATCCTCGCTGAGGAAGACGGTATCGTTATGAGCGTTGACGCCCGTAACATTCGTGTACAGTATGACTCGGGCAGAGTTCAGGACTTTGAGGTTATCAAGTTCCTCCGCTCTAACCAGGGTACATGTATCAACCAGCGTCCTATCGTGTCAAGAGGACAGAGAGTTAAGAAGGGTGAAGTTCTCGCAGACGGTCCCGCTACCGAAAACGGTGAAGTTGCTCTCGGTAAGAACGCTCTCATCGGCTTTATGACATGGGAAGGTTACAACTACGAGGATGCTGTTCTTATCAACGAAAAAATCGTTCGTGATGATGTTTATACATCAATTCACATTGAAGAATATGACACAGAGGCAAGAGATACAAAGCTCGGACCCGAAGAGATTACAAGAGATATCCCGAATGTAGGTGAAGATGTTCTCAAGTATCTTGACGAGGACGGTATCATTCAGATCGGTTCTGAGGTTAAAGCAGGCGATATCCTTGTCGGTAAAGTAACTCCAAAGGGTGAAACAGAGCTTACAGCCGAGGAAAGACTCCTTCGTGCAATCTTCGGTGAAAAGGCAAGAGAAGTCAGAGATACATCTCTCCGTGTGCCTCACGGTGAATGCGGTACTGTTGTTGATGTTAAGGTGTTTACCCGTGCAGACAGCAGAAACGAACTCCAGCCAGGTGTAAACAAGGTTGTAAGAGTTTACCTTGCACTCAAGAGAAAAATCAGCGTAGGCGATAAGATGGCAGGTCGTCACGGTAACAAGGGTGTTATTTCAAGAATTCTCCCAATGGAAGATATGCCGTTCCTTCCTGACGGTACTCCGCTTGATATCGTACTTAACCCGTTGGGCGTACCTTCTCGTATGAACATCGGTCAGGTTCTTGAGGTTCACCTCGGTTATGCCGCAAAGGCGCTTGGCTGGAAGATTATGACTCCTGTATTTGACGGTGCTCATGAGCAGGACATTTTCCAGTGCCTTAAAGACGCAGGTTACAGCGAGGACGGTAAGACATGGCTTGTTGACGGCCGTACAGGCGAGCGTTTCGATAACCCTGTAACAGTAGGTTATATGTACTACCTCAAGCTCCATCACCTCGTTGATGAAAAAATCCACGCAAGAAGCACAGGTCCTTACTCTCTCGTTACACAGCAGCCACTCGGCGGTAAAGCCCAGTTCGGCGGTCAGCGTTTCGGTGAGATGGAAGTTTGGGCACTTGAGGCTTACGGCGCTGCTTATACACTTCAGGAAATTCTTACAGTTAAGTCGGACGATGTTGTCGGCCGTGTTAAGACCTACGAGGCTATCGTTAAAGGTCAGAATATTCCTGCTCCGGGTATTCCTGAGTCATTCAGAGTTCTTATTAAGGAACTCCAGTCACTTTCACTTGATGTTCGTGTTCTTAACTCTGACGGTGAGGAAATTGACATTAAGCAGAAGTTTGATGAGGACGAGGATATTGTTGATGCAACAAATCCGGAATTTGAAGAAGACCATGTAATGACATCAATGGACGGCTACACTCTTGACGAGGGCGGCGAAGAAGGCAATATGTTTGACGATTCACTTGCCGATGTTGAAGAGGACAGCTACACATCGGATGATTTCAGCGATGACTTTGGCAGTGACGATATGTAAGGAGGAAATGCAATGATAGATAATAATGTTTTTGACTCAATTAAAATCGGACTTGCTTCTCCTGAGCAGATGAGAGAATGGTCTTACGGCGAAGTTAAAAAGCCCGAGACAATTAACTATCGTACTCTCAAGCCTGAAAGAGACGGCTTGTTCTGCGAACGCATTTTCGGACCGACAAAGGACTGGGAATGTCACTGCGGTAAATACAAGAGAATCCGTTTTAAGGGTAAAATCTGTGACCGTTGCGGTGTTGAAGTAACCCGTTCAAAGGTCAGAAGAGAGCGTATGGGACACATTGAGCTTGCCGCTCCCGTGTCGCACATTTGGTATTTCAAGGGAATTCCTTCAAGAATTGCCCTTATGCTTGATATTTCTCCCAAGCTTTTGGAGAATGTACTCTATTTCTCACAGTACATCGTAACAGATCCCGGCGACTGCCGTGACCTTGCAAAGTATCAGTGCCTTACCGAGGGTGAGTACAATGATATGCGTGAGAAGTATGAAGATGACTTTGAGGCAGGTATGGGTGCCGAGGCAATCAAAAAGCTCCTTGCCGAGATTGACCTTGATGCTCTTTCCGCTTCACTTAAAGAAGAACTCGAAACTGCATCGGGTCAGAAGAGAGTTAGACTCCTTAAAAGACTTGATGTTGTTGAAAGCTTCAGAATGTCGGGCAACCGTCCCGAGTGGATGATTCTCGATGTTGTTCCGGTAATTCCGCCGGATATCCGTCCTATGGTTCAGCTTGACGGCGGTCGTTTTGCAACAAGTGACCTTAACGACCTCTATCGCCGAGTTATCAACCGTAACAACAGACTTAAAAAGCTCCTTGAGCTTAACGCACCTGAAATCATCATCCGCAACGAAAAGAGAATGCTTCAGGAATCCGTTGACGCACTCATCGACAACGGCAGACGAGGCAGACCGGTTACAGGACCTAACAACCGTGCCCTCAAGTCACTTTCGGATATGCTTAAAGGTAAGCAGGGCCGTTTCCGTCAGAACCTTCTCGGTAAGCGTGTTGACTACTCAGGCCGTTCGGTTATCGTTGTAGGACCTGAACTCAAAATGTATCAGTGCGGTCTTCCTAAGGAAATGGCACTTGAACTCTTCAAGCCGTTCGTTATGAAACGCCTTGTTGAAACTAAAGCAGAGCAGAATATCAAATCAGCAAGAAAAGCTGTTGAGCGTGCAAAGGACAATGTTTGGGATGCACTTGAAGTTGTAATCAAGGGACACCCCGTTCTCCTCAACCGTGCTCCAACACTTCACCGTCTTGGTATTCAGGCATTTGAGCCTGTTCTTGTTGAAGGTCGTGCTCTTAAACTTCATCCGCTCGCTTGTACAGCATACAACGCTGACTTTGACGGCGACCAGATGGCTGTCCATGTACCTCTTTCGGCAGAGGCACAGGCAGAAGCAAGATTCCTTATGCTCGCAGCAGGCAACCTTCTCAAGCCTTCTGACGGTCAGCCTGTTACAGTTCCTACACAGGATATGATCCTCGGTTCTTACTACCTTACACTTGATAAGGACGGTGAGAGAGGCGAAGGAAAGGTATTCCGTGATGTTGATGAAGTTATGATGGCTTATCAGACAGGCGTCATTGAGCTTCACTCAAAAATCAAGGTTCGCCGTGAGCTTGAAATTGACGGAAAAATCGAATCCGGTATTGTAGACACAACAATCGGTAAGATTATCTTTAACAATCCTATTCCTCAGGATCTCGGCTTTATCGACAGAAGTATCCCCGAAAACAGATTCAAGTTTGAGGTTGACTTCCTCGTTGGTAAATCGGGTCTTAAGAAGATTATTGATAAATGTATTAAAATTCACGGTCCGGTAAGAACAAGCGTTGTTCTTGACCACATTAAGGCACAGGGCTATAAGTATTCTACAAAGGGTGCTATTACCGTTGCCGTTTGTGACGCAGTTATTCCTCCTCAGAAGAAGGCGATTATTGCCGAGGCAGAGAAGGAAGTTGATGTTATTCGTGATGAGTTTATGATGGGTCTTCGTTCAAACGAGGAGCGTTACGAAGAAGTTCTTCGTATCTGGGAAAAGGCTACTAACGATGTAACCGACGCCCTCCAGAAAAACCTTGACCGCTACAACCCAATCTTCATGATGGCTGACTCAGGTGCCCGTGGTAGTATGAGCCAGATCAGACAGCTTGCAGGTATGCGTGGTCTTATCGCCAATACATCAGGTAAAACAATCGAAATTCCTATCAGAGCTAACTACCGTGAAGGCCTTAACATCTTGGAGTACTTTATTTCATCTCGTGGTGCTCGTAAAGGTCTTGCCGATACAGCTCTTCGTACAGCCGACTCAGGTTACCTTACCCGCCGTCTTGTTGATGTATCACAGGAAGTTATTATCCGTGAAGAGGACTGCGGTACTACAGAGGGTCTTGAAATCTTTGACATCAAAGCAGGCGAATCAAATGTTATCGAAGGACTCCACGAGCGTCTTATCGGAAGATATCTCCTTGATGACTTCTGCGATTCTAACGGTAATGTTCTTGTTTCAAAGGATGTTATGATGGGTGACAAAGAGGCTGACATCATCGTTAATTCGGGTGTTGACCACATCAAGATTCGTTCGGTACTTGAATGTCGTGCAAAACACGGCGCTTGCCGTAAGTGCTACGGTTCTAACCTTGCCAACCGTCAGCCTGTTACTGTCGGTGAGGCTGTTGGTATTATTGCCGCTCAGTCAATCGGTGAACCGGGTACACAGCTTACAATGAGAACATTCCATACCGGCGGTGTTGCATCTGCCGAAGATATCACACAGGGTCTTCCGAGAGTTGAAGAGCTTTTCGAGGCTCGTAAACCAAAGAGCCTTGCAATCATCAGTGAAATCGACGGTGATGTTCGTTTTGAAGAAATCAAAAACGCAAAGCACGCTGTTATCTTTAACAAGGAAACAGGCGAAGAAAGAGCTTACCTCATTCCTTTCGGTTTCCGTGTAAAGGTATTTGACGGCGACCACATCAAAAAGGGTGACAAGATTACCGATGGTGCTGTTAATCCGCACGATATACTCGATATTCTCGGACCCGAGGCAGTCATGAACTACCTTATTTCGGAAGTACAGAGTACCTACCGTTTACAGGGTGTTGAAATCAACGATAAGCACATTGAGGTTATCGTTCGTCAGATGATGCGTAAGGTTAAGGTTGAGGACGCAGGCGACACAGGCTTTATGTCAGGTCAGACCTACGACAAGAACGAAGTTCTTTACGAGAATGAGCAGATTAAAAAGCGTATTGCCAACGGCGAAGAAGGCCTTCGTGAGGCAACATTCACTCAGCTCCTCCTCGGTATCACAAAGGCAGCTCTTGCAACAGACAGCTTCCTTTCAGCCGCATCATTCCAGGAAACAACAAGAGTTCTTACAGATGCCGCTATCAAGGGTAAGGTTGATCCGCTCGTCGGTCTTAAAGAGAATGTTATCCTCGGTAAGATTATCCCTGCAGGTACAGGTATGCAGAGATATGCAGATGTTCAGCTTGAGAGTAATTCTGAGGCAGAAATCGTTGAGAATGACGATACAGACGATGTTATCGTTGCTCTTGAAGACGATGAAATTATGGACTTCTGATTTAACTGAAAACATATAATGTATAAAAAACCACGGTATGTGCCAAATGGTGCATACCGTGTATTTTTTTGTTTGCAAACTGTCTGCCCGACCGCAATTTTCCATTTTCAACTTTCAATTTTAAAAAACTTTCGCTCCGGCATAATATATTTTTACATTACAAACTGTCTTCACGAACAGGGAACGGCGGCTCGCCGTATCACAAATAAAAAAGTCGGGAAACAGAAATTTTGCATTGAAAATCTGCTGCCCGACTTTAATTTTTAATTTGTAACTATTTTCTGCCGAGAATGTAATCTGTGGAAACTTTGTACAAATCAGCCAGTTTAATTAAATGCTCAACGGGAATTGACTGAAATCCTCTTTCGTAGCGTGAATAGACCGTCTGCTGAATTCCTAAATATTCGGCAACTTCACTTTGTTTCATATCATGATCTTCTCGCAAATCACGCAGTCTTTTAAAATACATATTATCACCTTGTATAGTATCTATCGGTACTATTGACTTTATCATAAATGGGTGATATAATGATTTTATAGTACTTAAAAGTACTAAAGCATTTAACTTAAAAGCACGCCGCAGTTTCAAGTGAGAAAAACTGCGGCGTGCTTGAATTTTAGGTTATAAAATTCTCAACATAATTTAATTCACGAAAATATCTTTTCTTCTGTCAAAATAAACCTTGTTGACAATTGCCATAACAATCGGTATAACGCACTGACCGACTGTTGACGCATCGAATGCCATGTAATCTGTTGTGCATGAAATTAAAATGGCATAAATAATCGCAATAGCAATATTAAGACCGTAAAGTGCAACAATCATTTTCGGACCGTTCTTTTTCAATCCTGAAAGCTGAAAACGGGTTACGATCATAAAAACGGCAAGTACAAGAAGCAATATGCCATACACGATGTCAACCGCTTTTACACCCGGATAAAGTGAATATACGGTAAGCGGATCAATTTGCTCGGTTTCGTAAATACTGCCTGTCATGTACAAAACAGCATAGCATACATTAAAGAACGCACCTGCAAAAAGTGCAAAGTAAATCAGAAATTTGTACCAACCCATCTGATGTCCGTTGAATTTATCGGGATACTGTGGATACTGCTGATACGGTTGATTGTACATCGGTTGCCGATACTGATTCGGTTGCTGATATTGGTTGTAATTTGGCTGTTGATATTGCTGATTAGGCTGCTGATATTGCTGATTAGGTTGTTGATAATTAGCCTGCTGATTGTTAAAATCAGGCTGAGTGTTTTGCTGTTGATTGTTTGTGAGCGGTGTACCGCATGACTGACAGAATTTTGTGCCGTCAGGACATTGATTTCCGCAATTCGGACAAAACATAGAATCCCTCTCTCAAGTAAAATCAGAGATTAAATCTCCGAAAAAAATTTTACCATAAATAATTACAATAATCAACAAAATTCTCAAAATGTACATTAAATAACCCTCCGAAATTATCGGAAGGGCAAATCTTTTATGATTTTATTTGTTTAAGCCCGATTTTCTTTTGTCAAGATAATCCTGAAGAATTATTGTGGCGGCAACTTCGTCAACGACATTTTTACGCTTTTTTCCTCTTGTATTTGTGGTGTTAAGAAAATTGTGAGCTGTAATTGTTGTTCCACGCTCATCCTGCATAACGCATTCAATGCCTGTTTCATTGCTCAGATTTTCGGCAAACGCTCTGGCATTCTGTGCACTTTCGCCCTCACTGCCGTCCATATTTTTCGGAAGTCCCACAACAATAAGCTCGGCTTTTGTTTCTTTGGCTGTATTTGACACCTTTTCAAGCAACTGTTTCGGTGACTTTTCAAAAATAACCGTATATGGCGACGCTAAAAACTCGGTTTTGTCGCATACGGCAATGCCTGTGCGTGCTTTTCCGAGGTCAACTGACATTATAATCATTTTGTTTGTCCTTTCACTTTGGTTTACTCCATTATAATGCAAAATCAGAATTTTAACAACGGCTTTTTTTAATGTTGAACAATCTTTTGCGTAATTACTTTATTAAGTTTTTTCAAAGCTTTGTTTCTACAAAAGAATATAAAAATTCTCATTCACAAAAAGACAAAACTGTTACCCATAATATCCTATAATAAAAATACAAAAAGAAGTAAATCATTAAAGGGATGTTGATTTTTATGGAAGCAAAAACTACTTTGGCTCGCAGACAGGACGCTGTTCAGGGCGATTTTATGCGGAAAATGCTCACAAACGCAGGTTGTCTGCTCTGCGGAATTTTGGTGTCACGGGGAGCGGTTCTCGGAAGCCTTGCACCGTTCGGGGCGTCATTTGCGGCGGCAGTTCCGAGAAAGTATCTTTTGTCATCACTCTTAGGCACGGCATTCGGCTATGTCCTGCTAAAACCCTCGGACAGCTTTCGTTACCTTGCCGTTGTGGCGGCAATAGGCGGTCTGCGGTGGTTGCTCGGTGATCTTGACAAGGTTACAAAAAGCAAGGCTTTTGCTCCGCTTGTGGCATTTGTTCCGATTTTTGCAACGGGCGTTTCGTTGCTTTTCGTAAGCACAAGCACGCTGACAACCTTTGCCGATTGCGTAACCGAGGCGGTAATTGCAGGTGCGGCGGCATATTTTATCAGCACGGCATTGCACCTTGCAGGCGATAACAGAAGTTTTGAAGTTTTTTCGCAACAGGAAACCGCAAGCGTGGTTATGTCGGGGTGTATCCTGATTCTGGCTTTCGGCAGTATTGCTTGGCAGAATATCTCGCTCGGCAGAATTATTGCAATGCTCGTCATTTTGCTCTGTTCACGCTACGGCTCGGTTACGGGCGGTGCAATCAGCGGAATTTCAACAGGGG
>ULNG01011283.1_pt1 | contig 16078 bp, 17 predicted proteins | sample 1951861 | NCBI WGS metagenome assembly ULNG01 (sample SAMEA4835571, study PRJEB28245) | human gut metagenome | biome: gut microbiome; material: fecal sample | place: Denmark | collected 2008 | reverse complement strand
GTAGGTTACGGGTTCAATTCCTGTTTTCGGCACCACTTGGGGAGATAGCGAAGTGGCTAAACGCGGCAGACTGTAAATCTGCTCCTTAGGGTTCAGTGGTTCGAATCCACTTCTCCCCACCATAGCTTGCCTAGTAGCCAAGTGGTAAGGCATCAGACTTTGACTCTGACATGCGCTAGTTCGAATCTAGCCTAGGCAGCCATGTTTGTGTTGTATATGTCCTGTTAGCTCAGTTGGTAGAGCATTTGACTTTTAATCAAAGGGTCATGCGTTCAAGTCGCATACAGGACACCATTTAGTAAGTAAACTCGCAGTAATGTGAGTTTTTATTTATTTTTTGTATAAAAATTAGAAGAAAATAAAAAAAAGACTTGAAAAATTATTAATTTTATTATACAATTAAGAAGTCCAGTGATATTGGACATAATTGGTGCTTGCCTTAGTGGCGGAATTGGTAGACGCACAGGACTTAAAATCCTGCGTGAGTTAAATCACGTGCCGGTTCAAGTCCGGCCTGAGGCACCATTATGGAGAAATACCCAAGTCTGGCTGAAGGGACTGGTCTTGAAAACCAGGAGGTCGGGTAACCGGCGCGGGGGTTCGAATCCCTCTTTCTCCGCCACTAATTTTTTACATCGCGGGATGGAGCAGTCTGGCAGCTCGTTGGGCTCATAACCCAAAGGTCGTAGGTTCAAATCCTACTCCCGCAACCAATATTGATTAATGAAGACTGCTCAGTCTTTTTTTTTATTTTCATCATATTATATAATAGGTGATAAAATGAAAGTATATTCTCATAGAGGTGAATCAAAATATGCTCCTGAAAATACCATGAGTGCCTATTATTTAGCATATTTAGTAGGTAGTGATGGTATAGAGACCGATTTAAGAAAAACAAAAGATGATGTACTTGTACTTATACACGATAAATCTGTTGATAGAACATCTAATTATAGCGGTAAAGTGTCAGATTATACATTTGATGAATTATTAAATATGGATTTTGGTGATGAGTATTATAAAGGTGAAAAAATTGTTAAGTTGACTGAGTTTTTGAAAAACTTTTCTGAAAGAAATGTAAATATATATATTGAATTAAAAGAAACAGGTTATGAAAAACTTATTGTAGATACATTAAAACAATATAGCTTGAAAAATGTCGTGCTTATATCGTTTAAATATAATTTGCTGAAAAAAATAAGAGAAATGGATAATTCAATTAAACTTGGTTGGTTGATATATGATGTCAATGATTCGATTATTAAAGATTGTAAAAATATAAAACTGAACCATGTACTTTGTACTGCAATTTGTCTTAGCAAAGATGAGGTTACAAAACTTAAAAACAATAATTTTATTGTAAGTGCATGGGGTGTTTTAGGTAAATCAGAAATTAAGAGATTGAAAAATATTGGTGTAGATAGGATTATATATGATAGTGGATATGATGTAAAAAAATTTTTAAAGAAGGAAAGAAAGAATGTATAGTTTTCTTGTTTCAATATTAATAGGTATAGGAGTTGTTTTACCGGGCGTTAGTGGGTCTGCAATAGCAATACTAGTTGGTATTTATGATAAAGTTTTAACTGTGCTTAATGATTTTAGTATAAAAGCATTAAAAAAAATCATTATATTATTTCCTGTAATTATTGGAATTATGGTTGGAGTGGTTATTTTTGGTAATATACTTCTTAAAATATATGAATATTACGAATTTCAAATGAAATATATATTTATAGGATTGATATTTGGTGGAGTTCCTATTCTTGTTAATGAGTTAAAAGATAAGGGTGGGGTTCTTAAAATGAAAACTATAATTTTTTCTGTTATTTTTTCATTATTACTTATTGTAATTCCAAGTGTTATTAGTTATGATAATGTTTCTAATTCAAATCCTATAAAACTTTTTATAGCAGGTATTTTATATATTTCTGGTAAAATTATTCCAGGCATAAGCAGTTCATTTTTTATGATGCTACTAGGAATGTATGAGAGAGTGTTGCTAATTTTATCTAACCCGTTTAGCTTATCTTATTTTGAATGGATATCATTTATACCTTTTATAATCGGTATCATTGTTGGTGTAATAATCCTAATTAAGGTTGTAAATTATTTATTTAATAAACATTTATCTCTAACATACAGTATTATAATTGGATTTGTGTGTGGATCTACTTTATCTATATTTCCAGGGCTTGAATTTAGTTTTAGAGGTATTTTATCAATGATTTTTATGGTAATTTCCTTCTTATTAACAAATTATTTGTCTAAAAATAAGAAAAAAATCACATAAGTGTTGACAATTACCTAGAAAATTTAGTATACTTAAATAGCAATTTGAGTATTTTTGGTTCTGTGGTGTAGTGGTTAACACGTCTGCCTGTCACGCAGAAGATCGCGGGTTCAAGTCCCGTCGGAACCGCCATTATTTTTTTTGGCTCTGTAGCTCAGTCGGTAGAGCAGAGGACTGAAAATCCTCGTGTCGGCAGTTCGATTCTGCCCGGAGCCACCATTTATGTTTATTAGGTCCGATGAATGCGCTCGTAGCTCAGCTGGATAGAGCGTTTGGCTACGAACCAAAAGGTCAGGGGTTCGAATCCCTTCGGGCGCACCATATATTATCGGGAAGTAGCACAACTTGGCAGTGCACATGGTTTGGGACCATGAGGTTGCAGGTTCAAATCCTGTCTTCCCGACCATTTTGTTTATAATCCCTTATTTAATAAAGGTTTTATAATAGATTAATATCTAAAACCCTTAAAAATCCCTTATTGGTTTTTAAGATACATTTGATTTTCATTAAGATTATAGATTTTCAATAACATTAATTACTTTATCTTCGTCTTCTGGAATTAAATGTGTATAGGTATTAAGCGTCATTTGAATATTGGAATGTCCTAACCTTCTTGAAATCGCGGTTATAGGAACTCCTTTAGAAATTAATAGGGATACATGACTATGTCGGAAGTCGTGTATTCTTATTTTTTTTACATTTGAAATTTCGCAATACTTATCTCTTTTTCTACCTATTGTAGTTGGAGATAAAGGATTAATTCCACCAAACACAAACCAATCATCGTTAAAATCTATAATGTTTTTGTAATATTCTTTTAATTTTTGTAATTCTTTTATTAAATTTTTATCTATTCTTATTTTCCTTATTGAACTTTTTGTCTTAGGTGTATTTATTATATATTCATCGTTAATCTTTTCTTTTGATATTGTTTTGTAAATATCAATATAATTCTCACTGATATCTTTCCATTTTAATGCTAAGCACTCGCCTTGTCTTAATCCAGTGAAATATAATGTTTCAAAAAATACTTTATATACTAAATCATCAACACTATTAATAAATTTATTAAATTCTTCATATGTCCAAAAATCAACCCTACAAGGTTTTATATTACTCTTTGAAAAACCTCCGACTTGACTTGCTATATTTGACTCTAGTCCAAAGAATTTTACAGCATAATTTAGTATAGTTACCATTGAACTATGAATGCTTGTTAAATATTTATAACTAAAACCTTTTTTCTCTAATTCTGCTTGCCATTTAGTATAAGATGATATATCTATTTTATTTATTCTATAATCTTTAAAATATGGTAGAATATGATTTTCAAATTTACTTATTGTTTTTCTATAGGATTGTCTTTTTTGTTTTAGTTTGATATAACTCTTGTATTCATCCCAAAGTTTTGAAAATAATATAGTTTCATCATTAACCTTACCTTGTCCTATAAAGTTTCTTTCAGCAGCCTGTGCATCTCTTTTTGTATTAAAACCATTTCTTTGAAATTGCTTTCGATTACCATATATATCATTACAATAACACCTAAAATACCAAAGTTTAGATTTTTTATCTTGGTATACTGGCATTTTTAAATTTCCTCCTTTCCACTATAATGATAACACTTTTTTTTGTTGCAGTGCCATTTCTGCAATATAATTTGGATCTAAGTTTAAATATTCTAATACTAATCTTGTTGGGACATATTTTGTTTTACATTGAGGAAGTGTTTTTCCAGAACTGATTATTTGTTGTTCAATAAGATTTCTAATTTTTATTGCATTATCTCTTCCACAACTTGCAATTTTTTTAATATCATCCACTTTTATCCATGGATTGCATATGATTTCATATAATTCTACATAAGTCATATTATTATCACCACCTTTCTTTTTTATATAAATAATAGACTAGGATTTGAATTTGCTTCCACGAGGATTTTAGATAATCCACAACTCCCGTACCAATAGGGATATTTTTCCTTGTAATTATTTAACGAGTCGACATATATCGGAGATTTTCAACTCTATAACATTTGAATAGTTCAAAAACAATATAATTTTGCACTATATGGTTCAAGTATAATATAAAATTATTTATTAGTCAATAGTTCTGAAGCGAAAAGTTCAAAAACAGTAAAAAAGTTTGCTAAATAGTGCATAATGGTGTATAATCAGTATTGAGAGGAGTCAATTCTATGGAAAATAAAACAGTTGGACAGATGATTACAGAGGCTCGTGAAAAATCTGGTTTATCTAAAAATCAGTTGGCTGAATTAGCAAATGTTAGTCATACCGAGATAGCAAGGATTGAATCGGGTGAAAGAGAACTTCCTAATCCTAAAACTTTAAGAAAAATTAGTAAGCATATAGGGGTTAATTATAATGATTTAATGTATGCTGCTGGACTTGGAATGCAAGTAACTCCATTAAATCCTTTCTTGAAAAGATATTATTCAAGTTTAAAGGGTATAGAGTTAGATGAAGCACTTATTAATACTTTAGGAAGTATAGAAAATTGGAATGCTTTAGTTAAATCCTTGAAAGAAAGATTAAATGAAACAAATATAGAAGAAGAAAAAGAAATAATTCTTCAAACAATTGAGGATACCGAATATCAAATTAATTCTGCAAACGAAATAGTTAAATTATTACATAGTGCTAAGACGAAAGAGAGGATAGAAAATGAAAGAAAAAATTAAATACTTAAATCCAATTCAAATTATAGGTAATATTTTGATAGTTATTTCATTTTTGGGCATATTTATTACTAAGCAAAATGTTCAAGATATTATGATAAAATTATATTGGTTATCAATTATGCTTAATATTTTTGGAATAATATTATTTTTGTCTACTTGGACAAAAGGTGGAATAAATGCTGATGTGCACAGTTCAAAAAGAATACTGCAAGAATTTGATAATATATCTTTAACTTTTCTTTGTTGTTATGTATTAGTGTTTTTAGGAATGGCATTTTACTTTAACATAACTCAAACAGGTAGGGATAACATTTATGTTATTATTTCATTTTTCTTATTTACTATGTTTGCAGAAATAATAATATATATTTCTGAAGAAAAAGCATATAAAGAAACTATAAAACTAGTTAAAAAAAATAAGATTGGAAAAAATAAAAAATAATATTTAGAGTACACAATCATCAATAATAATATTAAATTTTAAAAAATAAAATACTTATTGTATTAAAGAAAGGTAAAATTAATTAATTTTACTTTTTTTGTGTTATAATGTTTGAAAAGGAGTGTTTGTATATGAAAAAAATTATTTCTTTAATAATGATTGTTATTTTAACTATTTTTATGGTTGGTTGTAGTAATAAAAAACAAACTTTTTATAAAAATCAGTTAAATATTGTTTCAGACAGTAAAGGTGAATATGTAATTGTATTGAGTGATGATACAAAAGAAATTGATACTTACTCTATGTATAAACTTATATCATATCAAGAATATGAAAAATTATACGACTTTCCTGTATCAAGCAATCAAGCAATAATATTTCATCGTATATTATGGAATGATGATAAATTTTATTTGTTTGAAGATGGTGTTAAATTGTACGATGCTGAAACAGGAAATGAGATATCTAAGTCATCAATAAATACAACACCAGCAGATGATGAAAAATGTTATAATAGAATAAATAAAGGAACTTTTTATGGTATGGATAATAAATATGTTTACTACGGTTATTTTTGCGATCAAAATCAAAAAGATTATGAAGCAAAAATAACACTAGACTTAAAAAATGTAACTCTAATTGAAAAAAAAGATATACCAAGTAATTTGATTAAATAATATATACAAAAATATTAAAATTATATTTATTAATTAAAAAAATTAAGTTGAATGGAGGATTGATTATGAAAAAAACAATTTTAACTATTTTATTATGTGGGGTTAGTAAAGAACAAGAAAAATATATATAAGTGAATTATTAAAGACAGCATTAACAAATTTTAAAAACAGACAAACTGATTTAAAAAGATTATTTGGAAAAGATTATAAATACTATCATATAGAAGAAGTTAAAAATGAATATGGCAAAGTAATAGAAAAAAGAATTGTTAGTAATAGTGATAATGAAGATAAATTAGACTTAGTATTTACAAGAGATGATGGAAAATTTACAGGAACAGATTTAATTAAATATCCCTTTAAAATTATTCATAATGAATTAGGATTAGAAAATTATAGATTCTATGATTTAAGAGGAACTTATGCAACAAATTTATTAAATAATGGAACAATCATGAATGAAATATCAGAATTAATGGGACATTCTAATCCATCTATAACAGGAAAATATTATATATCAACATTAGAAGAAAATAAGAAAGAAGCAATTAATAATTTAGATAAAATTAATAACTCTAAAGTTATAAATAATATAATTGCCTTTGGAGTACAAGTATGAATTATGCAATATTTAGAAGTAGTCCCATTTATACATTAAAAGATTTAGCCCAGATAGGTTCTCACAATAAAAGAGAAAAGAAATCATATAATTCTAATCCGGATATTAAAATAGAATTAACCAAAAATAATATAGAATTAGTTCCTTTAGATTCAAAATATGTTAAAGGATTTCACGAATTAACGAAAGAATATAGACAAGAACATGATGAAAGAATGAAAACTGAAAGAGAAGATAGAAAAAGAACATATTCACAAATGTTAGATAGAAGTAAGAATGTAGTAGCAGATGAATTATTATTCACTGCTACTAACAAATTCTTTGAAAATATGAATAAAGAAGATATAAAGTTATGGGCTGATACTTGTATGAATTTTGTTTATAATGACTTAGGTTATAAGAAAGAACAAGTCCTACACGCAACTATTCATATGGATGAAAAAACACCCCATATCCATTGTGTAGTAGTACCATTAATTAAGAAATTAGATAAAAGAACTAATACAGAAAGATATACAATATCTAAAAAACAATATATAAAAGATAAAATCCATTTATCTGAATTACAAGATAAATATCATCAAAGATTAGTTGATAATGGTTTTGATTTAGAAAGAGGAGTAAAAGGAGATAATAAAGAGCATATTACGATAAAAGAATATAAAAAACTAACAAGAAATCTAAATAAAGAATTAAATAATAAACATGAAAAATTAGATAATGCTATAAGTGAATTTAACAATAATATGAAAGATAGTAAGAATGTATTATTTGATAAAGACTATGTAAAAGTGAAAAAAGATACATTTAATTCAATGAATAATATCATTAAAGAAACTAATAATCTAATGAAAGTACAAGAAAAAGTAGAAGTAGTATTTGAAGAAATAGATAATCAAGTTAGAACTTATAACTCATTAGAAAAAGAAAATAATACTTTAAAAAAAGAAATAAATAACTTAGAAAAAAAGAATAAAGAATTAAAAGAAGAAAATAATATCTTAAAAGATTTTATATATGATTTATTAGATAAATTAAAACATTTCTTTAGAAAAATCTTATTAATAGGAGATAATAAATCTAAAGATTTAACTTCTAACCAAGTAAAAGAAATATATGATTCTAATCAATATGATGATAAAGATATTTATCAAATAAGTAAAGGAACTACTAAACAAGATGAGTTATTTGAATATGCTAATATTCCAAATTATATGAAAGGAAAAAATAAAAACAGAAATTTCAAAAACAATGATTATGAAAAAAACTTGTAAAAAAATGATATATATGATAGTTTTATAATAAGGAAGTGGTAAAGTGTACAATCAATCATATATTAATGACTTTCCAGAAAGAAAGTACATTGAATATTTAAACAATCCTACTAAACTTAATTTTATTAAAAATAATTATATGTTACAATTTTCAAAATTTTCTCCGCAAAGAGTAGAATTTTCTGAAATAAAAAAGAAGATAAAAGATAACAGAGAAAAGATGAAAAAAATAGCAGAAGAAGCATCAAATATCAAAGATATTAATAAGAAAAAAGAATTAAAAAAAGAATATGATGTTTTGAAAATAGAATGCAATAATTTACAATCTAAAATTAAAAGAATAAAAAGCACAGGATGTTGTGATGATGCTGAAGGATTAGCATTTAAAGAATCATTAGATCATTATATTTTAAAAAAACTAATAGAAGACCCAAGTTACATTGAAAGTAAAGAATTTGAAAATTATTGGGATTATATATCTAATATTGTAATAAATAGAAAATTTGAAGCACCAGGAGGTAATATATACTTAGAATTTAATACAAATGTAGTTTTTCAAAATTCTGAGATTCGTAATAAAATTTTTAAAAAATTTTTGAATAATGAGCAACAAATGAATAATAATAATTTGATTGAATATAACAATAAAATTAAAGAAAATATTATTAATAAAATCCAAAATAAATCAAAAGTAACTCAAGAAGAATTGGATTTTCTGGGTGAATATATATATATTGGCAGAAATTTTTCAGATGATACAGCAAAAATATTTGTTGAATATATGTTTAATGAAATACAAAATAACCCAAGTATAAAACCAAGTACTCAAATAATGGGAGCAATAACATCATATTTTACTCAATGTTATACAAAAGATGATAGAGTAAAAAAATCAAGAATGTTTATAAGTGATTATGACAGAAATGTGATGATGAATACTGCTCATTCATCAGGAGGAGCAAAGTATTGCGTCTTTGAAAAAGATTTAGTATTAAGCACATCGTTATTGGCAAAAAATTCATTAAACAAATCAAGAACTTTTAAAGAAAATGATTTATATTTTATTATGATGGTAGCATTTCATGAATTAACTCATGAATATCAAAAAAATAAAGCAAAAGATAAAGTTTGTACTAGTAGTGGAATTAGTTATATAATTAAAAATGTACTAAATTCCTCACTTTCTAAAACAGATGAAGAAGGTAACACAATGTTTTCAGAATATAGCACTAATCATGACTCAACTGAATTTGAAATAGAAGCAGATGAAGAATCCTTGAGACAATGTAAAACATTTATAGCAGAGCATCAAAGAAAATATTCATATTCTAAAGATGAAAACAATTTTATGGAATTAGAATTGATGTGTCAAAAAAATGCCGAAGAAATTAATGTTAGAAGATTGTTTTCTTTGAAAAAAAGTGCAGATAATAGTTTGACCCCATATGCTGAATATGATATAAAAAATATGATTGAAATTGTAAAAAATAATCCGAATATATTAGAAAGATTTCCAATGTTAAAAACATTTTTTAATAATACAGGATATTTAAATGATAAAGTTATTTTTGAAAATATTACTGATTTGAGCAACGGACTTGGATTAGAGGCAAATAATTCTGGATTAGAATTTGCAACTTATATGATTGATTATGGAAGTAATCATATTAATTATATTATTTCAACTGGAAAATTAAAAGAAAACCAAATTGAAAATTTAATGATAAATTCTTATAATGTTATACATCAAAATGTAGAAAAAATAAGGGGATTCGAAAAAATTAAACCAGATAGTTTTGATGAAACAGTTCATAATTATGAAAACTTAAATGATAATTCAGACAATATTTTTAATTATTATTTTATAAAGTGTTCCAATCAAATATATAGTACTTTACAATTTATGTATCAAATAAAGAAATGTTATCCTAACATCGATAGTAAAAGATATTTTGATGAATTTCAAAAATATTATGTAGGATACTTTGGAGAGTTATTTAGTAAAACTAAAAATCTTGATGAAAAGAAGATTTTAGAAATATGCAAAAAATATGAAGACTCTCAAGCTCCTGAACTTATAGAACTTTCAAATTATTTAAAACTTAAGTTTAATGAAAAAAAAGATAATTCTCAAAGTTATGTTAATCCTCAAGGAAAAAAAGCAAAATGACTATAATTACATTATAGTAACACACTACGATATTGGCGGAGCCAATAACGATGTGTGCCAAGGGAAATCCCTTTGGAAACCCTCCAAACAATATATTACAAGCGTTTGCAAGTAATATATTTATTTTTTATTTCAAATTCTATGAAATAAAAAAATAAAAAAGAACCTAATCGCCAATCTTAAGAAAGGCGAAAAGGCTCTTTTTATAGACCTAAACTGAAATCATCATTTTTATTCTTATTATGTGCTTTATCATTTCTGTAATAATAAGGTATATTTGAATAATCAAATAATTCATCTTCCTTTGTTGTTCCTTTTGATATATTGTATACATCATTTGTATCAAAATCATCATTATCGTAATAATTTTTTATTTCTTTGGTTGTTGCTTCTTTTGTGTTTTCATTACCGATTTTCAACAGATGTCTAAAAAATTTTTTGATTGTATTTAAAATTGACTCTATATATAATTTCAAATTATTATTTTCTTTTTTTAAATTTTGATTTCTAGTAGTTAATGATTTAATTTCTTTTTGTAAATTATTGTTTTCTTTTTCTAGTGCTTTATGACTTTTAGTAAAGGTATTTACCTCATTAAATAATTGTTCCATTTTTGGTTGAAAATTCATAATGTTTTTTGTCTCTTTGATAATATTATTCATACTATCAAATGTTTCTTTTTCTAATATAATATGTTTTTTATCAAAGGGTATATTTTTAGTTGTTTGCATTTTATTTTCGAAATTATTAATTGCATTATCTAATCTACAATTTAGATTATTAACTTTTTGTTCATAATATCTAGTAGTCTTTTTAAATTCTTTTACCTTTTGATGTTTCGTATCACTTCCTTTTATTCCTCTCTCTAAATCATAACCTTTATTTACTAATCTAGTATGATATTTATCTTGTAATTCCGATAAATGATTTTTATCTTTAATATATTGTTTTTTTGATATCGTGTATCTTTCAGTATTGGTTCGTTTATCAAATTTTTTTATTAAAGGTATAACTACACAATGAAGATGAGGTGTTTCCTCATCTAAATGTACTATTGCATGTAATATTTGTTCTTTTTTATAACCTAAATCTTCATAAACAAATTCCATACAGGTATTAGCCCAATTCTTTATATCCGCATTACTCATATTATCAAAAAATGTATGTGATGCAGTAAATATTAATTCATCTGCTATTACATTTTTAGATTTATTTAACATTTGATTAAAGGTTCTTTTTCTATCTTCACGCTCTGTTTTCATTCTTTCATCGTGTTCTTTTTTATATTCTTTTGTTAAATTATAAAAACCTTTAATATATTTTTCCGACAAAGGTACTATGTCTATATTATTTTTGCTTAATTCTATTTTGATATTTGGATTAGAATTATATGCTTTTTTTTCTCTTTTATTATGTGATCCAATTTGTGCTAAATCCTGTAAGGTATAAATTGGTTCACTTCTAAATATAGCATAATTAATATTCATAGTTGTCATTCCAATCTAAATCAATATCACAATTCAATTTTTCTAAGTTGTTTATTAATGCTTCCTTATAATATCCATATTTGTTGATTATAGTATTATCGTTTTCATCTAGTCCTTTATGCTTATCATATAAATTTATAATATAACTTGTTATCTTTATAACCTGTAAAAAATCATACTTTGATAACATAAGTCTTATTAATTTGTCATATTTGTATAGTTCTAAATCATCATCACTTACATAATTTTTATCAATTAATTGTTTTAAAATTATATTATTATCTATAATTATTTTATTATTAATCGTATTATTATTTAGTGGAGTAGTGTATTTATCTATTTTATCTTTTTCTTTTGTATTTATTATATTAGTATTTATTTGTATGTCCTTTTCCACTGATGGATTACCCACAGGTAGATTTTGGGGGTCTGGATATAATTTAGGTTTTTCGTGAATTATATATTTATAATAAAATCTTCCTTTGATGTCTTTTAATTTTTGTCTTGTTAAATAATTATGTTGTTCTAATTCTTTAATTGTGTTAGTTATAGATTTTTCTTGTTCTTTACTAACCGCACATAATCCTTTTATTGTTAAAGTCCAATTGGGAGAATAACTTAATAGTTGAGATAATAAACCTTTTGCTTTTAGTGAAAGATTTTTATCGTGTAAATGATAGTTGCTCATAACTGTATAATTCTGATTTTTTATTTCTCTTTCGAATGTTGTATTCATATATATAACCTCCCTTAAATTTGCCCTTAAAAACTTGCAATAAGGGGGATTTTATACAGAATTATAAACTATATTCCGTAGTATTTATAATAAATTGTAAATGAATAGAAATATAAAACTTAGGTCCTGTCTTCCCGACCATTTAGTAATCAAACAGGCTTTATAGTCTGTTTTTTTTCTGTCCCAAAACATTTATCAAATTGACCTGACCTTTTGTTTCTTAAATTATTATAGTTCAATTTCATCAAATAAAAGTTTCATATTTTCTTTTCTTATGCTAAATTGTGTTCCATGATCATGCATTTTACCTGATTTACTACCACTTTTATATATTCCTAGTGTAAATGATATTCTAATTTGTCCTCGTTTTAATAATTGGATAAAATCACTGAATTTTTTTAATTTAAAAAACTTATATTTGTCGTATCTAACATATAGTGCATTATGTGAAAATTTTTTGTCACCCTCTACTAAACATACATAGTTTAACTTTCTACATAATTTTTCTTCTAACAATTCAAAAGACCATGATGATAAATTATCTATCAATTCATTATCTTTGTTATATACCTCCATTATTACTTTTTTATTTTTGTAATCGATTCGTAATTTTGCAGAATATTCATTATTTATTGGTTTTAAAAATTCTCCATATAAAACGAAATTAAGAATTTTATAATTATTACTATCTAAGTAGCCATATTTATCATATAGTCTTTTTGTTTCAAGCACATAACTATCAGGTGTTGCACAAAATAAATCAATATAATTTTCTCTTTTACTTACTTTTGATTTAATCTCAACGGTATTGTAATCAGGTATTTCAAAATTATCAGGATTTATTTCTAGCAAATTTTCAAGAGTTTTTCCTGTTACGCTCTTATTTTTGTTTTCACATTCTATCCAGCCCAAATTTTTAATTTTATCAAGTTTTTCTTTTAATGCTAATATATCATTATTCATAAAAATTACCTCCTATATATCTTATTATCCATCTGTTTCGCAAAATCCCCTAAAAAAATAAAAAAATCTCATTTTTTGAGATTTTTGTAATAATTATAGACAAAAGGATTAATCGATACAATTTCAATATAACTCGACATAATTTTTGTAACATTATATGAAATAGTAGAAATGTTATTAATATACTTTTTGTTAATTAAGGAGCTGATAAGATTGTCAAAACTTTCATTATATTTATTTTTTTTTAGAAGTTCATTTGAAATTCTTTTTGCCTCATTTTCAATACTTTTTTTATTCATTGTTAACCACCAGTATAATTATAACAGATTATATCGCTTTTGACTAGGTGTTATTAATAAAAAATATAAGTATACTTAATTAAAAGTGGTGATGTTATGGATGTAAGTACTTTAGATAAGTATATATTAAAGGAATGTTTTGCAATAAATTTGAAATGGTATAGATTTAATAAAAATTATACTCAGGAGCAATTTGCTGAGCTTTCTAACTTGACAGCAAAATATATTAGTGCTTTGGAAAGAGGAAAATTTTCTCCAAGTCTTAGTAAAATAGAGGCAATTGCTAATGCACTAGAAATTGAACCGTATTTATTACTAAAACCAGATCATTTAAGTACAAATGATTTTAACGAAATTTCTGGAAGAATTAAAAATAAAAGATAGTATAGTTTAAAAATATTTTTTTATTATGTATAATATTTATACTCTTTATGGTATAATACATATTGTGGAGGGAAAAATGGAAAATATAGAAGAAAAGAAATGTGAATGTGGTTGCGATAAAGAACATTGCGATGATTCTTGTGATTGCTGCCATGATGAACCAATGGTACTTGAAATGGAAGATGTTAATGGTGAAAAAGTAAATGTTCAAGTTGTTGGATCATTTGATGATAACGACAAAAGTTATGCAATTGTAAGCGATTTAGATGATGGAGAAAGTTATTATATATTTGAAATTCAAACTACTGATGAAGGTGATATGCTTGTAAGCATTGATGATGAAGATGAGTTTGATAGACTATGTAAAGTAGTAGAAAGTAAATTAAGTGAAAATAACTAGTTGACTTTTGTATAGTTAATATGCTATAATCTATTTGCAATGATTTTTTGCAAGTAGTCTTGGGGCTTTAGCTCAGTTGGCTAGAGCATCTGCCTTGCACGCAGAGGGTCAGGGGTTCGAGTCCCCTAAGCTCCACCATAATGTTAATCAATCCTTACTCATTAAGGATTTTTTTAATACTAAAAGAAAAAGTGTACATAATTATTAAAATTGTACACTTTTTTTATACTTTTGTGGAGCTTATGTTTAATATTATTCCAATTACAATCATATAACTCATTAAACTTGACCCTCCATAACTTATAAAAGGTAAGGTTATACCAGTTATTGGTAATAAACCTATATTCATTCCTATATTCTGAATTTGTTGAAATAAAAGCATTGCCAAAATTCCACACACGATATACCTATATTTTCCTGTTTTGGAAAGTGCTACTTTAATTATTTGCATATCAAAATATAAAATAAGTAAAATTAATACCATCGCAGGAATAAAACCAAAATTACTTGCGAAAACAGAAAAAATAAAATCAGTTTGAGGCTCTGGAAAATATATTGGAGTATTACCAAAACCATATCCAAAAAGTCCCGCACTACCTGTCGCAGCAAGTGCATTAGTTAGTTGCATTCCCGCACCATTCTTCCAATCTAAAAGTCTGTCCATTCTATAAAAAAAGTTAGTACCAAATATACTTATAAAAAGATCTTTATAGTTAAAGAACAGAACAAGAAATCCAGAAAGTAACCCACCAACTATAATAAAAAAGCATATGAACCACCTAAGTCTTATTCCAGAAGAAAAAAGCATCACCATTAAAATAGACAAAAAAATAAATATTATACCTGTATCAGGTTCTAGAAATGCAAGAATAGAAGGCACCAAAACAATCAAAAAAGATTTTAAAATAACTTTCAATTCATTTTTGAATGTATTTTTTTTATGTTCTTTATTAAATCTATCTAATACATTTGCGAGGACTAAAATCATAAATATTTTAACAAATTCACTTGGTTGAAAATATCCAATTCCCGGTATTTTAAACCAACATTTTGCGCCATTTGATTCAGTACCAATAAATAAAACCAGTACAAGTAAAATATTTCCGATTATATAGAGTAAAAAAGAGTGATCATATATAAATGTATTCTTTGATTTATAAATTATCCACATAATAATGAATCCAATAATATACCATATTAACTGTTTTATGTATAAATTGTTATAACTTGAAGATAATAATTTTTGACTGCTATATATACTAAGTAAACTTATAATCATAAATATTAATATAAGAATAACAATCTTTGTATTCAAATAAAAGCTTTTTTTATCTTTTTTCATATAAATCACCATTTTTAGTATAAACAATTATTTGGTAAATATTTGTCACATTAAGCATAAAATTTATAAAAAGGAGTGTTAAAATGAAAAAGAAATTACCAAATATTTATAAGGGGATAGTAAAAAATACTAATCAAAATCAAAAACAGTCATTAGTATCAAGTAGTTTACAAGAAGAAAAAGAAGAAATACAAAAGGAACAAAGAACAAATCTTAATGGTAAAAGCGTTAATAGACAAATAAAAGATGTATTTTCATCACCAAATTTTGTTTACAAAGCAAATGTATCAA